>SDBV01010312.1_pt1 | contig 12268 bp, 11 predicted proteins | sample 2277081 | NCBI WGS metagenome assembly SDBV01 (sample SAMN10402039, study PRJNA504765) | marine sediment metagenome | isolation source: marine sediment core GS10_PC15, 223 cmbsf | place: Arctic Ocean: Southern Knipovich Ridge | collected 2010 | reverse complement strand
GTTTGTTTTTGATAAAATCAAAAATAGTATGAATAAACAAATCACTTTCCACGCTTTAAATGGATTATTGTGCGCAGAAGGGGGAGCGCAAATTGACAAAATTGGTTTGCATAAAATCACTTTAAGCTTTAATAAGCAAGAAAAAGAACTTTTTAAAGAAATATTAAGTAAAATAGAAATATTAGATTTATTTAAAGAAGAACAAAATAAAACTTTTGTAATTCAAGGTTGGAGCAATTTGTATTTATTCTTCAAAATTTTGTTATCTAACAATGTGATTCCATTTAGAATCCACAATGAGAGAAGAAAGAAAGCTATAGAAGGCTTTTTGAATCATAGTTTTACGAAAACTATAGTTAAATATTTATCAGCGATTAATGGGAATAATCATTCAACTTTAGAAAAATTATCAAATTTATTAAAAATAAGGGAAGATTCAATTTTAGATACATTAAGAAAAGTTCAATATAAAAAATTCATCATAATAAATGGCATAGGCAAAAATAGAAACCCGTTTGTTGTATCAATAACTGAAGAAGGAAAAGATTTTTTGGAATTGGTTAATAAGATAGAAAATATTAAGCAGGGATAAATTATCTTTCTTAATCAATATTTTTATCTTTATAGTTTCAAAAGGCAATAAATATTTCATAAGTCAAAGAAAAAAAGCGCACTTTAATAATATTTCTTATTCAATAACAAAACAAAATTCAAATAATTTTTAATTTTGATAAAACCTACTATGAGCAATTATTTACCATCCAAAATTTTGATATGCTCTTCTTTTACTTCTTCATCACCATTTTCAAAAACATATCTGCAAACATCTTCACAATTTTTTAGGAAAGCCCTGGGGTTGTTGTTTTTATTGAATATCTTAATTATGCTCTGGTCGGATATAAACTTTAACTTTCCAATCCTCTCTCTTATCATCTTTACTGCTTCTGTTTTGCCAATGACTCCAAAATTAAATTTATTCTCGCCAACAAGATCCTCCAGCTCTTTTGTTGGTTGAAAATCTCCAGTTCTGCTTACAAAGAGGATAGATTTGAAAAATTCTTCATCATAATACTCTTTTAACTGTTTTAAATCCTTTTTGTTCATATCTTGCGCTTCATCCAACAAAATGATCATGCCCTTCTTTTTAATCCTAAAAAGTTTTCTAAAAAAGCCCCCAGCATTAATCAATAACCTGTCAAAATCAATTGATTTTTCGCTTTGATTGCAGTTATAGTAAATAACCCTTTTTTCTCCTCTAAACTCGTCAATAATTTTTTTTAAAATTGTTGTTTTTCCTGTCCCATAATCTCCAGAAAGAAGGATAATATTCGATTGGGTTACTTTATTATTTATATCTTTGACCATCTGATCATAACCCATCAGCTCATTATTGAATGTAGCTGGCTTAATGCTAAATGGGTTATTGAAAAAACCCAGTTCATGATACCATGTTGATTTTTTCATTCTTTTTCTCCTTTGATTTTAGCATCACATTCAGGGCAGGATTCATCTTCATCATCAACCAAAGCCCCGCATTTTTTGCAGTATTGATCGCAATTTTTACATCTCCAGTATTCCCCGATTTTTACAAGCTTATCATAACATTCAGTGCATATGTCTGTCTCTTCGTCATCTTCTTCTATTTTTGCTTTTGGTATTTTTTTAATATCTTCTATTTTTGCTTTTTCTTTTCCTTTTTTGACTACATAACTGCATAGTAAATCACAATTCTTCAGAAATTCTTTTATGTTATTTGAGTCCTTATACAACTGTTTTAAAACATCGTCAGGCAAAATATTTTTGTCATTAAGCCTTTCCTTTACTGTTTCCAATGCATTGCTTTGGTTTAAATCCTTTAGTTTTATTATGTTAGAGCCTATCCTGTCTTTTATAGCATAGGTGAAATTTACTAACCCATAGTCCGTTGTTGTGAAAACAACTGATTTTATACTATCTTCATCATAATAATACTTTATTCTTTCGTTGTTCTTTTTTGAAAGGTATTGCACATTATCCATTAGCAAAATCATGCCTTTTTTCTTTAGTAAGTTGCTGACATTAAGCCTTTTATTAAATTTATTTCCGTCAACATAAACAACCTTGCCTTTACCCTTGAAGTTATCAATAGCGTATTTCAATAAGGTGGTTTTTCCTGTGCCTATTGTTCCTTCAATTAAAAGCATAGAACCTGAAGCAATCCTATAAAGAATTTCTTTACTTTCTTTTTCCCTTCCCGCAAGTTTAAAATTTGTTTTTAATGGATTTAAGTTGAAGGGGTTACTCTCAAATTCCAATTCTTCAAACCATTCCATTATTATTCACCAGTAAGTTTTGTTAATTGCCACTCTAAAATGGATTTATTTTTTATTGTTCTTTAAACTATATTTTATTTTTGAAAAAAAATTAACGCAAGCCTTTTTCTGCCTTTTCTCTTATTATTTGGGCTTTCTTGTATAGTTTCTCAGCTTTTTCGCTCTTGCCTTTTCTATAAGCCTTTTGGGCTCTTTTATGGAAATTGGCTGCTCTTGTGAAATGATCAGCTCCAGGCATGCTTCCATAGAAATGTGAAAGCAGGAATAATCCACTTCCAACGATGGTGATAATAATCAGACTTCCTATGCCTGCTTTTCCAGTTGCTGCTCCAATTAATGCTCCAGTTATTGCTCCTAATCCTGTTTTCTTTGCAGGTGGTGTTGCTTCTGGCGCTTCTTCTGCAGGTGCTGTAACAACTTCCTCCTCTTCTTCTTCCTCTTCCTCTTCAGGAGTTTCTTCAACCGTCTCTTCTTCTACTTTCACACATTTACGATCTTTTAGGATGTAGCCAGGAGCGCAGACTCCACCGCCTCCTCCGCCACTTCCGGGTCCTCCGCTTCCTCCTGAAGGAGAGGATGGCGCTGCAGGAGCACTTCCAAATATTCCCCAAATGCTGAAATGACTAGTATTTGCCCATACATAATTATTTGTAGTATCGACATTGCCGTTTGGTGGATCAAATACTTCCCATCCTCCTGTTGATGGGTTGAAGAAATACAGCCTTAATGTGCTTTCAACCAATCCTGCTCCGGAAACTTCCCCATCAGTATAAGAAACATTAATTATTGCTGACACCAAATTATCCTCTATTGAAGAATCCGCCTGAATTGCAATGAACTTGTTTAAGGCTTTTCCTGGTATTGACGCGCTTGATGTTGGATTTTTATCATACTTATCCAGTGTTATCAAACCAACAGCATCAGTTCCGGTTAATATGCTTAAGATTGTGTCTACAGCCGAGGCATCAACAGTTGTACCTTGATTAGCAGGAATATTAACACTTTGATTGTGGGATTGAACTGGAATTGCCGGCGCAAAAACATCAAATTTATTTGATCCAGAAGTGAATATCTTATCTTCTGCAAATAATCTTGCTGTTGCAGAATATATGCCAGGTTGCAAATTAACAGGCGTATGCCATAAAACATTATAAGTTATTTTGCCAAAATTTCCTTCTCCATTTCCATAACCATAGCCGTAACCATACCCGAAATTATGTTCATAACCATACCCATACCCATAACTAGGTGAATAACCATAACCATACCCATATCCATCCCCATAGCCATACCCTAAACTTTCATCTTTGGTTGCTGTTATGTTGATGGCGGTAAACTCTGCGGTATGGTTTCCCTTTGTCCTGTAGCAGGTGTATTCTCCTGCCGGCTGTATCTCGCATTCCAGTTTATCAATTTGATCACTGCCTGTATATTGTATTGTTAGATTTGTAGAGCTTATTGGCACATATCTATCAGTATCCAGGATGTCAATGGTTACACTAAAACGAATATCATTGCCCTTGTTTGTGTTTGCAATATCAGAAATAGCAACACTTATAGCGCTTGCAAAATTAGGAATTAAGTAAATACTAATAACTAGAATTGTTAAGATTACGCTAACTATATTTCCACCTTTAGCGCTTTTGTTCATTCTTTTTTACCCAAGTAAATATTCCGAGGGCATAACTTCTTTTTTTGCACCTTACCCCAACGTAATGACCAAATAATAAACATTCCTTTTTAAATTATTTGGTTTTTTTATATTTTATCATTTTGTTTTATTAACTGAGAATAAAGAAATCCAACCTAAATTAAAAAAGAAAAAAAATTACTTATTGTACACACCCTTGGATTAAGCTGTTGTGTAAGTTGTAAAAATATAGTCATTGTTATAAGCAGTTCCAGTGCAGCCAAATGCAGTCCCACCAGAATAGGTATCATCTCCAGCACCCATCCAAGTTAGAACAGAACCTCCTTCTTGTGGTGAAATCCACTCTATAACATATATATCTCCAGAAGTTACTTCAATTTCTGGTAATTCAAAATTAACCACTATTTGAGTTCCCATTGGTGTTGAAGGAACTAAAGTTGTTGCTGTTCCAAGAATTAGTCCATCAGGAGTACTAGACCTTATATTAATAATAGTGTCATATCCTGTTTCAGGGAATAATCCTCCAATCCTTAATCTAAGATCTACTGCTGTAAGTGGTGAAGCACCTGGTGTAAAGCTCTGGAATAGACTTCCCAAACCCATAGGTGGAGTTGAACATCCATAACTTAAACTTGCCCCAACATCATTTACCTGATCTGGCACAACTTCCACAATACAATCAGAATCCTCTCCAACTGCGCACATTGGATTACAGAAGCCATCTTCTGCGCATAACTGACAACCAAATGAGTTTTTTATCTTCTTAAACTGAGTACACTGTTCAAGACAAGCTCCACAACCACCTTCTGCAGTTGCATCACAAACACTACCTGCTTGAGTTCCTACACCCTGACCTAAACTTTCTGCATTAGAACCCTGATTAGGCCCGATAACACAAGTACCTTTTTCTGCTGTTAGTGATCCTACTACAACAACAGCAACTGACGACACTAACATTAACAATATTCCAAATAGAATTAATTTTTTCATTTTTCACCCCAAAATTTTTAGATTATTTAATTATTTATTATCTAAGTAATATAATCTTTCTTGTTTGAACAGTATTTCCAGTCTTTAATTATTATCCTGATGATACTGAATTTCCTGCAATACTGTCTTTTTTAAGCCTAAAGCAGTAGTCACTTCTATCCCTAAAGCGCTGATTGGGTAATAAGGTGGATGAAACATTGAGTTGAATGCATCTACTCTCGCTTGTTCTTCAGCAGAGAAAGTATCTCCTGCAGTTTTATATTCAAGATTTAGATTAACTTCCTGGCCATTCGGCAGGAAATACCTCATAGCAACATCAAAGTTTATAGGAGCCTGACCAGGTAAAGCTACCCCTTGACCATCAAATATTTCAGCGCCTTCTGGTGCTAATCCAGCAATAAGCGCTAATGCTTCCACTTCTGTTGCATTTTCCATTAAATTTTTGTGAAGCTCATTAAAAGTCGCTTGAGTAAGCGGTAAGTTTCCGGAATAATTATCATTTGTAAATCCTGTAAATTGGCTTGCATCTGTTATATCCATCTCATAGATTAAGCCGCTGTCAGTCAGATGATATTTGGCAACAGCATCTCTAGCAGAACTTGCTATTGCGTTCTCTAACCCATTTAATTCAGTTTGCGCACCTGCGCTAAGCATAGGATACATTAAATCGAAATCCCCTACTGTTATCTCCCTGAGGATACTAGGATAGGAAGCAAGTCCTGTTATGCTGTCCTGAACTTCTGAAAATTGAGCATAAGGCTTGATTATCAGTGTTAATCCTTCTGATCCCAGATTTTCCGCGCTGTCTTTAGCCCAGCCAGTTACGCCATATATTCCTGCGCGAGTATAACCGCCTTCAAAAACAGATGTTAAGCTTTCCAGATCTAGGTCATCATAAGCCTCGCCAACGCCATCGCTATTAACAGCAGCATCGAGATCTATGCCTTCTTCAGCTACTCCAACATTATCTGTTGCAGAACCGGTAAAACTAACAGCTTCTTCTTTATCATACTGAGCTTTGTCTGATGCAAGGCTAACAACTGGTAATTCAGTATCTGGTGGTGCTCCATCTCCTCCTCTTCTACATCCGAATAGTGCGCTTCCTACACCAATACTTCCAACTAAGGTAGTTATGAGAAGATTTCTTCCCGTTCTGATAAGATTATTTCTTTTCATTTTACTTTCTTATTGCTCCCCTCATTTGCGCTGCTATTTTTGAATAGAGCATAAATAATTTTCTATTTTATGAGACACTCACTGATATGCTTTGCTGGTTGTTTGCTTCGCTAGCCTCTGTAATAACATTGTTATAGTCTGCAATAGCTGTAACAGTCTTTGCGCCGCTACTCGTATATGTGTATGGTGTTGTATAAACAAATGTATTTTCGCCAGGCTGCAGGCTGAATGAATAGCCGCTATCAATTGTATTTTCACCTGTATTAAGCCTCCAGAGAATATTGTCTGCGGCAGTGTTGCCTATATTTTCCACTGTAAACGCGTACATTGTTCCTGAGGTTGTAGTTGGATTTTGAGGATAATAAAGCCTTAAGCTGCTGATTTTTAAATCAGGGACATTTATGAGTACATCAAATGAGGTTTGTGTTGAATAAATATGCGAATCAAGTGTTCCGACCGCATTCGCAGACAGCTGGAATGCATGTGTTCCTTCTGCGAGTGATAATGATGGCTTATCTGCCATTATGTTATAAGATAAAATTCCTGTATAACCATTCTGTCCATATCCATATCCAAAGCTTGTAAATTGACCTGTTGCTTCATCTGTTCCCTCTAAAAAAGTTCCTTCTCCATAGTTTCCAGGACTGGTCTGGGTTATGCTTATTCCTGCGCACCCTGAAATTACAGAGCCATCAGCATCAAACTTGCATATCTCATTCCCATCCAGAAGCAGGCTTATATCCTGAATTGGAATTCTCTCGTTTTCCCTGATGTTTATTGACAGGTCGGATTGTATAGTATTATCCGCAGGAAGATATACAGCCTTGTCTGTTGAAACAGAAAGAGAAACAGCTTCTGTAAGATTCGGGATAAGGTAGACTCCAACAACTAGCAAAGTTATTAATAAACTTACTATATTCTGTATTTTCCCTTTTTTATCCATTGTTTTTATTTGTTCTTATCTTACCTATATATAAATATTTTGTTACTCCACTGTATACCATATATAATTTATATGTTTTTTATATAAGATATTATTTTAGAGGATTTTGTTATGTTGATATCTTTTCTTAATTATTTCTTTCAATTTATCAATGATTTCTTTAATATCATTTATTTTTCTCTCAATATAATCTTTATCAACAAAAAATCCATCATAAGCTATTTTATTTCTTGTTATCCTTAAATCATCAATTAATGATATCTGATATTCATTAAATTCCTTATAATTAGACTGAAGGTACTCCACTAATTTTTTGTGCGCTCCTTCGCCATGAGTCTTGCAGCCATCAAGCAAAAGAACAACGCTAATCAATTCCCTTATTACATCATAATATTCTTTTGTGACATTAGAGCTGAATTTAGTTACATCAAGAACTTTAATCATTTCTATTGTAGTATCTACCATCTTTAAGATAGACTTTGCTTTTTCCTTATCTGGAGCTACTTTGATTAAGCCTTCTTCCATTTTAAAAATGAAACCCTCAAATATCCTTTTAATTTATCGCCATTTATTATATTTCTCTTCAATTCTTCACTCAATTTATTAAAGTTCTTTTCAAAGAATAAATTTATCTTTCTGTTTAATTCTTTCTCATATTTGCTTAATTCTAATTTCTTTTCATCACATTGCGAATATAAATCAATATCACTATCTTTTAGATCTTCACCCTTTGAAGCAGAACCAAATAATATAATTACGTCAGGCATACATTTCTCATCAAGATAATCTAAAAGCCCAGATTCTTTTATTCTACGTATTATGTTTAATCTTTTTAAAAATTTAAAATAGTTATTATCCCTATTAGCGTAATAAACCGGATATTTATGAATCCTATGTTCTTTTTTTATTATTAACTTCTCTTTTTCAAGTTTTTTTAAGTATAATTTAACAGATTTAGGAGCTAATTCTATCTTTCTGCTTATCTCTCTAAGCTGAAACCCAATACCTTCAGGTAATGGGTTATCAAAAAAGACTTCTAAAACTTTGTAGATGTTATCTTTTTTTAACATATGTGATAAGATTATTACAACTGATATATAAATATTACTGTTTTTTAGTATATATTTAGCCCCTAGAAATAAAAACTCAGCTATGCTTTGTAATTGACAATATATTAAGTATACAGCGACAACTGGATTTACTGCGGGTTTTTAAAGAATAATTTAAGAAAAGATTTTGCAGTCTTCAGGAAAAGTTTTATAGTCTTCTTCTCCAAGATGTATACCTTCTCCAAATTGCACGCTAAGATCTGGAAGCCCTTTACTTGCAAGATGTTCCCTGCTATCTCTTACCTGTGAATACTCAGATTCAATTGCATAATCGCCAGTATAAGCGGCTATACCTACTATATTTCTTTCATTTGCTCTTTCTGCCTCAACTGCCTTCTCTAAATCCGAATCATCAAGAGCATGCAGTTTTCCAGCCCATTCCCCTGGCATATTTACTCCTTGAACGACAACTTCGGTGCCTTCTATTTTTCCGGCAAGATAGCCTATGCTTAGAGGATCTGGAGTCTTCAAGAGTTCTTGAGTAAATTCCTTAAGTGTTATCTCACTCCCAACATTAATTTTTTCACTTGACATTTTATTCACTCCTTAGATTTATTTACTTTGTGGTAGTTATTTCCATATATAAACCTTGCGGCTTTTTCTATTCTGAAGTAAATGCAGCATTAGCAAGATTTATATAAAAAATATGTTTTCTATATGGAACTCACATTGGGGTGTAACTATTGGTTAATGTAGACATTGATAAAAATCTGTATGAAGATATCAAAGAAGTTGTAAAAAAAGACAGATTAAACTTTCCTTCTATCAGGCACTTTGTCCATAAAATGTTATTAGACAAAGTAATAGAAGCAAAAAATAATTCAGAAAAGAAAGAGTAAGGTTTTGGTTTAGTTTGTCTTTGAGTGGTAATTAGAAAAATGAAAATAACAATTATTGGAACAGGATATGTAGGATTAGTTGTGGGAACTTGTCTGGCAGAATTAGGAAACGATATAATTTGTCTGGACAGAGATCAAGAAAAAATAGACAAACTAAATAAGGGAATAGTTCTAATATATGAGCCTGGATTAGGGGATATGTTAAAGAGAAATTTTAAAGAAAAAAGAATTTCTTTTACAACAGATGTTAAAGGGGCTATACAAAAATCAGAAGTCATATTTATAGCAGTAGGCACACCCCCTGGAAAAGACCACAAAGCAGATCTTTCTTCTGTTAAGCAAGTAGCTAAAGATATAGGCAGATATATGGATGGCTATAAAGTTACAGTTAATAAAAGTACAGTTCCTGTTGGCACTGCGCAGCTTGTCAGAGAGATAATAAAAGACGCTCAAAAAGAGCCAATTGATTTTGATGTTGTTTCTAACCCTGAATTTTTGAGAGAAGGAGCGGCAATCAGCGATTTTATGATGCCTGACAGGGTAGTTATCGGGGTAGATAATGGGAAAGCAAGGAATGTAATGGAAGATATCTACAAAGGGATAGCAAGAACCAATAAACCAATTATGTTCACAGATACGAAAAGTGCAGAGATAATAAAATACGCAAGCAATGCTATGCTGGCAACAAGAATAAGTTTTATGAACGAGATAGCAAGGTTATGCGAGAAATCAGGCGGTGACGTAAAAGAGGTTGCAAAAGGCATTGGTCTGGATTCCAGAATTGGGCCAAGATTTTTACAGGCAGGAGTTGGGTATGGGGGAAGTTGCTTTCCCAAGGATGTTAAGGCATTGGCGCAGACAACGAATTATCACGATGTTGGGAGTAAAATACTACAGGCAGTGGAAGAGGTTAATGAAGAGCAGAAAAAATCTTTGCTGCCAAAAATAAAGAAGTTAGTTCCAAATTTAAATGGAAAAACAATAGCAATATGGGGATTAGCTTTTAAGCCAAAAACAGATGATATGAGGGAAGCTCCTTCTATTACGATTATAGAGCAACTTCAGGCAGAAGGTGCTAATGTGATGGCATTTGATCCAGAAGCTGAAAAGACAGCAAAGAGCATATTAAAGGATGTGGCGTATGCTCCTGATCCCTATGATTCAATTAAGGATGCAGATGCTTTGGTAATAGTTACAGAATGGAACGAATTCAGGAGTTTGGATAAAAACAAAATCAGGCAATTGTTGAAACAGCCAAATATTATAGACGGAAGAAATATTTATGAGCCAAAAGAAATGAAAGAAGCAGGGTTTAATTATATTGGAGTGGGGAGAGGTAAATGAAAAAAATATTAGTTACGGGTGGAGCAGGATTTATTGGTTCGCATCTATGTGACAGATTACTAAAAGAAGGCAAAGAGGTTATTTGCATAGATAATTTAAATCCTTATTATTCTCCAAAAATAAAGCTTAATAATATAAAAAATAATCTTGAAAATCCTAATTTTAATTTTTTTGCTATTGATATTGAAAATAAGAGTCAATTAGAAGAAATTTTTAAGAATAATCAGATTGGTATTGTGGTTCATTTAGCAGCCCGCGCCGGAGTGAGGCCTTCAATTGAAAAACCTCTGTTGTATAAAGACACAAATATTTCCGGAACCTTAAATTTACTTGAACTAAGCAAGGAATGCGGGATTAAGAATTTTATTTTCGGCTCTTCGTCTTCAGTATATGGAAATAATAAGAAAATTCCTTTTTCTGAAACAGATAATGTTGATTATCCAGTTTCGCCTTATGCTGCTTCTAAAAAAGCTTGTGAATTGTATTGCTACACATATTCGCATTTATGCGATATAAATGTCACATGCTTAAGATTCTTTACAGTTTATGGTTCTAGAGGCAGGCCGGATATGGCTCCTTATTTATTCACTAAATGGATTAATGAAGGCTCTGTAGTTAAGAAATTTGGCAATGGAGAATCAAAAAGAGATTATACCTATATCTCAGATATAACAGAAGGGATAATGAAAGCTCTGGAAAAGAATTTCAAATTCGAGATAATAAATTTAGGCAACTCTAAAGCAGTTGAACTAAGTTACTTCATTTCCCTGATTGAAAAGTTAGTTGGCAAGAAAGCTGAAATAAAGCAATTAAAAAGGCCGCTTGGAGATGTTGATATAACCTATGCGGATATCTCTAAGGCTAAAAGATTATTGAACTGGGAGCCTAAAGTTCCTATTGAGGAAGGGATAAAAGAGTTTGTTAGGTGGTATAAAAATGGTTGATGTGTCAGAAATCGTAAAAGGCGCAAGTTCGGGTGCTTTAACCCAGAGCAAGAAAGCGATTTCTGAGCATGCTCAAAAACCTTCGGTTTTTGACATATCCGTTGTTATTCCTGTGTGTAATGAAGGGAAGAGTGTTGAAATATTGCATAGACAATTAAAAGAAGCTATTAAAGAATATAATCATGAAATTATATTTGTTGATGATGGCTCGAGAGATAATACATTTAATAATCTAATGAAGATTGAAGATAAAAATATTAAAATAATCAAGTTCAGGAAGAATTTCGGGCAAACAGCTGCCTTATCTGCCGGGTTTAGGGAAGCAAAAGGGAAGATTATAGTTCAAATGGACGGCGATTTGCAGAATGATCCTGCGGATATTCCAAAACTGCTTTCCCGTATGGATGGCTATGATATGATTTCCGGGTGGAGATATAAGAGGCATGATCCACTATCAAAAAAATTAGTCTCTAAATTTGCAAACAGCGTGAGGAGGTTTTTAATAAATGAACGCATACATGATTCTGGCTGTTCTTTAAAAGCTTACAAGAGAGAATGCTTTGATGATATTGATCTATATGGAGATATGCATAGGTATATTCCTGCTTTATTAGGCTGGAAAGGATTCAGGATTGGAGAAGTAAAAGTAAGCCACTATCCGAGAAAGTATGGAAAAACAAAATACAATTTTACAAGGTTAATAAGGGGATTATTGGATTTACTTAATATTTTATTCTGGAGAAAATTCTCTAATCGTCCATTGCATATCTTTGGAGGAATCGGAATTTTATCAACTTCAATTGGTTTTTTACTGGGCTTTTACGCTGCTTACCTAAGAATCTTCAGGAATGTTGATTTATCAGATACATTCCTGCCTGTAATTGCGGTATTTATGGCTATAATAGGAGTTCAATTCTTTATATCAGGCTTGTTAGCAGACATATCAATTAAGAATTATTA
>SDBV01010311.1_pt1 | contig 12268 bp, 11 predicted proteins | sample 2277081 | NCBI WGS metagenome assembly SDBV01 (sample SAMN10402039, study PRJNA504765) | marine sediment metagenome | isolation source: marine sediment core GS10_PC15, 223 cmbsf | place: Arctic Ocean: Southern Knipovich Ridge | collected 2010 | reverse complement strand
ACGTTGAAGGGGCGCCCTGAGCAGGGCGAAGCACGCGAGGGAGACATTCATGCGAAGTACTACCGCGGTTGCAGCGTTGATTGGCACTCTCTGCCTGTTCGGATGCTCGTCGGGCGGAGGCGCGGGGTCATTCCGGGCGGAGCTCAGCAATATTCTGGAATCGAGTAGCGTGCGTGAAGGGCTGGGCCGTGCGCCCCTGACCGAGCGCGACATTGCCAACGGCTTGCTCCAGGCCCTTCGGAGCGGAATCCGCCGCAGCACGGAGCAGGCGTCGCGCGCCAACGGCTATCTGAACCATCCTGACCTGCATATACCTCTGCCGCCATCGGTGCAACGCGCAGCAGGCACGCTGCGCGACGTGGGACTCGGCGGCATGGTGGACGACTTCGAGGCGGCGCTGAACCACGCGGCGGAAGATGCCGCGAAAACGGCGCAACCGATCTTCCTCGAAGCGCTCCGGTCGCTGACCATCGCCGACGCGTGGGCCATTCTCCAAGGCGAGGACGACGCCGCGACGGCCTATCTCCGGGAAGAGACAAGTGTCGAACTGAGCGCGGCGTTCTCGCCGAAGGTCGGGGCCTCACTCGAACGCGTCGGATGCACGCGCCTCTTCAATAACCTCGTCGGCCGCTACAACCGCATCCCCCTCGTCGAGAAGATCGAGTTCGACCTGACAAGCTACACAACCACCAGAGCGGTGGACGGCCTCTTCTTCCTGGTCGCTGACGAAGAAAAGAACATCCGCGAAAACCCCGCCGCACGAACGACCGAATTAATGCGCCGCGTCTTCGGCCCCAAAGTCTTCCCCAGAAACTGACCCTCGCCCATGACCACACGGGAGGGCGACGTTCGGAGTGCGCAAGCTTGCTTGCGCCCCGAGAGGCCGCAACCTACAGCGGAAGCAAGCTTCCGCACTCCCGCGCAGGCCCGAATCTCCGTAAACCGCCACCACCCCGCGAACCCGTGGGTCAAGACCCACCCGACCTTCTGCCCTCAAGCCCGCACGGGAGGGCCAAGCTCCGCCTTGGCCGCCTCACCCGAAACCTGCCCACGTGGAAGTCGGCCCTCCCCGCTCCCCCCCTCAAGCCCGCACGGGAGGGCCAAGTTCCACCTTGGCCGCCAAACCAATGCCGCCCACCTCAGCCACAGAGAACACAGAGCCAGCCACCTCCCTTGTCATTGCGAGGAGCGTAGCAACGCGGCAATCTCTTCAACCGATCGCCTTGCGCTTTGTTCGTTAATCCTGTTCCTTCCGGGAAATTCGTTCGCATCTCCTGCATCGGTGTGCATCTGTGCATCCGATGCCCCCACAGGCACACCGGGAAGGACGCGCTCCCGCGTGTCCATGCTCCAGGCCGCCCGGAGGCTCGGGCCTCTCGCCCGCCATGCTCCACACCATCCGCCATGGCCCATCCTCCCGGCCCGCGACACCCTCTATATATAAGCACGACCTGTTGCACGCCAAACCCGATCCCCCGACACAAACACGAGGAAACAAAGGGTGTTCAGTTGACACCCGTTGCCCTTTCACGCAACGATTCGCACCTTTCGTTGATTCGATTCGCTAGTTGTGATAATTTGGCATCCTGACCAGATCGAAAGGCGCACAATGACCGAATCCTTCGATGATGTGATTCGCGAATACATCGAGTTCGTGAACCAACAGGTTGGTGTCTACATGGACGCTCTCGGTGGATTCGCTGGTCATAAGATTCGGGTCGAACGTCAAGTTGCTCGTATCAATAAGGCAGTGGGCTCTCGAATTGATGACAGCGGTCAGCAAATAATCGTCAGAGCCAGCTACGAGGATCCCACGCGGCCCGATGTAATCCACAACCGGATAATCCGATCCGGCGATTACATCGCCGCAAATTCGGAAGGCGGCAGCAATGAACAGCAACTCGCACAAGCAGTATTGATATTTCTGTACACGCACTGGGAAGATGGGATTCGTCCGCGGCTCGCTAGTTCGAAAGGGGTCGAGACCCAGGCTATTCAATCCGAAATAATGGGCGATTTGCGAATATTGAGGAATACGATTCTTCATGCGAAAGGCGTTTTGCATAGCGAAAAGCATAAAGGCTTGAGGAAATGTGGCGATATGTTTGCCGTTGATAGGTTGATTCATGTTCCCTATGAAAACATGCACAAACTATTCATTCTTGTTAAGCGAGATTGCGCAAGAATGCTATTGGAGTGCCCTGGCGTAAGAGATGGATCAGTTAACCCAGAGGACATAGTCGATGTTGCAGTTCAAAAACATAGGTGAGGATATTCTCCGCGACTCGCAAGGCCAAATGGAAGGGAAGAACACCCCATTCGCCTCGTTCCCACGGTCCTCCGTGGGAATGCATATAGCGCTTACGTTCCCACGGGGACCGTGGGAACGAGAGCCAAGATCGGCTTTACAAGTCAGCAGATTGGAAAAATAGGCGGCTGCGCCCTTTTATCAGTGTAATCGGAGTTCTTAATGCACCGAGTACCAAATCATATATCACCACCATATTCGGACGAAGTTCGGGAACGTAGTTTGTTTCACTACACGACCGCTGATGGATTGTTGGGTATCCTCCAGCACAATGAATTGTGGAGTACCGCTTATTATTGTGCCAACGATTTAACAGAATTACACGTGGGGAGGGGGATATTAACATCACATTTTAGGGAAGAAATTCAAAAAATGATCGGAGAAGGTCACGAATTTGTTGAGACTTTTGCGAAACGGGGAGTCGACATTCGAGATCACGCGGACAAGTTTGAACACAGAATCCATGGATTAATGCTCAACCACCTTACGGTTTTTATTTCGTGTTTTTGTAAACCGATTGGAAAAGAAGACTTTTTGCACGGTTTGCTAAGTCAGTGGCGCGGTTACGGATCCGACGGCGGGTACGCCTTACAATTCAATAGGGAAAGACTAGAGCAAAAACTCAGCGAACTCAAAGAGAATACTGATTTTCATTATGAATTGTTCGATGCTTACTATACGGCTGAGAATGAGCTAAAGGAAGAAGTGGAGAAACACGCCCAATCTTTCGTTGACGCATTTATGGAAGATTTGAATTCGTTTGCGGAATCCATTATCCCACAAAGACGGTATCCTAATCCTCTGGCAAAATTGGTCGGCGGTCCTCTCGAGGCTTATATCGATTATTGCGTTTATACAAAAAATGAACATTTTGGGGAGGAAAAGGAAGTTAGACTAAGTACGATACATACAAATCCTCCCCGAGGAGAAAATACCAAGGTCAAATATTACAATCGCAATGGTCTTCTAGTTCCTTACGTCGAAACACCAAAAGAATTGAATATTGTAGATTGTATCGATTGGATTGTCGTGGGCCCCGGGCCGCGAATTGAGAATAGGATCAAATCCGTGGCGCAATTGATCAAGAATCTAAATCTAGAAATCAAGATCCGCCCGTCCAGTATTCCTTTTACCGGGGCATGAGGTGGTTTCAAGAGGTAAATAGGTAGATGAAGTTCTATTTCGACGAATCTGGTAGGTTCACTGTCCCGCGGTCACGGGACCGTCACGAGGTTTCCGTAGTAACGGGCTGTGTAATAAGCGAAGAATTCGAAGATCGCCTCGTTCCCACGGTCCTCCGTGGGAATGCATATGGCGCTTACGTTCCCACGGGGGCCGTGGGAACGAGAGAATCTGCGATTATCTATGGTTTTCTGTCAATAATTTACCCCTTGTTTCTCGTTTTTTGTTCGCGTGAGCGCAACGCGCCGGCTATATATATAGAGGCTGTTGCCGCGAGGCACCTGTTGGGGCAGGGATCGACCGGTGCGCACGCCATGCCGGCCACCGGTGTGTCCCGCCGTGCGGGGACGAGGCGGCGGGAGGGCGTATGACCATATGCGAGACTCAGCGACCCGTCCGCCGGCAGCTCCTTCGCCCGCGAAGCCATTCTCGCGAACGCAGGCGTCTCCGGATTCAGCAGCGGAAGTGTCAGTTTGCATGGGTGTACGAAACGGCTTCTTCCTTCGTGCTCTTCGTGACTTCGTGGTGAATGGCAATCCCTAGGAGGGACGAGATAGAGCGGGAAACCTGAATCGCGTTTGCGCCTGAGGACGGAATTCCTCATACTGCCCAATCCTACTAACGGTCATGGGAGGAATTCCGCCGCATGAAGTTTCCGCGCATCTCGCTCCTCGCGTGCGCGCTGTTGTGCGTCGCACTCCCCCACTCCGCCTCCGCCCAGGCTGCCGGGCCATTCATTGGCCGCTGGGCCTTGACGATTCCGGGCGGCGGCGCGGGATGGCTCAGCATCACGCAGGAAGACGGCTACCTCGACGGCAGTATCCTCTGGGGCGGCGGCAGCGTGGTCCCGGTCGCGAGCGTCTACGTGGCCGGCGATACGTTGTATGTGACGCGCGTGTATGACATCGAGCGTAAGAACAAGGCCGGGGAGGTCGTGCGTGTCCAGAAGTTCACCGAGACCATTTCGGCGGCCCGGAAGGGCGAGGACGAACTTGCGCTGGTCCAGTACTTTCCGGACATCAAGGGCCAAGGCCTTAGCGAGCGGCCGTTCACGGGCAAGCGCATCCCGCCGCTGCCTCCGGCGCCCAATCTCTCGAAGGCGAAATACGGCGAGCCCATCGAACTTCTCAACGGGCGCAACCTCGATGGCTGGCGCTTGACGAACGAACGTTCCACGAACGGCTGGTTCGTGAAGGACGGCGTCCTCATCAACGATCCGAAGCAGACCGAGGGCGGCAGGCACATCTACTACGGCAACCTTCGCACGGACGGTGAATTCGAGGATTTCAACCTGACGACGGAGGTCATGGTCGTCAAAGGCAGTAACAGTGGCGTCTATCTCCGCGGGATCTACGAGGTGCAGGTGGAGGACACCTACGGCCGCGAGCGCGATTCGCACCACATGGGCGGCATCTACAGCCGGATCGCGCCGACGGCAGCGGTCGAACGGCCAGCGGGCGAGTGGCAGACGCTGGACATGACGCTCTGGAATCGGCACGTCACCGTCATACTCAACGGCACGACCATTATCGACAATCAGCCGCTTCTCGGGTGTACGGGCGGCGCGCTCACGTCTGACGAGTCGAAGCCCGGGCCGATATACCTCCAGGGCGACCATACGGGCGTGCGGTACCGGAACATCGTGCTGCGGCCGATTTTGAACTGAGCCCGGCGGGACATGAAGCAGCTGCCGCGGCGTGCGGGTGAGTGATGAGCATTACCGATACGGTCCTCTTCGCGATCGCCTTGCTGGTTGCCCAGATCGTCGTCGCTGCGCTGCTGATCGCCGTGTTTCTCCGGATGCGCATCGTCGAACGCGACACGCGCCTGCGCGAGGAGGAGGGCAAGACTCCCATCCTCGAAGTTACCTGCGGCGGGCGCATCGGCCGTTCGCGCTGGAGCATGCGCCCCCTCTGCCGCCTCTCGCTTTATGACGACTTCCTCGTTGCCGCCGTCAAGGCCCAACGCGTTGTTGTGCCATACGACGAAATCGCTTCCGTCGCGCAGGAGGTCATTCAGAAGAGACACGTCATGCACATTCTTGGTCGTGAGGAGCACGGACGCCATGAGCCGGACATTCAGTTTTCGGCCAAGAAACCTGAGGCGCTCGCTGCTGCGCTAACGCAGAAACTTACGAAGCCGGACGCATGAACTTCAGGAGAAACTTGAGTTGAAAATTCTAATCATGGGCGCGGGCTCGGTGGGCAGCGTCGTGGGCGGATTCATGGCGAAGGCCGGCCATGACGTCACGATGGTGGGCCGGAAGCCGCACATGGACGCCATTGACGCAAAAGGCCTGAAGATCTCGGGCATTTGGGGCGAGCACGAGATCCACAGTCTCAATACTGCGACAGGCCTCTCGAATGTTGAAGGCCCCTTCGACTTCATTTTGATGTCCGTAAAGTCCTACGACACGCGGAGCGCCTCGGAGGCCATCGCGCCCTTCGTTGGCGACGAGACACTCGTATGCTCGTACCAAAACGGCCTGGGCAACGCGGAATGCATCGCGGACGTCGTCGGTTTCGAACACCTGATCGACGCGCGGGTCATCTACGGCGTATGGCTGCCCGAGCTGGACCACGCCGAGGTGACGGTCACGGCCGACGCGACGGCGCTCGGTGGCTACCACGACGCGGTGGCCATCGAACGCGTGCGCGCGATCGCGCAAGCGATGGACGAGGCCGGAATCCCGACGCATGAAACGGACTCGATCACCACCTACCTCTGGAGTAAGGTGACCTACAACTGCGCCCTCAACCCGCTCTCGGCCTTGCTCGACGTGCCCTATGGCGCACTACTCGACACGGAAGACACGAAGTCGGTAATGCGCGAAATCGTGACTGAGCTCTACGCGGTCGGCGCGGCGGTGGGCGTCGCTCTCGACCCTGACACCGCTGAAGGCTACATCGAGCGGCTGTTTAGCGTCCTGATTCCCGTCACCGCCGGGCATTACGCCAGCATGCGGGACGACTTCCGGCGTAAACGCCGCACCGAGATCGACGTGCTGAACGGCGCCATCTGCGAGCTCGGTGAGGAACATGGTATCCCCTGCCCCACGAACCTCGCGCTAACCCGCCTGGTCCGGGCACGCGAGCACGGCTACCTGACGCGCGACCGCGAACGCGGCCCTTCTTCCTAGAAGTCCGGCCAGAAAGGTACTTTCTGGCCGCGCCCCTACTCGGCTTCGTCTTCTTGAGCGACTTCGACGTTCGCGCTGTCGTCTGGCAGGACTGCCTGCGGCCCGGCGGGGAAGCTGAACTCCATCTGCTGGTTACGAAGCAGGCGGTAGCGCTTCAAGAGTTGCAGGATCTGGAGTGTGGGCGAGCCGGTATAGGTGCCGTTTAGCAGGACCTTGCTCGTGAGGCTCTGCAAGATGCTGGCGAACTCGATCAGATGGTCGATTCCCGTCCGTTTGAGCCGCTGGACCGCCTGGGCGCGCTGCTCGGCGGCACGGGGCAGCTCGCTGACGACGAGAATGGTCTTGAAATCGTCGGTCCCGAAGAAGTCCCTGGCCGGACCCAGCGCGGCGGGCTCGGCGAACTGCGTGACCACCGGGTTGGACTCGATCAGCGACGAATAGAACCGGTCCGTGTGCCACGCCCGGATCTCGACCACGGCATAGTGCACATGCGGGAGGTCCGAGGGGTGCAGTACCACGTCGAGCGCCTCTTCCGGCCCGGGCTTCGCGTTTTCAACGTAGAGTTGCAGCCCGCCGTCAACCTGCACGTCGACCGGGTCATGCTGGCGCCAGTGCGTCGTCACTTGAAAGAAGTTCAGCTCGAAAAACTCACGCACCAACTGAAGATCGATATCGGTCACGGTCTGCCGTCCTCCCTACTGCTCGCGCAACGATTTGCCAAGCGTATGGTCTGGGTTGAGTTCGCCTATGCGCTCGCCGAGTTCATGCGCGCGCTCCGATTTTCCAAGCCGCAGCAGACACAGCCCCTGCTTCCCGAGGATGTCCTCGAGGGTGAAACCTTCGCCATAGGCCAGGAAGCTCCGTCCAGGTTCGGCATGGTCCTCGGCGTCGCGGTAGTGCTGCAATGCACCCTGAAAGCTCTCCATGACGAACGCGACTTCGCCCCGGAGGAAATGGCCCTCGGGTTTGTCCGGGTTCGTTTCGAGATACTTCTCCAGGAGCTTGTCCGCCCGCTGGAGCACCTTTACGGAGAGGTCCGTCCGGCCCGCAAGCTTCGACGCGCGCCCGAGCATGAACAGTACGGCGAAGTTCGACCCGCCCGTAAGCTGGGCCGACTCGGCGAACTTCATCGCGCTGTCCCACTTGCCCTCGAAGAAGTCGGACTGCGCCAGCCCGAGCATCGCCTTCGCGTTGTCCGGTTCGAGTGCCAGCGCCGCGTGGTACTGCGTACGCGCCCTCGCGAGCTTCCCCAGGCCGTTCAATGCTGCGCCCAGATCCAGATGCGCGCCCAATAGCTCGGGCCGCTTCTTCACGACCTGGCTTAACAGCGCCACCCCGCGCTCGTGTCTGCCCAGCCGCGCGTAGCACTTCCCGAGCTGATGGTAGGCCGTGGCCATCGTGCTGTCGAGGCGAATCGCCCGCTCGAAACACTCGGCCGCGCGCGTCAGATCGCCCCTCATGCTGGCCGTCAGGCCCTCGTCGTAGTAGCTCTCCGCGGTCTCGCCGCCAAACGCCGTTGCGCCCACGCACTAAGCTCCGCTCTTTAGACTATCGAACGCCGAACGCGCCTGCACCTCTGTGATGTCTGTACGATGCACGACGCTGCCCATCCGGTCCGCCAGAATAAACTTCATCGTGCCCGCCCGCACCTTCTTGTCCCGCTTCATCGCTTGCAGGGCCTCGTCGACCTGGATCTCGGGCCACTGCGCTGGCAGACCGTAGGCTTCCAGGCACGCCCGCTGCCGGTCGACGAAAGCCCGGTCGACCAGACCCAGCGCATGCGCCAGCACGCCGGCCGCCTGCATTCCGAGCGCGATGGCCTCGCCGTGCAGGAAGGTCCCGTACTCCGTCACGGCCTCGATGGCGTGCCCGAAGGTATGGCCATAATTTAGGTTCGCCCGGACGCCGTGCTCGCGTTCGTCGGCCGATACAATCGCCGCCTTGATTTCGCATGAGCGTTTCACCGGGTACAGCAGCGCATCGAGATCCTTGGCCAGAATCGCCTCGACGTGCGACTCCATGTATGCGAACAGCTCCGCGTCCGCGATGACGCCATGTTTGATGACCTCGGCGAGACCCGCCCGGAGCTCTCTGTCCGGAAGGGTTGACAAGAACTCAAGGTCGATTAGCACCGCCGAGGGCTGATGAAAGGCCCCGATAATATTTTTAGCCAGGGGATGGTTAACGGCCGTCTTGCCTCCGACACTCGAATCTACCTGCGCCACAATCGTCGTTGGAATCTGGATGAATGGAAGACCCCGCATGTAGGCCGAGGCCGCGAAGCCCGCCGTATCGCCAACGACTCCGCCCCCAAGCGCGACCACCACGCCCGAACGGTCGAGTCCGCCCTCGAGAAACTGCCCGCACAGCTCCTCGATCCGCGCCAGCCTCTTGTGCTCTTCGCCTGCGGGCATGGTGCACTCGACCGGCGCCAGCCCGGCCTTCTCGACCCACGAGCGGACCGTTTTCGCGTATAGGGGCGCGACGTTTTCATCCGTCACGACCGCCGCGCAGCCCTTCGCCCCCGTCCGCTCCAGGAGCTCCGGCAGACGCTCGAGGATGCTCCGGCCAATCAGAATTGGACACGAGCGATCGCCCAGCGCAACCGTAATCTCTTCAATCGCCTGCCTATCCATATGCATCGCAGTAAAACCTTCGGAGAAAGCGCCCTTTTATGCCCACTTCCAAGAAAAGAGTGCGCCTTTCCATATGGTAACCCACTGCACGATCCCATTGCGAGACAGGCAGGGTTGACGGTCGCGGTATGGTTCTTCAGCTCTCCCTGCTGCGGTTGCGTCGCCGGGCAGCGCACTTCGCGCCTCTTGGTGTCCTTTGTGGATCGCTCCCCGGCTTGGCCCCACCTGGGCCCTTATGCTACGATCACCGCCCCACCTTCGGGGTGTAGCGCAGCCCGGTTAGCGCGCCTGCTTTGGGAGCAGGAGGTCGGCGGTTCGAATCCGCCCACCCCGACCATTTACCAATAGCCTCGAAGAACTCCGGCGGAAGGTCTTCTCACGGCGCTGGTACTTTCGCAGGCGGGCCGCCTGGGGTGCCGCCATCGGCACAGTCGCGCTGCTTACGATGCATCGTCGGGTAATGACTGACGCATGAGGTTCTCGCCCATCGTGAGCCAGTTGTCGAGCTCGGAGTACTGGTCTTCCGAGAGGAGTGGAAGGAGACGTTCGCGCATGCCGGCCATGGCGCGGATTTGGTAGAGCATGCTCTCCGCCGCGGTATACAGGGTGTCGGAGGCGCGAAGCGCGGCCATCTCCCCCATGAACTCTTCCAGCGCGATCTGAAGCACGAGGTCGTGATTCTCAGGCGTTAGGCCCGATGAGTAGACGTTCAGTTGGTTTCGGAAGGTGGCCTCGAGCTGGCGCTCCTCGGCGAAGCCTTCGTACTCCTCCCAAGCAGCGTAATCGTCTGGGGAGAGGAGTTCCTTGAGCTGGGCGGCCAGCGCGGCCCGCTCATCCTCTATCCATTCGCTCTGCTCGCGGTAACCGACATCGCCCAAGCCGACGGCGTAGTTGGCCAGCGCGACCTGCTCGAGCTGACTCGCAAGCAAGAGCTCACGCATAGCGGCTTTGGTTTCCGCGTCCAAGTCCAGCCCCGCGAAGAGCTCGGCGTAGGTCATTTCCATCAAGGCACGGAGCTGTGCACTCACTTGGGGGTTGCCGCTCAAGCGCTCGCGCAGGGCCTCGAGTGAAGGCTTCTCGGGCTGGGGGGCCTCTTCTTCAGGCGGGGCCGCCTCAGCTTCTTCGGCCGCCTTGGCCGCCTCCTGGAGCTGGGCCTCAAGCTGGGCCTCGGCCTCGGACAGGGCGGCGGCAGCCCTATCAACCTGCGACACCAGATCTTCTATGCGGGCTTGCGCGCCTTCGAGTTCGGCCTCAAGCTCATCGACGCTCGGCTCAGCCAGATCGGGTGCGAGCGCCGCGAGTCTCTCGACATCAGACTGTAATGCCTGGTTCTCCGTATTCAGTCCCTGAATCCGATTGGACAACCAGACAACGACAGCCACGGCAATCGCCGCAGCGACGACACACGCCACCCACGCAGACTTGTTTTTCATGAGAAGGCCCTTCCACAGCGTCTAACCACGCTTAGCTCTTATACTCCACAGAGAGCGAGATATTCTATTGCACCCGTAGCAAATCTGTCTCAATTCCCTCACGGCTGAACAGGGTCGCAGTTCGAATCCGGGCGCCCCGACCAGCTAAGCTCTGCTATTAGTCCCTCAGCAACCCGGTTTGGTTCATTCTTGGGCAGAGCGTCCCCGGGGACATTGCTGGAATCGGGAGGGCCTGAAACGGCAAAAAAGGGCACGGAGGAAGCGCCGAATGAGCTTCACAATCGACCTGAACGACATCGAGATGTGACGCGGGGGACGCTTGCGGTAAGGCGTTTCTTTGACAGGATTGACATGATTAACAAGATGCCGTATGCGGCCGCTCAATCGGAACAAAGCTGATATCGAAACGAAAGACGAAGGAATCTTGTCAATCCTGTCAAAAAAAAACAATTCCACGGCTAACTCCGTGAATTGTCTGCCCCTTAGCGTTCTCTAGAACATCTCCAATTGGTTGCCGGTGAGTTTCTCGAAGCTTTGATTGAAGATGTGCAGGATGCTGTCGGCGACGGGGGCGAGTTGGCGGTCTAGGTAGTGGGCGTAGTCGAAGGGCGATTGCCGTTTCTCCTCCGGCTCGGGCCCGCTGAGCGTGATCGCGTAGGACACCCAGCGCCGCGCCTTGCCGAGTTTGCGCGCGGCCTGGACGTGGGGCGGAATATTCTTTGTGTATTCATCGAGTTTCCGCCGCAGCCGTTTGCGGTACATCAGCTTGTCGTCGTAGTTCCCGTCGAGCAGATCCGCCGCGACCTGGCGCACGTAATCCTCATACGGCTCGTTGAAAAAGATGCGGCGGTACAGCTCGCGCTGGAACTCGCGCGCCAAGGGCGTCCAGTCGGTCCGCACGGACTCCAGGCCCTTGAACTGCATCTCGAATTCGCCGTCGGAGTTGCGCACGTAGCCCGCATAGCGTTTCTTGCTGCCCGTCGCAGAGCCGCGAATCGTCGGCATGAAGAACCGGATGTAGTGCGTCTCAAACTCGATCTCGAGGAAGGATTCGAGATCGAATTCGCTCAGGACCGTCTCGGTCCACCATGCGTTGAGCGCCTCGGCGAGACAGGCCCCGACCGCGGCGGCCTCCTTTTCGTCGACCCCGCCGCCGACCAGTACAAAGAGCGAGTCGGTGTCTCCGTAGAGCACCCTGTAGCCTTGCCCCTCGATGAATTCGCGGCTCCGCGTGATCAGTTCGTGCCCGCGAAGCGTAATCGAGCTGGCAAGTTTGGGGTGATAAAACCGGCAGCCCGGCGACCCGAGCACGCCGTAGAAGCTGTTCATGATGATCTTGATGGCTGTCGAAAGCGGCGTATTCCCCCGCCGCTTCGCCTCGTCGCGCGCCTGCCACATCTCCTGGATAAGCCCCGGCAGGATGTGCGTATCGCGCGAGAAGGTCGCGCCCCGGAATCCCGGTATCGGGTCGTCGCCCGGGACCGCCATCCCCAGGGGATCGATCTGGAAGGTGCGAATGATACTCGGATACAGGCTCTTGAAGTCGAGCACAAGGACGTTGTCATACAGA
>SDBV01010310.1_pt1 | contig 12268 bp, 12 predicted proteins | sample 2277081 | NCBI WGS metagenome assembly SDBV01 (sample SAMN10402039, study PRJNA504765) | marine sediment metagenome | isolation source: marine sediment core GS10_PC15, 223 cmbsf | place: Arctic Ocean: Southern Knipovich Ridge | collected 2010 | reverse complement strand
TAGGTGTGTATGTATCTCTTCCGACTAACTTCTGCATAAAGTTTCCTTTTTGCCCCCTAATCAACCAGTTGCCCCTGATCCTCACGGTTCAAGCCCCTTCCTTTAGGGAGGGGTGATTGACATCCATCGGTTTTTGAACTTCTTCAACATTTACATATATAGCTGGTGGAGTTTTAAAATCCTCTGGTGGCACATAATGATCATTTATCATAAAAAATCCTTTGTTAATTTTTTTTTTGTATTAAAAACTTAGATTATTAAAAAATTTTTGCAAAGTTATTTCTTTATTTTTTTTCTTTTTTTCGTTTCTACTCAAAGCTGTAAAAACTTCCAACAAGAGGTATAGTTATTGATGCAAGTGCAACCAATCCTACAACAGCTGTTTTTTTCATACAGCTTACTAAAGGTGATTTTGGTTTTTCTTTATTAGAAACCGAGGATTTTGGTTTTCTATTTCCTGCTGCCACTCGTGCCTTTAATACTGCATCTAATGCGTCAGCTGTTTTTGATTTTCTTGCTTTTGCTGGTGGTTTTGGTAATGCTCTAGTAGGAGCGGGTGAATACATTGCTAGTCCTTTTTGTGCTGCTGCTATTCTAGCTGCTTTTTTTGCTTCAGCTTCTTTTGCTGCTGCGGCGGCTTCAGCCTCTGCTTTTTCTTTTTCTATTTTAGCCTTTGCTTCTGCTTTTGCTGTAGCTTCTCGTCTTTCTAAATCTTTGAGTACATCAGGGACACTTGCTAGAGAAGCTCTAACAACTTTAGCCTCAAGTGCTGCTTTTAAATCTGCTACTCCCGCTGTATCAAACTCTGGCAACGCCTCTTCCTCGCCTGCAGGAGCAGCTCTAGAGGAAGCTGCTGGAGGTGATGCCATTGAGCCTTCAGATTCTTCAATTGGGCTGCTAGTAGGCATTGGAGGGGAAGAAGCTGGTTGTTCAATTACTGAAGCTGAGGAGTCCAAATAGTTTTGAGATGAATCTTTATCGCTACCATCACTCTCTTCAGAAGCAGAACTTAAAGAGGGGGAAGGCGATGATGGACTTTCGCTTGCTTCAACGGGATCGGAATAAAGAGAGAAAGGTTTGGAAGAAGAAGATGATGATGATAATGATAATGGCTTGAGAAGAGTTCCTCCTTTTCTACCTAGAGATCCTCCTAGGGAACGCAAACGTTTTTCTAAATCTGAAGGATCATTTCCTCCTTTAGGACCATCTAGGCCTTCCGTTGTAGCTGAAAAATCTTCTTCTTTTGCGCTTTCAAGCAAACTTGGATCAAATTCTAATTGTTCAATAACAGGAATATGAACACTTGGATTAATTAAAGGTTTTTCTAAGGTCATGTTTGTTTTCTCAAAATCGATGAAAGAGAATTTTTTTGTAAAAATATAATCTACTTTAATTTTACATTCATCGGGAGTTTCACTAAGAAATTCATTGTAGGTTGTTGCATCTCTATCTGCATCATTGGTTTTAAACCCTGCTTTTTCTAATAGATCTAATCTTGCTCGGTAATGCTCTTTTGTAGTATTTGTATTTAAACCGATAATAGTTCCATCTGCTTCGAATTCATTTAATTTAGATAGTAACTCTTGTAACTCTTCATCTCCGCTAGCGCCACTAGGCATGCTTTCCATGGGATTTCTTAAGTTAAATCTAGAAATATGCGCAGATGCAACATTGTATGTTTTTTCGGTTAATTCATCTTTTAGAGTTAGAATTGTATATCTACGACCCTCTCTTACATTAGAGAGGAATGATTTTATTGGAGTAAATCTACAGCTATAAGCGATAGCTGTATCTTGGCCATCACTTAATATGTCGAAATCATCTCCTAAAAAACTTTTTATTTTATCTAAATCTGATCCGATATTTTGTAGACACAATATAGCGAGTTCATTTTCTTCAATTAGAATTTCATAAGCAAGCTTCGCTGTTTGATCTCTTAAAGCAGAAAATCCTGTAGTATCCTCCGGCGGAGTTTCTTCAGCTCTTTTTAGAGCTTCACTATAATCTTTATCTGTACTTAAATCCCAGGTTAGAACCTTAAATGTACTCATTTTAGTATCTCCTAATTTTTTTTGATAAATTTATATAAAAGCTAAGAAAAAAAGCAATTAGATTTTAAATTAAAATTTTTATTACTACTTTTTTAGAAATTATCTTAGAATTTCGATAACTTCTGTATCAGATACTTGCTCAAAGTTTTCAAAATATTGAGCTATTGCTAAAAAATCATCTGGAATGTATGGGCAGATTACTTCATCTACCAATTTATTTAGTTTTTCAATAGTAAAATATGGCCCTAGAGGAATCGCTACGATTATCTTTTTGACTTTTCTTTTTTTTAGAGCTCCGATTGCTGCTATCATAGTAGCTCCGGTTGCTAATCCATCATCTACTAGAATTATTGTCTTATCTTTTAGATAGATTGGTTTTTTGTTTTGTCTATAGAGCGTTTCTCTTTTATTAGCTAAGGTTTTTTCTTTTTCGATTTCTTTTTTTAAATACTCATCGGATATATCATAGCCTTGAATTAACTCTTCATTTAAGAATTCAAAATCTTCACAAATAGCGCCGATTGCTAGCTCTTCTAAGAGAGGAGAAGATAATTTTCTAGCAACTATGATATCTAATGAGAGATTGAGCTCTTTAGATAAAATATCGCCTATGACAACGCCTCCACGAGGGAGCGCAATAATAATAGTATCTTTTTTATTTTTATATTTTGTAAGAAGCTTTGCTAGCTTTTTTGCTGCATCTGGTCTGTTTTTGAAAAGCATAGAAAATCACCATTTGATTTTATCTTAGATAATTTTTTTAAGAAAATATAGCTAAAAATCTCTTCTAAATAATTTTTTTCTTGATATTAGTTCTCTTTTTTATCATTTTAAAGGTTTAAGAAATTTAAAAAAAAAATGCTAAAAAAATTTAAAAACTTTTTGTTAAATAAACTTTTTTCAAAGCCACTTAAAAAGTTATCCAAAGTAAAACGCTTTTATTATAAAACTATAAAAGTGTTTTGGATCTCTATAGACCACTTTTTTAAGCACCAAATAACACTTAGGTCTTCTGCCTTAACTTACTTCTCTTTAATGGCTATAGTGCCCTTCTTTGCGCTTATTTTTGCTATAGCTAAAAGGATAGGGGATCAAGAAACTATTGAAAAAGAAATACTAGAGAGGTTTAAAGAACAACAAGAAATTGTTGTTAAGGTTATTGAGTTTGCTAAAAATTTGATTGTAGAGGCTAAAGGTGGCTTGATAGCACTAGTTGGTATTATTTTTTTATTTTGGACTTTGATAAAACTTTTCTCTAATTTAGAGTCATCTTTAAATGAAATCTGGAGAGTTACAAACATAAGAAAGTTCAAAAGAAGGCTTTCTAACTATTTAGCTTTTATGTTTGTTATTCCTGTTTTTTTAGTAGTTTTTATAACTCTTAGAATTTATGTCACAAATTTGATATCTAAAGATATCGTAGTTGAATATATTTTTACGTTGCCCCTTACTTTGATTCCATACTTTTTGATCTTAGCTTTATTTACTTTTATCTATGTTTTTATGCCAAAAGTTAAGGTGAAAATAAAATATGCTTTTTTATCAGCTGTTATCTCAGCTACCATCTATCAAATCACTCAAATGATTTATGTGAATTTTCAGATAGGGATTACAAGATTTAATGCTATTTATGGAAGTTTTGCCGCGTTGCCTCTATTTTTGATATGGATACAAATTAGCTGGATTATTTTTTTATATGGAGCAGAGATCTGTTTTGCTATTCAAAATGTAGATAAAATTAAAGTTAAAGACTTACAAAAAAAATAGTTCTCTTTGCCTATTTTAAGTTCTTCCATAGATATCTTCTAATCTAATAATATCATCTTCTCCAAGATATGAGCCTAATTGCACCTCTACTATAACTACTTTTTTGTCAGTATCATTTTCTATTCTATGAACGCCTTCTTTTGGAATAAATACATGATCGTTTTCATTTAATTTTTTTTTCATCTTATCAATAGTCACTATAGGTGTTCCTTTTGCTACAATCCAATGCTCAGATCTTTTTTTATGTTTTTGAAGTGATAATTTTGATTTTGGATTAACTTCTATCCATTTAACTTGGCATGTTTTCTCGAGCTTTAAAGTTTGATACGTTCCCCAAGGTCTTTTATATATTTTATGCTCAACGTTTTCTTTCATGCTAAACCTCTCTTGCTCTATCAGCGAGCGCTAAAGCTCCGAGCAAGCCTGATTCTCCCATGCGTTTTGGTAAAACTATATACTCTTCTATATTTCCTAGCAGTATTTTGTGTTTTAAGTAGCCATTTAAAGACTTTTGGCATTCCTTTCTAACTTTATCCATCAAAGACTTTTTATTTAAAATTCCACCGCCTAGAATCACTTTTTTAGGAGATAGGGTTAAGCTCCAATTTGCGATAGCTGTTCCTAAATAATAAGCTTCTAAATCCCAGGCTTCATGATCATCTGGTAAGTCAGTTGCAGATTTTACATTCCATCTTTTTTCAATAGCAGGCCCAGATGCTAAACCCTCTAAACAATTTTCATGATAAGGACAAACACTCTCAAAATTATCTCCTCGATATCGTGGAATAGAAATATGGCCCATCTCCGGATGAATGAGTCCATGCATAAGATGATTATAGATTATTCCTCCAACTCCTATTCCTGTCCCTACAGTTATATAAATAAATGTATCTATCCCTTGCGCAGCTCCCCATCTTTGCTCGCCTAGAGCCGCTCCATTTACATCTGTATCAAAACCTATCGGAACACACACAGCTGTTTTTATAGCTTGAACAATATTAAAATGTGACCAAGAGATTTTGGGCGATGTTGTAATAGATCCATAGGTAGGGGATTCTTTATGTAGATCTAAAGGTCCAAAACACGCAACTCCAATAGCATCTAACGGATTTTTAGCATGCTCATGTATGAAAAATTTAAAAATTTCAGGCATTGTAATTTCAGGTTTTATTGTAGGAAAGACTTCTTTTTTTATTATGTTACCCTTATCGTCGCCAATTGCGCAGCTGCATCTTGTTCCACCAGTTTCTATTGCTCCAAAATATGCCATATAAACTCTCGTTATAGTTAAGTTTTAAGATAATTTAAAAATAAATCTTCGTCAATAAAGAGATTGATTTAATGTTGAGGGACAGGACAAAAGTAAGTGGTGTTTTGTAGAAAAGCATAGCCTAAAAAGATAGCTAAAGACAGAAAGACTATCAAAGTTGTGTTGTCTTGCCAATCGGTTGTATGTGGGATCACTATACCTCTTGCGTTTTTTGTTCTTTCAAGATTAAGTGCACTTTCAAGTGCTAGGATCTTATCTTTTAATTCTTTTACTTTTGAGCTATCTCCTTCTCTTCGGAATTTTTCAGATTCATTTTCTATTAGTGCATTTAGTTGATCTATTCTCTTTTTGGAACTATCTATTGCTTTTTGTAATTCAGCGATTTCATTTTCTTTACGGCTTTTATATCCCCCTATGGTAGAAATAGTACTATTTTTTAAATCGGATACTACTTTACTTGCCTCAGAGCCTACTTCTTCATCAGGCTCAGCGTTAAGGTTTAGAAAATGTCCCGCAAATTCTTCTTCGCGAAGCGTATATCGCTCGATATCTTCTTTTCCTCTTTCTTTTTGTCCTTCTAAGTCAGCAATTTTGTCATTTAATAAATCGATTTGAATTTTTAACTTTTCTATTTCCGTAATATTTAAATCTTTGCCGCTTAATAGTTGACGACAACCTGGGCAGGGAGCTGTCATGCGCTTTATTTCAGAGTCAGTTCTTTTCTTATTTGAGAAGATAAAATGACGATATAGATTTCTTGCTAAAAATGCGTTAAAACAGTTTGTGCATTTAGCTACAGTATCACCTTCTTCAAAAGCAGTTTTTAAAATAGCACAAACAGGTTTGTGTCCTAGTATTGAGAAATTAATGAAAGGTTTATCATCTGACTCTCTTTTTGAATCTATACCGAAATTTCCAGGATGAGATAAATGCTCATTAGTAAACTGAAAAGTTGTTATTGTTGGCTTACTTGGCGTTGATACACTAGACATAGCTTTAATTTTTTTTTTTCTAGCAGCATTATGGAAAATTGTCTATTTATTATCAAAAAAAAAATGAAAATTATAAAAATTTATTTAATTTTTTTTTTAGCTAGCTCTTATTTAGGGTGTTTTAGAAAAAAAATTGCGAGGAAATACTTGCAACAAAATATATCTTGGCAATTTCTCAAACTACTATGCAGCATGATAAAGATGTTTGATCTTTAACAAGCGGGGTTGTTTCAGTTGCTTTTTTGAATCTTCCATCTGTAATAGAGGAATCTTTTTCTTGTATATAGCTTATTAAGTGTTCTTCAAAAAGTTCATGAAATAGTAATTTAGATTCAAATTGGTCAAGCTCGAAGAGTTTAATTCTCTTAATTGTGATGGGTTTTTCATCTGCTAATTCTTCTTCGCTTACTTTATTTGAAGCGAAAAAGGTCTTAGTAGTAATAATTATATTTTTTGATATTGCATCTATTTTTTCTTTTGTATTTAAAATATTTTCAAAATCTTCTTTGGGAATTCTCTCAAAACCTTTTGGTGAAATTACATAAAAGAATAAAGGTTTTCCTTTGCCATTTTTAGGACATAATACGTGATCTTTAGGGTCTGTAGTAGCGTTATCAAAAGATTCCTCGGAGAGATTTGGCTTAAATAACTTGTCAACAAATTTAGGGCTATCATCTATTTGAATATAGTAATCTTTAGGTTGCGCATAGTAAGGTTCTAATGGTAAAGCGGGATCTTCAGGATTTTTAGGAGAGTCATTGCGAGAGTCATAATTCGGATCTAATTTATCAGGTGATAGGGTGATATTATATTTTTTTGTAGAGCCATCTGAAAGAAGAACTCTCCAAGTGCTGGCTATTAAGGTTACACCAGCGAATTTTCTTCCGTGAGTTTCAGCGCATCTATAAAATGTGGGTGTTATTTTAGTAATTGTTGTCATATTCCTTTCCTTTTTTATTTTAAAAGATCATTTTTTAATGAATCCTAAAAATTTAATTTAAGCAAAATATAGTTACATTGAATGAAAAAAAATATCAAGAAAATATTTTATAAAAATCTAGATTTTAAACATAAGATGATTTTGATATTTAATTTTTAAGAGGTAGTAACACTTACATTTTCGCCTTCAATTATAATGTAGGCGAATTTATCTTTTTCACTTAAAGTGATTTTTTTTTCATAGGTTTTAGATCTGGGCCAAGTGCTTTTGCTTTTTGATACTTTCCATTCTAAATCATATGTGCCAGGCTTTACTAGATAATATTTTCTAGCTCTTCTACCAGAGGCATCAGCTTTTAAAAGTGGAATTTGTTGATTGTTGAACTTTACTTCCATTATGTCATGATGATCTTTTGTAGTATCATCTAAAACTTTGATTTCAACTCTTATAACTTTTTCATCAGGATGAATGTATCTTGATTTGACAAAAGATGCTTTTGCAGTGAGACTTGGATTTTTAGGATATTTTTCAGATGCTAAAAAGCTTCCATATACAATCGCGACACTTACAAAAAAAATAAATAGTATTTTTAGATGCTCTTTCATAAATCTATCCCTATTTTTTAAATAGCTCAAAATCTATTTAATTTGAAGTTTTTAGTTAAAAAAATTGAAATTCATAAATGAAATAGGCATGATTACTAGAAAAAAGAGGTAAATATGAAAATCTTAATTAGATGTTTGTTTTTACTATTTGCTTTTAATTTAGTAGCTTATCAAAAAGTGCAAGTAGTCCCAGTCGATCAATCTAAACAATCTGAAAATGTTCGGATATATATAGTTTATCCAGAAGAAAATCAAGTAGATGGCTCAAGTGAAGTTTGGGTTCAGCTAAGACTAAGAGGTTATCCACTAGGTAATATCTCAAATAATGAAAGAGCAAAAGAAATAGCAAATTCAAAGTTAGGTCAAAGCATACATGTAATTGTTGATAATAATCCATATTTTGCAAGAACAGGACCGAGCCTTTCTCCATTTGATGACGAGGGTAACTATTATGAGTCTATGTATAGATTTAAAGTTCCATACGCTCTATCTCAAGGTGAGCATTTTTTAAGAGTTTTTCCAGCGAGATCATATGGAGAAGCTTTAAAAGAAAGGGGATGTTTTGCAGCAACTAATTTTTATGTCCAAAACAAAAGAGTTAATAGCAAAATGAATCTCTCAGGTCCATATTTAACTTATAATGAACCCTCTGGATTTCTAAATATCAAGGATAAAGAGCCTGTTTTATTAGATTTTTATTTAACTAATGTGGCTCTTTCTCAAGATGGATATTTTGTTAGACTTACTATCGATAACAAAATTAAAAGAAAGTTATCTAAATGGTCGCCATATTATATTTATGGACTTAGAAAAGGAAAGCATACAATTAGATTAGAGCTAATGGATAACAACATAGAAAAAGTTCCGGGATTTTTTAACGATACGACAAGAAGCTTTACAATCAATTAAAATCTTATTATAGCTAAAAACAAAGTTATAAAAAGATTGTATGCTACGTAAGCTCTCTGATAGACAAAGAAAATGGCTCGGATTTATATCGGTAGTATCTTGCATTGCTTTAATTTTTACTGATCAATCTATCCTGCCAGTTGCTATTCCTACGATTCAAAGAGATCTTGGGGCTACAAGCTATTTATCTCAATGGATGATAAATTCATATCTTTTATCGATGGCTGTTTTTATACTAGCCGCAGGAAGGCTAGGGGATATTGTTGGTTTTAGAAAAATTTTTCTTTTAGGGCTTACTATATTTTTATTTGCATCCCTTTTTTGCGCTATTAGTATGAATAGTATTTGGTTAATTACTTTTAGATTTGTTCAAGGGATTGGCGCTGCATTTATGGTTCCTTCATCTTATAATATTTTGCTCGATCTTTTTCCTGCAAACAAAAGGGGACTTGTTGTTGGTATTAATACAGCCGTAGGTTCATTTTTTTTAGCTTTAGCTCCGTATATTGGAGGGCTTTTTACTCAGTATCTAACTTGGAGATGGGTCTTTTGGATAAATATCCCAATATGTTTTATAGGACAAATCTTTGGGATATTAGCAATTGGAAAATCAGAAACTTCTAATGAAACATTTGATTTTAAGGGATTTTTCTTGTTTGCAATTGCAATGATATCGATTATTTTAGCTTTTATGCAAGCTAAAAGCTGGGGGTTTTTATCTCCTGGAATAATTATACTTTTTGTTTTTGCTATAATCTTTTTTTTGTTTTTTATAGCAGTTACCAAAAAAGCAAAACATCCATTTTTAGATTTTTCGTTATTTAAAAATAAACTCTTTTCAGTAGTGAGTTTAATCATATTTTTAGAACTCTTCGCTACAGGAGCTATTATTTTTTGGGCAATATATTTTCAGTATCTTTTAGGGTTTTCTCCATCTAAAGCTGGTTTTGCAATGCTAATTACCGCTATTCCCATAATATTTATGGCGCCAGTTGGTGGAATGTTAATGGATAAATACACTTTCAAAGTTCCAACTATTATAGGGCTTTTTCTAACTCTATTCTCTTTTATTTGGTTTATAGTTTTTTTTCAAAAGGGATCTATAATTTGGCTTTTTCCCTCTTTATTAACGCTTGGCTGGGGGCTTACCTTTAGTTTAACTCCAGCTCTCGCTGCTGGAATTACTTCTGTCCCTAATAAAACAAGAGGTATGGCAACTGGAATATTTGGAACGCTCAGAAACGCTGGAAGATCGATTGGGTTTGCTGTTATAGGCGCTATAATATTAAATGTTGAACATATCTTTTTTTCAAAAGATTTAGAAAAGACTGCTCTAACAAGCAGCTTGGATCCAACTTCATTTGATGGTTTGCTAGCTAAAGCCCCCAAAGCTGTAGATGCTTTTAATAAACTATCTACAAGCGCGCAACCTATCGTAAAAAAAGCTTATTTTGAAGCCACTGAAAAATCATTTTTAATAGCTAACTCAGTTGCTGCCTTTTTAGTTTTAATTAGTATTGTTTGGGTGCTAATTAGATGTAAAAGAAAAAAAATAAGGTGTAAGTCAAAGAGTTAAATTTTAAAGCTTTTTTCGATCTCTTTTATAATTGTTTTATAGAGCAGATCTTTTTTAGTACTATCTTTAGATATTAATACAAATCCGAGTGTTTTTTGATCATTTCTATCTATTGAAGAAGAAAGGATTTCAAAAGATTTAAACTTGAGTTTTTTTACAGCTAAAATAATATCATCTTTTATTTTTGTAAAGGGGGTCTTTAGCATGATATAGAACAGATTTTTTTCAGTTTTTGTATCGATTAAAAAGTTACTATTTTTAAACTCCTTTTTTAAAGTTTTTCTAAACATCAAAAAAAGCTTTTTTAAAATTTTTGCATCTACAATGGTTTGTTGAACTGCAGGTTTTATTGAATAGAAAAACTCTTCTAATATAAAATCTGAAGATTTTTTACTGCTTGGCATTATTTTTTTAAGATTTTCCATAGCATCTAGCTGTTTAGATAAAAGACCGCCATTAAAATCTCTAAAGTTACCTAAGATGTTTGTAAGCTCAGTAAAAATTTTTTGCCTTGCTTTTCTAAGATCGATAGAATGATCTCTTCTTAAAAAATCAAATTTATTTAAGGAGAGTCTAAAAACATTTGCCTCCTTTGGGTGTTTTCTCTTAAGCAGATCTACTATTTTAGTATCATCTAAAGAGAATTTTAAAAGTGTTTTTGAATATGAAAAAAGCTCTTTTAAAGAAGGCGAGTCCTTTTTAAGTAGCCTTAATAAAATTACTCTAAAAGAGATCTCTTTTGAGCTCTGTTTATCAAATGAGATAATTACTTGGGGGATATCTTTAACATAGTTTAGCTGTTTTGTTAAAATGATGATGTTTCTTAAGATCTCTTCTTCATTTCTCGGTAAATATATTGGGTTTATTAACTTTTTCATTTTTGAAATAAAAGCGAGGCTTAGCTTTCTCTTCAAATCATTGATTTCTTTTAAGGAAAAATAATTTAACTCTTTTTTTTCAATCTCCAAATAATAAGAGAGGATTTTGGGATCTCTTCTATCTGTAATAAATGAGCTTTTTATATATCTAAAATCTTTTGTGATTTGAGAAATAGATTCTAAAATATAGCTTTTTTCAAAGTATTCATTTTCATATAAAAGATCCATGACAATTAAAATGCCTAAGATAGGTTTTTTTTGGGTCGAGAGATTTGTTTTTAATATCTTTAATTTAACGTATCTTTTGCTTGTTTGGATTTGCGATTTTATTTGATTAATAGATTTTTTAAAAAAATAGCTAAATGCGATTATTCTAGATACATGCTTTGGATTTCTGATAGTTGTAAAATCACCTTTGAAAATTAAAGAGGTTAGATGAAGTGAATCAAATATATCATTATCAAAAATTTTTGGACTTTTATACATTAAAAAAGCTAGGTTTTCTTTAATCTCATGCAATTTTTTTTCTTCTGAAAATTTTGAAATATAGTGACTTATATGATCAGAGCTTTCTCTATTTTTAGATGGCATTGAAGAGGAAATATCTTTTGCGTAATTAGCTGACATTATTATTAGCTTCATCTCATCTATGAAAGATTTTATATTTCTTTTAACTAAGCTTTTCTCTTTTTCATTTGAAACATTTATAAAATACTCTGATAGATAATATGTTTTTTGAGCAAAATTTTTGAATTTGAACTTAATAGATCTATTAGCATTTATATCGATAGGATTCGCTAGAGTTAGCCATTTATTTAGCATATCAAAAATAAATCTAGAAATGCCAGCTGCTAAATCTGAAAAAGAAAAAAAGGAAAATGAAATGCTATAAGGAAGCTTTTTTTCATTTATATTACTATGAAGGATGTAAGGTAGAGATACGTTCATCTTTATGAAAGCATTCCTGATCTCATCTTTTGTTTTAGCACTATTAAAACCGTCTAAAATATTTTTAGGGATAATATATTTAATCTGATTTTGTGTGGAATTTATAAAATTTTCAAAATCTCTAAGATCATAGTTAGAAGGAGGAGAAAAAACAGGAGTTATTTCCAAAATATTATTTTTCTTATCTATCTTATTTTTTATCAGAGTTGTCATCACTCTTCTCCAACGCGGAAACCTGGTACTTTAGTGCCGGGAGGAAGCGTTTGTTTAAAATTTAAAAACTTACCGGGAAAACAGATGCTAATAAAAAACATCCCTGGTCCCGGTGCCAG
>SDBV01010309.1_pt1 | contig 12269 bp, 7 predicted proteins | sample 2277081 | NCBI WGS metagenome assembly SDBV01 (sample SAMN10402039, study PRJNA504765) | marine sediment metagenome | isolation source: marine sediment core GS10_PC15, 223 cmbsf | place: Arctic Ocean: Southern Knipovich Ridge | collected 2010 | reverse complement strand
AATGTTTACTCCATAGCAGCCTCGATTTAAGGTTGTTTGGATCTTGAACTTTTTTATGTAAACAAATTTATGAGCTATTTGGAAGAATATGTATGCTTATCATAACTAAAGAAAAATACAACGCTTTTTTTTGGGAAATAATAATGAACCAAATTACTGATTATTTATTTTCAGAAACCAAGAAACTCGATGATTGTGAAGGGGACGGTTGGTTTTTTTCGGACACGGATTTACAGGATCTCACCGCTTTTTTTTATCTCTCGCCCGCTCGCCCTGCTTTGCGGGGCTTTGCTCGAAGGCACAGAGCTTAATGATTTTATGAAAGCCGTGGGACAACCCGCAAGGCTTTCAAATTTTAAAAAATATTACTTGACTATAATAAACCAGGCATATGACCTCTGGGGGGACCCTGTAGGATGTTCCGAACCAACAGGGCCAGCAATACTGACTGACTTTTCGAAATATATTTACCGTAGGCCGGACCCTGTCCGCCGTCTTTTTGGCGGGACTGAACTTATCACTCTGGATAAGGGATGATCGATAGCCATCATTTTCAAGGGAATACCTGATAAACGTAACGATCAGAGGAAGGGTTCGCATTTGGTGGAGAATCGCCGAAACTTTGACAAAAAGCTATTAGGAGAAGCGCGCGTTCTTAAAAATATCAATCATAACATACTGAAAATATTGTGTTTAAAGTTTATGCATTAAAGACTTGACAGAAAGATTATAGGATGTCCCTATTGTTCACTGAGGCAGGAGGCGTATGAGGTAGTTCCTCATGTACGGATCTGTGCGGGGGGGGGGTTGCGGGGCAACTCGCATTCCTACCGCGACCTTTGTCTTATATTAAGCATAACGCTCATATATTTCCCGATACTTGTAATTTCTAAACCTTGAAGCGACAACATTAATTAGAGACAGTGTTTTTTTGCGGGATGTTTCGTTCGCCACCGCAGTCTCAATTATTTTTTGTGCTTCTTTCCCGTGCTGAACATAAGGGGGAATTTCAGGTTGCGTGTGCATAAGATAATAATATTGTATGGATCTTTCAGGGTGCTCTTCTACTTCTTTTGCTAAATATCTTTCGAGTGAACGCCAAGCTGTGTCATACCTGTCACGTGCGATATGGGGTAAAAGACCCTCTAGCAAAGGCCACATAGAAGTTATCGTCTCAGGTGGTGGAGCTATAAGTGGAAAATGAGAAAACCATTGCATCTCACCATCGAAATCAGTTGAATTGTTTTCCATTGAAGCTCGGTTGATCCTCCATTCCCAAAACATTCTTGCTTTTTGCCAGTATTTATCTAAGTCAGGTCGGTTATCTTCAAGAATTTGCCAAAAGACCCAGCACGCGGTACCCCTGTATTCAGATTTAGCGTCTTGAAAGAATTTTTCTATTAAAGTCAACTCACCGGAAGGTGCTGGGATATTTTTATCAGATAACAGATATTCCCAAATTAAATGTCCTGATAGATTCTCCGCCGGTCTAAAGTGTGTTTCTGTTTTGTATCCCTTGCTTATATAATTGGCAGCTCTCGCATACTTTGGATATAGCATCTCTATCATGGCTGTATTAAAGGGATTAAAAATGACAAATGAATCCCACGCTGCTACGTAATACTTTATATTTTCATCGGTTTCCTCTTCTGGAAATATTTTGTTAATGTTGGCCTCTACCCAGTCTTTATCCAGCCAGTATAACATCCACAAATGACGTCCATAAATCGAATGAACAGCCCAGCTATAATCATCCCTCTTATCCAGTTTTTGCGATAATTTCTCTCTAACAATATCCTCCAAGCGTTGAGGACCTGGTCCTTCAATGGTATCTTTTCCACTCTTTCCAATCAGCTTGATTCTTTGTAAAGCATATAAAATGAGGTTAGAAAGAGCTTCCGGTCGGATATGATTAATTGCCACTGTAGCTGGGTCTTCATGTCCGAACCAGCCTTCTTTGGGCCGGTCACTTTCAAAGTCGGGATCAGGGTCGTCTGACAAAAGAAGAAGAATATCTCTTACTCTCGGCAGGTATTCCAGGGGAATTGCTCTTTCAGTATTTTTGATCCCCTCTTCTAAAAGATTAACTATACGTCTTCGAGCCCAAACCCAGGTTTCACCTGCTTCACGACTCATACTTCGCTTAATTGATTCATTTTCTAAAAGTTTTTCACAGAGTTCAATACATAATTCCCATGGTAGGGTGCTTGCACTTTCGCTCTTTGTAAATTGATCCAATAAAGCGACTGCAAACTCCGAGCGGCAAAGTGCAATTGGGACCAATTTATCCGCATATTTTTGAGGATTTTCTAAAACAAGACTTGCAATATCATTTGCTAATCCTTCATAAGAAATTCGTTCTGGGCCGAATCGTGCTTCGCTAGGTGGCTTCCATTTCTGTATAAATTTTAATAGTTCATCTGCCGATTTTTTCGATAGGCCACCTATATCGATCGGGCTAACATCCTGCACCGTATAAGCACCCGAATGCCATCGGATAAAAGCTGGATGTTCAGGTTCGCCCAACTCAGTAACCAAGTCATTGAGGAGCTGTAAAGGCTTCCCCGACAAATTATCTTTTAAAATCCACAATCTATCTCTGATCCAGTCTTTTGAATATTGCTTAAGATATTCTTCAGGGTCTGCCCCCCAACTTTCCTGAGCGAACTTTGCCAATTCAGCAGTTTTATCTTTATTTGGACCTTGGCAAATCGTCTCAATCATGTACTTTTGATCAGTTGGATCTAAAAATGAATATCCGTATTGCAAAAGCATAAAGTACTCATGATGTATGTTAATATCTTCCGAATTCTCTTTATTTTTCAACTCCTGAGCAACGTATTCTTTATGCTCTTGAGGAAATCTATACAAAATATAAAGCCCTATACGGCGCAAAATTTCATGTTTATCTTCAAGATATCTTTTTACCAAAGATTCAGTATCTTTTGAATTCCGATCCACCCAGGTTTCCAGTGCATCACGTAACGCTCGAAGCAAATTGTCTCTATAGCTATAGTCTGAGTCTTGCCCGGTTTCACCAATAGCCACACGCCAATAAGATTCAAACTCGACTTCAGACCTTTTTTTAGCCTCTGCCTCCAATCTGAGAGCAGTAATTAAATGTTCTTCAAGAATAGTTACTGTCCGCTGGACATCCTGTTCTTTTAGAATATTAACTCCCTCCAATAGTACCTTCTTTTCTTTATAAGAATCATTTAATTTAGAAACAGCCTCAGTACCTGTTAGAAAATCACCATACTGTTTCGTTTTAGAAGACACTATAGGTTCTGTTAGCCAATGGAATAAATCAAAAGCACTGGCAGATTTATCTCCCTTAACAAGCCTTTTTATGAGCTCATAGGTTGGTAGGGCAATGGTTTCAGCGATTTGTGGCTCCTTAAGCCAATTGACTATTCTCGGCACAGTCCGTTCAACATCGGCAGGCGGAACAAAATTTAGGGCTTCAATAGCTCTTGATATATACAATGGGTGCCCATGAACAGTCTCAATGTGTTTTAAAACTATGTCAGGAGCTTGATCTGCTATAGATATAAGGTACCCTTGTACATCCCAATAGGGTAGCATATTACCATACTCAGTCTCTTGGGGTGATGGGGGCTCAGAAAAAAAGTCATGCTCCCAAAGAATCTTTGCCCAAGAAGCATGTGGGCTGCTATGAAAAAAATAATCTCGTAAATCACGACGTATTCTTAGAATTTCTAATAATTCATTTAGCTTATTGGGATCTTTTTGTGGATCGGAAGAATGTATATACCGATCTAGAAGTTCCGCTTCAGCATAGAAATGTATTTTGTTATTCGACATAAATTTACCCTAAATTTTTATGAATAGATATGAGTCAATACATCTATTTTATCCATCCAAGTGAAACATTTTAATACTAAAAATATGAATCTGGTTAAGCCGAATTAATAATACCAATTTTTGGAGAAAGGTTGATTCATACAATCTAACATAAAACATTTCACTCTGGATTAAATGTTTGCACTAACAATATATTTATAGATCAATCACAATGGATCCTATATTTTTTAGAAAGAAGGAAACACAATAGGAAAGTTAAAATACCCATCTGTCATTTTTTCATATGCATGTAGATCTTTAGACCAGATGCCCGACCCTATGTTACTCCAAGCCCTTAGAAAGACAGTCCCCTTCATTCCCTTCAAATCTAGCTTTACCATGTTATAGCTGTTTTGGTGCTGTCGATTTTCATAGCAGGATCCAGCGGAAATGAACATTGCTTTAGCATCAGGCGTCTCTTGAAATCCCAACATAGGTCGGTGTAAATGTCCACAGAGAATAAAATAACAACGCTTCATTAACAATGATTTACAATTGGCTGCGTCCGCATCGTTCAACCAACTGAAAGGATGATGCTGTAAAGCAATACAAAGCTCTGCGCCCTGACAATCTTCCAGAGCCCTAACTATTTGTTGCTCACCTAACGCTAAGTGACTATTATCCTGATGACCGCCAAATGCAAGCCACGCTGAATTGAGTGTCATTACCGCGATTCGCTTGCCAGCTAGTTCCAATCGGTGGACGAAAAAATATTTCTCATCATCAAAGGTACCATGATCTCCAAAATAATCTTTCACGAAGCCAGCATAATTATCGAATTTTCTCATTATCAAGCGCCGGTCCAGTTTATCATTAAGAGCTTTGACCCATAACTCCGGTTTATTCTTCAAATTGGAAGTGATAATTTGGGCTCCAAGACTTATATTTCTCCGATTGATATCATGGTTTCCGGGGGCAAGAAAAAGCTTTTGCTTTTGCAAACCTGTTTGGTTTAAAAGATCATCGAAGAAACTACTGGCTAAAGCAAATTCCTCATTTTGACTGCTATAAGTAATGTCTCCAGATACTAATATTAAATCTGGTGAAAGCCCATCTTTTTTATTGAGAACCTCTAAGTCATCCAAAAGCTTTCGAAGGACAATATCTGAGTCCCATTTTGATCCATCATTAGTCTGAAAGTGTAAATCTGACAAATGCAACCAGGTAATTGTATCGGGTGCCCCAACTCTGCCAAATGGCCTTTGATTCACCTTATTTTGGTTTGATTTTATATCCGTCTCATGTGACATGGGTTAAAACTTTCTTTAAGAAAGACCTACATCTATTTTTAAATAAAAGAAACGGGGTCACTATATATCTATTTTTGTCAAAGGTGAAGCCTCGATACTGCTGTCTCGTTATTTCTATTCATTTCTTAATAACCTGCTTAAACCAGAGGATTGCTGCTTCGCCTTCTTTGCGAGTTATTTCATCTACCGCACGGCTATGGCGAATTGCATTTCTAGCTTCCGCCAGTTGATTAAATTTGACATTAAGAGTCTCTTTATTATTGAAGAGTCGTGAAAATTGATTCCAAAGTGCCTTGGAAGCAATAGTGTCTTGAAGTTCGCGCAGATCGAAAAATTCCAGCTTACCATCTAATTTTTTATAATAATCTATATCGAGCGCTGCATTTTTCTTAGCAGCCTTTTGAATACGTTCGTCTACTTTTCGAAGCAAATGTTGGGGTAATTTGGAATAATTATCGTTGAGAGCCTGAACAACTATTTTACGCAACAAAAGTTCTATTTTTTCAATACTTTCGTCCAATTCGCGTAAATGAGGTGAAAGATCTAGTCGTTCTTTAATAAGCAAGTTCTCTATGGCTTCCTGAATTGTGCGTTGCCGTTCGATAATAAATAGTTCGAAATCATCTATTGTAAAAGGATTTCGCAGTAGAATATTCATTGACATCGCTGATATGAAATGAGACTCAAGGATGGCACGAACCGCAACATCACCGTTATTTCTTATCATCTCTGGTAAATATTCATTGGGTAACCTATCATTAATTACATTCCTATTCGTATCGGCGCTCATTGGTGTTCGATTTAAAATTGTGTGAATTGAGGTGTTTTTTAAATGCGTTACACCCCAATGGGAAGGAACAATATGGTGGTCATCCAGATCACCGTGCTGTGGGACATTGCCTGTCATCCAGTCACGAGCACCTTGAAGAACAAGCATGTTGAAAATTCCGTTATAAACAGAGGAGCCTTTTTTAATTTCTTTGCGTAACTCAAGGTTTTTAAAGCGAATTTTGAATTCATGAATAAGGGCCGGTTCGGCATTATCATCCAACCAGGCCTTCACGTCAAGAAAATCACGGGCACTTGTTGACTCAACAGATCCAGAGTAGCGGTTTAAAAAAACCGATGCCCAATACCAATGCCTGATCTTACGTTGGGCATCAAGCCTCATATGGGCTGGTAAGGAAGTGCTGTGCACCTGTAAGGACGCAAAAACCGGAAGAATAGAAACATAGGGCATGTACTGTGAAGATATAGCACCAAATTCTTGAGGGTGACGCAAAAGTTTAATTGCCATTTCAAGAGCAGCAACGGCATTATCCCATCGGTTTCTGAAGTCCTTGGTATCAAGAACAAGTATTTCTTTTCTACGGGTTCCGTCAGGTTCTCGTATCTGTTTTTCCTGGCCTGGAAGAAGATAATATAGATATTTTGGCGAGCAATAGGATTGTCTTAAAATTGACATTACCTGAAGTATGTAGACATTCATTTTTTCCGTCTCAACAAACTCCATTCGGTGTGCTGCTTCTCGCCACATATGTTTGAGTTGCAGTCCCTTTGGTTTTAACAACGCATTTATAAGATCGAAAACGTCAAGTCGAATGCCACGACTATTAATCTGGGTAAAAATGTCACAGACTTTATCAACCGCGATATCTCTATCAAGTTCAATGTAGGCAATCTGATATTCTTCAGTAATTCCTTTGAGGTGTTCACCAAAGTTTTTAGCATTTTCAGTGTGAAGTTTGGCAATCTCTGCTGTTACTGTATCACCTGCACTTTGGGCTTCTAAAGCAGCTGTTTTCCAATATTCTTCGTATCCTTGTACCCAATTTGGTAAATCCCATCCCCCTGCACCAATTACTGATAATGGGAAGATATGTTCTGCATATTGGACCTCCCTATTATTCATAATTTTACTAAAACGTCTGGAAAGCCAGTCATACTGAAATGCCTCATCGTACTGTTCTTCCATAAATTTTTCGACATGAACGAAATATACAGCTCGATTAGCTCTATTAGGTAATGGGACGTTAGGAGCTATAAAAGCATAATACATTGCTGTAAGACGCTGTTGACCATCGAGAACAATATATTCTGGATGACCATCACCATAGTTCCATGGATGCTGACCGGTCGTATCTTGGAATCCATAAATAATTTCACAGGATAACGCTTGAAAATTGTTCCTTTTACCTTTCCAAAGAAGTAGGCTACCAATATAGTAATCCAGAAATATAGACCGCATTAAGTCTTTTATATCCCACGGTTTCCATTCGAATTCTCTTTGGAAGTCAGGGATAACAAATCGCCCTTCTTTAAGCCTGCTAATGAGATTATTTAAGCTTACATGATCTGGTTTTTGTGCATCTTTCATTGGAGTAGTCCACTTTTATGGTTACTATTTTGATGGTATTTTTGGCCTAACAGAGATGTTTATATGTCGATAAATGATATCTCTTTCTTTCCTGTCTTTGGGCATATCCAGTTGAGATTCTGATACCATTACCAAATACCTGTATGCAGCCAATTCAAAACCAGCCAACACGCCTGCTGAATATTTCGAGGCTTGGGAGAGGGCCTCATTAATTTTTTTATCTAAATTGCTTTTTCTTCGTACTATTTTCCACTCAGTTAGGACCAGAGCCTCAGATGAAGATTCAATCTGATCCATGTCAACAACTGGTTCTCCAAGAACCAGATCAGTTCTTCCTCCCACAGCATCTACTTTAAAGGCCCAAATGCCATGGTTTAAAAGGTGAACAGCACCAAATTTTTCACACCCTGTCTCCGATCTTGTTGTATCATTAAAAGCCCTTATCCATTTCTCCTGAACTTCTATGTCAACCATTAAGGTCCTTTGTAGATGAATAAAACCACGTTCAGTAATCCTTTTTGCAACAACTTGAATATCGGATAAGATAAATGAAAGCTCTGAATTGAGTGATGCTAATGAAGTGAGAACTGCTTGAACACCTTTTCTGCCGTATATTTTCCTGCCTTTTAGGTAAGTTGGTCCCTTCGGCCCGTATCTCTTTAGACATACTAATGCCAAAGGAGGCAAACTATTTTCATAACTTTTTTTAAATTCTAAAATACATTCGAAAATACTCTTTGCGTGGGGTAATAGCTCTTTTTCCCCGACACTATGAGCATCCTTGTCGTCAAGGTCTTGAAAATAGAAGGTCCCTGCTTCAAGTAGGCCGGATATTCTATTTGAAATTGCTTTCCATTCAGTGCGCCAGCTCAATTTGTCCTCATATTATCAGTCTGTTAATGATGTGATAGAGAAAATCAAAAGTTTGTTTGGGCCTAGGTAGCCGCTGAATTGGAATCAGATATAAAGCATCTCCAACAACTTCATTTTCTATGTACTTTCTAAAAAGACTATTAACATTGTTAACTCTTTCCCACGAAAGATCCATTTCGATATAATACACCCTCTCGAATTGCTTTTCGAAATACTGATTTCAAACGATCTTTGAATGCATCGCTGGGTTTGTCGAATCCCAAATATTTTGCGGCCTCATCAACAATATGTTCTCTTGGATACTCCCAACCCTTTCTGGTTACTGAACACAAAACCTTAATCAGATAATCGTCATCATAATATTCGATTGTTGGAGCACCGGCACAGTAGCCATCGTCATTACGGTAAAGGACTTTTCTTCGAACACCTATATTGAGATACGATTCCAGTTCCTCGCGGATTTCCTGGGATAGTCTTTTGACGCCAAGGCGCTGGCTTGTGAGCCTCAACAGGGTTAATTCGTCAATTCCATCTTTTCTGAAAATAGCTTTTCGAAAGGCTTTGAGAACATCCAGCTTTTCAAACCTAGCTTGAGGCTTTAGGGGTTTCTTTCTCTGTGACGGCGATTTTTTAGGTGCGGAAGATTTGAAAGTTTCCTTTACTGACTTTGGAACTCCAGCATCTTTTTCAGCTCTAATATTGTGGAAATTATTGGATTTCGAACCTTTATTTGATTGCTTGTCATGCTTTCCATTTTCAATACTGTTAATGATGGTGGATAAAAGCTCATCGCAATCATTTTGAGATTGTGTCAATTTTGTTTCAAGCTCATCGCATAGAGCCATGAGTTGGTCGATTTTGGCGACAATGCGTTTTTGTTCTTCCTTTGGAGGCAGAGGACAAACTAACATTGAAATTTTATCGTAGGATATACTGGGAAAGGTTGACCCGGTGCCTATTGATAAAATATATTCCCTTATACTTACAATAAACCAATTTAAATAATTTTGAAAAATTCTATATCTTATTGCAGCCACTCCTCTGCCTATACAGGCCTTAAAAGCGGCTACATTAGTTCTGCCTGTGGTTGAGCCTCTTACACATAATAATAAATCATCCTTTTCACAGAATTTAGTCGGTTTAGTTGTATATTTTGATTTAACCGTGCTCCCAAAGGGACCATTGCTAAATTCAACCGGACCATTTACTAATGGTACACCCTCACCAAGATCATTATAGGTATTTCCGGGAGGGCTTTGCCCCATGATTATTTCCGAAATTGATCCCAATCTTGCCCACTTCCAGCTTTCTGGCAGTTCTATCAATTCTTCATTAGATTCAATTGGTGGCAAAGGTTTTGTCCTTTTTATTTTATTTTCCTTTATTAATCGTTCTTTTTCAGTCTGTATTTTGTCAAGCAGAACTGATGCAGGTTCGCCTGCCTGCCGCGTCCGGCCGGCTATATATTCTCGTTTCAACCATTTTCGGCCAAATCCAGTTTTTAGTTCCTTCTCTCTTTTAACCGCTTTTTCAAGGGAGTCGTAATCCTCCCAATGGACGAGTTTTACTGGCGGGTGTCTCTTTGTCCAATCTGCACCCCTACCTGTGGTGTGTTGCTTCCATCTTTTAAGGATATCTGGAGTCTGGCCGATATAAATACTTCTATCCTCACATTCCAACGCATATACGAACCATACGCCCGGCCGCGGCGCAGGCAGGTCCTTTGGGTCTTGGGGAACAAGTTTTCCCTGAACGGCAAGCTGGAGAATGGCTTGTCGGAGTCTATTTACGGTTTCCGGGGTATCATAAAGTAGGTCGAAATTAGATGCTATACGTAGCCAACTTTTGCTGAATTCATTGTTGTTTTCAGCATTCAAGAGGGTGTGGAGAGCAGTGTCATTGAGGGCCACTCGGGTTTCTTTTCTTTTTTTCTTGCGGGCTTCCAACTCATCGCAAAGGGCCATGAGTTGATCTATTTTTGCTACAATGCGTTTTTGTTCCCTTAGCGGTGGCATAGGAAAAGGGAAATTTCTGAGAAATTTCAATGATAAAAATGGCTGAACAGCTCCTGCAGCATCTTTACGCATTCTTGGTGTCGCATAAATAAGATACGAATGAAGGTATTGGGGATTTGAAAACTTAAGTGCGTAATATTTGAAAAGAGCAACATTTTTAATACTAAACTCTCTATTAGTATCTACAATGACTGGATTTCCTATGCTACCGATCATTGCAACCAGTATGTCATATTTATCAACCCCAGATCGTTGTTTTATTTTCTTATGATCTTCTTTTGATATATATTTTATGTTGCTAAAATCAAGCGCTCCACCCGAAATATTTTTGCTTGTGATAAGAGGAATACCATTTGCCACATATCTAGGAGTATCATGTGTCCCATCTCTAACATCAAAAACATCATTTAAGCGAAGCCACACCCAACCCTCCGGCAATTCAAAGGGAACTTCATCGAGCTCAATATACGGCAAAGGTTTAATGTTCTTTTTTTTCTTTTCTTTAATCAGACGATTTTTTTCAGCCTTTATTTTTCCAAGCAAAGCAGATGCAGGCAGATCACTCGGATCCTGTGGAACCAATTTCCCCTGAACCGCCATCTGTAAGATAAACTCGCGGAGTTTCGGGACACCATTCGGAGCATCGGCAAGCACCTCAAAATTTTCAAACAGAATATCCGTTCTCATGCGCCGATGTCTCCCAGCGCATTCATAAGCTCCTGTTTGAGTGCATCTCGGGTATTATCAATTGCAGCAAGAAGTTTTTTATATTCCTTTAAAAGTTTTTCCGGATCACCGTTTTCAGGCCCGACGGCATTGGGATTTTTGATATTGAGGTTGTAATTGCTCGCCTTGATTTGTTTTGCAGTGACTTTCCAGGCAAATGCGTTTTCTTTGCGCTTGTTCCACCATTTTTTCTCCGAATCAAACTCCTCGATTCGCATGGGTTTAGTTTTGTTGTAGGATTTGACACCGGGCGGGTAAGGGTGCTCGTAGTACCAGATATCTTTGGTAGGCTCGCCTTTGGTGAAAAACAACAGATTGGTTTTGATGCCCGTATAGGGGTTAAACACGCCGTTCGGCAGTCGGACAATAGTATGCAGGTTGCATTCGCCCAGCAGTTTTTCTTTGATCCTTGTTTTCACACCTTCACCGAACAAGGTGCCATCGGGCAATACGATGCCGGCGCGGCCGCCGTCTTTTAGAAGATGCATGATCAGCATCAGGAAAAGATCCGCCGTTTCCTTGGTGCGATAGGCTTTGGGGAAATTGCTTTCGATGCCGTCTTCTTCCATGCCGCCGAACGGCGGATTGGTCACCACCACATCGACCCGATCTCTCGGCCCGTAATCGCGAAGTGGACGCGACAGCGTGTTGTCATGTTTGATCTGCAAGGGGACATCGATTTCGTGCAGCATCATATTGGTAACGCATAATAGATGCGGCAAGGCCTTCTTTTCGACACCCGTGATAGAGTTTTGAAGTACCTCCTCATCCTGGATACTTTTAACGTGTTTTTTCCGTATATTTTCGATTGCACATACCAAAAAGCCGCCGGTGCCACAGGCAGGGTCGAGAATTTTTTCCCCCAGCTTGGGGTCGACCATGTCCACCATGAACTGGGTCACTGCCCTGGGGGTATAGTATTCACCGGAATTGCCGGCGCTCTGGAGATCTTTGAGTATTTTTTCGTAGATGTCGTTAAAAAGATGCCTATCCTCGGAACTGTTAAAATCCATTTCATTGATTTTGTTGATCACCTGCCGCATCAGGGTGCCGGACTTCATGTAATTGTATGCATCTTCAAAAAGGCTGCGAACCAGTAGGCCCCGCTTGTCCTTATCTGATCTGATCTGCAGATCTTTTAAGGTTTTAAACAGCGCGTTGTTT
>SDBV01010308.1_pt1 | contig 12269 bp, 11 predicted proteins | sample 2277081 | NCBI WGS metagenome assembly SDBV01 (sample SAMN10402039, study PRJNA504765) | marine sediment metagenome | isolation source: marine sediment core GS10_PC15, 223 cmbsf | place: Arctic Ocean: Southern Knipovich Ridge | collected 2010 | reverse complement strand
GTTTTTGGATATGTTAATATCCTTTTAATTAAATCAAGAGGAATTCCACCAAATCCAAATGGATCAATAAAGAAGAATGCTGGAGAAATATTATTATCATAATCTCGTATTATATCATCTAATTTATTACTAAATTCGTCACAATGCGTCTTAATTTCCAACCAGTCTAAACTTTCATGTTGATCTATAAAATTAGTTATCTCATCACATAAGTTATTATGATTATTCTTATTGAAGGATAAGAGTTTTCTCTCCTTATTTTTTTTATTTTTTAAAAAGAAAAGGGAACACTTCCTTCCTTGGAACAACATAAACATACGAAATTCTATAAGTCAAATAGTTATAGATATAAGAAAAAGTTAAAAATAATTTACGCTTCTGATTTGTATTATGAGTGATAATCTGATGGATGAAGCTTTGAATGGTTGGTTAAAGACTTTTAATATTGTTGACTTTGATTTAAAAAAATTAAAAATAGCTTTTACGCATTCTTCTATAAAAGGTTTAGTTCTGGATGTTGAGGATGTTGAGGATTATGAAAGATTAGAGTTTCTTGGAGATGCCGTACTGGATTTAATAGTTTCAGAGAAGTTATTTCTAAGTTCAAAGCTCGATGAGGACACTATGACAACACTAAGAAGTCATTTTGTAAAAACAGAATCATTATCAGAAATTTTTGATTTGATAGATGTTAAGCCTTTTATAAAATATGTCGGTTCAGAACTACAAGCAAGCATGAAAGAAGGCATAATAGAAGCGTTTTTTGGAGTATTATATTTAGAAAAGGGATACAAAAAATGCCAAGATGTTTGGGACTTGATAATGGAACGTACTGGATTTGAACAAAAAATTATGGATAAGTTTTTCGGGGCTGATAATACAACTGTACACAACCTTTCTGCAGAAGAACAAATTAAATTTCAAAAATTGAAAGAATATTATTCAATAATCCAATTAAATACAAAGCGAGATGCTATAAGTATTCTTCAAGAATTATCTCAAAATCAATGGAAGGGTGATTTTTTTAGACCTGAGTATATTAATGTTAATGAAAGTGGACCACCACATAATAAGAAGTTTGAGTACAAAGTTGAGGTAAAGCTTAATTTCGAAACTATTATCAATAGATATGATAATTTTGAAATTCTAAAGGATCTTAAAACAGTCGAGGGTTTTGGCAAATCTAGCGGAGTAAAAAGTGCTAAAATGAAAGCTGCTCAAGATGCTTGTGATAAAATTTTCCTATCTTATCTTGAAATTTAGTTATTCAAAGATAAGAATTTATAAATTATTTTAGATAAGAGTACAACTTTAATTACAGGTGTATTTGCTGTTAGGTAGAATTTAAAAAAAAATTTAACCTCTAAGATTTTGCCATTTTCTCTCTATAATAATTATAGCAACTGATAGAACACATAGTAGAACGAATAGATTATATCCGGGGATGGAAGGTTGGGGTTGGGAGGGAATACTTTTTATAACGACTACGTTTTCAATTCCTATATTCCCTGCTCTATCCTGGGCAAAAAAAGAAATAGTTATATCGCCCTCAATTGCGTGATCCCATGCTTCTTGGCTAATTGTTCCAGTTCCAGTTACTCCTGTAAAGGGATATTGCGTAAGGTTTCCTTCTATAATATACCACATTGATATTAAATCCTCTTCAATAATAGATATATTAAACTCTGGGGGTGTGTTCCCGAATATTCCGTCTTGTTCTGGAGTGTGGATTGTAATATCTGGTATAAAAGCATCTTTTCTTATTATTACTCCACTCGAATTAGTATTACCTACTTTGTCTATGACATAAAAAGTTATTGATAGCGTCCCATTTCCAGCAGTATTCCATTCTGATTGAATAAATTGAGTTTGTGTCGTAAACGTGATGTTTGGTCTTCCATTAATGGAATACAGTTTCGTTTGTATATTCGGCTCATCTATTGTAAGAGAAAAAGTAGAGCATCAACCCCACTCAATTGATACGGTACTGGTGAATCTATTGTAATTTTTGGCGTGAATGTATCTTTTTCAACATTTATATCTTTAAATCCTAAATTCCCTGCAGAATCATTTGCATAAAAATTAATTGCCAATATTCCATCTGCTTTCTCATTCCAAGCTGTTTGATTAGTAGAGCCTGTTAATCCTGAAAATGTGTAATTTTCTGCTCCACCATCAATCGTATACCATGTAGAATTTGTGTACAGCGTTTTTATATCAATTTGAAAATTAGGAGCGTTTGTTCCAATCACTTGATCAGTTACAGGCGAAATTATTCCAATAACAGGAGGTGCAGTATTATCTCCGTCATCCCAGATAGGATAATTATCGACACTTCTCCCTCCAGGAGGAATATCATATGGCATATCTCCAATTCCATCGTCATTTGTATCTAATCCAATATAATCGTCCCAATAATTCCCTATTGAACCATTATCCAAATAATTGTTACCAACATCATATCCATTTATGGTATTATTCAAAAAGAGATTTTTGTAGACTGTATTATCTGTTGCGTTGTTTCCAAGATAAATTCCATAAATTAAGTTTGATGCTATGCTATTATTAAAAAAAATATTTCGAGAGGACATATTTGCGTAAATTTTATGAAATGGCGCTAGTATATTTAATGAGATATTTAGAGATCTTTAATCGAGACTTTTTTATTAAATTCTTTTCTCTTAGACCAGAGATCATGAATAAACCGCAAAAAGTTAAAGAAGACCAAAAAAAATTGGTTATTTCATACGATGATGTACTTGAAAACTATGTGCATGGAGATTATTTTAATGAAATTCCAAGAATAATGGCTGAAAGGATGTATAAGAAGATTTTTAATTATGAAAAAATGCCCTTTGATCAATTTATTAAAAAACTTTTAGATGATTACCTAGACTTAGGCTTTACTATAGAAAGCAAAAAACGTGGATTGGAATTTGGGATTATTCTCCAAAGTTATAAAAAATACAGAAATGCTATTGTTCATGGAAAAGAACGTCTGAGTTTAAAAGATAAAAAATTCAGCATTATGGAATTGGAGAATTTAATAATTGAGTATATTAGACTTGTTGAAGAATTAATATATCCGAATTACTTTAAAAAGCCTGAAGTTAAGAGTTATACGTTGGATTTGGATAAAGATGATTTAGATGATTTAGATTTAGATGATCTGGATTTAAGTGATTTTTCTTCATGTTAGATTTCATAAACAATCAAATCGAAGATTTTCGGAAATAATAAATTGAAGAAAGATATAGGAATCCAATCAAAAATCCCATATTCAATGGTTAAATACATATTATCAAATAATATCAAAAACAAAAATATAGAGTTGAAAATTAACATAGTTGACCTAATAGAAGAGGAGTTTAACATGGTGGATGACCAAATGAGATATCAGCTAAAGAATAATAAGCTGTATGTCGAAATTGCCATCCCCGCTGATTTAAAAGAAGTTGCTTCTGAGGATAATTTAAGCAGCTCAGGAAAGACTTATCGGGTTTATTCGAACGGGACCAACAGGAAATTCATCAAGGAAAAAGATTATAAATAATTGCAAGTTCAAATAAATAGTTATCTCTCAGTTAAAGATTCTGAAAAGTTATGATTTGATTTTTTTTTAATTATAGCTATTGAAGAAACTGATTACGATTATTCTAATTCCTTTAATATTGAATTAATTTAAATAACCCCGCTTATCTTTAAATAAAGCATCACAAATATTGAATGATTAAATTTCTGAATATTTTATAATTTCCCACACTCGTCATACTTTAATTTAATATCAAATAATTAAAACCATAATTATAATAAAGCAATCAAGTTGACATTAATTATGAAATGTACAACATCTAATTAAAGGTGAGGATAATTAGAAAATTATATTCAAAAACAAAAGAGTTGATTGAAAAACGCATTAAAAAAAAGTATAATAATTTTAATTTTAAATTTTCTCCTGTAGAAGCTCGCTTTAAGAATTCGGAATATGCTATTAAAAATGCTATTGAAAAATATTTAAAAAGAGATACTAGAATAGAGAGAGTAAAAGGATTTAATGAAGAAATTAAAGGTTTGTTTGAATCCTACAGAAAAGACTTGTATCCTTCTTATTTTATAAAATTCATTGAATATGAAGAACTATTAGAAAAATACTTACCTCAACATATCGCTCATTATGATCACGTATTGCAAGTATTTCTACTTGGTTACAATATTTTAACAAATTGGAGTTATTTAATAGAAACATCAATGAACTCCTCAAGAACAAGTTTTTTTCAATTTGATAGTATCATCTTTTCGTGGTTAGTTGCTTCTTATTTTCACGATTACGGTTATATAATTGAGAAATTGCATGATTTTTTTAAAGAATTTTCCGGAGCATTAAGAGAATTCAGTGAATTTCACATCCCATCAATTGACATAGACCCAATTAAGTTTAAATACAGTCAAGAGTTATTTCAAACATTTTTCTCGTATATTTATAATCTATACAAAGTATTACCTAACGGAACTAATCTTACTAACTCTGTGTTTAAAGATCTTTTTTTAATAATAGGGGATAATTGGGAAATAAAAGAAGATAAACCTATTGTTCATAGGGAGAAATGCGCTCTTGATCATGGAATTGTAAGTGCAATAACATATCTTAAAATGCTTGATAAAGCAGAAACCATTTTTAGGAAAAGAGGTAATAGTCCCTTAAAATTTAAAAATTGGCCAGCAAATCAGAATGCGATACTTGGTATTGCTCTACATAATTTCAAAGAAATAGATTTTGAATTATTAAAAGATCTTCAAGTGATAGGCTCAAAGTGTAAGCTTAATCTTTCAAGTCGAAATGAAAAATCTCTAATCGCTTATTTATTAATGGTATGTGATTCAATCCAGAACTGGGAGAGGAATTCTTTTAAATCTACTGATCGTGTTAATGAGTTAGAATATATCCTAATCGAGGAGAATAAAATATTCTTACAAGTAGTTCATAACCTAGGGAGAGAAGAAGATATATTAGAATACTTAGAGAAGTTTTTGAAAAATATGATTAAGTTGAAAACTAAATTACCCTTTAAAATAATTATTGATTTACATGATTCCAATATAAAAATTAAAAGTATTGAAGAAGAATTAAATAAGTTAGATATATGTGAAAACATTCTAGCAATTCCCCCTATTGATAAGTACATCTTTCTAATTAACATTAAACACAAGATATCAGAAAATATCATAAACTTAGAGATTAAATTATGATTTTTTATTGATAATTAATTTTAAATGGGAAAATTTAAAGATTAGCGTATTAAAGTAGTAAATAAATTTAAACTAATTTTTTAATCTAGACCAGTAACCTGTTTGTTAATAAATTTAGCGAATGATTCTTGGTGTCTTAAATTTGTTGTTAAAAGTATTGAATCAAGTGGAGCTTCTAAAACTAGAAAAATATCGATTAAATTCCAACAAATATGCTTTCTACCATCTAATTTCGTTTCACTAGAAATCTCTAAAAGAATTTTTAATGCCTTTTGAAATTTCTCTTTCTCATCCTTTGTAAATTGCTTGGTTAGTTGTTCATTGTTATTTTTAAAAAGATTTAGTTCTGTAAAATATTTTTCTTTAAAGTATTCTAATACCCTTTTTTCACATATGGTACAAAAGGATTTTTCAAAAATAATCTTTTTCTCTTCTAATTTTAATAATAGCTTGCGAAGATAATTCCGACATTCAAAAGAAGATTCTAAATGGATTATATCACTTAAAAGGTGAGTTCTATACATATTTAAATCATTAATTATTTTTGCTATAGGGTATTTCAAGGATATCTCAAATTTTTGATATTTTTCTATTTTTGATTTGATTTCCTCCCTTAAATATGGAATCAATTTAATAACTCTACTAGCTTCTTGACTTGAAAAAAAATACATATCTTTTATAACATCTTGAACGAATTCATCAATACTTTCATATTCATCTAATAGATTTTCAGTTCTTAAAAAGAGATTTAATATTTTTCTAAGTGTACCTAATATAGTTCTGTTAAATTCTCCTAGCATCAGATAAGTTGCGTACTTCTGAGAATCTTCAATTTCATTTTCAATTAGTTTTTTTCTGTTTCTTGACCCAAAATAGAGATCAATTAAAATTGTAGTATCAAGAATGTAATTGTTAACCATATCTATTTTCAATCTCATTTCCAAAAATAACTTTTAATTGAGATTTATTCCAATATTCATAATAACTCTTTAAGTCCTTTTGAGTTATATATTTGAATAATATCAGAAATTTAAACAGGTGTAGTTTCTCGATGGGATTAAGTTTACTTTCCTCATTTTCTATTAATATATCAAAGAAATTTCTTAATATTATTTTATAATTGGTAATATCAACGCTATCAATAAGTTTTAATATATTTTCCTTTATTTCTATGATTAAGGAAGTTATATTCTCAGAATTTAATAATTCACACAGAATTTTTTTTAGATCATCTTTAAAATCTGTTTGTATTAAGCTAAAATTAACGATTATAGGTAGGTTCTTTTTTAGAAATTCTAACGCATAATTTTTTGGTAGATGTTCTAAAAAATCAATTGTTTCAATCCTAACAATTTCATCTGGAATATTAAAAATTTCTGGTTTAATCCTCGATTTTTCTGTTAATTTAGGGGATAGTGTATAAGTGAATCTTAGATATTCGTTGTAATTATATTTATCAGATAAATATGCAATAGCTTTTATAAGATTATAATCGTCTTGATTCTCTTCACTTTTAGTTAATTCTTCAATTTTTTCATTTAATTTCTCCCTATATTGATTCATCAAACTTACTTTAAAGAAATCAAATTTCTCTTCACTATGAGATATTTTTTCTTCCTCAATATCAAGAAGAACATTATCATATTTGTAGACTAATGCATCCAAATAAGTATCTCGAGCGCCAAATTGGTCAGCTTTAAAATTTCCTAATTTCTTAAATTTATCAAAATGTGTAAATAATTGAAAAGATTTCATTAATTTAGTGATTCCATGCTTCCTTTTTTTGTTATATAAAAAACAGATTATAAAATCCAATGGATCATTAACTATATTTATTGATTTGCTATTCATTTAATGCATTCCTCCATTTTGTACCCAATTTTTTATTATCTAATAATTGATCAGGATATTGTTCAACATCTTCATTACTATCCAACTTCAAGAGGAAAGAATGATAATTATGATAATACTTTCTAGTATTACTATGTTCTAATTCCTCTAAGCATTCTTTTTTATTGAAGACTCCACTTTTATAAAAATCTGAACATGATAAACATTTACACTCAAACATTCTAATGTAAGGTGGTGAAGCAATATTCTCTAGTTTGGTTGTTCTACCAAATTGAGGGAAAAAAATGTTTTTTTTTCTTCTCCCAAACGATTCTTTTGTTGGTATAATCCTATATCCTGGATAAATATCCTTCCTACAAATAACTTCTTCAATGTAATCTGAAAAAAATTCACCAATCATCATTCCCCCGAATAAATATGTTATATTATTATTTAATTCATATAAATCTTTTAAAAAATTTTTTAGATTTCTTATTTGATCAATGGTAGCGCTGATTTCATTAAAATCTGGAAGCCATAATATAATTTTTTCGAAATCAGAAAGTTTCTCTCTATTATGAAAAGAATTAATATTTTTAATATATTTTAAAGGGGAATAAAGGAGAAATGTATTAAATTCCCCGTCTATATTATCAAAAGTTTCAAAAAAATCATCAAAAGTTTGAACATTCTGATATTGTGAATCTTCGAGAAAAACAAAAGGTGCAATTTTATTAGATAAGCGAATTCGCTGTGGATGTTCAATATCTAAAAACCTAATAATTGAAGATCTTGAAATTGATGGATCAGTATTAATTTTTTCCATTATATCATTATAAAAAGTTAAATACCTCGAAAACGAATCGCCTGAAAAATTGTAGTAGATCCCCCCCTCCTCTTCATTTTCTTCAAAGAAATTGTTTAAATAATCTATCTTTTGCTGGAGCTGCTCAGTAGGGTCATCCTCAGTAAATTCATCCTCAGAAAATTGGTAGTATAATAATTGGCTATGGGGTATTATACTAATATTTTTTTCAATTTTGAAAATATTTACAAATACTTTTTCATCATTTATATTTGAAAATAAAAATTTTGAATCAACATATAATTCGCTAATTTTATTAATAAGTTGGTTATCTTCGGTTTTCCTTATTCTTTTAAATAAAATTCTTAATTTATCTAATGCAGACTTGGAATTAATGTAAAAACTATATCTCATTCAATTACATCTCAATAGACTTTTCTTAAAAAATTTATAAAAACTTGGTATTTTATATGGATTTTGTTTTGGAACTAAAACGATTTCAAAGTCTTTATCAGAGATTAAGATAATTCCTAGTGATAAATCTTTAGCTTGTTTATAGATTCTATTATTGTAATTATTCTCCGGAATTGCAATATACGAAAAATCAGAAAAAATTAAATTCTGAGCTGCTTGAAGAATTAATTTTGAGAAATTACTAATTTTAATTTCAATACAGCTAATAATGTTTCCTTGAAATATTACTATATCTACTCTTTTATGTTTGTATGGTACTTCGAGAATTACCCTCGCTTTATTAGTTTTTAATCGTTGAGCTAAAAGTGTTTGATAAGACTTTTCATCCTTCATTCTGTATAATAATATGACAAACATATTAATAATGATTAAGCTAAACCTAAAGATTTTTAATATTATAATCTGTTGATGATTAATAAATTATTAAAAGCTTTTTTTTTTACAAATTAAATCTGATTCAATGCTAAAATTTTAAAAGCTCTTATTCCTGGTTTTTGGGATTTTCTAAAAAAACATTTAGAAAACCAGTAATAAGCTTCTTCTTTTGAAATTGTTCTAATTTTGAGTGTATTTTCTCTAAACAATCTAATGGTTTTTATATTATAGATGAGATAAATGATCCGATTTTGGAAAAAGAGGAAATTCTTATTTTTCTTGAGAAAATGTTTAAAAATCAACAATTAATCATACTCACTCTAAATCAGAAATTAGTTAAACGCTTTACTTCTGCTAATATTATTTATCCAGAAGATAAAATTCCGAAATATTCTAAGTAAAAGCAGAGGGAATTTAATTGTTATTTAAAACTTATAATTTCTAATTCACTTTTAGCCATAATTATAATTTACTAATCCTGACAAACTAATTTTTTTAAATTTTTTGTATCTCCTTTTTATTTTGTAGGTTTAGGCATTAGGAACTATAATATCTTTAAACTATTTATTATGGGTGGGGATTATAAAGATAAAAATTTTATTCATTTACTTTTAATTAATGATAGTGCAGTTCGATAATTTTCTAAACTTTTATCTTTTTCTCTCATATCGTACAAAAGATCACCAAGATGATAATACAAATACAAATTTTCAGGTTCTAACTCAATAGCTTTTCTAAAAGATTTTATCCCATTTTCTTCTTCTCCTTTATCTTGGTATGCATGAGCCATGTTATGCCAAAATTCTGCATTCTCTGGCGCAAGTTCAAGAGCTTTTTTAAAAGCGTTTATGGCATCATCATAATTTTTAAGGTACTTAAAAATTACTGCTATATTATTCCATGTATCTGGATTTTCAGGTTCCAATTCAGTAAGTTCTCTATAAAATTTTATAGCTTTATCATATTTTTTCATCTTATAGTAAAGTTCACCGAGATTTCGTAAAAACTGAAGTTTATTTTGAGCATTCTGATTAACTTCATAAGCTTTATTATAGAATTTTATTGCTTTATCGAATTTTTTCATTTTTACGTAAACCTCTCCTAAATCATTTAATATCTCGAAATTGTTAGGATAAATACTAAGAAATTTTTGACCTACATTCATAGCTAAACTATATTCTTTTTTTCGCAGATAAAACCTTAGTAAGTTAAGTCTTGATTCCAGCTTATTAGTAGCATATTTTATTGCATTGTTATGAGCCGTTAATGCTTGAGGATAATTTTTCATTTTATAATACACGATAGCAATTTTATTCCATATGATGGAATCAACAGGATCCAATTCAAGAGCTTTTTCATAATAATTTATCGCTATTTCATAATTCTCCATATTGCTGTAAAGCTGACCTAAATGATGCAAATGATATGCTTTTTCAGGCTCTAATTCTATAGCTGTTTTAAAAGCGTTAATCCCATTTTCTATATCTTTAATTTTTTCATATACATGAGCGAGATAATGCCATGCATATGCTAGATCTTTCAAATTCGGTAATTTAACCCCCTTAGTTGTATTTTTAAATAAATTAATTGCTTTTTTAAGTAAAAGAATTGATTCTTCATAATTAGATGTCTTAAAATACACATTTGTCATATTTATTAACCTTTTTGGTTCAGTAAGATCTAATTTTTCTTTATAAATTTCTATAGCTTTATCATAATCACCATTTTCTTTATACAGATTCGCTAGATTTTCCCAAACTACTTGATTTTTCGCCTTTTTCTTTAGAATCTTAAGATGAATTTTAATTGCATTATTAAAATCTTTTTTTTTCTGATAAACCTGACCTAACTCAAATTGAACTCTTAGATTATTCGGTTCAATTTCAATAATTTCTTTAAAAATTTTTAAAGCATTTTCATAATCTTCCATAAAATTATATGATCGTGCTAAATTATTCAATGCTATCATATATCTCTTGTTTTCTTTAACAATATACTTAAATTTTCTTATCGCTTCGCTATTCTTTGAATTCAACAAATCAATGGTTGCTGCAAAATTAAGGATTTTAAAATTTTTCGGCTCAATCTCAATTGCCTTAGAAATATGCTTAGCTGCAGTTTTATATAACTTTTTTTCGAGAAGTTCTTCTACACCATTTAGTGTTGTTAAAACCTTACTATGATCCGAAATTTCTTCCATAGTTCTTTCCCACATCATCAACAAAGGATTTCCTATTTCTTCTATTGATTTTTCATATTTTTCTATTCCTGCTATTTGAATTTTTTTTGGTAATTCTTCTGTGATTGCACAGCGGATTTGTTTTTTACCTCCTAATTCAAAATTTAAGAAATGAAGATATTCGGTTAAGATCGCCTTAAAAGATTTTCTTAATCCTTTATCTAAAATTTTATCGTTACATATATTATTTGCAATTTCTTTTTCAAGTGTCTTTTTATCTATATCTAATATCATAAATTTTGAAACCCAGCCATTAACTACAGCACGTATTTTCTGTTCAGTTTCTTGATTTACAAAAAAATAATAACTTATTTTATCATCTACTTTCAATTCAAAACATTTAAAATTCACTCTATCAGTTAACTTTTCACGTAATACTATCTCTTCTATATTTAGTTTTAATTTATTCTTATTTATACGATATTTATCAGAAAAATCATCTAACGAAATATAATCAGGATATTTACTAGGATGGTTAAAAGATATAAAATGAAAAGTTTTTATGGCTATTAAAGCCTCCATTTCACTCTTAACAGACAGTAAATTTAGAATTAATCTGTGTTTAGTATTAGTATTTATTTTTTCCTTAAATAATTCTTCATATTTTTTAATTTTCTCTTTGATTTCCTTGATTTCGCTCAATTGAGATCTTAACATTAATTCTCTACCATAAGTATCTTCTATTGTTTTGTCGTATATTGATTTACCTTTTTCTAAAATTCCATATTCTGAATTGCTTCTTTTTATCCATTCCATATTAAGCATTTTGCGCAACTCCTTAGTCAATTCATTTTTACTTAATTTTGTCAGATATTGAAGATCTCTAAATTTCAATTTATCGGCTATATTTAATTTAAGTGCATCTAAGATCTTTAAAGAATTATCTTTAGACTCCTGAATTTTTCTTGTGATTGGTATTAGTGGCTCTTCCAATTCCTTTAATCTTTTTTCACCCTTATCAGTAAGCCTGTAATCATCCTTTTTCTCCGATATAATATATTTTTCCTCCTTTAATTGTTTTAAAGCACTCCCTAAAGCTGATTTTTTCATATCGGCATTTACTGAAACGTAGTCTAATAATTCACTCCATCTACAGGGACCATAGTTTTCAATAAATAGTTTTTTTAAAATTCGAATCTCGTTTTTTTTCTTCATAATTACAATTAATAATTAATTGTATATCAATAATCCCTTTTTTTTTGGAATTCCAGATTATATTCCAAGTTCCATTTAAAATTCCGGGAGAGATATCTTAATATGGAATTTTATATAATTAATTAATTATATGACAAAAATAAT
>SDBV01010307.1_pt1 | contig 12270 bp, 8 predicted proteins | sample 2277081 | NCBI WGS metagenome assembly SDBV01 (sample SAMN10402039, study PRJNA504765) | marine sediment metagenome | isolation source: marine sediment core GS10_PC15, 223 cmbsf | place: Arctic Ocean: Southern Knipovich Ridge | collected 2010 | reverse complement strand
CTGTTATTAGGATATCAGGCCCAAAATAAATCTGAAAGAAATTATAGATAGGATAGCGAGCTACTATCTTGCCATTAAAATCCAAAATCATTAAACTGTGTTGAGTTTCAGTTTCGGCCTCATTGTTAATCTTAGTAGCCCTCCTCCCAGATGAATCGTCGACAAAAAGGTAGATTAATCGCCGATAGGGGTCAATTTTAACTCCTTCCCTACTAAATATTATATGCGATGGTCGATCAATAGTTCCGATCGCCGATCGAAAAAGAGGCCGAGACTGATCTATTTCAGATAATTCAATCATTGGTGATTCACTATTCTCGCCAAATAGCAATCTGGCCATATATCGGCCAGTAGGCTCATAGTAAATGTTAGGAAAATGACCAGAAATGGACCTAATTATACGGCCAGGGGGAATATTATCGACAATATTCCTTTGAGGTATATTGTTAATAATATTTCCTCCGGAACCCAATGATATTTTTCTGGGGAAGATAATTGCCGTTCGACAATGATCCATTAGCCTATTAACATGCCCTTTTGTTTCAATTCTCGAATCATTCGGCAAACAAAAATAATCAATTCCCTCGCGTGCGGGAAGTCCCGTTTGATAATCAGTTTTATGATCGTCAATCCCTTGACTTGTCGAGGGCCCGATTCGTCTAATAACCGTAACTACTCCATCCTTTTCCAGGCCACCCATATGCACGTATCGCCAGGTGGGAAACGATTTACAAGCATAACCTACTGGAGTAAGAGGCAATTTATTCAGGGCTACGGCTTGTTCTGGATTTAATTCATTATACAGCTCGACGTGTCGAATTTTCACTTCTTGTGAATTTTCCGCAAAGGATGATGGATTAGATGCAATAGGAGGCAAGGATTCAAGTGCAGTGATTACCTTGCCTTGGTCAGTAATTAGCACATCTTTCATTCTGTACTCTTTATCGGATTGGATAGAAAGATGACGAACAATACGGTGCGGACCCTTAATTGCAGCATATTCTTCCAAGTCATCCAAAATAAATTGTTGTAGCTCAGGGGGCAGCAGATCAAATTTAGCCTGGAGAGTCTTATTTTTCACTATCACTGCCTCTTTCTCACCATTTTTAGCTTTCTTACTATTTTTAGCCTTCCAGACTATATTATGGACTGAAGTAATAATTCTTCGTACGATAATCGGCATAATAACTGAATCGTCGAAGTAATTGGCTAGCGGGAGAAACCCCATGAGTTTAATCGGATCGTTTGGCTGGACTTGATCGGTAAGAAGAAGGGAGTAATGTTGAAAGTAGAACTTGACATCATCGCCTTTAATATTCTCACTATAACAGCGGATAATATGCTCCTTTTCAATATCTATGAACATATTACTGAAAGTGGTTGAATTGCTAATAAGCTCAACTGGTATATTGATAAGAGTTTCATCATTCCATTGCAACTGATATTTCTCCTTTTGGCTATGGGAGGTAGAAGTAGCCGCCATTTTGACTTAATTCTCGTTTGGTAAGGAAGGAGAATTCATTTTTCTATCAATTTGTTTGATAAACTAATTATTTTATCAAGGAGCGGATGAAGTTGAGGCCTTGCAAGACCCAACTTCAGTATTAGCTGGGCCAAGTAGCGTTTTTCTAATCATGGTAATCTCCTCCGCTGGATGAAGCCGAGTATGCATTACAGTCAAAGTATCAGATTTCTCATCCTTTTCTCCTGCCGAATTGGCCAGTAAGAGATAATGGCCATTCGGTGAAAATATTATCCTCGGCCGCCATATATTTTGGAGGCTAGACATTTTATTCAAAATGGTCAGAGGACGCCAGTCGTCATTAACATCTCGCTCGACCACCAAATACTTCTGAGCAGAAACTGGCACTGACGGCAGCAATCTAAATGGCGTCATCTGAATTAGGGGATAAGAATAATCTGTTATTTCTGGCAAATGGTCAGTTATTCCCTCCAACGAATTAATTGAGGTCATGCCACGTTTATTATGCTCGATAGTTACTAACCGATCAACAGTAAAATGGACGGAAAGATGATATTGTAGAAGATAGCGAGCCACCATTTCCCCGCTAAAATTGAGGACTATCAAAGTTGGTAGGTACATGGCTAGGGGAATCTGAGTTGGCGGAGCGGGAGTGGATTCAGCTAGGACCTTCTTAAACTTACCGCACATGACGATATATATCAATCGGCGGTAAGGGTCGATTTTGATCAATGTTCCTATCTTGGTTACCGCTTTTAAGCTGAAATTAATCATCGATTGAAATATAGGCTTAGCCTTGGCTATTTGATAGAACTTAATTAGTGTTCCATTACTACGTCGTACTAGCCCAATCATATATTGACCAGTGGGATCACAATTAAGGTGACTAAGATCACTGGGGACGGAACTTATTTCGCAGTTAGTGGAAAGATCAATAATATTTTCAATCCTAATAGTACTGGATGGAATCATGGCAATTCGGCCATGGGGCATAAGTCTGGTGTCTAAAATAGTTCGTTCAATATATGAGTCATTTGGCAAATAAAAATGACAATTTATTTGCCATTTGGGGCTGGCTGAAAAAATTCTATTTTCCGAATGTCCGGTGTTCAAAAACTTTCTACTAGTGACACCCCATATTGCTCCATCTGCCGCTAAACCGCCCAGACAGTTATAGCGCCAGGAGGTGGCTAATATGTGTTTATAACTTAAGCCCATAGAGAGTTCATTCAAAGCCATGGCCCGTTCAGGATTCTGTTCATCATAGGCTTCAATTTGATGTACCGTCTTCGGTTGTGAAACTACGCAAAACATGGATGATGTATCGAATTCGGTTGGAACTGGATTTTGGGAGATTTCTAGGGCGGCGATTACCTTTCCTTGATTGGTGATTAGCATATCTCGCACCAGGTATTGGATACATGTATCAGATAATACAGAGGTTGAATAGTCCGGAGCTTGGATTGCAGCCATTATTTTTCCTCGATCAGTAATTAATATATCCTTTATAGTATGTTGATCATCATAGGGTAAGGAAACATAACGGGCAACACGATATGGGCCTTTAATTGCGGCGTATTTCTCCAGATCATCCAAAATAACATGCCGTATTTCAGGCGGCAGAAGCCTGAATTTCTCTCCTAACTTCTTCAATTCATCCTTCTTCATCGTCTTTTTCCATAATATATTGTGGACTGAATTAATAATTCGTCGACTGATAATTGGCATCATGGCCGAATCATCAAAGTAATTGGCCAGCAAGAGAAAGTCCAGCAGTTTAATTGGGTCGATTGTCTCTTGTTTGGCCAGAAGAGAATGATAATGCTGGAAGTAGAGTTTAACGTCATCTTCTTTGATATTCTCGCTATGACATTGAATGATCTCCTCTTTGTCAACATCTATGAACATATTGCTAAGAGTGGTCGAATTGCTAATGAAGTCAGCTGGTATATCAATAGGTGAACCATCATTCCATTGAAGTTGATATCTCTCCTTCTGACTAATGGAGGTGGCGGCCATTTTGCTGAATTCCTCCTTTTCGAGAAAGAGGAATCAATTTTATCTATCAGTTTATCATTCTTAAACAACTTTTGGTCAATCATTGGCTGGTTGAGCTGGAAGGAGTTGGATCGGCATCAACTGAAATTGAAGACCCAGTGAAAAACTCTCTAATCATGGCAATCTCCTTAGCCGGATGAAGACGAGTGGAGGCCACAGTCAAAGGTCCATTTTCCCCAACTTGTGCTGGGGCTAGTAACAAGTGATGGCCCTTGGCCGAAAATATTACTCGTCGAGATAATGAGTATGAAGGCAATGGCATTTTACTTAAGATAGTAAGGGGACGCCAGCCATTACTAACATCTCTCTCCACAATTACACAGTTCCATGGAGAGCGTGAGACCCGAGGCATTAATTGAAGCGGAGTCATGACGATCGGTAGTTGAGGATAGTCAACAATGCCGGAATCATCATTTATCTCCTGAAAAGAACTAATTGGCGGTAGACCTGATTCAAGCTCAGAGCTTATCACTGCATCAGGACCAAAATAGATGCGAAAATCACCCTCAATCAGATAGCGAGCTACCATCTGACCACTGAAATCTAAAATTATTAGCGTGGCCCAAATGGTAGTAACATTATCGCCAATAGTAGCACTACCATCAATGGCAATGTTCTCATTTACAGTTGTTCTGGTTAGATTAACCTTGCTACCCATCACGAAATATAGCAATCGCCTATAGGGATCAATTAAGATTTCATTATTATCGAACATAATGTGAATTCCCCCGGCTGAATGTACTGCTGATCGAAAGATGAGCTGATAACCGTCCATTTTAACTAACTCGACCATCAGTCCATTCTTCAGATGTCCAATTTTAGCCATGTATTGACCAGTAGGATCAAAAGCCACAGAACTCAGAGGATTGGGAAAGCTGCAAATTAATTCACCACTAGGAATTTTAATCAAATTCATAATCCGACGAATGCCAAAGTGATTTGATACTATCATCCCCTTAGATTGTCCAGCCAAATCTTGCGAAGGGACCTCATTGCTAATAGTCTGAGGAATGACGTAATATTTATTAACTAATCCAATTTTGCAATGACTTAGAAGCCCAGCGAGGCAGTTCTTCAATTTGATGCGGGATTTATCTGGTAAATAGGCATAATAGCGATAATCTTCATTCCCCGGTCCTTCCCAGCCAGATTGAAGTTTGGTTATTAAATCCTTAGTTGCTGATTTGGTAGGACGTGAGAGTGCAACCGAGATTATCCAAATGGCCCCATCCTGGCCTAAACCGCCTAGATATTCATAATGCCAGCCAGTAGATGGCTTGGGAGGCATCTGGTCGAAATTTGGAGCCAACCCTTCATTAGATTCATCCGGCGGCTTAATTAATACCCGATTAATGGCTTGAGCCATTTGGGGATTGACTTCATCATACAACTTAATATAATCAGCCTTATATGCTTGAGGTTGGATATGTGTGTCAGACAGTACAGCTAGTGAGTAGCCTGGAGCTTTGACTGCAGCCATTATTTTTCCCTGATCAGTAATTAATATATCTTTTATTTTATGTTGATCATCATAGGGTAAGGAAACATAACGGCTAACACAATATGGACCTTTAATTGCGGCGTATTCCTCCAAATCATCCAAAATAACACTCTGTATTTCAGGCGGCAGAAGACTAAACTTCTTTCCTAACTGCTTCAACTCATTCGTTTGTCCCTTCATGGTCCTACTTTTCCATAATAGATTATGAGTTTGGGTGATAATTCGCATAGTGAGGGCTGATATCATGCCTGGATCGTCGAAATAATTGGCCACCGAAAGAATGTCTAACAACTTCACAATATCGATCGTTTCCGACATTTGCTTGGCATAAAGAGAATGATAATGCTGGAAGTAGAGCTTGACATCCTTCCCCTCGATATACTCACTATAACACTGAATAATTTTCTCCTGTTTAATATCCTTGAACATATTGCTAAAAGTGGTTGAATTGGTAATAAGCTCGGCCGGTATATCAATCGAATCTTCATTGTTCCATTGCAACTGATATTTGCTCGGCTTGCTGGTTGAAGTTGTAGCCATATTGAACTAATTCTCCTTTGGTAAAGAAGGAGAATCCATTTTTGATATCAGTTTTGAAATGGAAGCATTTTTTAATATTCATGGGGCAGATGAAGTCGAGGCCTTAACCTCAGAATGTTCATCAGTCTTAATCTTGGGCGTACCAATAAGGGCTTTTCTAACCATCTCAATTTCCTCTGCTGGATGAACACGAGTGTAAGCTATGGTCAAAGAAGTGAAATCCTTAAGTTTTCCATCGGCCGGGGGAACCATTAATAGATAATGGCCATTGGGCGAGAATATTATTTGTAGGTCTTGTGGGCATACTGGGCTAACAGTGGTTGGTATTTTACTCAGAATGACAAGAGGACGCCAGCCATTATTGACGTCCCTTTCAACGATTACATATTCTGAGATAGTACTCATTATTGAGGGTATCGTTTCGAGTGGAGCTATGTCGATCGGAGATTGGAAACAATCAGTAATTTCTGGTGGATCGCCTCTCACCATATAAGAGGAAAGTAATGTCTTATGCTGATTAGACTCCACTGTTATTAATATATCAGGGCCGAAATAGATTAAAAAGTAACTTGGAATGCGATAACGAGCCACCATTTGGCCACTAAAATTCAAAATCATTAAAGTGAATAGTGGTGCCTCACTATTTTCAGTTGTAATGATATATATCAATCGCCGGTAAGGATCGATTTTAACTTCCTGGCCCTGCGGACCAATTATTCCGGGCGATAGCGCACCACTAGTGCTGATTACTGATCGGAAAAAGAGCCGAGATTTATCTATTGCAGTTAATTCTACTATTAACCCGTCGTTTCTAAAACATTGAATTTCAGCTATGTATTGGCCAGTAGGATCGTAGTAAATTTTTGTTGGAGAACTGGGGATGGACCTGATTAAGCGACCGGTGGGAATATCAATAATATGTTCGGGTGTATAATTAACTTCCAACGTCGTTTTTCTAGGACAAATAACGGCGACCCGACAATGACTTATTAGCTCAGAAATTTTACCTTTTGTTTCAATTCTCAAACAATCCGGTAAGTAAAAATATTGAATATACTCACAAGTAGGATAGTCCGTTGAACTCCCAATTTCAGACGTTGAATTTTTCAAGGGCCTAATGCACTCGATAGCCCAAACTACTCCATTCGCAGCTAGGCCACCCATACAGTTATACCACCAGGTGGGGGATAATCTATTGATCATGCCTGATGCATATAGAGGCAATTCATTCAGGATTGCAACTTGTTGGGGATTTAATTCATCGTATAATTCGATGTGCTGGATCTCCACATCCTTGAGATGATGTTCCGGGGGAGTTTCTAAAAAGGGTAGCGTATTTAATGCAGTGCGAGACACTAACTCGGAGAAACCAAGGGCAGCGATTATCTTTCCTTGATCGGTAATTAATATGTCTCTTATTTTGTACTCCTTATTCTTCGTTTCACATTTCTCATCCTTTGTTTCATATTTTTCCTTCTTCACCTGACATTTCTCATCTTTCATTCTATATCCTTTATCGGATGGAATGGAAAGGTGGCGAATGACATGACATGGACCCTTAATTGCGGCGTATTTTTCAAGATTACCTAAAATGAGATTCTGAATTTCGGGCGGAAAAAGACTAAATTTCTCTCTCATAGCCTTCATTTTATTGGCCATCTCAGTCTTGTCCATTTTAGTTTTCCATAGTACATTGTGGATAGTGATGATAATGCGCCGACCAACAGTTGATAGCATGGCTGAATCATCGAAATAATTGGCCACTAAGAGTAAGTCCATTAGTTTAATTGGATCAATCATGCTCGGTAGAGCTTGGTTGGCAAGCAGTGATTGATAATGCTGAAAATAGAGTTTAACGTCATCTCCTTTAATATTCTTACTACAACAGGTGATAACCGGCTCCTTGTCAACATCTATGAACATATTGCTAAGAGTAGTTGAATTGTTAGTGAGATCGGCCGATACATCGATAAGAGTTTCATCATTCCATCGCAATTGATATTTCTCCTTTTGGCTATGGGCACCAGAGGTGGCAGCCATTTTAGTAATTCTCCTTTGGCAAAGAAGAAGAATCGATTTTAGATATCAATTTGTTATCATGAAACATTTTATCAAGGAGTGGATGAAGTTGAGGTTTTAGCTGCAGAATCAGTCTCGGGCGGACCAATCAGCGCCTTTCTAATCAGCTCGATCTCCTTTAGCGGATGAAGACGAGTATAGACCAGATTGGGAGTGACCCATCTTCTTGCTATCTGATAATCAGGTGGTGAAAGGAGGAGATAATGACCATTGGCTGAAACTATTATTCGGGGCAGTGGTGATCGGAGCGGAGTTGGTACTTTAGCTAGAATGGCAAGGGGCTGCCATCCATTCTCAACATCCCTCTCCGCAATTATATTGCTAGTGCCATATCGAATGACCAGAGGCATCAGCTGAGGAGGCGGGAGATAAATCGGCGGAAAAATAAATTTATCTCCATTATTACCATTACTATTATTCACTTCCTCTAGCGAGTTTAATTTCATCGACCAATTAAATTCGGAAGTGATTAGCAGATCAGGGCCGATGTGAATGTGAAAATAGTCTGGAATCAGATAGCGAGCGACCGTTGTCCCATTAAACCTCAGAACAATCAGCACGGGTTTAATTATAACACGGTTAGCAGTTCCGTGAAACTTGCTACCAGCCTTGAGGTAGATCAATCGACGGTAAGGATCGATTTTAATCATTTCCTTGCGAATTCGAGTAGAGGTTAATCCGGGAGGGAAACTTAATCGCAACATGGGCTCTGACTGGCCGACCCGATACAACATAATTATCTCGGATTCACCACGCAGTGTAAATCCGACAAAATATTGGTTAGTCGGCTCATAGAAAAATTTACTAGTAAGTGTCGGTAGACGCTGAATTAATTGCCCGGTTGGAATATCAGTGATCTCTGTAATTGGAGTTGTTCCATGTATCGATGTCACTGTTGTTCGCAGGACGGCTATCTGTTGTTGGGCCATTAATTTTGCAACTTGATTACCAGCTTTGATTCTCAAGCCATTGGGCAAAAAGAAATAATTCTCTTTGCCCGATATGAAATCAATCGAATCACTTATCTTCTGGCGAGAAAATAACCAAACTACTCCATCGGCGGTCAAACCACCCATACCCTCATAGCTCCACTTAGTGTAAGTAGAACTCTGTGCTGATTGCTCAATCATGTCATTCAGCTTGGCTGCTCGTTGGGGATTTGACTCATCATACAGTTTAACTAGTTTAGTCTTAGCGGGGATTACTCCCGTCACACCGTAAGGTGTCACATTTTTAGGACGGTCACTGGGAATGATCGCCGCTATTATTTTTCCTTGGTTGGTTAATACTATATCCTTCAGTATATTATTCTCCCCCAGATCAATGGAAGCCTTGCGGATAATGCGGAGAGGACCCTTAATTTTCGCATATTTTTCTAGGTCGTCCAAAATAAAATATTGCAGCTCGGGTGATAACATATTGAATTTCTTCCGCAATTGCTCCACTGCTAGCTGTTGTCTGCCTTTCTTCGCTGCTAGCTGTTGTCTGCCTTTCTTCGCTGCTAGCTGTTGTCTGCCTTTCTTCGCTGCTAGCTGTTGCCCTCCTTTCTCCACTTTCCACCAGATGTTATGGACTGAAACCACAATTCGTCGTGCCATGGCCGACATGATGACTGGATCGTCAAAATAATTGGCTAGTGGGAGCTGATCGATTAAGTCAATCACTTCGTCTATCGTGGTTAGGGATTGATCGGAGCACCATTCTTGATAATGGCGGAAGTAGTATTTCACTTTAGCCGACCTGATGTTCTCACTCTGACAGTGGATAATGGTTCCACCTTTCGTATCTAGCAATAGATTGCGAAGGGTAATGGAGTTATCAGCTATATCAGCCAATAAATCAGCGACATTTTCGCCATTCCAGAATAACTGGTATATCTTCGATACTAATGGCGGCTTTCCACTGTTATGATCTGCGGTGGAGATGTCTGCCATTATGGGATTTATTCTCCTTTCAGACTGAAAGGGGAATAATTTTAATATCAATATTTGGTCGCCAAACTAGGGATAGCCCAGCTTAGCCTCTAGCTTGGGGTCAAAATCGGGATGCTGGTAGACCTGTTCCTTACTGATTAAATAGTCCGTCCGCGGCTTGAATTTCTGACCCTTAATATCTTTATATTGCTCGACAGTGCTGATATATTTTGCACTGGGTGTCAATTTAAAATTCTTCCGTAGTTTCTCCACCGTCTGCTCGTAATTATCACGAAGTTCCTCATACTTTAGTAGTATATAGTACTTAACCTTCTGCGGCATATCCTCCAGTAAAAATTTCGATTTGGTCTGGCGGCAGTCGAAGACATTCTTGTAGCGCTTGCCACTATAAATGTTCCGATCTTCCATTATCTCCTGGCCATCTCGACTAGCTGAGCTTTCATCATTATAACTCCAGAATTCCTCCTGGAGGAAATTATCCACACTGCTTCTCAGGCCCCGTTGGAGATGCCAAGGATAGCGGTAGAGTGAATCCATCCAATTGTGAGACTCCCGCACAATGCCAATGAATAGGACATGGTCACTATGCTTATAATCATTGTAGCCGAAGAAATGCTTCCAACCGTATGTCCAGGTTATTTTTAGCTTAAAATTAGTTTGGATTGCTTGCTGGAGGAATTGGTACCGGAGCCCCTTTCACCCAGAATGGTGAACTCGGTGATAGCGGCCATTTTTATTTTCGCTATTAAGCCTTAATACCTATCACATTGTTGGTGCTAAATAGCGCCAAATCAAAGTTTATTATCTCGACTATAATTATTTTAGCTCTGTCTCGGACTCACGTTTACTGAGATCCTCCTTATTGGACTTGACTGTAACTCGCTTAAAACGGTATCATATCTTTAAACTTGGGGGGTGGATTGGATATCATTTCATCCCATTCCTCCCCCGCTTTTTCAATTGAATATAGACCAAGTAACACTGGATGCTGCACAAGCAACTGTAAATAATCATAGCGTGTATATGCTATAATAAACTGACTTAGTTGCAGCTTGTTCTCCTCACTCATTTCTAATTCTTCAACCGAATATGAAACGAATAATTCTGGAGATTGGTGCTTAAGCACCTCTAGATATTTATAGCGGGTATAAGCTAAACTAAATCCCGGTTTTTTCTCAGTTTTTACCGCCGTAAATAAATGAGATTCCTTCAGGTATTGCCGCCTAATTAACTTTTGACATTTATGGAACGTATGAGCCTGACTTACTTGTGACTTATCCATCGTTAATAATATGTGTAACTATTAGCGGATATATCTAACTATTTTAGTATAGTTAGATATTGATTTCTTCTTTCAATTTCCCTCTATTGCCTTTAGCGGGGAAAGGAGATTTCAATCACTCCCCGCCCAACTCGTCGCAGTACGTACCATATCTTACCCGGCATGGCTATACCACCCATACAGCGACATCTATGACCTGCTCGACAGAGGTTGTTGTCGCGAACTCGTATTTTGCCCATCAATCCCACTGCTGACCATTCCGGTCGCTGGGAGCGGGGAGTATATTCAACTTTGGGGTCAAAATCAGGGTTAGGAATATTAACCTTCATCGGTTTTAATCCGACTAAGGCCAATCGTATTTGCTCTTCACCGGGCCGTCTGTTAACCTGGGGTTGATCGCTCTGCGGGGGAGATGGCTGGGAAGAAGTGCTGGCTTGCGATGAAGTATCGAGGGCGAACTGACCACCTGGTCCAAATTGGCCACCTGGTCCAAATTGGCCACCCGGTCCAAATTGGCCACCCGGTCCAAATTGGCCACCCGGTCCAAATTGGCCACTATGTCCAACTGAGCCACTATATCCGACCGAGCCACTCGGTCCGACTGGACCAGGAAATTCAACTGGACCATATAACTTTTTCTTCTCAATTAGGCCTAGAAGACCAGAGATCAGTCGTTTATCGTCAGCCTGTTTAGCCAGAAATTGTTTCAGTTCTTCCGGTACTGGTCGATATAATTGCAGTAATACTTTATGCGCGGCAGCTAGCCAGGATTGTTTCGACATTACTCGGCCAAAACTGTCTCTCAGTACCGAACCTTGCCAGGATAGTTCAGCGCTATTTCCGACCACTCCATAAGTACCAGAAGTGATGCCAAAGACCTCGGTATCATCCTGCGCTTTAACAATCTTGAAAATAGTACAGATATAGAGGATATCGGCAAACTTATTTTATATCTGTTTAACAAAGACCTTCCTGCTCAATTTTATACTCATGCACAATATTACCAAGATGCACTGTCTGCAACTAAAGACCGGAACATCAATCTGCAAGATTTTGGAATAGCAGCAAAACGTAAACTTGATTTTCAATACCAGATTTTCTTGAATCGCATCTTGAAGCGAAAGCCGGCGACGAGATCAATCCGGAGAACTTCGCAGACGATGCGAGCCGCTTATATGGACTTGGCCTGTACGAACAGGTTGGCTACAAGCTGGTGTCGGAAGGCGGCGAAACCGGCGTCGAATTTGAGACTGTGCCGAAAAGCTGGGGCCCGGACATCGTGCAATTCGGCATATCATTCGAGGACAATTTTGAGGGGTCGACTGCTTTCAATGTGTCAGCCAGACTCACCAAGACCGCTTCGGCCACTATGAAACTAATCCAGGATTCTGCC
>SDBV01010306.1_pt1 | contig 12270 bp, 11 predicted proteins | sample 2277081 | NCBI WGS metagenome assembly SDBV01 (sample SAMN10402039, study PRJNA504765) | marine sediment metagenome | isolation source: marine sediment core GS10_PC15, 223 cmbsf | place: Arctic Ocean: Southern Knipovich Ridge | collected 2010 | reverse complement strand
CCGCATTGAGGAACCTATTATTTTCAAGATTGCCATGCTGAATGCGAAAGAACGACTGGAGCAAGGTGATGGTGCTGTCCAGCCAACGGAGGATATCCTTGAGATAATCGCTAGTCTCGATCGTTTACGTGATCTGGGCATCCTATCAGAAGAGGAATTCAAAAAGAAAAAAGCGGAATTATTAGCCAGGTTATAAAAAACTCTCATAAATCCTGGATTGAACAAGAGCCAGCCGGGTATTTCCCCAATGAGACGAAATAATTCCGTCGCCAATCTTCCAGTCAGTTCCATATTGGAACAAAATATAATAGCGGCACGTTATATAATAGAATTAATGCAAAATCACCTAGGAGCACTTTCATTGACTTGAAAGGATGAACATTATGCGCATTCAACAATCACTACTGGCACTCACTACGGTATTTATTGGGATCAGTCTGGCTGCATGCAATTTGCCCGCCTCAACTGAAGCACCTCCACTTCCAATAGACCAATCGGCGGCTAATACGGCGGCGGCCGAGACGATTATCGCCCAATTGACTGAGGTTGTGGAAACATTAACCCCAGCAGCAACAGAAGGCTCACTCCCTGAGCCCACCCAGACAGCCGTCATATCAGATATTAACGAGACTGCGCTGCCGACCACAGCACCGACTGCCGCCCCAACTGAGGCTGCCGCGACGGCGACATCTCCCCCACCACCCACTCCAACCCTGGATGCCAGCGATCCAAAAGCCGGTTTAGGTGATCCTGCTTTTTATGATACCTTCACCAATGGGGATAGCTGGCCGCTGTATACAGACAAACATGTCTCCTTCGAGGTAAAAGATTCAAACTTGGTTAAGACGGCTTTCAATCCCGATCGTTACAATGGTTGGATTCTCACTTGGCCGGTGATCAGTGATTTCTACCTGGAGATGACTACCAAGACGCAACAATGCTCTGGCCAGGACCAATACGGAACGATGATTCGTGCTGTTAAAACGGATCAAGGGTATATCGGTTACCTGTACGGGATCTCTTGCGACGGACATTATTCACTGCGACGGTGGAATGGGCAAAAATACGTGCAGCTGGTCGACTGGACGTCCAGCGAACACATCAATGCTGGATCGAATCAAACAAACCGCATTGGGCTTATGGCCAACGGAAACCAGTTTTCCATGTATGTAAATGGTAATTTAATCGGGGAGTTTCAGGACGATTCCCACCGGGAAGGTAGATTTGGTATTTTCATAGGGTCAGTCAACACTCCAGATGTGAAATTCTTGGTGGATGAAATTGCTTATTGGGATCTTCCATAGGGGATAATCCTGGGGATTTAAACTTCAATCTGTGCCAAATCAACTTAACCTGGAAGAGCATATTTCTTCCAGGTTACCCTTTTCCAGGTCCTCGATAGTATGTCAATCGAGGTATTGATTAAAATCGATCGCAATATGTATTGCAAGTAAACAACCGGGATTTATCTCTACCCATAATCCAAAGCAAAAAATTTCATTCCCGATTTAGATTATCAGCAGCTAAAGAAATCACAGGGTGACCCTTTTCACAATTGAGATCAGGCATTATAGTTCCGGAGTAACAAACACCTGATAATACTTGGAGGAAATCACTATGAACTTCCGGCGATTCGGACGTACTGATTGGAATGTCAGCGAGATCGGTTATGGCATGTGGGGGATGGGAGGCTGGACCGGTTCGGAAGACGATCAATCGTTGCGGTCTTTACAAAAAGCCGTCGATCTGGGCTGTAATTTTTTAGATACCGCCTGGGCTTACGGTGAAGGGCACAGCGAAAAACTGCTCAACCAGATCATCCACCAAAACCCAGAGAAAAAGCTGTACTCGGCCACAAAGATCCCACCCAAGAATCAGAAGTGGCCCAGTCAAAGGAAATTTACCCTGGACGAAAGTTATCCTCCCCAACATATCGAAGAATATGTCCAGCGGAGTTTGAAGAATATCGGTGTCGATACAATCGACTTAATCCAATTCCATACCTGGGAAGACAGCTGGTTAGCTGACAACCGCTGGGCAAAAAAGATGGAGGAATTGCGCCGCGCAGGGAAAATCCAAGCGGTCGGTATCAGCATGAACCGCTGGGAGCCCCGGAATGGGGTTAAAGCAGTCCGCTCCGGTCTCATCGATGCGGTGCAGGTGATCTATAACATTTTCGATCAAAACCCAGAAGATGAGCTTTTTCTGGCCTGCCAGGAAATGGATGTAGCTGTGATCGCCCGGGTGCCCTTTGATGAAGGCACGCTCACTGGTAGCTTGACATTGGAAAGTAAATGGCCCGCAGGGGATTGGCGTAATTCCTATTTTGTGCCTGAAAACCTCAAGGCTAGCGTAGAACATGCCGAACGCTTGAAGGCAGTTGTTCCCCCGGACATGACTATGCCAGAAATGGCGCTGCGCTTTATCCTCAATAACCCTGTCGTCAGCACCATCATTCCAGGAATGCGCAAGATTGAGCATGTAGAAAGCAATATCGCAACCAGTCACGCTGGTCCCCTGCCAACATCACTGCATGCAACTCTAAAAGGTCATAGCTGGGATCGCACCCCGACCGAATGGTCACAATAAGTCAGTACAATTCCATACACGAGGGTAAATCAAGCATCAGGTGACTTGATCAGCTTCGATCCACTCTGCGCGACCTCGTGACGCCAGAACCATAATGTGGTCAATTGCCGGGCGAGAGAAACCCATTTGGCGCAACCAGTAATGCCAGCTGCCGGGCGGGGTGCGCCCATCGGGTGTGCGGCTCTCCACCCGGTAGTTTTGTCGATAAACGGCATTCTTTGGAAAAAGTTTAAGCAACAACCGGCAAGCATTTCGAGGATCGGGCCCGGTAAGCGTCGCCAAGCGATCCCGGATGGTCGCCAGAGTCCTTTCATCTCTGGCCTGCTGCCCAGGAGTTCGACCGGGGGAGGACATCCGCGCCAGAGTAAAATCGTACTCAACTGTCCAACCCACCAGGTACGAGATCATCTCCATATAATTGGTCGAGTCACCTATCCAACGGCGACCAAAAGTTGGGCGCAACCCACCACTGGGCCAGTAGTGAGGCTGGTTGATTTCGCGCTGCAGCAGGTGAGTGAGCTCATGAGCGATCATAGCCATGGTCGCGGGTGATTGGACTTGTCCCTCATCCCTGAAATCGGCATCGAGAATTATCAATCCTCGCCAGGGAGCAACGCCGCTTCCCCCGGTGTCCGCAAACAAGACCCTCAAGCTGCGCTGGGCATAGATACGCGCCAGGTCAGCACCGACAGGTGAGACAGTTCGCCTTCCAAATCCGCGGGGTGAATCTGGCAAATCCTGGTCGACAAATCCTGAAAGCGCCTTGAAGCAGGGACTGATAGGACCATCATCAGGCCAACCAGGTCTTTGTTTCCGAATGGAAAAGCCTTTACTTATAATCCTTCGTAAGTCCATATATTAAGTTTTTCCTTTCCAGATTTTATGAACGCACTCATTCCTGTTATTAACGACCTGTATCCTTTTCTCTGTCCCCAGCACCTGCTTAAATGGAATCCTGACATTATGATTGTATCTTACTTGCTTCGCTGCTAAAATATGCCATTGGTCGTCAACCAGACCGACCTTGAGTTGATAATTAAGAATTTATCCAGCACAGTGAATCATTAACGATCCAATGCACGCTAACAAAAGTTACCAGGTTCTACATCCTGCACGAAATGAATTCTTTTCTGGCTTAAAAGCCGAGCTGCCGTTGATGGTCGGCGTGATTCCTTTTGGGATGATTTATGGTATCCTGGCGATCAGTGTGGGCATGCCAGCCAATGCTGCCCAGGCGATGTCGGTGATCCTTTTCGCGGGCTCATCGCAATTTGTTTCTGCGCAGCTGTTTGGTTTGAGCGTACCGGCGATCATTAATCTGTTCACTGTAGGGGTGATCAATTTGCGCCACGCCCTCTACAGCGCCTCGATCGCTCCCTATCTCCAGAAACTGCCAACCCGCTGGAAGTGGGTCCTGGCATACCTATTAACCGATGAGGCTTACGCGGTCTCGATCATCCATTATCAGCAGGAGGGGGATGATCGCATTAAACACTGGTTCTTCCTGGGCTCTGGGTTGACATTATGGACGACCTGGCAGCTCAGCACTGCAGCAGGGATCTACCTGGGGGCCTCCGTTCCAGCGAGCTGGTCGCTTGATTTCACCTTGGCGCTCACATTCATCGCGCTGGTCGTTCCAGCAATCAAAGATCGCGCCAGCCTGGGAGCGGCGCTAGCGGCAGGTTTATTCGCCGTGGCCCTTTTCAACCTGCCGTTGAAATCAGGTTTGCTGGCCGCCTCCTTGATCGGTATTCTGGTGGGTTTGCTGCTCGAAGGGAAATCATGATTATCTGGTTGACGATTATTGCGGCTGGCATTTTAACCTATGCCACCAGGCTTATCTTTATATTGTTCTACGGTCAGATCCGAATGCCCAGCCTGATGGAACGTGCGCTGCGATTTGTGCCTCCGGTTGTGCTGACCGCGATCTTCTTCCCAGAGCTGCTTCTCGATGACGGAAATCTGTTTCTTTCATTTGGAAACGCGCGCCTCCTGGCTGGGATGCTGGCCATTTTAGTTGCCTGGCGCACGAAGAATGTGGTCTATACTATAGTGATCGGCATGCTCGCTTTGTGGATATTACAATTCTTGTTCAGTTAACCCAATCCTCACCCATTAATTAGTCAAGTGAAGAATAACTCGATGAACAAATATGCTACTCCAGTAACACCCTTGCCTGAACCGCTGAGCGGATCCGTGAGCGGCTCATTTGCCCATACCACAATCACACAGCGTTTTCCTAAAATCGTGCGCCAAACTCTGGCAGACAATGATTTTCCACCTCAGGTCAGGCAGAATCTAGAAACATTAATTGAGGAAATCCCTTCTGCCCCCCTGAGTGAAATAGACGATCCCGCAGCACCTGATGTTCATGAATGGCAGCACTATCTCACCCCCTACCTGGAGAATAATTGGCTGCAAGTCCCATGGTTTCTCGTCGAAATGTATTTTTACCGACGGATACTCACCGAAATTGGATTTCACCAATCCGGCTATCTGGGCGGATATGACCCTTTCCTCAAGCAGAAGCAGCGAGTCCTGGAATCCGCCAGCGACTCGAGTGGCAAGCTTGGCAAGCAGCTGGCGCAGGCTCTCGCTGCCTGGCAGGCAAGCTCAGGAGATCAGCGCGCCGATCTTCAGCAGCTGCTGATGCTCAATGTGTGGGGCAATCAGGCCGATCTGAGCATGTGGTTAGCGGATGAAAATCGACCTGATCACCAGGACACGAATGACCAGCGAACCCATCTATTGGTGGATGATTCTGACCTGGTCTTCGAATATCTCACCTCCTCTCAGGATCGACCTGCAAGGGTTGATTTTATCCTCGACAACTATGGACCGGAACTGATCCAGGATATCGGTTTAGCAGATTATCTCCTGAGCACGCAAATGGTTTCCAGCATTCGATTTCATGCCAAACCCACTCCGCACTATGTCTCTGATGCCATGATTACAGATGTCCATTCGACACTCGCTTACCTGGCAGGCAGCCAGGAGAAGTCCGTCAGAGAGTTAGCAAAAAGGGTGAAGGAACACCTTCAGATGGGACGTCTCGATTTGAAAGAGGATTACTTCTGGACATCACTGTGTTATTTTTGGGAGATGCCCAATCATCTCCACCAGGAACTAAGCCAATCTGATTTGGTGATCTCCAAGGGTGATGCGAACTACCGTCGCCTTGCTGGGGATCTGAATTGGCCCCCCACCACGCCTTTCAAAGAGGTCATGCGCTATTTTCCCACTGCCCTTTTAGCGCTGCGAGTGCTCAAAGCTGAACTTGCCTTGGGATTATCCCCGCAACAGGTGCAAGAGCTGGATAATCAGTTTCCTGATTGGAAATTTAGTGGCAATTGGGCAGTGATCCAGTTCAATGAATCGTAGAGCCAGCCTGCATTGTCCAGGTACATTATTCCTTCTGAGCAGCCGATCTGTTTGGCAGTTCCCCTTTGTAATTTTGATAGATCGATCGGAAGAGAGCCAACATTCCCAGATACTTTTCGCGATCAGTGAAATCCGGATCGGTTGGAGCATCATAAGCTGCCCATCGCTGGGATGCTTCGGTAATATCGAATAGACCCATCCCTGCTCCAGCCATGAGCGCGGCACCCAGCGCGGATTGTTCTTCGATACGCAACTTCGCCACCGGTAACCCAAACACATCTGCTACCATCTGCTGCCAAAGTCGACTGCGGGCGCCTCCTCCAGCCAGGATTATTCGTTCGGGATGAATGCCTGCCTCAACCAGGACCAGATAGGCTTCATACAGGGAGAATGTCACACCTTCCATGACCGACCTGATCAAATCCGCTCGCTTGTGCCGTATGGTCAACCCGACAAACATTCCTCGCGCATGGGGATCCATGAGAGGCGAGCGCTCACCAAGCAGATAAGGCCAAAAAATCAAGCCATTTGCACCAATTGGGACCCGCTCTGCCAAGGCTGTCATGCGCTGATAAGCCTTTTCCCCTTCCATTGTAAAGACATTATCGCGCAGCCAGCGCAATGATTGGCCTGCCGATAGAGTGGCGCTCATCAGGTACCAACCTGCCTGGTATGAGTTGGGCTCCAACGCGCTGCAGAAGGTGTGCATGCGTCCGCGTTTATCCACCGCAAATTCTGAAGCAGGCAGGACCAGTTGGCCGCCAGTGCTGATGGTAAGCAGTAAATTCTTGGAAGTGGTGATCCCCGCCCCTAACAAACTGCTGGCTGTGTCTGCAGCACCGGTGATGACGGAAATACCACTTGGCAATCCCATCTCAGCAGCTGCTTCAGGCTGAAGCCAGCCTGCCACACTTAGCGATGGTTGGATGGGCGGCAGGATGCGTGGTTCAATCTGCAGCTCATTTAGGAGCAGCTGCGACCACTCGCGATTCTGCCCATCCAACAGCAGAGTTCCCGCACAGTCGCTGGTTTCACTGGCGATTACACCCGTCATCCGCCAGCGCAGGTAATCCTTTGGCAGCAGCACCCGGTGAACCTGGTTCCATATTTCGCTTTCACCTTGTTGGAACCAGCGGATGGTCGCCGCCTGGAAACCGGTCGCCAGGGCGCTGCCGGTTACTTCGATCAGGCGCACCCTGCCAACCAGCTGAGTGATTTCCTCAACTTGCCGGGAGCTGCGCTGGTCAGGCCAGATTACCGCCGGATGCAGGGGGCGATTCCCCTGGTCTAATAGAACAGTTCCGTGCATCTGCCCGCTGATCCCGATCCCCACGATGGCTTCTTTTGCTTTTAATCCAATCAGGGATTGGCGGACAGCTTTTACGGTTGCACTCCACCAGGATTGGGGGTCCTGTTCTACCCAACCTGGTTGAGGGGTGAGAAGGGGATAATCCCCGCTTCCCCGACCCAAGACATCACCGCCCTCATCGACCAGGACCACTTTTACGCTAGAAGTGCCTAGATCGATCCCCAGGAGATAAGACATTCAACTCCTTTATGAAACTGGCTCTCTAGTGGAAGCCCTGAATGGATTTATGTCATCAATTGTACGCTAATCGAGCACCTTATCATGTTCAAATGCCAAAGTAAGGACAAGGGACGTTATAATTGAAGTATGAAAGATCTTTTTGACCATTCATTAGAGAAGAGAATGAGATTAGAAGCGCCATTGGCAGCGCGCATGCGGCCGCGCACACTGGACGAGTTTGTCGGTCAGGAGCATATTATCGGTCAGGGGCGTTTACTGCGACGATCAATAGAAGCAGATCGCTTGTTTTCTTCCATTATTTTGTGGGGACCACCTGGAACTGGGAAGACCACTCTGGCTCAAATTATCGCCAACCAAACCGAGTCGCACTTCGATACACTTTCAGCTGTTTTAGCGGGTAAACCAGAGCTGAGAGAGATCATCAAAAAGGCTTTGGAAAGGCGCAAACTCTACGGAAAGCGAACCACCCTTTTCGTAGATGAAGTCCATCGCTGGAATAAAGCCCAGCAAGACGCACTGCTGCCCCATGTCGAGAATGGAACTTTGATCCTGATTGGCGCTACGACCGAAAACCCTTATTTCGAAGTGATTGGTGCATTAGTTTCTCGCTCGCGCATCTTCCAATTGCGTCCCTTGGAAGATGCTGATGTGCGTCTGATCCTGGAGAATGCTATCCAGGATATCGAGCGGGGCTACGGGAAGCTCGTCATCAACTTTGATAAGCAAGCCCTCGAGCACTTGATCCGGGTGGCAGGTGGCGATGCGCGCAACGCCCTTAACGCGCTAGAGCTGGCAGTGGAAAGCACGGCCCCGGATAAGGATGGCATTATTGTCATTAGCATGGATGTTGCCCAGGAATCGATCCAACGCCGGGCTGTTTTATACGACAAAGACGGTGACGCTCATTATGATACCATCTCTGCCTTCATTAAATCGGTGCGTGGCTCTGACCCCGATGCAGCCCTTTATTGGCTGGCTAAGATGCTCTACGCCGGAGAAGACCCGCGCTTTATCATCCGCCGGTTAATCATTTTGGCTGGAGAAGATATCGGCCTGGGTGATCCAATGGGTTTGGTGGTAGCCAACGCAGCAGCCCAGGCATATGACTATATTGGCCTGCCTGAGGGCATCTATCCCATCGTGGAGGCGACTCTTTATCTGGCAACCGCGCCTAAATCCAACTCCGCTGGTGCTTATTTCAAAGCCTTCCAGCTGATCGAAGATGAAGGCATCACTGCTGTACCCAAGCACTTACAGGATGCCAACCGGGATGCAAAAGCTTTGGGTCATGGGAAAGACTACCAGTACCCGCATGAGGACCCAGATCACTTTCTTCCCCAGCAATATCTTCCAGGGAGAATTCTTGGCACCTACTTCTACCAACCCAGTGAACAGGGTCATGAGAGAGAGATAAAAAAACGGCTAGCCCACTGGCGGGAAGCCCAGCGCCTCGCCCTGGGAATCGAAAACACAGAAAATGTGCCCGATCTACCCCAGGACACGATCAAGGAGATCAAGCATAAGCATAAACCCTCGAGCAGTATTAAGTGAATAAACAGGAAATCTCATCAATATTGAGCTTGAAAATTCATCCCCCTCATTAATTTAGGACTTGGAAGTCGACAAAATGCCCATCATCTTATTTATCCGTCACGGTGAGAATGATTACGTCAAAGAACAGCGACTGCCTGGACGAAAATCCGGCATCCACTTAAACAAGAAAGGCCGTGCCCAGGCGAAGGCTGTTGCCAAGAAATTGAAAGGTGCGCCCATTAAAGCAGTTTACAGCAGCCCCCTGGAGCGTACCATGGAGACTGCAAAACCTATTGCCAAAGCACTGGATTTGGCTGTCATCCCCCGTCATGGCTTGATCGAGACCGATATTGGTGATTGGCAGGGAAAGAAGACCAATAAACTCAGACGGTTGAAAATATGGCCTGAGTTGCAGCTCAATCCCTCAAGGTTTTGTTTTCCTGGTGGCGAGCGAATTGAAGATGCTCAGCACCGCTTCGTCGAGGAGATTGAATTCTTGGCCGAGAAACATGACCCAAGAGATATGCTGGTCTGTGTTTCACATGCTGATCCGATCAAGCTTGTCGTGACTTATTACATCGGTCTGCCACTCGATATGTACCAGCGACTTAATGTGTTTCCAGCGTCGATCACCGCGCTCAGCATCGGCGAATTTGGCAGCCAATTGCTGGTCATGAATTATGATTTGTCTCTTAACTTTGGGAAACACTGACTCTGGTATACTAACCAAACTCGATACTATTTGGAGATATTATGCCGCGCGACGAGATTGAATTGCAGCCAGTTACCCATATCCTGGTCGATGCCATTGGCCCACCTGGAAAGCGTGTCTTTTATCTCCGGGGGTGGCAGGATGACCGCACAGTGACCCTGATTGTTGAGAAATTCCAAATCCAAACACTGGCGATCGGGTTGGAACAGTTTCTGGTTGAGATCGAGGGTAAGAATCCGGATCTTCCTCAAGCATCCGTAGATTACGAGGAAGAGAAAATGCATATCCTGCCTCCAATCGACCCTCTCTTCCGAGTTGGAGAGCTTGGTTTGGGATATGATGCAGATAATGACCTGCTTATCCTTATTGCTCGAGAATTAATCGCTGAGGACCAGGACGCCGAAGAGGCAAGTGTAGTTCGTTTCTGGTGTACGCGTTCCCAACTGCGGGCGATGAGCAGTTGGGGGATTGAGATAGCTTCCCGCGGGCGGCCACTCTGCCCTCAATGTCGAGAACCAATGGACCCAGAAGGTCATTTCTGTCCCAAAAAGAATGGCCACGACCATTGAGATTCGGCTGAAACTTTTTGGTGACTTACTTCAAGTAGAAGTTCAGCGAGGCAAATTGCCTGTTTCGCGCAGGATCATTGATCCAGCGCCCTAATTTTTTTCAAATGCCTGGTAAAGACGATTCGATCCTGAGAGCCCTTGGTAAAGGGGAGCTCTCCATCACAGGTGAATTCCTGTGGGGATCCAACTATACTTTTGCGGTAGAGATCAGCCATGATACGCAGATCCTACAGGGCGTTTACAAGCCTACGCAGGGTGAACGCCCGCTTTGGGATTTCCCTCGGGAAAGTCTCGCTCGGCGGGAAGTCGCAGCTTACCTGGTGAGCGAAGCCTTTGGTTGGGGATTTGTGCCTCCCACAGTCTATCGCCTAGATGGTCCGATCGGTCCCGGTTCCCTGCAGCTTTACGTTGACCACGATCCGGAATATAACTACTTTACCTTCAACGAAGAAGACCTCCAACGGTTAAGACCTGTGGCCTTGTTCGATCTACTGATCAATAATGCTGACCGTAAAGGCAGTCATGTTCTGTTTGATCAAGATCGGCATATGTGGTTGATCGACCATGGAATCTCCTTCCATCGCGATCGAAAATTGCGCACAGTGATCTGGAATTTTGCTGGTGAAGCATTAACAGAAGAATTATGTTCCGATCTGGTTAACTTCGAGGCGCAGCTTCAACCTGGCACCGAATTCCGAAAGCAGCTGGATCTACAGTTGGCTCCAGAGGAGATCGATGCCTTAGCCAAGCGCACCAGCGATTTGTTGGCGACCAGGCAGTTTCCAAACCCACATCCAAACCGGCGTCCATACCCATGGCCTCCTGTCTAAGCAATTTAGAAATTCGAATAACTACTCAACTCAAACGACAATAACAAGAAATCCCGGCAAGGACGCTCATTAAATATTGGAGAGATTTATGCCCCATTACAAACTCGCTCTTCTCGGATTCGGAAACGTTGGTCAGTCTCTGGCTACCCTGCTGAATGACAAGCGAGTGGAATTGAAATCGAAGTACGACTTGACTTTCAGCATCACTGGGATCGGCACGGGAAAGCATGGTGCCGCGCTCAACCCGCAAGGGCTCGATATTGCTCAAGCCTTAAACGTTATCCGCGCAGGCAAATCACTGGAACCATTATCTATTCTAGAGCCGCCAGCAGACGCATTTGATTTCATCCTGCGCAGTGAGGCGGATGTCTTATTTGAAAATACACCGGTGGATTATGAGAGCGGGCAGCCCGCTGTCGATCACCTCAAGCAGGCACTTGATCTGGGTATGCACGCCATCACCGCTAACAAAGGACCTGTGGTGCATGCCTACAACCAGTTAACTGAAATTGCAGCTGCTAAAGATCGCAAATTCTTCTTCGAGTCAACCGTTATGGATGGGGCACCGATCTTCTCCTTATTTCGAACTGCTTTGCCTGGTGCGCAACTCCAGGCCTTTAAAGGGATCTTGAATTCAACCACAAACCTGATCTTGACGCGTATGGAAGGGGGTGAGGACTTTGACCAGGCAGTCGCCTATGCACAGAAAATCGGGATCGCCGAAACCGATCCCAGCGGGGACATCGATGGCTGGGATGCTGCTGTCAAGGTCGCCGCGCTGGTCACTGTCTTGATGGGTGTGCCTCTCAAACCGAACGAAGTCGAACGTACAGGCATCCGGGATATTCAAGCCGGAGATATCCAGCGCGCCCAGGAACAGGGTCAGCGCTGGAAGCTGGTTTGTTACGCGCTGCGTGAGGGTGATAGCGTAAAAGCTGGCGTTGCTCCTCAAATGGTGCCGCCCACTTCGCCATTCTTCCAGGTGGCTGGCACCACCAGCATTGTGCAGTTCGAGACCGATGTCCTTGGCTCACTCTCGGTGATTGAAACCGATCCCGGCCCGGACACCACTGCTTACGGTTTGCTGGCTGATTTCCTCAACGCGGT
>SDBV01010305.1_pt1 | contig 12270 bp, 13 predicted proteins | sample 2277081 | NCBI WGS metagenome assembly SDBV01 (sample SAMN10402039, study PRJNA504765) | marine sediment metagenome | isolation source: marine sediment core GS10_PC15, 223 cmbsf | place: Arctic Ocean: Southern Knipovich Ridge | collected 2010 | reverse complement strand
ATAATCTTCTTTCTATAATAGGTGGTGAAAATGATGTCTAGTAGAGAAAAACAACTTCCAGAATTTTGGCCTGAGAATCCCCCGATCTATGATATCGAAAAGAGCTATACTGAAAATCTCGATTTGGGCCCGTTTTTTGCAGGGGAGATTCCCGAAAGGAAAACCCCTCCAAAACACGAGTGGATCGAGTTTTTAGGCGTTCCTGTTGCCTCTCCAATTGGGGTGCCGGCGGGCCCCCTTCTCAATAGTCGCTGGGTGACCTTTGCAGCGCAGATGGGTTTTGATATTGTCACCTATAAAACGATTCGGAGCCGTCCCCATCCTGCCCACCCTCTACCTAATATGCTTTATATCGACACCAAAGGGGCATTCCATCCCGATCGAGGAGAAGAGGTGCTTCATCCTCAAAAAAATCCCCCATCCTCTCTTGCAGACCTTGCTGCCACAAACTCTTTTGGGATTCCATCGAAAGATCGTGACTATCTGGTGCAAGATATTGCCAAGGCTGGAGGCTCACTTGCCCCTGGGCAGGTGATGATCGTCTCTGTTGTAGGAACACCAAGACCTGAAGAGGACTTTTTCGAAGATTTTGTCGAAGCGACCCGGATTGCTTTAGATGGAGGGGCAAAAATCGTCGAAGCTGACCTCTCCTGTCCCAATGTGGCCAGCCGGGAGGGGAGTCTTTTCACCGATCCAGAGGCCATTTATCCCATCTGCACCAAGATGAAGAAGATTCTAGGCTCTCGCCCCTTAATCATCAAAGTGGGGGTAATTCATGAGCGTGAGGTGATGAGAAAGGTATTGCTAGCAAGCCAAAAAGCAGGAGTAGATGGGTTTTGCGGGATCAATACCGTAAGCAGAAAGATTGAAAACCTCGACGGAACTCCTACTCTTGGAGAAAAAAGGCATCGAGCAGGGGTTTGCGGTGGACCGATCCGACCAGTTGCCCTCGATTTTCTGCAAAAAGCACGCTCATTGATTGAAGAGGAGAAGCTCGATCTCACCCTGATGGGCACTGGAGGGGTGACGGAGCCCACCCACTTCGACGACTTTTTTCTTGCTGGAGCTGATGTTGCAATGAGCGCTGTTGGGATGATGTGGGATCCTTACTTAGCAGCAAGATACCACCAAAAAGGAGGAAAACGATGGAAATAGAGAGTTGTGTTTGTGAGCTCTACGAGATTGGAGCAGTGAAGTTTGGAGAGTTTCGCTTAAAAAGTGGGATCCTCTCTCCTATCTATATCGACTTCCGCTTGCTCGTCTCTTACCCGAAGCTTCTTAAAAGGATCTCAGAGCTTATTTGGGAGCGTGTCTCTGCCCTCCCCTTCGATCGGATGTGTGGCGTCCCTTATACCGCTCTTCCCATTGCTACGGCTCTTTCTATAGAGAAGAATATTCCGATGGTGATGCGGCGTAAGGAAGCCAAGAGTTATGGGACACAAAAGATCATCGAGGGGGACTTTGCCAAAGGGGAAAACTGCCTTGTGATCGAAGATCTGATTACCAGCGGCTTGAGTATTTTCGAAACTTTGGAGCCACTCGAGGATGTCGGCTTAAAAGTTGACGACATCGTCGTCATACTCGATCGGCAGCAAGGGGGACGGGCAAAAGTGGAGCAAAAAGGGTACCGGGTCCACTCTCTTCTCACCATGCAAGATCTACTTCGTATCCTAGCAGATAAGGAGAAAATCTCACCCGAAACAGTAGAAAATGTAGAGAACTTCATCGCGGAGAACCAGTGTTAACTTTTGCCCAAAGAGCCGCCTACTCCTTAAATCCTACCGGACAAACTCTTTTCCATCTGATGGAGGAGAAAAAGAGCAATCTTGCCCTCTCTGCTGATGTGACCGATACCGCCTCCTTGCTCGCTCTTGCTGACAAGCTTGGTCCTGAGATCTGTCTACTCAAAACCCATGTAGATATTCTTGTGGATTTCACCCCTGATTTCCCGAGGAAGCTCCGCGAGATTGCCGAAAAGCACCGTTTCCTTATCTTTGAAGACCGTAAATTTGCCGATATTGGGAACACAGTTGTCTCGCAATACCGAGATGGGATCTACCACATCTCTGATTGGGCTGAAATCGTAAATGCCCATATCGTCCCGGGTCCTGGGATCATCGAAGGGCTCAAAAAAGTGGGGTTGCCCAAAGGGAGAGGACTCCTTTTACTCGCTGAGATGAGTCCCCAAGGAAATTTAGCCAAAGGGGCTTACACCAAAAAAGCTGTTGAGTGGGCCGAAATGCATGCCGATTTTGTGATCGGGTTTATCTCTATTCACAAACTGTCCGAAAACCCCGCAATGATCCACATGACCCCTGGGGTCAAACTCCAGGAGGGGAGCGATTCACTCGGGCAAAACTACCTCACTCCGCAAAAGGTGATTGGGGAGAACAAAAGTGATCTCATCATCGTTGGCCGCGGCCTTTACGAGGCCAGAGGTCCTCTCCTAGAGGCTAGGCGTTACCGGGAAGCCGCCTGGTCTGCCTACCAATCCCGCCTCTAAACAAGAGGACACCTTGCACTTTTTATAAAAAATGACTTGACATTCCGGTTTTCTTATGAAAAAATGAGTTTACAGGTTAACGCAAAACACACTAGAAGTCACTATGTTAGTCAATTTTCCAAGTGAAAAGTTCCCCTCTCTTGTCGAAACTCTTCCAGAAGCCCACCCCGTACACATCTCCCTTGATCGAGTCGCAGTGGTGATCTTAGGAGGAGGAGAGGGGACGAGGCTCGCTCCTTTGACAAAAGCTAGGTGTAAACCGGCGATCTCATTTGGAGGACGCTACAGCTTGATCGATATTCCGATCTCCCACTCTCTCTCATCAGGCCTCTCTAAGATCTTTGTCATCGGCCAATACATGGCCTACACCCTCCAAAAACACCTCTTCCAAACCTATCTCTATCACGGGATCTCACAGATCCAGATCCAACTTTTGGTTCCTGAAGAGAGAAATGGAGAGAAGATCTGGTATAAGGGGACGGCCGATGCAGTACGGAAAAACTTGAACTACTTTTCAGAAGTCTCTGCTGACTATTTTCTCATTCTTTCGGGCGACCAGCTCTACAACATCAATTTTCAGGATATGATCAACCAGGCGATCGATGTGGATGCTGGGATGATGATCGCCGCCCAGCCGGTAGATGAGAAAGACGCAACGAGAATGGGTCTTTTGAAGCTTCAGCACGGATCGAGTCAGATAGTCGATTTCTATGAAAAACCTAATGAGCGTGAAATCTTAGACCGGTTTAAAACTGATGAGTACACTCTCAATCGGCTGGGATTTGAGGGAAGCGCGGGGAAAAATTATCTCGGTTCGATGGGGATCTATCTCTTCAAGCGACAAGTCCTTTTTGACCTTCTTCATGAAGATCCAAGGGAAGATTTTGGAAAGCACCTCATCCGAACTGAGATGGAAAAAGAAGATGTTCACGCCTACCTCTATGATGGATATTGGGAAGACATTGGGACAATTGAGTCTTACTACGATGCAAATTTAGCCCTGACTCGAAAAGAGATCAATCCCAAAAATGGTCTTCACTGTTACGACGAAAGCTTACGGATCATGACCAAGAGCTACAACCTGCCTGGGGCAAAAATCTCCAAGTGTCAAGTCGACCGTGCAGTTTTCTGTGAAGGGACGGTGATTGAGGCAAAAGAAGTGACCCATTCGATCATAGGTGTTCGGGGGGTCTTAGGAGAGGGGACGATCGTCCGTGATTCGATTTTACTTGGGAGTGAGTACTACGAGCGCCCTCCCCTTGTCACAGGTGAGGAGCCCCTAAAGCCAGGAATTGGGAAACACTGCCACATCGAGCGGGCGATTCTCGACGAGAATGTCACACTCGGCAATCATGTAAAACTCGTGAATGCCAAAGGGCATACCCACTATGACGCTCCCGACGGAAAACTCTTTGTCCGTGACGGGATCGTGATCATCCCTCGAGGCACCCACCTCCCTGACCACTACACCTTCTAATTTGGGTTATGTCTTCTTATTTTCCTGGTCAAAATGGCCATTATATGGCACATTCAAAAAACTAGAGTCGTGAAAAAGTCAGAACAAGCACAGAAGCCACGAAAGTTGAAAAAAGACGCTGGCCTTATAGAATACAGCCCAACTGAAGAGCTACTTGACGAAGAGTTTATTTTTCTTGCCAAACGAAATGGAAGCTACTTGAGGGTAGGATGTCTGTTTTTGCGATAGCTGATTTGCATCTCTCGTTTGGAGTCCCTGAGAAGACTATGGAGGCTTTTGGGCTCGTGTGGAAGCATTATGCGGAGAAAATCGAATCGGCTTGGAGGGAGTTCATTACAGAAGAAGATCTCGTCTTAGTCGCGGGGGATATCTCTTGGGCGATGAGCCTTGAAAAAGCCCAAATCGATCTCGAGTGGATTGGAAATCTGCCTGGAACTAAGGTGATGATCAAAGGGAATCACGACTACTGGTGGAGCTCTCTTGCGAAGGTGCAAACCATTCTTCCTCCCTCGTGTCATCTCATTCAAAACAACGCCTTCTCTTGGAAAGATTGCACGATTGGCGGAGCTCGCCTCTGGGATACAGATGAGTATGATTTTAGTGCGTATATCGACTTTCAAGAGACAAATGTCTCTCCTTCGGAGGAACCCAAGCCAACGCCGGCAAAGATCTTCAATCGGGAGCTCAATCGATTAGAGCTGAGTCTACAAGCCCTTGATCCTAACGCAACCCATCGACTTGTGATGACCCACTACCCCCCGATTAGTAGTTCTTTAGCCTCCTCTAAGGTCTCTGCTTTGCTAGAGAAGTATCGGATCGATATTTGCGTCTTTGGCCATCTTCACAATGTGAAGCCAAAAGCCCTCCCCTTTGGTGAGACTAGGGGGGTTGCCTATTATTTGACATCGTGCGATTATCTCGATTTTAAACCGATCAAAATCCTGGAGTAACGCTATGCCATTTACTTTATCTTTAGGGGAGAAAGCCCCTGAGTTTACCCTCCCTGCTACAGATGGGAAGAGCTATTCATTAGATGATTTTACGGGTGCAAAAGTCCTCGTTGTTTTCTTCACCTGCAACCACTGCCCCTACGTCATAAACTCCGATGAGGTGACAAGAGCAACAGTAGAGAAATTCCGTGATCGAGGAGTTACCTTTGCGGGGATCAACTCCAATAGCAAACACACCTACGAGGAAGATTCGTTTTTCCACATGGTCCACCGGATGAAAATCCATGAGTTTCCTTGGGTCTACCTCTATGATGAGACGCAAGAAGTAGCGCGCGCGTATGGAGCTCTCAGAACACCCCACTTTTTTGTGTTCGACCAGGAGAGAAAATTGATCTACTGTGGAAGGGCTGTTGATTCTCCAAGAGACACTTCCAAAATCAAGACCAACAACCTAGAAAATGCCCTCGAAGAGCACCTTGCAGGAAAGCCCATTCCCACCCCCCTCACAAACCCGATCGGATGCAATATAAAATGGGCAGGACACGAGTCGCACTGGATGCCTTCCGAAGCCTGTGATCTTGTCTAACTCAGGTTGAGGTCAACTTTTGGATGAATTTTCGTCCCACTTGAACGATCCCTCGCTCTTTGATTTGGATTTCCATTCCCAAGGAGTAGAGGATAGCAAGAATGCTGACAAGCCTAGGATTTCCATCCTTTGCTAATGCTCTATAGAGGCTTTGTCTGTTGAGGGAGGCAGCTTCAGCCAACTTTCCAACGCCACCCCAGGCATCAGCTATATCTTTCAGCGCAAGGAAAAAAATACTGATGTCATCTTCCTCTAGTGCAGCATTCAGATATCCTGCAGCCTCTTTTGGATTCTTCAGTCTCTCTTTGAGGTGATCTTTATAACTTCTAGTTCTTCCCATTGTCTAACTCATAGTATTCGATCGAGAGGACTTCTCTCATAGTCAATTTGTAACATATAAGCGACAAAGTGCCAATGTGGGAAAAGAGGGAGTTGTGAAGAGATGGTGTTCGTGGTAGGGTGAGGCAATATGACGACGCCGGTTTCTGAAAAACATTTTGAGAGTGATGAGACAAGGAGGCTCCCCAAGCCCTTTTTGTTGCGGAGACTCCACTCTCTTCTAGGGATCTGGCTTGCGGTCTATCTCTCTGAACATCTCTATGTCAATTCCCAGATGGCTCTTTATGTGGAGGATGATGGGCAAGGGTTTATCTCTGCTGTGAACAAGATCCATGCGATTCCCTATCTCAAGCTCGTCGAGATTCTCTTTTTGGGTCTTCCGTTTCTCATTCATGGGATCTGGGGGATCCAGTATGCTCTAAGAGCAAAGCTCAACTCATATAAGAGTGATGGAACACGCCCCTCTCTTCCTCAATACAAGAGGAATCGGGCGTATAGTTGGCAGCGGATCACTTCTTGGATACTACTTATTGCGATTACTGGGCATGTTATCCAGATGCGGTTTCTCGACTATCCGAGCTCTTCGCAAGATGGAGAGAAGAAAAGCTATATGGTTCGTCTTGTTCCTGATCCCTCTTTGTACCTTGTAGCGCAAAAGATCGATGCGAGTTTATATACCAAGCAAGAAATTGAGGAGAAGGGGAGAGGGCTATCTGAAGAGGAGAAGAGTTTAAGTGAAATGGAGGGGGAGTCGTACTACACACTTCTTGATCGAATAGACGAAGGGAAAGAGTGGATGGAGGCGGCGAGGAAAAAACGATTGAAGAAAGGGAAAGTCTTGGCTGTCTCACCAAATGCAGGTGGAGCCTTCTTCTTAAGCGTGCGAGAGACTTTTAAGAGCCCTCTTATGGTGATTCTCTACTCAATTTTTGTCGTTACAGCTGCCTACCATGGGTTTAACGGGCTATGGACGTTTTGCATCTCCTGGGGTCTTACCCTGACACGCCGTTCACAGAGAGTAGCTCGGTTCATTACAACTCTCCTTATGGGGGTTGTCATGTTGATGGGGCTCGTTTCAATTTGGGGAACCTACTACACGATACAATTTACATGAAAAAGCTTGTTAGAGAGACCATTGTTGTTGGCGGAGGATTAGCAGGGCTTGCTGCGAGCATGCGCCTGGCAGAGAATGGGTGTCACGTAAAGGTCATTTCTGTCACAAAAGTGAAACGCTCTCACTCGGTGTGTGCCCAAGGGGGAATCAATGCTGCTCTGAATCTGAAAGGGGAAGAAGATTCTCCCCTGATTCATGCCTACGACACGATTAAGGGGGGAGATTTTCTCGCGAACCAACCACCAATCATCGAGATGTGCCTCTCGGCCCCCGGAATCATCCAGATGCTCGATCGGTATGGATGTCCTTTCAACCGTTCTCCTACCGGACATCTTGATGTACGGAGATTTGGCGGGACTCTTTATCACAGAACGGTTTTCTGCGGCGCTTCTACAGGACAACAACTCCTCTATACCCTCGATGAACAAGTTCGTAGGTGGGAGGTAAAGGGGGGAGTCGAAAAGTTTGAGAATCACGAATTCTTGCGTCTCTGCCACGACTCAGAGGGGCGTGTCAGGGGGATCGTGGTGATGAATCTCTTCAACCAGAAACTCGAGGTGCTCAAAGGGGATGCTGTTGTCTTTGCGACAGGTGGACCTGGTTTGATCTTCAAAAAATCGACGAATTCGACTTTTTGTACGGGGGCGGCTAATGCCCGCCTCTATATGCAGGGGATGCACTACGCAAACCCCGAGTTTATCCAAATCCACCCTTCAGCTATTCCTGGGCGCGATAAGCTCCGCCTCATCTCTGAGTCAGTACGTGGAGAAGGGGGGCGAATTTGGGTGCCAGGCGACTCGTCAAAAACAATATTAGCTCCTAATGGAGAGACAATTCCCTGTGGAAAGACAGGAGAGCCTTGGTACTTCTTCGAGGAGATGTATCCAGGGTATGGGAATCTGGTCAGTCGTGACGTGGGAGCTCGGGAAGTCCTCCGCGTGTGTGAGATGGGTCTTGGGGTAGGTGGAGGGATGCAGGTCTATCTCGATGTGACCCACCTTTCAGACGAAACACACAAAAAACTCGCCTCTGTTCTCGATATCTACCAGAAATTCACAGGCGAGGATCCTAGGAAGGTCCCGATGCGGGTCTTCCCTGCTGTCCACTACTCGATGGGTGGGGCTTGGGTCGACTGGCCTGCTGCCGATGACCCTGACCGTGAAACCCGTTTCCGGCAGATGAGCAATCTCCCCGGATGTTTCAATTGTGGTGAGTCGGACTACCAATACCATGGAGCGAATAGGCTTGGAGCCAATTCTCTTCTCTCCTGTATCTATGGAGGGCTTGTGACAGGAGATGAAGTGCCCCGCTATCTCGATACTGTGGGGAAAAGCTACGATGAGCTCCCCTCCTCTCTTTTCGATGAGTTTCTTGCTATTGAAGAGGCTTTTAAACAGGAACTCCTCACTAGAAGTGGTCCCGAAAATGTCCATCAGCTGCATGAGGAGCTAGCCGATCGGATGGTTCGCAATGTGACGGTGAAAAGGAGTAATCCAGCGCTTCAAGAGACAATCGAGGAGATCAAAAAGCTCCGTGAAAGGTATTGCCACATCACTTTAGATGATACAGGCCGCTTTGCGAATCAGACCTACCAGTTTGCCCACCAGTTTGCTTCCATGCTCGAACTTGCCCTCTTGATGACAAAGGGGGCTCTTCTTCGTGATGAGTTTCGTGGTTCCCATTTCAAGCCTGAATTTCCTAAAAGAGATGACAAAAACTGGCTCAAAACGACCGTTGGGAAGTATTGCAAGGAGGAACCTGAGATCACATACGAGCCGGTCGATATCCGACATCTTGAGCCTGTTATGCGAGACTATACAGTAGCAAAAAAGGTGCGACCAGAGCTGCAAAACATTCCAAAACATATCCAGCTGCCGATTTAACGGAGAAATCATGGAAGAAAAAAACTACATTCTCAAAATCTACCGAGGAACACCTGGGGATCAGTATTGGGAAGAATTTGAGCTCCCTCGTTGGGAAGGAGAAACAGTGATTTGTGGCCTCATGGAGATCCAAAAAAGTCCGGTCAATCGGCAAGGAAAGAGAGTTGAGCCAGTGGTATGGGAGCAAGGGTGTCTCGAAGAAGTGTGTGGCTCGTGTTCGATGCTCGTCAATGGGTATCCTCGCCAGTCTTGCACTGCTTTGATCGAAAACTACATAAGAGATACAGGAAGTAATGTGGTTACCCTCGCACCATTCACAAAATTTCCCCTGATCCGAGATCTCATGATCGACCGTTCTCAGATGTTTGAGAGCCTAAAAGAGGTCCACGGATGGATCGAGACAGAAGGATCACGCGAAATGGGATTTGGTCCTCTCGTATCCCAAGGGGAGCAAGAGGTGATGTATTCCCTTGCCACCTGTATGACCTGCGGCTGCTGCACCGAGGGGTGTCCCCAGATGAATAAGAAGTCAGAATTTGTCGGCCCAGCTACAATCTCTCAAGCCCGTCTCTTCAATGCCCACCCAACAGGGAAGATGCAGCGAAAAGACCGTCTCCGCCCCCTTATGGAAGAGGGGGGAATCAGTGAGTGTGGCAATTCCCAAAACTGTGTCGAGGTCTGCCCCAAGAATATCCCCCTCACAGACAGCATTGCTGTCATCGGCCGCGAGGTCACCCTCCAATCCTTCCGCGACCTCTTCACCTTCTCCGACTAACCGTCAGCAGCTCTTGCTGGAACTTTTTCTTCACCAAAAACAAGAGAAAAAGCTTTAGAGAACACAGAGAGAAGAATTTCCCTACTCTGTGCCCTCTGGATATGCCGGGTGTAAAACACTGTTAACCTACTTAGTTGAGAGGTACTAAGAATGGATTTTTCACGTTTAGCATGTAGTTGCGCTTAAAAGAGGTGGAAGCCTGCCACGATGGATTGCCAAACGTGATACTTATGGCCCATCGGCTCGACGGGGTGATTGGGGGGAGCGCGCTCTGAAAGGATAACAGCCAAGTCCCGGGAGATCTTCGTAGGTGGAAGTTTCGGTAATATTCGAGATGACCAACCTTGTATGGGAATCAATAACTATACAGGGGCTTACGAAGAAGTCTGAGCGGCCCATAGTAGCGGAGAAGCGGGGTAACACCTGCGTCCGCCAAGGGGCCGTACTTTAGGTCACGTTACCAACAATATAAGGGGAACCGCTTGATGAAAACAATGTCCACTACGGAATGCGGCGGACCAGAAGGCTTTAAATTTGAGCCAGGTATATCGCCAAAACTCTCATTATTGCGATGGAAACTAGGCCGAAAAGCCAAACAGGAACCGAAGTTCCGATTTTACGTCCTTTATGACCGTATTTATAGAATAGATACGCTTGAAGCAGCTTATCAGCTGGTCAAGAAGAATAGACGCAACCAATCCCCTCCTCGATACCCATCGAAGCCTCCTCATCCTCTCTGAGAGCGACCTCTACGACTACCTCACAGCTTGACAACCACAACCGTCACATTGTCTGGGCTTTTGTTTAGAAAGGCTCCTACAACAAGGCGACCAGCCATTTGCTTCACGTCTTTCTTTTTCTGCTCCATCTTCCAAATATCCTGATAAACCTCTTGGTTTGTGGCCACATCCCAGAGCCCATCGCAAGCCAGCACCAGATAATCCCCTTTCGAATACCCAAGCTTTCCTTCCTCCAGATTAGTCTCCACATCACGATCAATACGGGTGATCTTCGGACGAGGAGACAGGGGCTTCTTCCCAATATCCCGCGCAGTGGGGAATGCGGCTGACTTGCCCTCAACTCTACCTTGAACAACTTTGTATCCCATCTTCCCTACCCCATGCTCAAAGCGGGGGTTGAGTGGATCGGCATCTTCACTCAACTGGTAGGGGGTATCACCTTTTTTCATCAAAACTGTCCGGGAATCCCCTACGTTGGCTGTGTACAATCTCTCATCTACTTGCAAGACAAATGTGGCAGTTGACCCACCCGTCGCCCTTAAGACAGCCTCGTCCATCTCAATACAGATCTCTGTAATAGCATTCGTGATGTTTTCATCGGTTAGCAGCGCAATATTCTCGTTGCCCAACTTGTTCTCAAGTCGTGAGGGAAGACTCCTCGCCAGATACTGAGCCACCCACCCATCATCTCCATGCCCATCAAAGACTCCATAGAGGAACGCTTTCTTCTCCCCAAGCGTAAGTTCGCAAACCACATGAGCACCTTTCATCTTGTTTCTATAGCCGAGATATTCTGCCGCCCCCACATTGTCCAAGCTAATCTTTTGGTCAATAATGTTGTTAACTGTAGCAATAGGCGTTGCTCCCCCATCAACTAAAGCTCCATTAAAACAATGTTCTATAAATGTCTTCTTATCTTCACGACCTTCCTCCACTGCTTTGTTTAGTTGGTAGGCGAGCTTTTCCTTCGGCGGCCGATGAGGAGAGTATACTTTCTCGTTATACGTCGCAATCTTACCAGCTTTTCGCTGAAAATCAGTCTTATCGCCATTCGAAGGAGTAGTTGGCTCAGGCTCTTCCTCCTCTGTGATGCTCTCCCCTGCGCTCGTCGAGCTTGTACTGAGGTTCTTATTTATGTTCGTCTGGGATCCTGTCTGGGATTCATCGTTTACGGTTAGCAAGTTTTGTTCGATTGAGGGTGTCGAGTTACTATTGTTGCGGTGTTTGCACGAGTAGATGATGTAGGAGATAAGCCCGAGGGTGAGGACGCCTGCTCCTGCAGCTGTGCCGATGCCTACATAGGTAGCTCCTAGCTGCGCATGCTGGGCAAAAGCGCCGATGTGGAGGAAAGCTGTGACAGCCACAGCAGCGAGAGCGAGGGTTGTTAGGGTGGCGGCCACTTCGGCTCCAAGCTCAATTTTTGGATGGTTTTGTGCAAAATTTCCTTCACCAGTTGGAAAACAAGACATAACAAACCTACTTTTAAGGGTTAATGAAAGGAATATTGTATTTTAAAATAGATTATTTTTGCAAAGAAAAAAACACCTTAATGTGGAACCCCGAGCCTAGGAAATTTACATATAGCGTTTATTTCCAATGAATTGAGGGATTTTCGCTAAAAATCTTTAATTTTCAACATGCTGATAGTAAAAAGATATGATTTCGAATGCATTTGTAGTGGCTGAATCTGAGTTTTTCAAGAAATTTTCTTCTAGTGAAATGTATTTTCGAGTACAATCAAGACCTGTTTTCTTCAACTCTGATTATAAAGAGTTTAGTGTAACTCAAGATGTAGTGGAGAATTTGCGTGCGCCACGAAGCGTTTATTTACTAATGGAGGAAGGATCCATGTGAAAAGTATACCCAATACATTCAGTATCGAGTCTTGAGTTAGGACTGGTAA
>SDBV01010304.1_pt1 | contig 12271 bp, 11 predicted proteins | sample 2277081 | NCBI WGS metagenome assembly SDBV01 (sample SAMN10402039, study PRJNA504765) | marine sediment metagenome | isolation source: marine sediment core GS10_PC15, 223 cmbsf | place: Arctic Ocean: Southern Knipovich Ridge | collected 2010 | reverse complement strand
GTTCTTTGAAAGCCATGGTTGTTAGTTTTTTTGGTTTACACTTTAAAACTATTAAATCAACTGTGGCTTTCTCTTTTTTAACTCATAAATCCAATTTTACAGAAACAAAGGTACGCAGCGGAAATATTAAAGATCTGAATCCTACAATTACCCTTGACTGGTTTAAGCATTGTTTTTCACCGGTAGCTGTATTTATTGACATGAGCGATCAACGCTATTTTCGACATGAATCAGCTCATACACCCGGAACAGAGTTAATGTTCAACCTGGTAGGGGTAAACGATTTTAGCAGTGAGAAATCCGGTGATATAACAATCAGGCTGCTTAATGATGAAGGCCTGGAAGTATTATCTCAAATGTCAAGCATTGAAATTCCAGCCTATGGAGCCCAATTCAAACCTGTAAGCATCATACTTCCTGAAGAGGCCGGAGGTTATCTGCTACTTTCTGAATTGATGCTGCCCGGAAATAAAGAATCTGTCATTAGCAGACGGTATATCAGGGTCGGGGAGCTTGCCGAATATGGATTTTATAATTATGATCTTTCTAAAGGGCACCTCTAATAGCTGGTTGTAGCTTTTAAGGTGCCCTAAAAAGAGATTGATACGCTTACAAAGTGAATTCATACTCTAAGCAATAGAGTTAGTTTGGAGTAGCCATACCTTTCGGCATTGAAATGTCAGACATGAATCAGAATAGAAGCAGAACCGTTCAGATAAATATGGATTTCAGAAGAAGTTTATACCTGTCCATCATATTATTATCGATCCTTCTGCTCAGCTCCTGTAAGAGGGGCCCCGAATCATCAATCCAGCCGAATATCCTGATCATGATTGCTGATGATATGGGATATTTCGCATATTGGAAAATGGCATTTAGGATGCTTGCCCAAGGCCTCACCAATTCTCAGCACCGGATATGACTTATATTAAAGAGATGAAACGGACACCTGAGGGTGCTGTTCAGATTCTTCAAAAAGACACAGGTTATGTGCTGATCGATTATATACAGGAGTATTGCAGCCGCGTGGCAAGAGCTATCCTGAAACAAGCGGCACCGGTATGATCGCCTATAACCTGGCGGTGGCATTTAAAAAGGGATTTTTGAAGGATGAAAAATACAGAGATGCTTCCGTGCTGGCTGCCAGTGAGTTGAAGAAGTATGCGACTGAAGATATCAGGTTGAGATCTGTTTTTTTAGTGAAATAGGATCTTTCATTTTATCTTAGGAAAATGAAAAACCAAACTTTAATTAAACTATTATGAACCGCAACATTACGAAGCTGATAGTTCTGCTTGTTGTCACAATGCTTTTTGTCAACTGCTCTACAAAACAAGATAAAAGCGTAAAGGAGAGACCCAACATTCTCTATATTATGAGTGATGATCATGCTTATCAGGCAATCAGTGCATATGGATACGGGTTGAATAAAACCCCGAATATTGACCGGCTGGCCGAGGAAGGTGCAATTTTTTACCGTTCATGTGTTACCAACTCTATTTGCGCACCGAGCAGGGCTGTACTGCTTACCGGGAAACATAGCTTTGTTAACGGTAAGGTTGATAACGTTCAGCCCTTTGACTGGGACCAGGACAACTTTCCTAAACTTCTCCAGGCCAATGGTTACCAAACTGCTATGATTGGTAAAATTCACCTGGATGGCCAGCCACAGGGATTTGATTTTTCAATGGTCCTTCCCGGACAGGGGAATTATTACAATCCTGACTTCCTGATCGACGGTGAACGAGTACGAATTGAAGGGTATTGTACTGAAATAATTACCGAAACTGCCCTTGACTGGCTGGCAAACAAACGGGATAAAAACAGGCCCTTCTGTCTGCTGTATCACCAGAAAGCGCCACACCGAAACTGGAAACCGGCACCTAAATACCTGACTTTATATGATGATGTCTCCTTCGAACCCCCTTCAAATTATTTTGATGATTATGAAAACCGTGGAAGGGCTGCCAAAGAACAGGAGATGCAGGTTGACGGGCATGCCAGGTGGGGGCATGATTTTAAAATGATTATTGATCCAAATGGTGACAGCACCGGTTTTGACCGCCAACTGTTACGTTTTAACGAACAGCAAAAAGCAGATTGGCTGGCGGCCTATACACCCAAAAACGAGGCTATGAAAGCTGCCAACCTTGAAGGAGAAGAATTGGCGATTTGGAAATATAACCGGTATATTAAGGATTACCTGCGATGTATTAAATCGGTTGATGATGGTGTGGGTGAGGTTTTGAATTACCTGGAAGAGAACGGTCTGGCCGAAAATACAATTGTAATTTACACCTCAGATCAGGGCTTCTATCTTGGGGAGCATGGCTGGTTCGATAAGCGGTTTATGTATAAGGAGTCATTCCGCACTCCTCTGTTAATGCGCTACCCTGTTGAGATAGTGCCGGGGACTATAATTGACAAACTGGTTCAGAACCTGGACCTTGCACCCACATTCCTTGATTATGCGGGCATTGAGATCCCTGAAGAGATGCAGGGTGTCTCCTTCCGTGACCTGGTAAGCGGGAAGACAGATGAATATCGGGATGCAGTTTATTACACCTATTATGAATACCCATCTGTGCACATGGTAAAACGTCACTATGGTGTTGCAAACCAGCGTTATAAACTTATGCATTTTTATTATGATATTGACGAGTGGGAACTCTATGACCTGGAGACCGACCCGGATGAGATGTACAATGTGTATGGAAACCCTGAATATGCAGATGTACAAAAGGAGATGCATGTCAAGCTTGAGGAATTACGGGAGTACTATGGAGATAGTGACGAAAATGATGAGAGATTTTTAAAGGAATATCTCGATCACAGGGAGAGACGCAGGAACAGGAACAAATAATTAACATTCAGATATGAAACCTTTGCACATTTTTACGATTATTGCATTGTTCATGGCATCGGGATGCAATACCCTGAAAAAGGAATCGCCTCCGAACATCATTTTTATACTGGCCGACGACCTGGGATATTCTCAATTGGGGTGTTACGGCAGCGACTTTTACAAGACACCCAATATTGATAAGCTGGCACAGGAAGGAATGCGGTTTACCAATGCCTATGCAGCCTGCCCGGTTTGTTCTCCAACCCGGGCCAGTATTATGACCGGGAAGTACCCTGCACGTTTACATTTGACCGATTTTATTGCCGGGAATAGCAAAGACAATTATCCTCTGTCCCAACCCGACTGGCAAAAATTCTTACTGTTGGAAGAGATAACTTTTGCTGAAATTTTAAAAGCAGAAGGATATAGAACCGCACTGTTTGGTAAATGGCATTTGAGTCGGGAAAAAACTCCTCCGGAAAGTTTGTCTTTTAATCCCGGCAAACAGGGTTTCGATGAATCTTTTGTTACCTACAAACCATCGCGAAGTATGGCTCAGCCCTGGCAAGATGCTGAGAATGATGCACACAATGTGGACACGATTACCAGTTTGGCAATTGATTTTCTGGAAAGAAATAAATCGAACCCCTTTTTCCTGTTTGTTTCGCATAATACCATTCATGACCCGTTGAAAGAAAAAGCTGAAACCATTCGGAAGTATGAAGATTTAGAAGAAGGTAAAGAACCTGAAAACCACCCTGTTATTGCAGCTATGATTGAGCGCCTGGATAACAGCTGTGGAGTGATTTTCAATAAAATCAGTGAACTGGGTCTGGAAAAAAGCACGGTAATTATTTTCTTTTCAGACAACGGAGGGAAACATGATTACGCGGCACAAACACCACTCAGGGCAGGCAAAGGTTGGTTGTATGAAGGCGGAATTCGGGAACCCCTTATTGTTAAATGGTCAGGCCAAACGACTCCCGGATCGGTATCCGAGTCAATCATAAGTTCGATTGATCTATTACCGACATTTCTGGAGATTTCAGGAATTGAAGATATTCCTGAAAATGTTGATGGAAAAAGCTTTGCCCGGGTACTGAAAGACCCAAAGACCAATATTCACCAAAACTTGTTCTGGCACTATCCCCACTATCACGATGGGTCGGGAATGAGTCCTGCAGGTGCTGTGCGTTCAGAAAACTATAAATTAATCGAATGGTATGAACCTGTTTTGCTTAACCTTGAAAACCCTGTTGAATTGTTCGACCTGAATAATGACATTGGCGAAACAACCAACCTGGCGGACAGCCTGCCCGATAAAGCAAACGAATTAAGGGAATTGTTGCAAAATTGGCGAAAGGAGACTGGTGCTCAAATGCCCGTGGTAAATACTTATAAAATTGAATGAATATGAAACATTTGAATCGGTTACTAATTCTGTCCTGTCTGTCTATGTTTTTTTTCACCCACGCTATGGCTCAGGACTGGCCGGATTGGCGTGGGGCCAATCGTGATGGTACCTGGAATGATCCGGATGTAGTACAGGAATTTGAAGGTGAACAGATTTCAATAAAATGGAGGGTTCCGATCGGACCGGGTTATTCAGGTCCCACAGTTTCAAATGGCAGGGTATATGTGACAGACAGGCAAGAGGATCCAGATCAGCTGGAGCGGGTTCTTTGTTTTGACGAACAAACCGGTGCTCAATTATGGTCATTTACTTATGATTGTGAATATGTTGGCATTGGTTACCCTGCTGGCCCGAGGGCGTCGGTCATCATAGATAATTCAAAGGCATACTCATTGGGTTCCATGGGGCATTTGCACTGTTTTGATGCTGCTTCAGGGAATGTTCTCTGGAAAAGAGACATGAATACCGATTATAAGATCAATATTCCGACATGGGGAATAGCAGCCACCCCTTTAATTGTTGACGAGAAAATCATTCTACAGATAGGAGGGAGCGAAAATGCATCTATTCTGGCCCTTAATAAAACAACCGGCGAAGAGATATGGAGAAGCATGAATGTCAGAGCGGGATATTCGGCACCGATCTTAATAAATCAGGCAGACAAACAGGTAGTGGTTGTCTGGACCGCGGATAATCTGGCAGGCTTGGATGCGAAAACCGGAGAAGTATACTGGGATTTTCCTTTTGAACTGAAATATGGAATGGCTGTTTCGACACCTGTGCTATACAAAGACCACATTTTTGTAAGTAGCTTTGCCAGTGGATCATTGTTGGTTAAACTGGATCAGGAAACCAATACTGCCCGAACAGTCTGGAAACGGGCGGGTAAGGACGAACGGAACACAGATGCCCTGCACTGTTGTATTAACACTCCTGTGATAATGGATGGATATATTTATGGAGTTGACAGTTATGGTGAGCTCCGTTGCCTCGAATTTGAAACAGGAGACCGGGTATGGGAAGACCTTACCGCTGTAAAAAAAGACCGCTGGGCAAATATTCATTTTATTCAGAATGGTGAGCATACCTGGATGTTTAATGAGCATGGACAGCTGATTATTTCAAAACTATCACCGGACGGCTTTCATGAAATCAGCCGGACACAATTGATAGAACCTACCATCGGCCAGTTGAACCGAAAAGGAACAGGTGTTACATGGACACATCCGGCATTTGCAAATAAGCATGTATTTGTCAGAAATGACAATGAGATGGTATGCGCAGATCTTTCCAGATGAGAACTAAATATGGATCTAAAATAGTATAATATTGAGATAATGATGAAGACAATGGTTATTACAGGGGCCAGTAGCGGACAGGAAAATAGTAGTAAGGTTCTATACGAAGAGCTCACACCCAAAGAGTTTCGTATAAGAATTGCTGATGCTCCCATCGCATATCTCCCCTTGGGGACCATTGAATGGCATGGTGAGCACTTACCACTCGGATCGGATGGATTACAGTCAAAGAGTTTTCTGGAAATACTGGCCAAGGAGGTAGGCGGGATTGTTCTTCCCATGTATTTTCTTGGTCCGGATCTGTCTAGGATGGTTGATGGAGAGCAACTTTACGGAATGGATTTTTACAGTGCAAAAGAGCATGGCAATCCCGAGCAGCAATTGGATGGAAGTGCATACTGGATTTCCGATTCACTTTTTTCTGCTGTTGTTGAGGCAACGCTGGTCCAGCTGAAGCGGGCCGGTTTTAAAATTGTGGTTTATCACGGGCATGGCCCCTCCACCAACCTGGTTAAAAAAAGGTCTGAAGAGTGGCAAAAAAAGTATGGCATAAAGATGTTCAACTGCTGGGGTGGAAATAGTGCCAAAGGATATGGCATCATGACTGACCATGCTGCAATGAATGAAACATCTTTGATAATGGCAATGTACCCTGAATTGGTTCAAATGGAGAACCTGCCTTTAGATTCAGAGAAGTGGCCGGTAGGGGTTTCGGGGAAGGACCCAAGGAAATTTGCAAGCCCTGAGGTTGGAATTAAGTCAATAAACGAGCAAAAAGAGAGGATGGGAATTATCCTGCGAAAAGCCCTTTCCGAATTATAATGCAGAGTAAATACATGCCGGGTTAAAATAATGGATTGAAGAAATTTTGATAGATATGAAAAACAAGCGAAGGGATTTTCTGAAAATAACGGGTATTGCCGGGCTAAGTCTGGCAGGAGGCGGAATCATGAAAAGTTTTGCCTCAGGAACCATGAATCCGGATGATTCAAACCTACCGAAAGCCATTCAGAATTATGCGAAGAAGCGCGTGCAGCACTTCAATATGTCGGGATATGCGGCCCCCAAAATAGAAACAGTTCGAATTGGGGTTATAGGCCTGGGGCAACGTGGTCCTGCACATGTGAAGACCATGAGCCGGGTTGATGGCGTTGAGATAAAAGCTTTGTGTGACCTTCGACCGGAAAAAGCTTTGTGAGCGCAAGGACATTGATCTGGTCATTGTTACAACGCCATGGTACATGCATGCTGAAATGGCGGTATATGCCATGGAACGGGGAAAACACGTGGCATCGGAGGTTCCTGCGGCCGGAACCATTGAGGAGTGCTGGAGGCTTGTGGAGACCGCGGAGCGAACCCGCAAACACTGTATGATGTTAGAGAACTATTCTTATATGCCATTTCATTTGTTGATGCTGAACATGGCCAAACAAGGATTTTTTGGAGAAATTGTTCATGGAGATTGTGCCTATAATACAAGTAAAATGGGTAATAATTTCAATAAGGATCTATACTGGAATATGTGGTGGTTGCGGCAATACGGCTCCAGGAAAGGGAATATTTACCCCACACATGGACTGGGGCCGGTTGCACAAATGATGGATATCAACAGGGGAGATAGATTTGAGTTTCTGGTATCAGTAGAAAGTAAGGATTTTATGATGGCTGCCAGGGCAAAAGAACTGGCAGCAACAGATAGTTTCTTTGAAGAATTCACGGGTAAGGATTATCGTGGAAATATGAACACGACCATTATTAAGACAACACAGGGGCGTACTATTATGCTGCAGCACGATGCAACATCTCCTTCACCTCACAATATGATGCTGCAGCATGGAGCTCAATAGTACCATTGACCGACTGGTCGGTGAGGAACAATTCGAACCCGATTAAAGTACCCGATTTTACAGCAGGAGCATGGAAGACAAATGAACGTAACATGGATATTAATTTAGACAAGGGTGGAAATACCAGTTTAATATCTTAAGCTATGGTAAATTACATTATAAACCCGTTAATACTAATGGTTTTTACGGTACTGGCCTCCTGTAACAATCAAAAACCACAGTTACAACCGGAGGGAAGGCCAAACATTGTATTAATAATGGCCGATGATATGGGATTTTCAGATATTGGCTGTTATGGTGGAGAGGTAGAAACACCGAATCTTGATCGTTTGGCTGACGAGGGTTTACGGTTTACCCAGTTTTACAACGCAGCCCGTTGTTGTCCCACCCGTGCTTCATTGCTCACTGGAATCTATCCACATGAAGCCGGAGTGGGGGGGATGGTCAATCCTCCTCGTGGGCATGAAGATAACCTGGCTTACCAGGGTTATTTAAACAATAACTGTGTTACCATAGCGGAGGTATTAAAAGAAGCCGGATATTACACTGCAATGTCCGGTAAATGGCATGTTGGCGAAGAGCGTCCTTACTGGCCGACCGACCGTGGTTTTGATAATTATTACGGTTTAATCAGTGGCGGCATGAATTACTGGGATATTTCACGGGGGAAGAGGCCCGGGATAAAACGTCATTTTGCCATCGACTCAACCGAATATTTACCGCCCAACGAAGGATTTTACCTGACCGATGCCATCACTGAAAATGCAATTAACTTCATTGAAAAAGCAGGCGAAAAGAATCATCCTTTTTTCCTTTACGTTGCTTACACGGCACCACACTGGCCCCTGCATGCCTGGCCTGAAGACATTGCCAGGTACCGTGGTAAATTTTTGACAGGCTGGGATTCATTGAGGTTGGCCCGCTTTGACCGAATGGTGAATATGGGAATCCTGGATAAAAACTGGAGACTCAGCGCCCGAGATCCCCAGGTTCATCCATGGGATTCTCTTTCTGATGAAAAGAGAGACGAAATGGAATTGCTTATGGCTATTTATGCTGCGCAAATCGACCGGATGGATCAGGGAATAGGGAAGATTCTTGATCAACTGGATGGAACCGGTGCTACAGAAAATACACTGGTTTTGTTTTTGGCAGATAATGGAGGCTGTGCCGAGGGGGGAATCTGGGGTCAGAAGTTCTGGGAGGTTCAGGGTGAGCCTGGAACTGCAGATTCGTACCTGAGCTATGGTCAGTCCTGGGCCAACCTGAGCAATACACCGTTTCGGGAATACAAGCACTGGGTACACGAAGGAGGAATTTCAACTCCGCTCATCGCACGCTGGCCGGCAAAGATCTCTGTCAGGGGAGCTCTGACAGCGCAACCGGGTCATATTATGGATATTATGGCTACCTGCTGCGAATTGGCTGAAACCAACTATCCATCAACTTATAAGGGAAATGAAATAATTCCCATGCGTGGAAAAAGCCTGGTTCCCATTTTTAAAGAAGAGATCGGAAAACCGCATGACATTTTATTCTGGGAACATGAAGGTAACCGTGCCGTGAGAATGGGAGAGTGGAAAATTGTAAGTAAAAAGAACCAACCCTGGGAGTTGTACAATGTAAATGCGGATCGTACAGAGCTGAGCAATTTGGCAAACGACAGTACAGAATTACTTAACAGGCTGGTTGAAGAGTACCTGGAATGGGCAATGGAAATAAATGTAATTCAGTGAAACAGATATTTGAGTAGTATTTCAGCACGAATAATAAAAAAAAGGCCATGGCTTGCAAAAATGTAATCATTAATGCTGTTCTGATCCTGGTAATTGCCACAATTCAGAATTCTGTTTACACACAACAACTCCATTCTTCGAATCAGGAAATCATTGAAGGGTGGGAAACCACAGGCAGCGGAAATTGGAGTATCGAGGAAAACAGTGCAATTTGGTCTGAAAAGGGGCTGAATCCTGCATTTACGATGACGTGGATTGCGGGGCCGGATTCCAAAGGTGGTTTGTTGCGTTCACCCTCATTTAAAATTGAGAAGGCTTGTCAGCTTTTTGATATTGCAGGTCAGTATGGTGCACCTGTACATCCCTCAGAAAATGAGCAGCATTCTGTGCGCCTCTGCTCTTTTCCGGGAGGAGAAGTTTTAAGGGAAACCAGGGTGAACGGCTATGATTATCTGACCTCAGAACGTTGGTTTACCGAAGATATCATTGGTAAGAAGGTATATATTGAAATAAACGGTACGAATCTGCACGATCCGTTCAGACATACTCCGCTCTGGATGGCGTTTGAAAATTACCGCCAGAAAAACCTGGATAAGCCGGAAGCGTCTGAACAGGTTACTCTTTTTGGAGTGAAGATCGATGATAATGCTTTCCCGGTACTTTGCCGTTCAGTACCTTTTCTTGCAGCCATACCAGCAAAGCCCGGAGGAACAACGCGCCATACAGAGGGATTGAAAGAAACCATACCAATAAATGCCAAGGCGGAACAGCTCTACCTGCTTGGCATGAATAACCAGGGCTGGGAAAATGGTGTCCACCACTGGAGCCTTCATCCTGAACTGGAAACCGACCGGAAGGATCAGAATTATGTGGGGAAACAAATCGGCAAGATCATCATTCAATACGCAGATGGAGATGAGGATCAGGTACCCCTGGTTACAGGTATAACCAGCTGGTTTGTAGCTCACTGGTCACACGGAGGTAGCCATGGTGTTGCTGTTCCGTGTATGGAGCCCTTTGCTTCAAGACCAGCCTATCAAAAGGTATTTGAACAATCGCTGAAGCTCTATGAAGATCAACATTACGCCAGCCTTTCTTCTGAACATCAATACTATTACCTGGCAATAAAACCGCAGCATAAATTGATAAAATCAATTGTTGTTGAAGATAGCCCGGGATTATTGGGCAGACCCCTGGTCTCCGCCATAACAATAGCCGGAAAAAAGCAGAAGGGATTGCACAGCTTTGGAAAACTGGATGTGGATCCTGCTGATCTCAAGACAACCATTGATGTAAATAAGGAGATGGATTGGTCGGAAGATATTGAGGCCCTGGCTGATGTTCTTTATACAAGCGATAAGGATATGCCTGAAAATGTTGACATGGTTAGCTTTCCTGATGATATGGATGCTTCAGTCATTAAATTTTTGGGTGGCCGGGAGGCTGATTGGTTATCGAATATATGGACAGCCAACCTGATCCAGATCCATGAAAAGTTTGAAATCAATAGCGGCTTTTTTCATGAAACCGGAGCGGATTGCCCGTGGTACGAAGGATATTCAGGAATTGGTACCTGGAGTATTCAGGGGATATATCCCAATGCCTATGCCCGGACCAGTGATCATTTTGTAACACTGGCATTGCGCTGTATCAATGAGCCACTGAGAGAATCATCATATGTCGATTTTTGTGACAGGTATCTCTATTTTTATCGCGATAACAGTGACCCTGCAAAAGGGCCCGATAACAGCAACATCGATGTAACAAAATACCCCGCCGATGCACCTCCGCACTGGGCAATGGAGATCAATGATCCGGCCCATTTCCTGGTACTGAATGAGATCCCTGGAGTGGAAGAGATGGATGGCCATGCATCTACTATTGTGGGCAGATGGACAGCATGGAGACTGGCAGGTAAACCAACAGGTGACTGGCTTGTTGAGGAGAGGGATTCGGTCTACAAAAAAAAGCAGATGGCAAGCCACAAAAGATGCCACTGAGTACATATGCTGGCAGATGGATTACACCGGTATGGATCTGATCTATTCTGAAGGAGAGTTTACAGGGTGGGGCGGTATCATCAATAATTTCTGTCTGATCCCTGAAGGAATGGCCACTGAAACAGATCCCGTAAAGATCAAAGAGAACTATGCCAATGCCAATATGTATGAGCCCTATCCAAATTATACATGCATGATCGCATTGAAGTGTGCGGCTCAAATGGCTCAGGCCATGGGTGAACTGGAACTGGCAGAGAGGTGGGAGGAGTATGCTGCCAGGATCAAAAGCGGTATGCTCAGACAGTTGATTTCCGGCGATTTTAATTCCCTTACATGGCGTGTCTCTCCCTATTCCATTCTTACCAGTTTTCAGGATCGCCTGGTACAGGCCTGGTTCTCGATCTATTATGATGGTTACGACCCCCTTCAATGGGATCAGGAAATGACCGAAATAACAAGGAATACTTTTTATGAACATATGGACAAACCCTATGGTCATGCGCCTGCACTGGCAATGGGATATGGACAGGGCTGGCTGACCAAAGCAGCACTCCTGCTGGATGAGATGGATGACGCTGCTCCCTTGCTGGTAAACCTGGCCCGGTACACCTATGATAAGAACATGAACTATGTGGATCCGGACCGTGGGATCGACTGGCGAAAGTGGATGTGGATCATTCCTGAAGGGACAAATATTCTGCCCGACGGAAGCTGGCACCGGATCAATGACCTGTCGAACGGAGCAAACCAGGGACCTGCCATGCATGCACTCGAAGTCTGTGCAGGCGTGGATGATACAGATCCCCACAAGCTGAAAATTATGCCACGGGTTCCCGAACCCCTCACAGGAATTGAAGTCAGCAACTTCTTCACGCTTATTCCTGAGGGAGAAAAATTGACCAAAGCAAGGATCAATTACCACTATGAGAAAGACAAATCATTTACGCTTAGTTCGAATATATCCCTCCCTGTCCTGTCTGTTCGCCTGGGACCCTATTCCGGTGAGGCAGAAGCTATGGAGGTCATGGAACAGGGACAGTTTCCGGATCACTCTTCACGCCGTATTGAATCTTCAGGGCGCTACAGGAACCAGGATGCCTGGTGGATCTGGGTTGAGGAAATGAAAAATAT
>SDBV01010303.1_pt1 | contig 12271 bp, 10 predicted proteins | sample 2277081 | NCBI WGS metagenome assembly SDBV01 (sample SAMN10402039, study PRJNA504765) | marine sediment metagenome | isolation source: marine sediment core GS10_PC15, 223 cmbsf | place: Arctic Ocean: Southern Knipovich Ridge | collected 2010 | reverse complement strand
AGTTTGTGCTCGCCTTTGGTGAGTTCATGGTCGCCGAGATCGAGGGTGCCCGTTGCGATTACGCCATCGTTATAGAGATCTATTGGTTTGCCGAGCTTTTTTTCATCAAGATATAGTTGGACTATTCCGTAGTCGATTGCTTTGGTCAGTTGGGTTGTCAGTTTGTAGGTGCCGGTTTTCTTTACGGGTACGGCTAATACGAGGGTGTCGCCGGGCTTTGCGCCGGTCCACCAGAGGTGGGCCTGGTGGCTCCAGTTGCCGCCGAAGCCGGCGAGGTTCTGGCGTTGGGGGTTTCCGGCTGTTTTTGAAAGCACCTTCATGTTTTCGCCCTCGATGGCGCCTTTGACTTTGAATATTTTCGGTATGATGTAGTAGTCCGTCCGATCTTTTACCGGGACTTCGCCGTAGGGGTCGGTCTGGCCGGGTGCCTGGTACCAATAGGCGATCGCGGCATATAGTGTGGGCCAGTCGTTGGGCCAGTATTTTTCGATTGCTCCCTCGAATGAGGTTTGGAAGGGGATGTTGTCGGCGATCTGGAAGCGGTTTACGGAAATATGGCCCCTGTTACCCATGCTGATGGTCTGGTTGTGGAAGGCGTTGGCGAACAATTCGGGGTTACACCAGGCGTATCCGAAGTAATCTTCGGTTCCCGTGCCGAAGGTGGAGGGGAATTTCTCGCCGTCGACAAAGAACTTTTCGTCGCCTTCGCCCCACCACCAGTGGCCCCCGCACCATTCGACGAGAGGGCATTGGCCGCCCCTGGGGTTCCACACGTGCAGCATCACACCGCAGAAGCGTCCGCGGCCTTTGGTCGTCAGGATCGTCCAGTCCGGCCAGCGTTTTTTGTCCGTGGGGATGAAAGCGTCGCGATGCCACTTGGCATGAAAACGGCCCAACTGCTCAATCGGCCGGTTCAGCGGGGCATTGAAAACTGCAAGGTCAAGTTTCCGCGTATTCTTGCCGTCGTTGACAATCTCAATCTTCGCTTTCTCCGCAAAAGGCATATACCAGTTGCTGTAGTAGCCGGCCTTCGTCATGCCTAAGGGAAACGACCTGTAGAGGTTCTCTCCCGGCGCCGTGCCGAAAAAATCACCCAGGGGGCACCACACTGCAGGCGATTTCTCGTCATCCCAGGTAATCCGAATCGCCAGTTCTCTCAGCGCATCGATCTCGTCATCTCTGTCGGCAAAGTCGATATTGACATTGAAGCCCGTGATCGCCCGGCCGCCGGCATACTTCAGCAGCATTTGAGCGCTCTTGCCGGGGGCAATGGTCAGCGATTGTGAGAGGTCGTTTTTGCTGCTGCCGCCAGAGGGATTGAGCCCGCCCTTGCTCAGTATCTCGTTTGCCTCATCCAGCGCCTTCGACTCGGCGCCGCTTAGCTCCCTCTTAAACGTGGGTACAACTGTGCCTTTCGGAAATGTCGTATAGGTGAACTGGTAGTACTTGCCCCAGCCCCTCTCCACCACGATCTTGCACGACTTCCGGTAAGGGATGGGTACGTAACAGTTTTGCCCTCGTGCGCTCATGTGGACAAGGGCAGCCCGGTTAAACGGCGGGTGCTTGTGATCGAACAGGCCGATAAAGGGCAGATCGATCGCAGGCTCTTCGGCGCCGTCCAGGTAGAACTTGATATGCCCCTCCTTGGGCATGGCAGACCATATCCGCCATATCACGCCCGGGCCTTCCATCTCTGCCAACACGAGGTTTTTGCCTTCCGTCCGGATCAGCCCGTCACCATCGCCGTTTGCCTCCCAGCGTACATACTCGCCAGTCGCTTCGTCGTATTTGCTGCCGCGATCGTAACTGGACCATTGTGCGCATGTCTCGCCGACCTCCGGCAAAACGGCCAGCCGTTCCAGATCCGTCAGCCGCCCGATAAGATCAAGGTAACTCAACTCCTGCGCGAAAGATGACCCGCAGAAACAAACCAATACCCCCAGGAATAAGCGAAAAAACCCTCGTCTCATGATCCTCTCCTTGTAACAGAATAAACTTGCCGTTGTCCGCTCTGCGATGGTTAGTCCCTGACTTTGCCCGTTGCGCTCCACTCGACAGCGCGGCGTATAATCCGCTGCATGCTGGGATTCAGGATCGCCTTATGGTCGTGCCCCATCGCGTTGTGGACACATCGCCCCTTGCCGTACGCTGTAGTAAAGACCAGAGGTTCGGTCTTTTTGCTCCAGTCCGAGTACGCCGAGACCAGCACCTCGATTGCCTCGTCTCCCTGCAATTTCGAGTACAGTTCGTCAAATATCTTAAAGTCCTTCATTCCCCGCGTAATCGGGTGTTCCTTGTTCGCTACCTTCGCCTCGAAGACACCTCGCGGTCCATGCCCGGACGTGCCCATGACCCATTTGCGCCCGCACAGCTTGACGAAGTCGTCCCATTTAGAAAAGGCGGCGCTGCCAAGGTGTTGAACATAAAAACCTTTGCCCTTGTTGACGAATTCAAGGAGGTTGGCTTTTGCCTTGCCGGTGATGGTAGGCGTGGACACGTTAAAAACCGTCAGCACAATGACATCATACTTCTTCAATGCGGCATCCGACTCGAGAATCAGGGGATCTTCGCATATCTTGACATCAAACCGAGGCGACGATATCAGCACCTGGCGTGTCTTCTCGGAGATTTCACGCCAATCATGGTACGGTGCTATATCATCACCGGCGATCAGCAGCACATTTATCTGGTCCTGTTGTTTGGGCTGCGCGTCCACCCCCGTGGGCAGACAGCACACTGCCGCCAGCAGGGCCGTAAGAGTCAATAGTCGAAAACTTCGCATAAAATACCTCCTTCGTTGCACTCAATCCGGGATTTCCCGTACACGGTTCTCGGCAACACCGCCGAGATGTCTGACCGACAGCATATCATGTCCTGGGTGAATGTGCAAGTCTGCCGGGGGAACGGTAAACGGAGAGCGCCCATTTGCCCGTGAGCCGTTTGTCACAGAAAACGCTTGAATTGTGCGATGAAAGCGGGGACAATGATGACAGTGCGGGCGAAGAATTGGCATAATGAAGAAAGGATAATGCGATGAGCGCTACTTTTAAATTCTCAGGATATGGTCCCGGGCGCTTTGTTGCCTCGACATCGGGTCAGGATGCCGCCCGGGCGAAAGGGGTTGCGGAGGCGGCGAGCCAAAGGGTAAAGGTTCTCGAGGCGAATCTTGCCAAGGCTCTTATGATCTGTGAGACGCTGTGGGAGTTGCTGCGTGATGAGCACGGCTGGAACGAAGAGACCCTGCATAAGAAACTCTACGAGGTCGATATGCGCGACGGCGTCCTGGACGGCAAGAACCAGCGAAAAGCCGTGGAATGCCCCGACTGCGGCCACACCGTCTCGGCAAGACACCCGGCGTGCATCTACTGCGGCCGCGTGATTGACACCTCGGTCTTTAGCCTCGGATAAACAGGTAACTGTCCCCTTTTTTGAAGGACGATCAGGAATGAAGATGTTTGATTTCATGGGTAAGCGGGATTTTGACTCTCAGGCAATCGACAAGGCCTACAATCCGGAGACAAAGATAACGCTCCTCCAGCGCCAGAACCGTATCCTCAAGGCCAACCTCGAACGGAGCTTTATGATCTCGCACGCCCTGTGGGAGATAGTGCGTTTCCAGTGCGGGCTGACCGACGAAGACATCTTGCGAAAGGTAAGCGAAATCGACCTCCGCGACGGCGTCCTCGACGGGAAGAACGAAGGAACCCCGACAATATGCCCTGGCTGCGGCCAGCGGGTATCGACAAGAAACCCGGCATGTCCCTACTGCGGACACGTGATCGACGAATCAATTTTCAATGTCGATTAGAAAAGGGTCCGGGGGGCACTTGCCCAACAGGGGCACAGGGGGTATATTGGACGGGCGAAAGGTAAGCGCAATTCCATATTTGTTCTTAATTCGGAGTTGAAGATGGCTGATAGTTTTGATGTTGTGGTGATTGGCGGCGGGCCCGGCGGGTATGCCGCCGCGATACGGTGTGCGCAGAAGAAGGCATCCGTTGCGCTGGTGGAAAAGGGCGATATGGGCGGCACGTGCCTGAACCGCGGCTGTATTCCGTCCAAAGCGCTCTTGGGCTCCGTTCATTTTCTGACGTTGGCCAAATATGCCCACCTCATGGGACTGGAGATTGGCGGCGTCAAGCCGAACTGGGCCAAGATGCAGTCGCGCAAGGATGCTATCGTCATGGGATTTCGCAAAGGCGTAACCGGACTCGTGCAGAGCAACAAGATCAAGCTCTTCGAAGGCAAAGGTGTTGTCGCCGCGCCGGGCAAGGTGAAGATCGAAGCTGAATCCGGCGCCCTGGAGATCGCCGCAAAGAGCATTATCCTTGCGACGGGCTCTGTGCCGATTGAGATACCGGCCTTTGCCAACGACCGCCAAACCATTATCAGCAGCGCCGAGGCGCTGTCACTTCCGGCGATACCCGAGTCGATGGTGATCATCGGTGGCGGCGTGATCGGTTGTGAGATGGCCTGTATCTATGCCACAGTCGGCTGCAAGGTTACGATAGTTGAGGCGCTCGACAGCCTGCTGCCCAACGAAGATGAGTGGGTGGGCAAGCTGATCGCAAAGGAATTGAAGAAGCTCGGCATCCAGTCGATGGTCAGCCAAAAGGTAACGGCAGTCGATGTTGCAGGCGGCCGGGCAAAGGTGTCGCTCGAAAGCGGGACAGTGCTGGAAGCCGAAAAGGTGCTCGTGGCGGTGGGCAGGCGGGCCGTGTGCGATGAGGAGACCGTCGATGCGCTGGGGCTCGATATGAATGGGGCGGCAATTGCCATAAATGAGAAAATGGAGACAAACGCGCCCGGCGTATATGCAATTGGCGACTGCGTCGGCACGACATATCTTGCGCATGGCGCCTTCCTGGAGGCGGAGATCGCCGCCGCCAACGCATGTGGTGAAGATGAGAAGATGGGCGAGTACAATCTCGTGCCGCGGGCGGTGTACACGTTTCCGGAGGTGGCCTCGGTGGGCGCAAGCGAGAAGAAATGTGCCGAGATGGGGATCGAAACCTGCGTCGGCATAGCGAATTTCCGCTCCAACGGCCGAAGCGTCGCCCACAACGAAGGCATTGGCGAGGTCCGGGTCATAAGGAACAAGGCAGACGACAAAATCATGGGCGTTACCATGGTCGGCGCGACAGTAACCGAGATGGTCGCCGCGGCAAGGGCACTCATCGGCAGCACCGAAAAGATCACGGATGTATGTTTCGCCCACCCAACAGTCTCAGAGGTCCTCAAGGAAGCATGGGAAGACGCCTACGGCATAAGCCTCCACGTGCCGCCGAGGAAAATGTGAGAAGATGCAAGACAGGAGAATGTCTAAAAAAAGCAAACAGACCATGAGACCAATCAAGACCATCGCTTTGTTTTTACTTGCTACCCCCATATTGTTGCTGGGTCTGGCCTACTGGTCAATGAACAGCCTGCCCGTTCCACAGGAAAAGGCCGATGCCATTGTCGTCGGCATGACCAGAGAGCAGATCAAGGATATGCTCGGCAAACCAAAACGAATTGACAAAAACGGCCATGGCGAAAACTGGCTCTACAGCAAACCCATGCAATGGTCAATGTTCTGGGTAAATTTCTCCAACGAAGGAAAAGTAATCGAAACCGTATTGGACTACTAAGGCTACAGCAGCCCATCGTTTACTCGGGCTCCGGTTCAAAATTCGCTGCTGCAATCATTCTGAATATCTCTTATCTTTCCTGCGTCGAAAATGCTTTCCAAGTCTCTTCAACCCCTTGAATGGAAGCACTGCCACCTTGCCACTGGCACTAACAACCGTCGTTCCCGCCGAGACTGCCGCTGTAATCGGAACCTTTACGAATGAGCCTACTGCGTTGCCTGTTTCGTCGAGCGCCGATGCAATTCTGTCTTTCATCTCGGCAGAGGCCTCCCCCACCCTGCTGGTTATGCTCGGCCAGATGTCCACCCAGAAGGTGTCTTTGACGTCGGCATAGAAATCCGTCGCACGTTTCTTGAGCGAGTCTTTTGCTTCCTGTTCGTTCCAGGGTCGGTACGCTCGGCAGCGGTCCATGGCGGCATGGCCGACGACGGTGGTCATAAAGCCCGCCCCCATGCCCTGGGCGATATCGTCGATGAATCTGCCGATACCCGGCACGCGCGAGCCGAGGCCCTCGATAAGGTTTTTGCCCATGTTGATGAAGTTGACGGTGGCGATGACGCTGACGATATCGGAATATATCTTCAACTGCTGACGAAAACGGGGCCGGGCGTTGTAGACGCGGACAATTCCCGAGACCATGACGAGATTGCGGTAAAGGACGATGAGCAGGTCGGCGGCTTTGTACGGGCTAAGCGTTACGCCGATCATGACATCGCGCATGGAAGTTCGCACCTGACGCCTGGCATGGGCATCGATCTTTTCAAGCAGCGGCTGGACAGTGGATTCTTCGGTCTGGAGGACGGCATTGAGGAGTTCTTCACGGTGGCCCAACCTTTCGCAGACCTTTGCGAGCGTCTTGGAGTTGTCGGCGGCGAGTTGGCGCTCTTCTGAAGAAAGCAGCTGGTTCCTGGAAAGGTGATTGACATATTTTACAAGGTATCTGGCATAGCGGCGAAGGCGACGGGTTGTGGCTTCGCCCGGATTGCCGATCCTGGGGGCTGTCAGGACGGGCGGCCTGGAGGCAAGGGCGGCGAAGAAATACCAGAATACCCATATCGTAACAGCAACAAGGGCAACGACAAAGCCGTACGCGGCGACCGGATGGAGCTTGTAAAGCGTCTGATAAGCGCGGAGGATTTCGATCAGAAAGAAAAATGACAGCAGTCCGCCGACCGCCCAGACAGCGGTTTTTACGATTTTCCACCATGTTTTAAGCATATTTGAGCCTTTCGCTTTTAACGGTGCGCCCCCGTGCATCGGGTAGCGGCCGATTCGACTTTGTGGTATGATTGTAGTCGATGGACAGAGCGATTTGTAACAGAAAATCTCGGTCACGGCCGCTTGTGATACGCGATTGCGGGCTGGCGCCCTACGGCGAGGCCCTTGCGCTGCAATTGGACTTGTGCGCCAAGAGGCATGAAAACACGATTGACAACACCGTTCTGCTCGTCGAACATCCCGCGGTGATTACGTTAGGCGCACGAAAGACCGAGAATAAACTGCTCCAAAGTCAGGAGAATCTCACCCGGCAGGGCATCGATGTTGTCGACGTCCGGCGGGGCGGCGGGACAACGGCACATAATCCGGGCCAGATTGTCGCATACCCGATAATCAAACTCAAGTCGCTGGCTCTTGACATTAATGACTATGTGCGGCAATTGGAGGCAATCGGGATCGATCTGCTTGAGCAGTTCAGCATCGCCGCTGCCCGGCGAAAGGGGTATCCGGGGTTGTGGATCGGCGAAAAGAAGATCGGCGCGATCGGTGTGCAGTTGAAAAAGTGGGTAACGCTTCACGGAATGGCGATAAACATTAATAACGATCTGGGCATATTTGACAATATCGTACCGTGCGGCATTGAGGGGGTCCGTATTACATCGGTGAAGAATGAAACCGGAACGGCAAAGTCGATGGTGGAGGTCAGGCAACGACTCAGCCGGCTTTGCGTAAAGTACTTCTCAAGCGAGGAACTTGCAACGTATGAGGACAAAGCGTAAATTTCCGCCCTGGCTCAAGAGACGGATCGGGTCCGGGGAGACGTTCAATCATACCCAGAAGACGCTCGGCAGTCTGGGGCTGGAGACGATCTGCACAAACGCCAACTGCCCGAACCGCGGTGAATGCTGGAGTCGGGGGACGGCGACGGTTCTCATTATGGGTAATATATGTACGCGAAACTGCGGGTTCTGCTCCGTCGGCATGGGCAAGCCGAAACCTCCCGACGCCGATGAGCCCAGACGTGTCGCCGCGATGGCCGAAGAGATGAAGCTCAAGTATCTTGTCATTACCAGCGTCGACCGTGATGACCTGTCGGACGGCGGGGCGAGCCACTTCAGAGATGTTGTCAGTTGCTGTCGCAGCCGGATTCCGCACTTGCAGTTTGAACTGCTTGTGCCGGATTTTCGCAATTGTCAGGATGAGGCGATTGAGATACTCTCCGAAGCGCTTCCGTTTGTCTTCGGGCATAATGTCGAGACGGTGCCTTCGCTGTATCCCACGGCTCGGCCGGGCGGTGATTACGAACTGTCCCTGCACCTGCTCGAAAAGGCAAAGCACACCTGGTGCGATATACAAACTAAATCCTCTATCATGTTGGGCCTGGGGGAAAACGAGGCTGAGATTATCGAGGTATTACAGGACCTCCGAAATGTCGGCTGCGACCGGATTTCGATAGGCCAGTACCTCAAGCCATCGAAGGACTCTCTTGAGGTGGTCGAATTCATCGAACCGGCCAGGTTCGATTCATGGGCGGCCAAAGCAAGGGAACTTGGCTTTACATGGGTAATGGCCTCGCCGTTTGCCAGAAGCTCATTTCATGCAGAACAAGAATCCACGGACCGTCTGACAAAGTCCTGAAAAGCGCCTTGCATATCCCCTCAGATGCCACCAGCAGGCTTATTATAGCGCCCAGACGGCATATTTCGGTGCATTTTGTTTATTGCGTTCCGCCTTTTCGACGATTCTTTTGTTATAGTTTAATTAGCGGTACTCACACCAAAATGGGGAATGCAAGTGAGAATGGGGGGTTACAATGTCCATTGGAAAACACATCAGAGGGTGCGGAAGCAAGAAATCGCAACCCGGAATGGTTTTATTCCTGTCGATGATGTTTCTGGCGATTTTTGCATCTTTCGGCATTGCAGTGTTGACATTGTCATCCCGCAATATTCGCATGGCCGACAATCACATTAAGGGCAATCGCGCCCTTGAAAGCGCTTTTTCGGGCATGGAGGTAATGAACTACTGGATGAACACGGTCGTGATTCCCAGGGGCACGGCGATTGACCAGTGGTACGAAACGATGCATGCAGACCTGGTCACCAACCTCGCCGACAATAACATCGCGGTTGATTTGGACAATCCCGACAATCCCATGACACTTGACTCCTCACTGAACAAGAGCTTTTACGTTCAACTGGATGAGATCGTCCCCGACGCCAATTGTTGCCTGACAGTAACGGGCCAGGCCGGTGGATTGCAGCGAGCCATTGCTGTCAATTACGAGTTCGGCGTGAGAGAAGATACGGTTTTTGATTTCGGCATTGCGACAAAGGGCCCTTTGCAGCTTTCCGGCAATATTCTACTTGACGGGACAAACATAGCGGTCGAAGCGGATGTCTTCATCGAAAGTGAAAACGACGATAATGTATTGTCCATTATAGGTAATTCACAGATCGCCGGCGATGTGAAAGTTACAAATCCCGACGCCATCGTGACTCTGCAGGGAGGTCAGGCGGGAATCGGAGGTGAAACGGGCCAGGACGCCATTGACAACCATGTTGAAGTTGGTATGCCTTCTCCTGAGTTTCCTGTTCCCAATACCACCCATTTCGAACAGTATGCTACAGGGGATACTATTGACTCGGATACGGACGTTAGTAGTGGTGGAACATACGAAAACGTGCGGATAACGGCAGGCACCAATCCTATTTTTTCTGGTGACGTTACAATCAACGGTATTATGTTTATTGAGACACCCAATGTAGTGATTTTTAGCGGTGGCTGTGTCATAAACGGGTTGATAATTGGCGATGGTGACATGAACGATAACTCCGGGGACAATCAACTGATGTTCCTGGGCAATGTGGGCAGCAGTTCAGTTACGGAATTGCCCGAGGACTCTCAATTTGACGGTCTGCGAGAAGAAGAGGGGACCTTCCTGATGGCTCCCGGTTTCAGCGCTTCCTTTGGTGGTAATTTCGAAACGCTAAACGGCGCCATTGCCGCCAACGGCATTGAGTTCTTCGGCAACGCAGGCGGCACAATTGCAGGATCCGTACTCAACTATTCAGATACGCCCATGATCCTGAGTGGAAACAACGATCTCATTTTTAACCGTTCGGGTGCCACAGAAATACCCGCCGGCTTCGAACTTGAGATCATTTTGCGTCATGACGCTTCGTCTTATAATGAGATCGGTCTGTAAGAATTCGACTCGGGGGCAGACTGCGGAGTTAACCTGACAAATTCTTAAGAAAATCTTTTCATGGCTGGCTCAGACGCGTCCGATGCACTTATTATAGGCCGTTAGCGGCATATTTGTATGTATTTTGTTTATTTTATTCTCCCCTTTGGACGGTCTTTATGTTATAATATAGATGAGGGTACAGGCATCTGAATGGGGGTGATCAGGATGCATTCGAGGAAAGTGAAAACAAAGACAGGGTTGTCGCAACGTGGCATCGCCTTGTTCGTGTCGCTGTTGTTTGTGGCGATTTTTTCGTCCTTCGGCTTGGCGATATTGACAATGTCGTCGCGCAATATGCGCGTGGCCAACAACCATTCCCAGGCCGGTCGCGCCCTTGAAAGCGCTCTTTCGGGCATGGAGGTGATGAAGTACTGGATGAGCAAGGTTGCAATTCCCGGCGCGACCGCGTCCAGCCAGCGATTCAGCTCGATGTCCGCCGACCTTGCCAATTACATCGCGGTGGGCTCGGAGAATCCCGTGACGCTCGACTCATCGGATCCCAGGAGCTTTTATGCTCAACTGCAATTTGTCGACAACGACACATTTTCCCTGATAGTAACGGGCCAGGCCGGCCAGTTGCAGCGGTCTGTCGCCATGAATTACACTTTCGGCGTAAGCGAGGACACGATTTTTAATTTCGGCATCGCAACGAAGGGGCCCTTGCAGCTTACGGGAAACGTCCAGCTCGATGGAGCAACCAGCGTCTTCGAGTCGGACATCTACATCGAAAGCTCCAACAACAATGATGTCCTGTCAATCACCGGCAATTCGCAGATTGCCGGCGAAATAAGGGTAACAAATCCCAATGGCATGGTGACCCTGCAGGGCGGCCAGGCCGGTATCGGAGGCGAAACGGGACAGGCGGCTATCAACAATCACGTTGAAACAGGTGTCGCTCCTGTTGATTTTCCCATACCCAACACAGCCCGTTTCGAGCAATATGCCAATGGTGACGTCATCGACTCAGAGACAGGAACCAGTGGAAACAATACATTCGAGAATGCGCGGGTTCTGGCGGGAGTGAACCCCTTGTTCAACGGTAATGTGATTATCAACGGCATTATGTTTATCGAAACGCCCAACGTTGTCAATTTCTCCGGCAACCTCGACGTTAACGGACTGATCATCGGCGACGGAAACGTGACCGATGACAGCGGCACGAATGAGTTGATATTTCAAGGCAATGTCGAAAGCCACTCTGTCAGCGAATTACCCGCCGGGTCACAATTCGACGGACTGAGGGAGGAAACGGGAACATTTCTCCTTGCGCCCGGCTTCAAGCTTTCGTTCGGGGGCAATTTCGACACAATTAACGGCGTCATCGCCGGCAACGGCGTTACCTTCTTCGGCAACGCCGGCGGTACGATTGCAGGAAGCGTGATCAACTATGCAGAGACTCCCATGACAGTTACGGGCAACTGCGACCTGTATTTCGACCGTTCCGGCGTCACGGAGGTACCCGCCGGTTTCGATCCTGAGATTGTGCTGTATCATGATCCCACATCTTATGATGAGCCTGTTCTGTAAACGGCAGCATTTTGATGTAATGAAAGTCAAGATGATAAACATTAAGGAGCAAAAAAATGAAATCCTTTAGAATGACATTAGCTGCTGCATTACTTCTGCTGAGTTGTTCGGCGTGGGCGACGGTTTACACCGTGCCCGGAGATGCGGAGACGATCCAGGATGCCATATATCTCTGTGTCGACGGCGACAGCGTGGTCGTCGAGCCCGGAACATACACCGGGACGGGCAACCGCGACATATCGTTATGGGGCAAAAAGATCACCGTCACAAGCACAGACCCCGACGACGCAGCAACTGTGAGCAGCACCGTGATTGACTGCGCCGACAGCGGTCGCGGTTTTGTGTTCAGCTTTGGCGAAACCGCCGAGTCAGTTGTGGCGGGGTTTACAATAATCAATGGAAACGGCGGCCTGATGGGCGGCGGAGTGTACATTGCATCGGGCAGCAGTCCCACCATACGCAATTGCATTATTGTCGACTGTTCGGCGAGCCTCGGCGGTGCAATCGCCGTCTCGGGCTACTGCTTGCCCACGATAAGGAACTGTCGGATTCTCGGCAATACGGCCGGTGTGGGTGGAGGTGCGCTGTATGTCAACGGCGGAGGCCCTGTCTTTGACAACTGCATTATCAGCGGAAATTCGGCGCC
>SDBV01010302.1_pt1 | contig 12272 bp, 9 predicted proteins | sample 2277081 | NCBI WGS metagenome assembly SDBV01 (sample SAMN10402039, study PRJNA504765) | marine sediment metagenome | isolation source: marine sediment core GS10_PC15, 223 cmbsf | place: Arctic Ocean: Southern Knipovich Ridge | collected 2010 | reverse complement strand
CCTAAGATATTATTAACATCCCTTACAAGATTATCAATATCTTGTTCTTGCTTTTCCAATTTCTCATCTATTTTTTTCTCGTCGGCAATGGGCCATTCACTCAAACTAAGGAATTTTTTATTTTCAAGTTTTTCCCAAAGCTCTTCTGTAACAAAAGGACAATAAACATGCAATATTTTCAAAAAAGTTTCTGCATTACTCTTTGTTATTTTTTTATCAGAAAACCTACTAAACAATTCCCTAATCTTAATTACTGCAAAATTATGCTTAAAATCCCCAATATAATCTGTAACATCTAAAATTGTCTGATTTAACTTGCTCTCAATTAAAGGATTTGATTTTCCGGAATTAAATCCTGTAAAATAATCATAAACCTTGTTGATAAATTTAAAGCTTCCTTGAATACCTTTGTCATCCCAATCAAAATTCTTATCAGAAGAAGAACTAGAAATCAGATACAACCTAAGAGCATCCGCACCATACTTCTTGATTATATTCAAAGGCTCAATCACATTTCCTTTTGACTTAGACATTTTTTCTCCGTCACTACCATGAACTATTCCTTGCGTAAAATATTTTAACGCAGGCTCATCAAAATTCAAAAGTCCGATGTCTCTCAAAAACTTAGTGTAAAATCTGAAATACATCAAATGTCCTGTAATGTGCTCAGGCCCACCAATGTATTGATCAATTGGCGCCCAATACTTCGCTTTTTTAGAATCAAATATTTTTTTATTATTTTTAGGATCAATATATCTCAAATAATACCAAGAAGAATTTGCAAAAGTATCCATCGTATCCGTCTCTCTTTTTGCATTTCCATTACATTTAGAGCATTTAACATCAACCCATTTCTTATTTGTTTCAAGAGGATTACCCTTACCAAATTTAACTTTCATCGGTAATTTGATAGGTAATTCTTTTTCAGGAACGGGAATAATTCCACACTCCTCACAATAAACCACTGGAATAGGAGTCCCCCAATATCTTTGCCTAGAAATAAGCCAATCCCTTAGTTTAAACTGAACAGTTTTTCTTCCAATTTTCTTTCTTTCAAGGTGTTTGGTTATTCTTTCAATTGCTTCTTTACTTCTAGTTCCATTAAATTCCCCAGAGTTAATCAAAAATCCTTCCCCTGTGTAAGCTCTAGGCAATTGCCCTTTTCTTTCATAAATTTCAAAATCCTTAGGCTCAATAACAACCTTCATAGAAATATTATACTTCGTTGCAAATTCGAAATCTCTCTGGTCGTGAGCAGGAACAGCCATCACCATTCCGCTTCCATAATCAGCGACGACAAAGTTCCCTGCGTATACAGGAACCTTTTCCCCATTCATAGGATTGACAGAATAACTTCCTGTAAAAACGCCTTCTTTCTCTAGTTCTTTTTGGCTCACAGATTTTATTTTCTTAAGAAATTTTTCAGTTTCCTTTTTTTGCTCTTCAGTCACAATTTCCATAAGTCTTGGATGTTGGGCAGAAACCACCATGAACGTAACTCCATAAACGGTATCAGGTCTTGTAGTAAAAATAGGCCATTTTTTCCCTTCAATCTCAAAATCAATCTCTGTCCCATAACTCTTTCCTATCCAGTTCTTCTGCATTGTCTTAGCTCTCTGTGGCCAGTCTATCTTATTCAAATTTTCCAACAACTCATCAGCATATTTGGTAATCTTAAGAAACCATTGCTCTAGATGTTTAATCTCTACTTCTGTACTTTCATGTCTCCAACAACAACCATCGACAACCTGCTCATTAGCCAACACTGTTTTACATTTAGAACACCAGTTTACAGGGGCTCTTTTCCTATAAGCAATTCCTTTCTCTAACATTTTTAAGAAAATCCATTGATCCCATTTGTAAAAATCAGGGTCACTAGATTTAACCATCCTAGACCAATCATAGCTCCACCCCATTGCTTTTTGTTGTTTCATAAAATTAGCTATAGAATTCTTAGTATATTTTTCAGGATGAATCTTAGCCTTAATTGCTGCATTTTCAGCAGGTAAACCCAAACTATCGTATCCTATTGGATAAAGAACATTAAATCCCTGCAATCTTTTGAATCTTGCATAAATATCTCCTAAAGAAAAAACGAAGGCATGCCCGATGTGTAATCCTTCAGCAGAAGGGTATGGAAACATATCTAAGACATAGAATTTCTTTTTCTTACTCTCTTTAACATTAAAAATTTTAGCCTTTTCCCACTTTCTCTGCCATTTTTCCTCAATCTTCTTGAAATTATAGATGGTCTTTGCCATACCAATACAGGATAGCTTAGCAACTTTTAAATATTCTTATTAGTTCTAAAAATCATGGATAAAATTTCGGCTCATATCGTAGGAGAGAATGTTTCAAGCAACGCTCCAGAAGCTTTCTCATTTTACAAAAAAAGTCATTTTGGAGAACCAATAGGAGAAAAGGTCCAATATTCCCTTTCAGAAGCACTTTTCCTAATAGAAAAAAAGAAAATGGAAATAATCTCACAAGGGAAAAAATTATCTGCGAAAGAATTGATGAAAAAGGCGCAAAGAATAGATAAAAGAATCACCATTAAATATCCTGTTTTTAGAAATTTGAGAGAACGCGGGTACATCGTTAAAACCGCCTTAAAATTCGGTGCAGACTTCAGAGTTTATGAAAAAGGGGAAAAACCAGGGAAAAAGCATGCTAAATGGATAGCTTTTGCGGATCATGAATCAAAGCGCTTAACATGGCATGAATTTTCTGCAAAAAACAGAGTCGCCCATAGCACGAAAAAGAACCTACTTCTTGCAGTTGTTGATGAAGAAGGAGATGTAAGCTATTACGAAGTAAAATGGATTAGACCATAAGAAAATTTATAACCTTTCTGTTTTTAGTTCACATATGCCTACAAAAGACACCTCTGAGGTAAAGGAGAAGATAGTATCTTTCTTAAGAAGAAATGGTCCGAGTCTGCCAATAAGAATCTCTGGGGAAATAAAAGAGAACAGTTTATTCACTTCTGCATTCCTTTCGGAACTTCTTTCGGAAAAAAGAATTATGATCAGCGATATGAAAGTGGGTAGCTCTCCATTATATTTTATTGAAGGACACGAACCAATGCTCGAACGTTTTTCCCATCATTTGAAAAGCAAAGAAAAAGAAGCATTCTCGTTAATCAAAGAAAAAAGATTCCTAAAAGATTCTGAACAAGAACCCGCAATAAGAGTTGCTATAAGAGAGATAAAAGATTTTGCCCTTCCTTTCAAAAATAATGAAGAAATAGTTTGGAGATTTTTTACAGCGAAAGAGGACGAATTCTCGGGGAATAAAAAATTGACGGAAGAAAAAAAGATAGAATCTCCTAGAATGATAAATAATGAAAAACAAGAAGAATCTCCCGAAGAAAAACAATTGGGAATTTTCGATGAACAAAAAAAACCAAAAACTACCAAGTCAAATAAGAAAAGAACCTCCCAAAAAGAAAATAAGTTTTTTACCAGAGTAAAAGAATTTCTTTCAGAAAACTATTTCGAGCTTCTCGACATAGAAAGCTTTAGCAAAAACGAAATAATTCTCCGAATAAGAAAAAACGGGATGGAAAAAGTTTTATTTGCTTATAATAAAAAAAGAGTCAGCGATAATGAAATTATAAAAGCCTCTAAAAAAGCTTCAGAACTATCCTCAAAATACATTCTCCTCTGCCTCGGAGAACCATTAAAAAAAGTCAGGGAATTGATAGAGGCGTCCAAAAACCTTGATTCTATTGAAAAGCTCAAATAACAATCCTTAAAAACCATATTTTCTGTAAGATAATATGGGAAAAATAAAATCGAAGATGGTAAGACGTGCGGCCAATGAAATGGTTAAGCAAGGCATTGGTTTTAGCGAAGACTTCGAAAGGAACAAGAAAGTTTTGGGAAACAAAATGCCTAGCAAAAAGATAAGAAATCAGCTTGCAGGACATATCTCCAAAATAAAAAGAGAAGAGAAAAAAGAGTAAATCCCTCCTTTCTTTTAAACCAAAACGATTTTAAACCAATTCTATTTGTTATTTCCGTCTCTGTAGCTCAGGGTTTAGAGCGCTGCTCTCATGAGGCAGAGGTCGGGGGTTAAAATCCCCTCAGAGACATTCTATGATCCGCTGGCTTGAAAAAAATAGATATGTGGCAATAATCTTAACGATTTTAATAGCTATTGAAATTTTCTATTTTTCCTCCATTCCTGGAACAACGGTTCCCGGAGGAATACCAGGTGTTTCAATGATATATCATTTCCTCGTATTCTTTTTATTCAACTTTTTTTTATTAATCTCCATCAAAGGCCAAGAAAAAATTAATTCTAAACACGTTTTAATAGCATTGCTTATATCTATCTCTTATTCCGTTCTAGATGAAGTACACCAAATGTTTGTTCCTTTAAGAATGCCAGATATCTTAGATGTATTGACAGATACTGCAGGGATAGTTTTATCTACAATATTAATTTTCTATTTTAACAAGAAGAAATCTTAATCTAATGCCTTTTTTATTTTATCCGCAATCTCTTCCAATTCCCCGTCTGAAGGTTTCGGATCTAATGGATTGAGTTTAAACCCTTCTTTTGTCAAAGGCTGGAGTTTAATATGAACATGATCAACTTCTAATCCTTCTATTAACAATCCTGTTTTAACAGGTTTCAAAGACTTATCAATTGCTTTTGCTATTTTTTTAGCGAGTAATAATGCCCTTGTATATACGTCATCACCAACGTCAAAAAAATAAGGGGCAATATGCTTCTTAGGAATTATCAAGGTCTGACCTTTCGCAGGCGGAAAAGCATCTAATATTACTAAAAAATCATCATCTTCATAAATTTTAGTCGAAGGGATTTCCCCTTTTACTATATTACAAAAAATACAATCCATACTACCTAAGACGAATCCAGGTTTTTAAATTTTAATAAAAACAAAAAAATTGAGTTTTGTGAAAACTTATCTCTTTTTCTTTCTTGCTACCTTTCTTGCAGATTTTCTGGCAACAGTTTTCCTTTTTGCTACTTTTCTTACAGCTTTCTTTGCAGATTTTCTGGCAGCAGTTTTCCTTTTTGCTACTTTTCTTACAGCTTTCTTTGCTGATTTTCTAACAGCAGTTTTTTTCACAGCTTTCTTTCTTGCTGATTTTCTTGCTGATTTTCTAGCAGCAGTAGCCTTTTTTGTCTTCTTAACTTTTTTCATGGGTGATCACCTCAATTTAATTACACTTAGTAAGCATAGAATGTTTATAAACTTTTTTGTAAAAATCTCTTCAACAAAAAAATTAAAATTAAAATTCAAAATAAAATTTATCGACGGTAAAACTAATTCTTTAAGACGCGTCCTGCAGATTCAAAATCAATTTCCTTTTCAATTAATTTTCTTAAAGTATTTTTTAATTCAGAAATTTTTACTCTGACCTGTTTTCTTGTATCCCTATTCCTAATTGTAACGTCCTTCTTTTTTATGCTCTCATCATCAATTGTAATACAAAAAGGCGTTCCCGATTCATCATTTCTTGCGTATCTTCGACCGATGCTCCCTGATTTATCATGAACAACATTCCACTCTTTGGACAAAGATTCAAAAATTTCCTGAGAAAGTTTCTCATATTTTTCCTGTTTGACAATTGGGAAAATCGCTGCCTTGACAGGAGCCAGTTTTGGATGAAGTTTTAGAACAACGTTATCTTTTTCTTTATCTGCAAAATAAGAATCAAACATGAAAACTAAAAATGCTCTCTCAACTCCAAATGAAGATTCTATTACCTGTGGAAGAATCTTTTCTTTTGTTTCCTCATCAAAAACCTTCAAATCTTTTTTGGAAAATTTCTCGTGTTCTCCCAAATCAAATTGACCCCTATCATGACTTCCAAAAATTTCTTTCCACCCAGTAGGAAAATTGTACTCAATATCGACTGCTGCATTTGCATAATGTGCAAGCTCCTCTTTCTCATGCTCTCTCAATCTCAAATTATTTTTATCAATTCCCAACAACACAAACCATTCGTAAGAATAATAGAGCCAATAAGCGTGCCACTTATTTTTAAAAATATTTTTTTTAACCATCTCTGAAATGCTGAGAATGCTTTCTTTTTTATTAGAATCTAAAATTTTTATTTTTTTGTTCTTTATCTTGCCGTAACCGGGACATTCATCCTCCTTATCAGGATCGACAAAGTATTGCATTTCCATTTGTTCAAATTCCCTGCTTCTAAAAAGAAAATCTCTAGGAGCAATTTCGTTTCTAAAAGCTTTCCCAACCTGGGCAATACCACAAGGCAATTTTAATCTTGAATTCTCATAAACAGATTTAAAATCCGTAAAGATTAGTTGTGCAGTCTCTGGTCTAAGATAAGCCTTACCAGATTCTCCCACATTAGTTTCAAACATCAGCTTGAAGTCTTTTGCACTTTCAATATCATACTCTCCTCCACAATTCTCGCAATTAACTTTCCCTAATTCGCTTCGGTCAACCTTTCCAGCCTTCTTGCACTTCTTACAAACAACAAACACGTCGCTAAAACTGTCTACATGTCCAGAAGCCTTCCAAACTTGCGGATGGGTAATTATAGAACCATCAATTCCCACGATGTCCTCTCTTCCTACAAAATATTTCCACCATTCATTTTTCAAATTATTCTTCATCTCAACGCCAAGATGTCCGAAATCCCAAAAACCAGCAAAACCACCATAGATATCTCCCGATTGATAAACAAACCCTTTTCTCTTGCAGAAAACAGCCATATCTTCAATAGATATCTTCTTTAGCTTTAAGTCGACTGCAGAAGCCCTAGGAGCCTTCTCAACGGGCTTCTCACGATTACTTAAGATTTCCTTAGCTTTCTTCTCAGCCCCCCTCTTCGTCTTTCCTAGATAAGCAAGAGTCTTCGTCTTCACCTTCCCATCTACTCTCTTATTTTCATTAAGATAGTAATATTCTTTTCCATGAATCTCTTTCTTTACAATAAAAGCACACATATTATTTACCCACTACAAATAAGTATTTAAAGGTTCTGGTAGGCACTACCTTATATTTTTAATAGAAATTACTGCTTCTGAAAAACTCTGAAAAAACATTTATAAAGCATTAGTGCGTTGATGCATAGTGATATAGCTATTAAACATAACTTAGTGTTAGTAGTTAGTGTTAGTAGTTAACATTAAGGTTATGCGTTAACGCACAATAGATGAAAACAAAAAAAGAGTTAGTAGTAGAATCTTTGAAAAAGAATGTTAGAGGATTAACTATCATAGAGATTTCTAGGATGTTGAATATTTCAAGAAATACCGTAGCGATTGTTCTCGCTGAATTAAAAGGAGCTCAAAGCATAAGCGTAAGACCTATTGGAAAAGCAAAGCTTCACTATTGGGAGGGAAAATGAAAAGTAAAATAAAAGTATTTATTTCAATTCTGGCAATTGTATTATTCATTAATCTAACTTCTGCATATCTGAATGTATCTCTTGCAGACCATGGTTCTAATATAAGAAACAAAACAAGTGGAGTTCTTTTGGATTCTGTTGATTTAAGAGTTGAAATTTATGATGCATCGAGCGGAGGAAATTTGGTTTACAATGAAACCTTTAGCAACGCAATTATCAATGGCTCTTGGAACCTAATGCTTGGTGAAAATTCATCAAATCCGCTGTCTTTGGAATTCGGAAAAGTATATTACAAAGATTATTTAATTAACGGAGAAAATGTAAACTTCACAAATCTGACAGGAGAAAATGTAGATCGACAGTTCTTTTATTCCCCGTTAGGAGACATTGCTGGAGAAGATATAAATGCGTCGACAAATATAACAGCTTCATGGTTTTTAGGAAATATAAGTTGGGAAAGCATAGTAAATAATTATTGGAATACTAATTATTCTGACTTCCTTGTTACAACTGATTATGCTCTTAACGATTCATTATGGACTTTAAACTATTCAGCGTTCTTAACAAAACCAACATGGGCACAAGTAACAAACGGAACTCTTGCTACATGGGCTAATGTAATTAATGGCACAATAGCTTCATGGGCAAATGTGATTAATGGAACATTAGCTCTAAGTTCTGATTTGTCAGATTATGTTTTAGGAACAAATGTGACTTATGCTTATGCATTGAACGATTCACGATGGACTTTAAACTATTCCACGTATTTAACAAAACCAACATGGGGAGAAGTTGCAAATGGAACAATGTTGAGTTATGCCGATGCTTTGAATAATACATTAATGCAGCAAGCTGATTGGAATGCGACAAATACAAGTTACCTATTAACTACAAATTCAACTTATGGATACTCGTTAAATGATAGTTTGTGGACATTGAACTATTCAACTTATTTAACAAAACCTACCTGGGCTCAAGTGATTAACGGAACAGCCATATCAATGACTACAGGAGCTTATGCATTGAATGATTCATTATGGACTTTGAACTATTCTGCATTCTTAGGAAAAGTTAGTTGGGCGAATGTAATTAACGGGACAATGTTGAGTTATGCTGATGCATTAAATGAAACCTTAGCGCTAAATGCATCATTAGCAACTTATTCAGCACCAGTAGGAGAGCCATTGTGGACTCTGAACTATTCAACCTACTTAACAAAACCTGCATGGGCACAAGTGGTTAATGGAACAGCCATATCAATGACTACAGGAGCATATGCATTGAATGATTCATTGTGGACTTTAAACTATTCAGCGTTCTTAACAAAACCAACATGGGCTCAATCTACAAACGGAACAATTTTAGCAAGACTCACAGCAGCAAACACCTTCGGAGCATTTAATCAGACTTTTGATACAGACACCTTCTTCATTAATGTAAACGATGATAGAGTAGGAGTCGGGACAACAACCCCTCAAAACAAAGTGAATGTTATTGGACAACTAAACCTTACAAATACCACTGGAACCGGAGGATTAATCTGGCATAACGGAACAGGATTGTGTATAGGGAGTTGTTGATGAGAAAGAAATTTTTGAAAGGATTGGGAATTTTAATCTTTGTAATATTAATTATATCCTTAACTTTATTTATTTCAGCGCAGACAATTCCAATAAGTAAAGCACAGCATTTAGACAATAACAAAAAATTTATTTCGAATATCTCTTCTCAAGTCCAGGATTTGGATAATGTGTGGAGCGAAAAAATTTCTGATGGAGATTATATAAGAGTGACTTTTGAAACATTTTTGGCAGCGCAAAATGATATAACTCTTTATCCTCATGTTATAAGTGGTAGTCCAACAATAGAAGTTTATGAATTTGAAGGAACGGAAATTATTGCAGAATTTACAAGTTTGAATGACAATCAATACAACAAAATTTTCTTGACAAATCTTGAAGGAACTCAAGATACATTTGACTTACGTATTCTCGATGGTTCAGTAGAGATTGACCATATTATTGATCCAACACTAATAGAGGAGTTAACAGTTACTGCATGTAGTTCTACAGGGTGTAGTGTTTTAGGATTAAATATTAATAACGAAAATGCAACAGATATGAGTCTAAAAAAGAACAACTTAGAAACAGTGGACTTAAGTGCTTCTGCAAGCTCTCCTGGAGATATAATTAATAGTGTAACTCTTTTCATAAGGCATGGTGGAGAAACTGGCATAAATGACAACATACAAAATTCATGTGGAGATGATGCGACAGGTCCTGGTTTTGTTTATGCTTCCAACAATTCCCTCATTTGTACTTGCGCTGCAAATAGTATACCAAATAGTGAGGGATTTATAGACACTACATGTACACCCCTAAGTTGTGATTGGTCTCCAGAGAAGCTAGATGATCTAAGAATTAATTTATGTAATGATGCAGGAGATCCTGACTTAGCATTCATCGATTTCATCAATGTTACTGTTAATTATACTATTCCGCAAGCCCCATTCTGGTTCAACAATCAAACCAAGAGCACAATAGCTGGTGCAAATGTATTACATAGTGTTAGATGGACAGATGACAGTGCCTTGTTAGGTTATATCTTTAGCTTTGATAATGGAACAGGAACTTTTGTTAATGATAGTTTTGTCACAATGACAGGAACAAATAATTGGAGTAACGTTAGTAAAGTAGTTAATTCTACTGCGGGATCAACAATACAATGGAGGGCTTATGCAAACGATACTTCTGGAAATTTAAATGCAACAGATATTTTTAGTTATAATACGACAGCCCCTATTAATTTTACAATAGAAGGAGATACTGTTTATATTAACGATTCAAATGCATTTATTTCTATCACACCACACACAGTAATAGGGAATAGATGGGTGGTGATTAATCTAACAAGCAAACAATTTACAGGTGATATAGATTTGGTATTTGCAACTAATGAGAGCCAGTTGAAACCAAAAAAGGCATTATATCATAACCCAAGAAATATAACTATAGAAGAATCATTTACTTGTAATTTTCCAGAAGAGAATGTTGTTAATGATCAAGGTAACTTCGATAACTTTTCAGAATCGTGGTTTAATTATACATTAAGTCCAAAAAATGCTTGGTGTTGGCAAAATAGGACAACAACTTATCCCAACGAAACAGTCATAAAAAATGAAACAGTCCTTTTGTTTGAACATGATTTTGACAGAGCGAATTTAACTAGTAAAACAGCATATTGGAATGTAACAAAGAAAAAAATTTGGAAAGATATAACCAAAATCCCTAATTCAATAGATATTAATTTTCAGAATATGACGAAAGCGTGGTTTGTCAAAAATTTTTCCGTAATTTCAGGACAAGAATATTCAATGAAAATAAAACTAAATTATCTGATTAAACTTGGGGTATCTTCTGGAAAATATTTTTTTGGAATTAAAAGGAGTGCAGATACCATCCAAGAGGCAATATCAAACAACAGATTTTATTATATAGACCCGTGGTGGAACACTAGTTTTCAAAAGAGAATAAACATAACCTTTGATAATTCCGCAAGTAGTGAAAACCTCACAGACTTTCCAGTATTAGTAGTTTTAAATTCCACCAGAATTAATTATAGTTTGACTTTAGATGATGGAAAAGATATTAGATTCGTTGACAATGATGAAACAACTATCTTATCTCACGAAATAGAATTATGGAATGAGTCTGGAAACAGCTATGTCTGGGTGAAAGTTCCATTACTTGAAAATACTACAACGGATTTTATCCAAATGTATTACAACAATAACACCCCTGTTAGTGATGGTCAGGATGTGGAGGGTGTTTGGAGTAATGGTTATTTAATGGTACAGCATTTAGAAGAAACTAATTTAACTGGGCAGTTCAACGATAGTACCAGTAATAATAATGATGGTACTCCTACTAGTTTGAGTTCTACTAGTACTCAGATTGATGGAGCAATTGATTTTGCTGGGAATCCTGATTATATTAATGTGGGTACTTGGGATATCAGTGGTAGTGCTTTGACTTTGGAAGCTTGGTTTAATACCGATACTATAGGTGTTTGTGGCGGTAGGATATTGTCAAAAGCTACTGGTAGTGCTGAACAAGACCATTATTGGATGATGAATGTGTGTAGTGCTAATTTACGTACAAGGATAAAGGCTGGTGGTACTACTACTACTGTTGTTGATGCTGGGAGTCTTATATCTGCTGGTGTTTGGTATTATGGTGTTGCTACTTATAATGGTTCTGAAGTAAGATTGTATCTGGATGATGCTTTCATACAGTCCGGATCGAAGACTGGTACTATTGATTCTGCAAGTACTGTTAATGTTACTATTGGTCGTAATGGTCAAGATACAAGTACTGGCAATTTCTTTAGCGGTAGTATCGATGAGGTTAGGGTGAGTAATATTTCAAGGAGTGCTGACTGGATTAATGCTTCTTATTTTTCAGGAAAAGATTTGTTTAATACTTATAGTGCAGAAGAAAGTACTCCTGAAGATAATTTTCCACAATGGTCTAACAATCAAACAAATTCCACATTAGCAGGCTCGACTGTAAACCACAGTGTTTTTTGGACAGATATTACTGCTTTAAGTGGGTATATCTTTAGCTTTGATAATGGAAATGGAACTCTTAACAATGATAGTTTTGTGATAATGTCCGGAAATACTAATTGGAGTAATGTGAGTAAGATTATTAATTCAACGGTTGGCTCAACAATAAGATGGCAAGTTTATACAAATGATTCTTTTGGAAATTTAAATACGACGAGTATTTTCCAGTATGATACTACAACAGATAATTTTCCACAATGGTTTGATAATTCTACAAACTCTACATCAGCAGGAGCACTTGTAAAACATAATGTTCGATGGACAGATGATAATGCTCTTTCTGG
>SDBV01010301.1_pt1 | contig 12272 bp, 9 predicted proteins | sample 2277081 | NCBI WGS metagenome assembly SDBV01 (sample SAMN10402039, study PRJNA504765) | marine sediment metagenome | isolation source: marine sediment core GS10_PC15, 223 cmbsf | place: Arctic Ocean: Southern Knipovich Ridge | collected 2010 | reverse complement strand
CAGCAAAGCCGGTAGAGAATGGGCCGAAATCCTCGAGCGCTACCAGGACAGCGGCATTTCGAACGGCCCCATGCACTACCCCACCCACTCGACCTCAGGGCCCGTTTCCGTGATGGGCGCCCATATGGTCAGAGTCTCGGCCTGGGGCTTCCGAAGCAGGAAGAGGGACGAGTACTTCGGCGATGAGCTCTCCAACGAGACGGCTCTTTTTCTTATGTCCAACGGCGCCACCTGCCGTATCCGTGAGTACAGGAGCATCGGCCATCCCGAATCGGAGACTTTCCGCATATTCGGCACCGAAGGCTGTTTCAAGGAAAAGGCCTGGATCGACAAACAGGGCTCTCGAGCTCTGACTGTGGAGGAGATGCGCGATCCCCTGCCCGACGATGTGGTGGCGGCCTTCAAGAACTGCAGCACCGCGTCGGATTTCTACGGGGGCCACGGCGGTTCCCACGCCTACCTGGTGCACGAGTTCGTCGACGCCGTGGCTAATGACCGCGTGCCCGCGATCAATGTCTGGCAGGCCGTGCGCTATATGGCTCCCGGGGTCATGGCCCACAAGTCCGCCGAGCGCGACGGCGAAATGCTGGATGTGCCGGACTGGGGAGACCCGCCGCCGGCTTGAGCGCCCGGGAGCCGTCTAGTCGGCGGCGCGCAACTCGAGCTCGTAAGAGCCGGACCCTACATCAAATACGAGCCGGTCGCCCGCATCCGTGCCTCCCAGCACACCAGGTACGCCCCCTACATAGGCCCCGTCAGCCCAGAGGCTGTGCCCACCCTCCTCCACCACCACATGCTCGGTCCCCAACTTGGGCAGATGAACCTGCGCGCGAGAGTTGGCCGGTATGGTAACATCGAGCGTAAAAGTCTGACCGGCTTTGTGCCAGCTCGAAGAGAGCAGCCCGCGGACTGTCGCCAGCGACGCACTTGCCGAGGCAAGATCGCCCACCGGGTATGGCTTTATGGTAACGCGTTCAAAGCCGGGCCCGTCAGGGTCGGGCACGATGCCGGCGATCACTTTGTGAAACCACGCATCCACCGTGCCGAGCATGATGTGATTGTGCGAGTTCATGCCGCCGTGATCCAGGTACTCCCATCGCTCCCATATGGTTGTGGCACCCTCCCGTATCATGTAGCCCCAGCTGGGGAAAGTCGTCTGGGTCGCGAGGCTGTACGCCAGCTCCGCTTGACCGATCTCTGTCAGCACATCGAAGATATAACGCGTGCCGACGATGCCGGTGTTCAGGTGGGTTGCCCTGGTCTCACGGATGTCTTTCAGCAGCGCCTCTATCACGCCCTGGCGCTTGTCCCGCGGCACCATGTCCAGAAACAGGGGCAGAGTATTGGCGGTTTGACTGGGCGGTGCGAACAGGCCGGCCATGTTTTTCACCATCTGGAGTTTCTGCTCGGGAGAGGCCGGCTCGGGCACAAGCGATCCCGCACGCGCAAGAAGCTGCTCCAGCGTTTCTCCCGAGTACCAGCCGATCTGCAGGAACCGTTTGTTGAAAGCTGTTTTGATGTCCTCAGCCAACTCTAGGAATCGAGCCGCATCATCGTCTTTGCCGAGGATTCGCGCTATCCTGTTGACTAAAGCCGCGTCATGGCACAGATACCAGGTCGATGTTACCTCGATCGGCGTGTCGGAGGAAACTACGTGCAGCGGCTGGCACCAGTCCCCGAACTTTCCCAGATGCAGGATGCCTTCCCGGGTTTTGCCCGCTAGAAAGTCGACCCACCCGCTCATCATCTCGTAGTTTTGCTCAAGGATCCGCCTGTCACCGTAGAAGAGGTAGAGATACCACGGCACCGTGACGCAGGCCGTGCCCCACGCCGGGTCCGCCGGGTAGAGAGACCAGAACGGCGGCACTATGTCGGGCACACTGCCATCCTCCAGCCGGGCCTCGCGCATGTCGCCGCAGTACTTCGTATAGAAGCCCGCCATGTTGAAATTGAACATGGCCTCCTCGGCGGTCAGCTGAGCATCGCCCATCCAACCCATGCGCTCGTCGCGCTGCGGGCAATCGGTGGGTACGCTCATGAGATTGTTGACCTGCCCCCAGAGGATGTTTCTGTGGATGTGGTTGATCAGGGGGTTGGAACACCCGAAACTGCCCACGGGTTCCACGGCCGAATGCACAACGCAGCCCTCGATGCTGTCCATATCCGGGGTACCCGGGTAACCGGAGACTTCAACGTACCGGAAACCGTGGTACGTAAAGCGCGGTTCGAAATGCTCCTGCCCCCCGCCTTTGAGTATGTACACCATCGGTCTGTTCCGCGCCCCGGTTGGGTATGGTGTTGAGCGTCCCGTCCGGGGCGAGCAGCTCCGCGAACCTCATTCGGACCCTCGTGCCCCGCGGCCCGTGGACGTGCAGTCGCACCCACCCGGAGTAGTTCTGCTCGAAATCGTATACGTACAGGCCGGGGCGCGGGTTAGCGATGCCGCGCGGCTGAAGTATCTTGATGACCCTGGCCGCGGGAAAGGTGGCCTGAGATTCCAGCTTGCCTTTCGGCGGAACGGCTGCGACGGCATGTGCCCAGTCAGCGCAGCTTGCCGTGGGCAGGTCCCAGCCGGGTACCTCGCGCCGGGCATCGTACTGCTCGCCGTCCCAGATATCGTCTTTTACGATCGGTCCGTCAGACACCGCCCACGATTCGTCGCTGACTAACTGAGCGCTGGACCCGTCGCCGAACTCCATGTAGAGCTCCACGAGCGCTGCCGGAGTATCACCGTAAGTCTTGAGCGGCAGCGGGCTCTGCTGGTCCTTGGCGGGACTGTACCTGCCGTTGCCAAGCATAACGCCGATCGCATTGGCCCCCGATCGAAGATAGTCGCTCACGTCGTAGGCCGAGTAGAGCACCCGTTTGTCGTAGTCGGTCCAACCCGGGTCCAATACGTGATCGCCGATTTTCCTGCCGTTTAGCCTGAGCTCATAGTAGCCCAGGCCGCAGACATAAACGCGTGCGCGTACGATTCTGCGGTCGATGTCGAACGTCCGGCGCATGAGATTGCCGCCGGCGATCCAGGTTGCCTGCCAGTCTTTCCGATCGAGCAAGCCCATCTCGAAAAAAGCCGCTTGCGACCAGGCATTCGCGGACCCATGGCTATCCCAGACACGCACCTTCCAGCAGTAGCGCTTCCTGCTCTGCAGCGCGGCGCCCGCGTACTGCACGTTGACCGACTCCGAAGATTCGACCTGTCCGCTGTCCCACAAGTCGCCTGTATTGGAATCGAGATGCTCCGGGGTGCCGGCCACCAGGATCTGATATGACGACTGAATGAAACCGCGGGCCGGGCTGCTGATAATCCATGAGAACCCGGGGTTACTCCGATCGATACCGATCGGGTTGATCGTATGCTCACAGAACAACTCTGCCGTTGCCGATGTAGCGGTTTTCTCGAGCTTCATGTCAGCGTTCCTCCCTGTCGTTTTTCGAGATCGAGTATCGGGAAAGTACCAAGGTCGCCCTCGACCTCACCTGGCGTAGGGATCGGCAGCGTCGCGCAGCCCGTCCCCCAGGAAGTTGAACATCAGCACCACGCCGATTACGAACAGTGTGGGGATGAGCAGCCAGACATGATGGGCTATGGCCTGCACGTTCTGGGCATCTTGCAGCAGCACCCCCCAGCTGACCACTGGAGGCTGCAAGCCGAGACCGAGAAAGCTGAGTGCGGTTTCCGCCAGTATGGTCTGAGGTATAACCAGAGTGAGGGAAACGATGATGTAGCTTGTGAAAGAAGGCAGCAGGTGTGACACGATTATTCGCATGTGACCGGCTCCGGCAATCCTGGCCGCCATGACGAAATCCTCCTCGCGCAATGCCAGCAGCTTGCCCCTTACTACACGCGCCAGCCCCGTCCAGCCGACAATCGAAAAAATGAGAACGATTCCGAAGTAGATCCTGATCGGGGGCCAGTCCCTGGGCAGGGCCGCCGCAAGGGCCATCCAGAGGGGGATCGTCGGTATGGATATGAGAAGGTCTATGATTCGCTGGATGATCGTATCAACGGTTCCGCCGAGATACCCGGAGAGACCGCCCAGAATCATCCCGAACACGAAGGTAAAAAAAACGCCCACCAATCCGATCGAGAGGGAGATGCGGGCCGCGTACAGGACTCTGGTGAATACGTCCCTCCCCAGCCGGTCCGTGCCGAAAAGTATAATAGGGCCCCCCTCGGCCCCGAACAGGTGCAGGTCGGTGTCGAACAGGCCCCAGAGCCTGTACCGCACCCCGTGGACGAAAAACCGGACGGGAAACTTCCTGCTCTTGTCCACCACATATGTGCGCCGAAATGTTTCAGGGTCCCTTTTGCGCGTCATACCGTAGACGTGGGGGCCGAAGGCCAGACCGTCCGACCTATCGAGAAAATATACGCGCTGTGGCGGCGCATACAGGTAGTCCGAGAAGTCTGAGGTTGGAGTGTAGGGGCTGAGGAATTCGCAAAATACGACTACCAGGTACATGACAGCCAGCACGACGGAGGCGACCCGGGCCATCTTGTGCTTTTTGAACTTGCGCCAGATCAGCTGCCGTTGAGAAGCCAAGTAGTATTTCTCGTCTTCCCGCATATCCGTCTCTATTTGCTGCTGTTCCACCTCTGCCCGCTCTGTTGCTATTACCTTCTCGTCTCGTTTGCCGATCGGGCTCATTCCGCCACTCCCTTGTATCGGATGCGAGGATCCACCGAAACCAGCAGGATGTCGGATATCAAGGTGCCGATCACCGTCAGGCAGCTCAGTATCATCACCAGGCTTCCCGCCAGGTACATATCTTGGAACAGCAGCGCCCGGAGCAGAACGGGGCCGACGGTTGGCAGATTGAGCACGATGGACACAAGAGCCTCTCCCGAAACAATGAAGGGCAGCATCCACCCGATGGTGCTGATCAGGGGATTGATGGCGATCCGCACGGGATATTTAAACAGGAGCCTGGTTTCGGGAACTCCCTTGGCCCGCGCCGTTATGACGTACTGTTTGCGCAGCTCGTCGAGCAGCATGGCCCGCATTACGCGGATCAGGGCGGCCGTGCCCGTCAAACCGATTACCACGACCGGCACCCAGATACGCTGGAGCATGTCCAGCACTTTCCCCAGGTCCCACGGGGCGTCAGCATACTCCGGCGAGAACAGCCCGGTCACGCTGATTCCGAAGTGGGCAAAGGCCGTGTACATAATGACGAGGGCCAGGAGAAATCCCGGCACAGAGATACCGATAAACCCGAAAAAAGTGAAAACGTAGTCCCCGATGGAATACTGGTGCGTAGCGGCATAGATGCCGATGGGAATCGCCACGGCCCATACAAAGATCAGGGTCAGGACTGATATCACCATAGTCAGAGCTATGCGTTCGCCGATTACCTCGGTTACCGGCTGCTCCCATTGGAATGACCGGCCCAGGTTGCCGTGCCGGAGGATATTCCACATCCACAGCATGTAGCGGTAGTACAGAGGCTTGTCCAGCCCGTACTGCTCGGTGAGCCTGGCGATCTCGCCTTCGTCCGGGTACGTGCCTGTCTGCTCCAGCTGCACGATGCGCATGGTTACGTAATCGCCCGGCGGCAGCTCGATTATGGCAAACGCAACCAAGGATATGAGAAAGAGCAGCGGAATTAATTGAAGGAGCCGCCGCGAGATATACGCAAGCATCCGGTATCCCCTCAAGTGCGGTCGCCGGTTTACCTACCCGCGCCCGCCTGCCTGCCGTATGGGTCGATCGAGACAATCCGTCTCTAAGGTTTGCAAAGTAAGAGCAACGCTGGATCGGGCGCCGGTGCTGTTGCCAGGCTCGACACCCGACCAGTGTGATCTTTCTATAAGCCGATCGTTTGCCCGGCTACTTACTACTTACGGAAGAACATCTGCTCTGCAGAGAAGTTCGCAGCTATTGCAAATCCCGCTTTCGGCACGTTGCCCAGATTTTTGTTCACGATGAGGGGATACTTGACGTCCTGCACGTTGAGGATGATGTACACGTTGTCGTACATCAGCTTCCTGTATGCCTCGATCGCCTCTTCGCGCTCTGATCCGGACCGCGCGATCGACCTGTCCATGAGGCTCATGAACTGCTTCACGTCGGCGGGCGGCTCTTCGCCCCCGGCGCCGCCCGTGTTGAACCACACCTGCCAGGCCCGGCCCCATCTATTTGGCACAAAATCCCAAAGGGCGCCCCACCAAAGCTCGGGCCCGTGGTGCCACAGAAGATCGGCCTTCAGTTCATTCGCATCTCCGCGGGTAGCCAGCAGTCCCGACTCGAGCGTCTTCATGCTGGTCTTCACGCCCACGGCGTTCCAATACTTCAGGATCAGCTCCGTCACCGGAACCTGGTCCGAGGCGGCCATCGTGATCTCAAAGGGAATCTCAAAGGTCTTGCCGTCGGGACCCAGGCGGAACCCCCGGGCATCACGCTTGTCCAGGCCCATCTCGTCTAAAAGCTTGTTGGCCTTGGCCGGGTCATAAGCGCTTGGCACGAAGGTCGACGGCTTGGCGAACCCGAAATAGATGGCATCGATGATCGCTGCCCGGTCAATAGCGTGACTCAAAGCGATCCGGAACCGCACGTCCCTAACCACTTGCCGCCACACCGGGTCGGCGTTAGTCAGGTTCAAACGCGCGTCCGTGGGACTGACGTGCATGTCCAGCAGCACGACCTTGTAGCCGGCCCTTTGCTCGTTCTCCTTGTAGAGGTCGAGCTTGTCGAGGGTGGCGTCTTCGCGCAGGAAGTCGACCTCACCCGCCAGCACTTTTAAATTTGACATCTCCACATCGGCCACGACCTGGGACCGGATACCGTTTATGTAGGGAAGCTGTTTGCCATCGGCATCCACTTTGAAGTAGTAGGGATTGCGGTCATAAGTCGCTGTGGTCGGTGATGTCGACACCAGCATCCATGGGTTGAGCGTGGGGAACCCAACGGCCGGAGGGCGCGTCAATTCCCAGTTGAGGATGTCTTTTTGGTTGAACAGGGTCCACCACTCTCCCTTGGACAGCCCTTCTTTCGCGATCTCGGCCTCCAACTTTTCCAGGGGCGTATACTTGACGTGGTAGTTCTTCAAATAGTGGCTCGGCTTGATGAGCTCGGTGTATCCCTTCCACATAACGATGGAAAGGTAGGCGGGAAAACCGTCGTAACGCTCGACAAAGCTGATGCGGAACGTATATTCATCCACGATCTCGACTTTGAGCGGTTCGCCATCAGTTTTGCTCGCCGCCCGCATCCAGCGCGGAAAAACAGGCGTTATCTTTTCGTTTAGCAGAAAATCTTCGTAGGTGAATCTCACATCTTCCGTCGTAACGAGCTCTCCGTCCGACCACTTCAGCCCTTCACGCATGTGGAAGACGAAGGTGCGGCCGTCCGAGGAAACCTCGTAGTCCTTGACGACGTTGCCGGCAATGCCGTCGGCCAGAATGCCGGGAGCGCTCAAGATAGGTTCGTCGTTCATGACGAATATGTCCGGGTTCCAGGCCGGGTCCGGCTGGACCGATCTGAGTATTCCGCCGTAGCGGCCTATCTCGAAATCGAGGTCGCCCTTGGGAATTTCGTTGCGCGCGGCGTTTATCACCCTGGGCTCCAACGGAAGCCGCTGGTCGACCGGCGGAAGCTCGCCTTTTGCCACCTTGGCGGCCAGCTCGGGGGCTTCCTGATACTTGCCCGTTGGCGCTGCCCCGGCCGCAGTAGCAGGCGTGTCCTCTTTCTTGCCGGTCGCGAAAACGACCATGGGCAGCAACAGCAGTAACAGAGCAGTGCCGAGCACCCTCTTCCAAACAGTAGCTTTCATATCTCTCCTCCTCGTAAACACGCAAACATAATGGAATTAACCGAGTTGGTCAACAGGTAGAAGGCTGGCTTAAGCAGTTCTCAATTTGGCTCCGCCAAATTGAGAACTGCCTTTAACTTTGATATATGTCTGCATTTTCAAGGAGATTCGCCCAATATTAGCCTGCGAATCGCAAGAAAATGATGCACGTGGTGAACTGCCAAGTTCAAATTGAGAACTGCTGGAATCGCAATAGATGCAATCCTGAGATCCGGTTCACTTTTGCTCTTTCCTTTCCAGTAGAATATCGGCGCAGCGGCCACCGACGCCGACGCTTTGTCAGCCGTTCGGATGGATCAGGACCTTGATCTGTTCCTTCCCGTTCATTACAATGCCCAGCGCTTCGGCGAAGTCATCGAGGGGATAGGTGTGGGTGACGAGGCGGTTCACCTTCACGCTTCCACTTTCAAGGTACTTGAGCGCCCGGTCGTAGCAGTGGGTCTGGGCGAAAGAGCCGATAATCTTGATTTCCTTTTCGAAGATCTCGTAGGGATTCACCTTGATGCTGTCATCTTCAGCGCACACACCGTACACGACCACCTTCGAGCCGCGTTTGACGTACCTCATGCAGTGCTCTAAAATCGGCGCGTGCCCGGTGGCGTCTATAATCACGTCAAACCCGCGAGGGTGCCGGTCCTTGATCTCTTTCTCGTGTTTGCTGTAATCATTCCTGTCCATCTGGATGGTCTGGGTGATGCCCAGGTCATTCAGCAGATCCAGCTTGAACTTCTTCGGTGCCGCGACCACGAGATTCGCGGCGCCGCCCAGCATTAGAAGCTGCGCGAGGATAATTCCTGTGGGGCCCGAACCGAACATCAGCACGTCGTCGCCAAATCTCAGATCGATCATATCCATCCCGTGAATGGCGCAGGCGGTGGGTTCGGTGAAGGAGGCCTCGTCGAAGGAAAGGGCATCGGATATCGGAAAAACCTTGTCCTGATTAACCAGCACGAGCTCAGAGAAGCCGCCGGGCCCGTTTACCCCAAGGGAGTAGAAGTTTTCGCAGTAGAGCGGCTGGTCTTTTCTGCAGTAATAGCATTCGCCGCAGAGCACCGTGTTGTCGCCGACCACCCTATCCCCGGGTTTGAAGGCGGTTACCTGCTCTCCGGCCTGCTCGATTACCCCCGAAAACTCGTGTCCGGGCGTAAGAGGAAAACTTGAAATGAAATGGCCGCTGTGGATGTGTACGTCGGTTTTGCAGATTCCGCACACTTTTACCCTGATAGTCACCTGATTTTTGCCAACGTGCGGGGCTGGAATATCCTTAACGGAGAAGTTTTCAGGTTTTTCGTAAACAAGAGCTTTCATGGTCGTTACTCCTCTTCCATACTTCTGCAAGATTTTCTGATCGAAAGTTTTGGTTCGAGCAGGATCCTCTTTTGTTCCATTGGTATATTGTTGATAAGCTTGATTATGACTTCGGCGGCGATAACGCCGGTCTTATGGGGGAACTGGTTGACTGTAGTGAGCTCGGGGTACAATTGTTCCGCGATGGGAATATCGTTGAAACCGACAAGAGAGAAATCACCGGGAATGGCAAAGCTGTGCTCGTAAATCGATTTCATAACGCCGATCGCGATCTGGTCGCTGGCGGTGAAAAAAGCCGTAGGCCTGTCCTCTATTTCAATCAGACGCGTGGCGCCGCGATAACCGCCTTTCTCGTGGGGGTCCTCCCGCACGACGTAGTCCGCGGGTAGCGTAATTTCACTGTCAGCAAGCGCCTTTTCATATCCGCGCCTCTTGTACCGGTAGGTGGTGTAATCCACGTCGCCATTAATAAAGGCGATTTTCCTATGGCCGAGCTCTATGAGATACTTCACAGCTCTATAGGCGCCTTCCACTTCGTCGATCATCACCGAGTAAACATCAGACCCGATGATGTAGTCGTTTATCATGAGCACCGGAAGCTCTCTGCTCAGCTCGACGATGTGATCGTTTTTCTTCGCCGCGTGCCTCGTGCCAAGGAACATCATTCCGTTGATGCCATTGGTTTTAAGGATGTTGATGTAACGCTTTTCCTCATCGATATCTTCGTCGGTGTTGCACAGAAAAACGCTGTAGTTGTGCTGGGTAAGGGTGTCTTCGATTCCCCGGATTACCGCCGGATAATACATGTTGTTTATATCGGGAATTAAAAGGCCGACGGTTTTCATCTTCCGCATGGTGATACCCCTGGCGATGACCGGCGGCGCGTACCCGAGCTCGTCTATGGCGATGTTCACCTTCTTCCGCGTCGTTTCCGCCACATCCGGGGAGTTGTTGATAACCCGGGAAACCGTTGCGACGGACAATCCTGAGTATTTAGCAACATCTCTTACGGTTACCGACACAGCTGGGCCCCGGTATCTATGGTTCCAGGTGAGTTCACTTAATGTTACATGGTAGTTTCAAGTCGTTTCGGTTTGTTTCAGCAAGAACCACTTGCATTGTAACGGCGAAATGGCAAAATAGCAACAAGTTCGGTCATAATGTTGCTTTTTTCTCTTTTTCCCTGCTGTGGCCTGTAATCAAATTCAATTTCATGTTGACATACCCTCCCATTGGCCTATAATACTTGTAACAATTTTCAATAGGATAGCTGTATTATAAGGATAGTTCGGGAAGAAATCGAGAAGGAGTACGGCAAATCATGAGAGCTCTGGTGCTTGAAAAAAAAGGCGAATTGAATGTGCGGGATATCGAGATAAACGAGAAGATGGGCGATCTGGATGTTCGGATCGCGGTCAAAAGCGTCGGTGTGTGCGGAAGCGACATTCACTTCTACACCCACGGCTCCATCGGCCCTTTCGTGGTCCGGAACCCGCTCATCCTTGGACACGAGGCCGCGGGCGAGGTCGTCGAGGCAGGCTCCAAAGTGACCCATTTAAAACCCGGCGACCGGATATGCATGGAACCGGGAATCCCGAACTCCAGAAGCAAATCCTCGCGACAGGGCATGTATAATCTCGATCCCGACATTGTGTTCTGGGCGGCGCCTCCGGTCCACGGCGTAACGCGGCCCTCGGTCGTTCATCCCGCGGATTTTTGCTACAAGCTGCCGGACAACGTGAGTTTCGAAGAGGGCGCCATGGTGGAGCCGCTCGCCATAGGTATGCACGCGGCCAAAAAAGCGGCGATCAAGCCCGGAGATGTGGCGGTCGTGTGCGGCGCCGGCACCATCGGCCTGGTAACCGCGATTGCCGCTCTGGGTGGCGGGTGCAGCCGTGTTATCATCACAGACGTTCTGCAGCCGAAGCTGGATATCGCCGCAACCCTCGGCCCGGTTACGCCGGTGAACGTAAAGAAAGAGGACCCGCTGAGCGTCATAAACGATCTCACCGACGGATGGGGCGCGGATATTGTGTTCGAGGCGAGCGGTGCCAAAGAGGTCGCCCCGTTGATATTCGACTTCGTGTGCCCCGGAGGCAAGGTGGTGTACATCGGGATGCCCGTCGAACCAATCACATTCGACATCGTCAAAGCCCAGACCAAAGAGGTATCGATTGAGACGATTTTCCGCTACGCGAATGTATACGACCGCGCGGTGAAGCTGATGGGGTCGGGTAAGATCGACGTCAAGCCGCTCATCACCGAGCGGTACGATTTCGAAAAGAGCGTCGAAGCCTATGACTACGCCGTCAAACCCAGGCCATCGAGTGTGAAAATTCAGATCGTGTTCTAGAAGAGGTTCCTCGCCCGGCCAAAGCAAAGCGGGTCGGGCTTGCTGAGTGCCCAAGAATGAACGGGAAGCCATCGAGCAGGAAGAAGAAACGTTTTGGATATCCTAAAGCTTTGCGAGTTTGCCGATCTCTACGAGTTTCGGCGGCCCATGTTCAGAAACAGAACTCTTCAGTGTCCCCATTACTTCGGAAACCGCATACTTCGGAACGATGATCGATACCTATGCCTTTTTGGCAGCCTGCGGTCGGGGTGCGGGCGCACCCCTGAGCAACCCTTCGGTGCTCAGATCTTCATCGATCTCCGGCCAGTGGATTCCGTAGCCTCCCGCGCAAGGCTCCCAGTTCTCTCTCTGTTTCGCAGTGGAATGTAGCAAGCGAGGATACCACGCTAGGGGGACGGTGATTGTGCGCCCGTCCATCAGGTCCACAGATAGGGTCTCTTCGGTACAACGGAGATCTTTTACGCGTTCATCCGATGCGGGATCCAATATGCCCATCCCATGCCTCCAATAGTTTCTGCTGATTCTCTACCACCAACGATTCCAACTGATTCAACTCATGCGCGCTAAATCCTATGCTACGTGCCAAATGAACCGGATCGAGCCAAAATTTCGCTGAATACTTCTCCCGGTCAATATGCACGTGGGGAGGCTCATTCGGCTCATGACTGAAGAAGTAGGGTGCAACCGATGCTCCGCTCGTTCTATGAAGCCAGACCCAAGGCCATGCCGGGATTCTCTTCATGGGAATTGGGATAAAGACGTAAGCACTCTTTCTCAATGCGAAATCGTGTGAACT
>SDBV01010300.1_pt1 | contig 12273 bp, 9 predicted proteins | sample 2277081 | NCBI WGS metagenome assembly SDBV01 (sample SAMN10402039, study PRJNA504765) | marine sediment metagenome | isolation source: marine sediment core GS10_PC15, 223 cmbsf | place: Arctic Ocean: Southern Knipovich Ridge | collected 2010 | reverse complement strand
GCTTTACCAGTCTGACCCCTTCAACTATAACAACCAGCGAGTCAACCTATGATGCCACGCTTTCAGCCACCGGTACTAATTTCAACAACATCAACCGGGTAACATTTACCTGGAGTGGGCCGGTTAGTGGCTCCGATGTTTGGGATAAGGGTGATAGCGATTGGAACAACAATGTGACTGTCGATTCCGATACATTTATGATCTTACGACCTAGAGTACTCTACAACGAAAGTGGTACCCAGTCTAAGACGTGGACCTGGACCGTGACGTCGAGGGATACCACCGGGGCAACGGCATCGCGATCTTTCACCGTGACCTACACACCACCGACTCCAACGCAAGCACGAGGTATTGACGTCTCGCACTATCAAGGAGACATCAGCTGGGGCCAAGTCTACAATGCAGGCTATCGTTTTGCTTTTGCTAAGGCGAGTGAAGGTAATGCAGATCCGCCTCAAATAATAGATAGCAATTTCGAGATAAACATGGTCAATGGTAATAATGCCGGAATGCTTATGGGAGCATATCATTTTGTGTGGCCTCAATACAATAATGCTCAAGACGAAGCAAAGTTCTTTGTCGATATAGCCGGTGATTACATTGCGGAGGGTTACCTTAGGCCAGTGCTGGACCTGGAGAAGGGTGAAGAACTAGGCAAGGAAGCACTCTCAAATTGGGTGCATACATGGATGCAAACGGTGGAAAGTGAAACCGGTGTTGAGCCGATTTTATATGTTAACAGCAACTTTGCTAAAAACTATTTAGATTCTTCCATAAGTCAGTACGATCTCTGGATTGCACATTGGACATACAATCCCGAGTCAAGTCCTAATACCGGAGTCTGGGATACGTGGAACTTCTGGCAATATAGTGACCAGGGTTCAGTTCCGGGTATCACCGGCAATGTGGATTTTGACCTGTTTAACGGAGAAGAGTCCGCACTGCAAAACTTCATTATCTTACCACCCATGGCGTCTATCGAGGTAACGAGCCACCCTTCGGGTGCTTCCTTCACTTTGAGCGGCCCATCTAATTACAGTGGTATCACCCTGTGGAGCACCACCGATGCACCTCCGGGAACTTATACCATCACCTGGTCTCCCATAAGTGGATATCAAACACCTGACCAAGAGACTAAAACCTTGACAAAGGGAGGAACCCTCTCATTCTCTGGTACCTACACAGAAGAAATAATCACCACTCCTAGTGCTCCAGTCGGTCCTACGAGTGGTACCACAGACACAAGCTATAGCTACTCTACTGGTGGCTCGAGCTCTAACTTAGGGCACGACATTGAATACCGATTTGACTGGGGTGATGGTAACCTTTCTAACTGGTCATCCTCAATAGGCGCATCACAATCCTGGGCTACTCAAGGAACCTACATCGTCAGAGCGCAGACGAGATGCGTCCTCCACTCCAGCGTCGTCTCTGATTGGTCACCGTGGCTTTCAGTCAGTATTATATCGCCCACGGGCACCATCGAAGTAACCAGCGACCCATCAGGCGCATCTTTTACTCTGAGCGGACCGGAAAACTATAGTGGTACCACTCCTTGGCGTAAAACGGATGCTCCGATAGGCACTTACGCAGTAACGTGGGGCTTTATGAGTGGCTATGAGACACCTCCACAAGAAAGTAAAGCCCTAACCCAGGGTGAGACGGCCTCATTATTTGGTCACTACGCAGCCTCCAACATAGTAGTAAGACTGCTCTCAACTGATGTCAGCCCTTCGGGCAGCGGCAGCGTCAACCTTGACCCATCAGGTGGCACCTATGACAAGGGGACAAAGGTCACCCTCACGGCCAGTCCGGTCTCAGGCTACATCTTCGACCACTGGGGAGGCGATGCCTCAGGGACCCGCTCTTCCGTGACCATCACCATGGACTCGGACAAGAGCGTTACCGCCTATTTCACCGCGGTTCCTCCACTCATAGGTGTGAGTCCCGCTACGTTGTCCTTTGAGGCTGTCCAGAGTGGCACGAATCCACCGAGTAAGCCCTTAAGTATATGGAATGCCGGTGGGGGAACTCTGGATTTGGAGGTGAGCAGTGAGGCTACCTGGGTGAACCTTAGCCAGACCAGCGGTAGCTCTACTGGAGAGACGGACAAAATAGCTTTGTCAGTGGATATCGCTGGAATGGTTGTCGGTGACTACAGCAGTACCATAACTATTTCCGCCATAGGGCCCACCAATATTAACCGGATAGTGCCTGTAAGCCTGAGTATAAGACCACAGCCAGTCGCCTCTGCGCTTTCTGACCTCACAGTAACTTTAGTAGACGCGCCTTCTGAGGGCATAGTTGGTCAAAACATCTCAGTAACATTCGTCGTGGAAAATAGGGGTAATGACGCCTCAGGCTCGTTTCATAGCATGGTAGCACTATCTCCTGAATCCAAGCCTTGGGGAACGGAGATGTACTTTGGCGACATCACTATGGACTCCATTCCACCTGACGACCTGAAGAAGGTAACGGTTGACGTCATCGTTCCACCATCACTCTCATCACCAAGCGACTACTATGTGACCGTATTCGCTGATGCCTTTGAGAAAGTCCTCGAGTCCAATGAGGGCAATAATATAGGCAGCACCTACCCTCAGGCAATTGCTGTTACCAGCGAGACATCTACAATAGCTGACCTTATCACCAGCATAGCGACAGGCGGGGTTCCGGTGACTGTTGATGGAGAGCTCTATTTCATTCTTACGCTGGAGAATCATATTGACCCACTCACTCTAGAAGTTGTGCCTGGCTCCGGCACTACCAAAGTCTATGTGGATGCACAAAATTACCCTGTCTCTAACAAGAAAATTGCTAAAAGAATCGGAATCATTGAGCTAGCTCGAAAATTCCAGCAAGATAGAGGATCACCTAAGAAGTTGGGGCAGAAGTCACTGGGTCTTATTGATGTATGGTTAGCGTATAAAAATGTTGAGTTTGAGGATGAGGCCGTAAAGACCATAAATAACTGGTTCTCTGCAACGCCCGGACTTGGTTGGATTATGGATAAGATTACATCTCGGATCAAGCAAAGCATTTGGGATCCTCTTACTGAGTTAAGGGAGAGAGCCGATGGAGATATAGAAACAGCGTTGGACGACCATGCTTCAGCGCAAAGAATAGCTAGAAGTGAGATTGAAGACTATCAAGTTGCACATAGATATTTAGAAGCTATGTGGAAAGGGGAAGTATATCAAGATGTAGGAACTTCACTTCTCTATAAGGTCAATCGGGTAAGTGATACTAAGTTAGAACGAATCAGGGATTATTTTGTTAAGGAAGCATTTACTGATCTGCTTGATTTGATTTTTCTAGGCGGTGCAGAAGCTGTGGTAAGTTTCATTGAAATGGACTTGGAAGCACTAGACGGAACTAAGTGGGAGAATGAGTACACACAAGAGAAAGACCAAAGGATGGAGGATGTTGAATTTAGGCTTCGGGAACGTTTGTGGGAGGCATCCGGATATACACTCGAGCTTGCCAATAATCCCAGAATAACTTGGCAGGCCCATAGCCCGGTGGAGGTCAGAGCCTACGATTCACAGGGACGGGTTACGGGTACAGTAAATGGAGAGGTTAGGATTGAAATACCTTATTCGGTTTACCATGAAAACGCGGTGATGATATTCGCTCCCACGGATTCCTATGATTTTGAACTCGAGGGTACAGGTGAGGGTTCATATGAATTGACAGTAACACGGATTATAGGGCAGGAGGTTAACAGGTTCACAACGGCTAAAGTCCCGATATCGCCCGGCGCAACACATCTGCTTAACGTTGATTGGGATGCGCTCTCTCGAGAAAGGGATAAACTCCCAATACAGGTGGATTCTGATGGCGATGGCAGATTTGAGGATATTACATATTTATCTGGGCCGGGTGCAAAAGGCTTACCTCCATGGGTTTGGCTGGTAATAGGGGTAGTCATAGGTTTTGCGATAGCTTTCGGGGTAGTGCGTCGCAAGCCTAGAAGGAAAGATGCCAAAGCCCGGGTCCAAAGCTTCGTGCCTACCAAGCTCAGACGCGTTGTCGATAAGATAGCAAAATTTATCAGTGGAAGGAGTAAACGGTTCTTGGCGGGTGTCCTTCTTATTCCCAAAGGTGTTCAAGCTATGATTGCCAGGCGGAGGCAACCCTATGTACCCCCGGTCTCTGGAGCGGGTACTCCTTCCCATAAATTGGCTCCGATTATAGCTTTTCTATCCGTTGCTATACCTTTGACCAAGCCTGATATTTTGCTTGGTAGTGGGGCAGACAGTGACATAGTAATCAAGCTTTCCTCGGTAGCCGATAGGCATGCCCGAATCTTCCAGGAAGCCGGGCGTATTGTCGTCGAAGACCTCGGTTCATCAGCAGGGACTTGTGTCAGTTATAGTGGCCAGCCAAGTCAGGAGAGAAAAATCCTTGCCAAGAATTCTCTTAAGGAAAGATCGTACATAAGGCTAGGCGAGTCAGTCCCTATTATTTTTCACGCCAAACCGAGGTCGTTGGTAGTCAAATATTCATTGCGAAGCGATAAGATTAATACTATCGGAAGCGACATGTCCAACGATATTGTACTACGTGAGCCATTGGTCTCGCGAAACCATACGCAGATTGCGTGGGAGGCTGAAACGTTTGCGGTAAAAGACCTTGGTAGCGAGCATGGCACTTTTATCAGGTATGGTGGTGAGTCATCCTTAGAGCGCAGAATCAGAGGCAAAAATGCCATAAAACACGGCTCCATAATCAGGATAGGGAATACATTACTTCGTATCGAGGTTGAAAGTACGAGGGGGATACCCTAATGTAAGACGGGAATTGGATATTGCTCTAGACAACATTGCTACTCCTATGAAGTATCGACCTCGATGGCAGGACATTCCCGGGAGTAGTTATCTATAATCGTGAGAGCCCGGAAACGTCTGCCGGTGACGATACTGTCAGTCACGAAATCCATCGACCACCTCTCATTCGTTCGTTTTGGTAATGGCATGATTACTCTCACTCCGGCGGCGCCTTTCCGCCGCCGCTTCTTCCTTAGCGCCAGTCCTTCTTCCCGATATAGTCTTTCCGTTCGTTTGTGATTGATCACCAGGCCTTCCCTCTTCAGCATGATGTGCAGCCGGGGACTGCCAAACCGTTTTCGCTGCTCTGCCAGTTCCCGCAGGCGTTTACGTAATTCATCATCGTTACCCGGCTTCGGCCGGTACTGGTAGACGGAAGACGAGATATCAACCAGTTGGCAGACTTTCCGTTCACTCAGCCCAAGGCTTTCCCTGATGTGAGAGACCGCCAGACGCTTCACCCTGGGCTTCAGAAGTTTTTTGAGAGTAGTTTTCCCCTTGAGGGCACTGATATCCAGCGCCTGGTCGGCCACGATCTGCTTGAGACGACGGTTTTCGTCTTCGAGCCCCTTCAGCCGTTTTAATTCACTGACGGTGAGACCGGCGTACTTGGCTTTCCAGTTGTAGTAGGTGGCGTCGCTCATCCCGTGCTTCCGGCAGAGTTCGGCGACTTTGGCTCCCGCCTCTCCCTCCCTGAGCACAGCGATGATCTGTTCTTCGGTGTATTTCCTGGCTTTCATGAGTCCTCCTCGGCTTCTTTATTATACCGGAAGACTCTAAGTCACGGCGTAGCGGTTTTCGGGGAGAAGGTCACCCGGAGCTGCGGGTTATCTTTGTCTCTTTGCTTACTACGGTTATAATAATCTAAAAGGAAGTCTTTACCTATTTCAAAATACAGATGCTCAGATATATTGTTGATTTGTAATGACTGCCTATGCTCCCATTGTTCTTTATCCATAATACAAGCATCTGGATCCATAAGTTCAATCTGAAAATCAGGTGATAAAGTTTTAAGTTCTTCTTCAGAATATGGAATTACTTTTCCTGGTTTACCATATTTATCATTTAAATTTCGAATAATAACGGACTGATAAAAGGATATTTCGTGATTCTTGCAGTAACCTTTAATTTTTATTTTGTTCTCGACCGACATCAGCGCACCAAATATTATAGATCTTATACAATCCAAGCTAAAATCGAAGAGATATTTTTGTTTTGAGTCTCTAATATCAAAATTAACTCGGTCTTCGACAGACCTTACCATCCTCCATTCTCGTTCATCTTTCCAGCGGCTACTTTTCTTGGAGAAAATAATGGAATATATTTGTTCTAATGGTATGTTACCATCATCATCTGGAGTTACATCGTCCAATTTGAAAGAATACTCATCCTCATAAATAACCTTTTCTAATTTATAGGTTTCTCCGCTAGGGGAAAGCATACAAGAGTGTTTGTAAAATTCAGGTTTCAATGCTAAGACAGCACCCTTGTGACCATTGGAATAGAGATTCCACATTGAAAAAGAATCGGGGGTTCGGGTAAGAGATAATATGCCATACCGATTAATCTGGGTTACTATATATTTTATTCTAAACAAATCATATCCACTTGGTAGTGGAATGTTATTTAGAGAATAATAATAATATTGTGTGTTAATGGTATGGAATTTAATTGTTGGGTTGAACTCTAAAGGATCGTTCACTGCCGAAGGTTGAGTAAATCTAATCTTATGATTCTTAAAAATGCCTTTAATTACATTATCATCGTCTGATATATATTTGCACAATTCTTCTATTTCTGGGTTTTCAATCGGATGTTCATTCATTGATTGATCAGGTATACAATCCTTAAACTTATTCAGTCTGAGAATCTCCCCTTTAAGAAAATTACAATTTCTTAGACTATCCCCAAATAGCTACATTTACCCTCGGAAATTTTGCAAGTTGGTCGTCTTTAGGTAGCAAATCCTGGAATGTTCTTGGTGTTGCATTGTGTAGGTTCTTCACAAACGTCATGAGTTCATCATAGTCATCTGCCAAGTTTTTGTGGATTTTCATCTGCCAAGGAGCCTCCTTCCAAAATCTAGGAACCCCTTTCTCGGCAAGGGCTTCCATGAACTTCATCCATTCATCTACCAGACTTCTGTATTCTCTCACAGCTTGGCTTATTCTGTTGCATTCATTTCTAATATCATCGCCAGTTATTGTTGATGCCGTTAGTTTTTCTCCTCGTGCTTTATGCTCCAAAGACTGCAATGTAAAGTTTTGGAAACGTTCGGTTATTTGACTGACGAACATGGTTGCTATTTTGTCTTGTTGGACAATAGTGCGTACATCAGGCTCTTGGCAAAAAGCATTAAAATAATGACCTGCTGAATCGATAATATTATAGTGGACGTTCTTTATTAACTTTTCTTGGGTAGCCCGTAATTGTTGAATAAAGGAAAGGCGTTCAGCAATATGCTCTTGGGTTACAGCCGAATGTTCGACAGCATTCGTATTCCCGTTGAAATCATCAGGGGTTGCTAGCTTAGCTACTTTACTCGGGCGAGTCCATCATATCCCAAACATCAGTACAGCGAAAGCAAGTAAGGGAAACACTGCTGAATACCAGTTAGTTAATGATATCATGACAGGCTCCTCAGTATTTTTGAAGAACCTATCATAGAGAGAAAGCCAAGCACTAATAGCCCCAGGCAGAGTGGCCAATAAAAATACTACTGCAATGATAATATACTTAAACATGTCCATATTCTACCACTACACCTGCTATTTCCCTACTCTGAGTCAAGTATGTAATTGCCGAAAATACTATCAAAGCACAGGGTAGCAAAGGTATAGACGAATTCGTAAATCGCTGGTTAATAATTGGCACTAATTTGGCACTCATGATTTTCCGCCTAAATGTAAATTTGAAGATTTCAAAGCTAAAACAAGGATAAGTACAAAACACAAGATTAGCTTCAAAGAGGATAGAAAACAGCTTCAACGCACAATTTACACGCAGGGGGTCAGAGATTGAAGTCCAGCCGTGGCCAAGGAACGAATATTTAGTAGATATAAAAGAATTTGATATTTTGGCAATAAAACAATAAAATCAGGGTGTCGGTTGACCAAGTGTCTTGACACCCTGATTAAAAGTAAACGGCACACGTATCCAGGCTCAACAATTACTAAGCGCGTTACTTACTGCACGAAAGCTTGAATACTTACCTCATTGCACTTTCTAGCGGAATGTTACATTCACTAATGTTCAGCACTGTATTTAGACCTATTGACAATCACACAAATAGGACTACAATGAACTTACTCGCTATGATATGACCTTAGAATATAAACACTGGGTGATGGTGATAATGGGCATGAAGTGAGGGCACTAAAGCCGCTGATAATATAGCGGTTGCTGGTGCCCTTTTACTTTACTGTCCTCCATTATTATCAGAAAGGGGGTGATGATAAAACAAATTGACTTGACAAAAATGTAAATGAAGACCGCATAACTACACAGAAAAGCTAAAGGAGGAATGCCTAAAGTTAGCTACGAAATAAGTACCGGAAAGCCAATCTGAAAAACCGTTCTTACCAAGAACGTGCTCTACCAACTGAGCTATGTGGGCGCATTAACGTAGCTAATTCTACGGTAATGCAAATGAAAAGTCAAACTGTAGACCACATATTTTATAAAGCTCAGTTTCGGTTACCGGTATGAGGTCACTAGTCAAAGGCTACATATTAAACTGCCATTGCGAATCAAACTCAGCAGCGACGATAGAAACCTATCAATATAGATTAACTTGTTTCCTGTGGTTTTGTCAAGAGTAACGAGTTAATGGTTGTTAATGGTTGCGGTATTTCTTGAAGCATTCGTAACTGGTAAATCCCATAACGCCACCAATCAACAGCATGACAAGAATAATAATATAAATAATCATGCCCACACTATTCAAAACCAGCAGGTCAGTAATGACAACATAAAATATATAAACCGCTGCTACGAACAGAAACAGGCACATTGCCGCAAAGAAGCATGTAAGTAGCAGCCACCCTTTACTCATGTTTTGACCTCATTTTTAAGGGCTATCCTACACCCGTCTAAAAGGGGGTGTCAATTACAACGGAGGAGTAACGAGTTAATAAAATTACCGACATGGACATCAGCCATTCTGCCAGGGACAACAGATGATAATTATGGTGGAGAGGGCAGGATTCGAACCTGCGTAGCCCTTAGGGCGGCAGATTTACAGTCTGCTCCGATTAACCACTCCGGCACCTCTCCCCGCAGGGCAGTTAACTTCAGACAAAGCCTGAGGGGGGATTCGAACCCACGGCCTGCTGTTTACAAAACAGCTGCTCTAACCAACTGAGCTACTCAGGCAAATATGGCGGTTTATGCCAACATTCAATAATGACCCTATGTATTATAAAAATGATGCGTAACTAAAGTCAAGCTGGTAGAGTAAGCTAACGGTAGAAGTAACGCGTCCTCTGTTTGAAGAAATAGCCGGCAATAAGCCCCAACAGCAGACCGCCGAGATGAGCCTGCCAGGCTACGAAGGGCAAGAAGGATAGTATAAAAAACCCCCCGATAACCGCCACCCAGAGGGGAATGGGAACGGGAATGGGGAAGATAAAAACCCTTGCCTTGGGTGTCATTACGGCAAGGGCGCCACCTATGGCGAAGACAGCCCCAGAGGCTCCGACAGCTGGTATGAACGGTGGTCCCAAAAGTATGAATAAGATATTACCCAGTATACCGCCGGCGAAATAGACCATTAGAAATTTGCTCTCTCCGACCATTCTGGCAAAGAACGTTCCGAAGAAATAGAGGGTCATCATGTTGGCGAATAGATGAAAAAAGCCGGCGTGGACAAACAAATTGGTTACTATGGTCCAGGGCTGAGCCGGGAAAAGTGCTGGTGTCAACCCGAAAAAGGAATAGACGAGCTGTGGAGCTATCAACGCGGCGATAAACATCATGAAGCCAACTGCTATTATCGCCCATATGGCTGTAAAACTCTGGTAGTTTCTATATCTCATCGCTTCACTGCAAATTTCGTATTGACGGAGCCTGAATTTCGTCGCGCGGGAGCAATCCCTTTACTATCATAATAGCTTTTACCCCTGTTAATAGCAAGCAAATCCTGGTTTCCAGTCATCGGCTCGGCTGGCGAAGCTTGACTTACCATTTGGGAAAAGTGATAATAATTAACGGCCGGACGAGTTGTTCCCCGATAGCTCAATGGTAGAGCGAGCGGCTGTTAACCGCTAGGTTCTTGGTTCGAATCCAAGTCGGGGAGCCAGATTTTCCGCGCTTCTAACAACTTGCCTCTTTACTTATCAGTTTGTAAAATTACACTGAGGGGGCGTTATTAGTATGGATCCATACAATGTTGTTGAAGAGCAGAAACACCCGAGGTTGCACTTATTTCTCAGAACATCATTTCAAAGTCAGATATCAGATATCCGCTGTATTTTAAGATTGCCTTACGCCCATCTGAAAGCAGGCTGCAATCTGGCAGTAGCGAGTCTTCTGTTTAGCCTCATAGGTGGAGTGTCAACATGCCTATATAATGCCTCATATGAAGATTTTGTTCGTGAGAAACCAACTGGAAGTGGTGAAAAGTTTAAAGGAGTTCTAAGAGATTTCTATCCGTGGGAAGATGAACAATTGCCCATAGATGAAGCTATAAGAACAATATATGATTCCCACAGAAATCCCATTGAGCATTGCCTTGCACTCTATAAACCTGATGAAACTCGGAGAAGTCAAATAGTTAAAACTCGCCTTACTCCAAAGCAAATAGCAGAAATTGAAAGAAGCGAGATTAGGCCACCTTGGTTACCTCCTATGATAACACTAAGCCAATCAGGCTTTTGTAGATATGATATCAATATATTGAGTCTTTACTGGGGCGTCTTTCGACTCATCAATAGTCTATTGAAGGATAAGGAACAATTGGGTAAATCAGAAGAATTTCAGATGCATCTATGGGATGATTACACTATTAAAGGGATAAAGGAAACCATAGAACTTCTGAAATCCATAGATATTAATTTGCCTGAATATGTTGAACAGGCAGCGGTAATGAGATATAGGTTGGCTGAACTGAATGGGCATAAATTGACTGAAAAGCAGCAGCAAGCTGTTCAGGCTATAGAGATTGAATTTGAAAGTATCAGTACTACTTGAGTCTTATCCCCCTCCCCCCTCAGCCCCCAAACCCCATCCCGCGGGAAAACAGGCGCCTTGGACCAATAACTGGATAGTTAACAGCCGCGTCTGAATTCAAGGCCGGCCCACTCTTCGTCATGGCCACCCAGTGTGGTATACTGGCGCTGGGAGAATGAGGCGCCCGCTGCATCAATCTCTTCCATTAGGATAGTAGTTATATTAAGAATGAAAAAAGAGAGTTCATCAGGGGATAGTATAACCTTTTTGGGCACGGCTGGCGCCAGATTTATGGTGGCCAAGCAGCTTGCTGCCTCGGGAGGCTTGTGGTTGAGCTTGGGTGGCACCGAAATACTGGTTGACCCCGGCCCGGGCAGCATAGTCCAATCCACCAAGCGGAAGCTCATGGGAGATAAACTCAGTGCCATTATCCTGTCGCACCGCCACCTCGACCATTCGGCAGACGTCAACGTTATGATTGAGGCGATGACCCGGGGCGGATTTAACAAAAATGGCTGGTTATTTGCACCATCCGATGCCCTTGATACTGAACCGGTTATTTACTCATACCTGAAAAGTTATCTTGAAGGTATTGAGGTATTAGAAGAGGGCAAGTCTTATCACGTGGGCGATGTTTCCTTTTCCACCCCCGTCCGTCACATACACCCGGTAGAGACTTACGGCATCCTGTTTAAAACTGCTGAGCATGCCTTTGCTTATATTGCTGATACCCGTTATTTTGATGGTTTATGCCGCAGCTATGCAGGTGAGCTTCTAATCATAAACGTGGTTCTCCTGGAAGCCAGGCAATCCATTGACCATCTGTCAATGCCGGATGTTGAGCGTATAATAAGTGAGTTAAAGCCCAGGGTGGCTATTTTAACCCATTTTGGTATGAATGTTTGGCGAAAAAGGCCAGGGGAAATAGCCCGGCGGATGTCTCAACAGACCGGAGTGAAGGTGCTGGCCGCCCGGGATGGGATGAAGTTTGACCTGTCACAGCTGGATTATGGATAGTGAGAGGTTTACCGGGCTGGTAGCGAGGGCGGTTGATAATTTGCCCGAGGAGTTCCGCAGCAGGATGGAGAACATTGATGTGGTGGTGGAGGAGCAACCGACTCCCGGGCAATTGTCTGAAGTAAAAGTGAAGCGGGGGATAACCCTGCTGGGCCTTTATCAAGGGGTGCCCCTCCCCTGGCGGGGTAGAAGCTATGGACTGGTAGTGCCCGACAAGATAACCATCTTCCAGAAGCCGATTGAAGATATATGTAAACAC
>SDBV01010299.1_pt1 | contig 12274 bp, 12 predicted proteins | sample 2277081 | NCBI WGS metagenome assembly SDBV01 (sample SAMN10402039, study PRJNA504765) | marine sediment metagenome | isolation source: marine sediment core GS10_PC15, 223 cmbsf | place: Arctic Ocean: Southern Knipovich Ridge | collected 2010 | reverse complement strand
ATTGTTGATTTTTACGAGAAATTTACATGTTTTTTGTCAACCGGTGGTGTACTTTATGTGTCTAAATATTTAGTTGTTGTTTTTACGAGTTAAATCAGAATTTATGGAACAGGTTGCTGCGATAGATAAGACTGACACGAGCCTGATAGCGGCCCACTGCGGCGGTGATAGTACGGCGTTCGCTGAGATAGTGCGGCGTTACGGCGGCGAACTTCTCGGGTATCTTGTCAGGATAAGCGGCAGTCGTGATAATGCTGAGGATATTTTTCAGGAGACTTTTAAACGTGTTCATGAAAAGGGACATACTTTCCGGGGCGGGTCGTTTAAATCGTGGCTGTTTACGATCGCTACCCGGCTGGCAATTGACGCGGGCCGAAAGAGTAAGCGGCTCAAAGTTATATCGCTTAACAGCCGGTCGGATTCCGATGACGAAGGGAGTCTGGAATTGAGCGATATCGCCGTTACAGATAAGTCGGCTGACCCTTGCGAAACCGTCGAAAGAGACGAGAACATCGCACAGGTCCGCCAAGCGATAAATACCCTGCCCGTTAAACAGCGGGCAACGCTCGTGCTGGCGTATTATCAGCAGTTAAGTTATAGCGAAGTGGCTGCGATACAGGGCTGCTCGGTCGGTACGGTCAAGACGCAGATGTTCCGGGCAATGAAGACGTTGGCGGCGAGGCTGCCGGATATTTCAGGAGGTGTCAAATGACAAAGCACCTTAACGAAGAACAATTGATACAGTACCAGTTTGACCTGGCAGGTGCCGAGCAGATGGCAGAGATGAAAACACATCTTGACGGATGCGATACCTGCCGCGCCAAGCTGGAAAAACTCCAGGGCAAATTCTCTTCTCTTGAGTTATTGAGGGATGAGGGGGGTATTGAAGCCGGCGACGATCTTATCGAAAGAACCGTTTCAGCGGCTACGGCATCCAAGGCAGGGCGGTCGATCAGATTCGGCTCACCGGTATGGTCGGCTGTCGGAGCAGTTGCCGCGATGATCCTTGTCGTTCTGTTTTTGCGAAGCGGCGATTTTGCCGGCGATGAAGAACTGGCTGTCCCCAGTGATGGCCGACCTTCGGCGTTGAAAGAAGAGGTGGCAGTAGAAAGCAGGACGCAGAAAGACATGCCGGTGCTCAAAGCAAAGAAGACTCCCGCCCCGCAAGAGATGCTGGTCGCAATGGAACTTGCCGACAGCGATGATATGAGGGCAAATGTCAAGACCGCCGCGATTGCCGATGTTCCGCCGTTTGCCCCTGCCAGTGCTATCGAACTCGTTACGCTGCCGAGGCGTGAGGGTGTGGAGATAACGATCTATAACTCGGCGGACCTTACATTAGTGCGGGAAAAACGCAGCCTGACGCTCAAACGCGGCTGGAACTGGCTGCAGTTTATGTGGGCAAATACTCTTATCGATCCGACCTCGCTGAGTTTAGAGGCGATGACCGACCGCAGCAAGATCGATATTCAGCAACTCGTCTACCCTGCCGGACTAAAAGATATCGGCCGCTGGCTGATACGCTCGGAGGTCGAGGGGCAGTTTCCATTTGAGATAACCTACTTTACCAGTGGCGTAACTTGGCGGGCGTTCTATGAGGGCACACTCGCCCCGGACGAGCAGACGATGAAGCTTAAGGGTTTTGTCCGCGTAACAAATAATAGCGGCGAAGTCTATGAAGACGCCAAAACAAGGCTCATCGTAGGTAAGGTACACATACTTGATGAGATCGCCCAACTTGCCAGCCGCCGGTACCCCTACGGCAGACCGGGCCTGGAGAGAGGATATGGCGGAGGTGTCAAGTTTGATGATGATGCGAAAGATGAGCGGGAATTAATGTTAGGCAGGTCGATCCTTGAAGATATGCCGGTTATCGGAGCTCGATTTCGTGGCTTTAAGCCCAAAGAGATCAAGAAGGAAGGGCTTTCGGAGTATTTCCTTTATACTATCGAGGGGACCGAAACGATAGCAAACGGCTGGGCCAAACGCCTCGGTTCCTTTGAGGCTGAAGATGTGCCGGTTAAGAGCCTTTACAAGTATGATGAGGAAAGATACGGTTCCTCTACGATGCGGTATGTTTCGTTTGCCAATGACGAAGAGCATAAACTTGGCGAAACCCCGATCCCTAATGGCGATGTGCGAATATTCAGGACAAATGACGCTGCCGGTTACTTAAGCTATGTCGGCAGGAGCAATGCCAAGTATATCCCCGTCAATGAGGAGGTAGAACTTGGGTTGGGTGCGGCAAGTAATGTAAAGGTCGTTCCCATACTGATGAACTTCACTTCGGAAAACCACCGCTACGATGACGATGGCAATATTTCCGGCTGGGACGAGGTCCGGGAGTGGAAGATCACGGTCACGAATACGCGCCTGCTGGGCGTAGATATAGAGATAACCCGCTCTTTCGGCACAGCCTATTGGGATATCGATATAGATGATGGCGATGTGGCTTCTAAAAAACACGATGCCACACATCAGCGGTTTGAACTGACAGTATCTCCGCGAGCGAAAAGGACGCTGGACTACACCGTGCGAACATATCACGGCACACGCCAGCAAGCGTGGGAAAAATAACGAAAGGCAATTGTTATGAAACGGTATTTATTTTTTACTGTCATTGTTTTTTTGGTTTTGGTAGCTGATCTTTTCGGATTTATCGACTCGCCCTCTTTTCGAGCACAGGTGCAACGTGCGGACCTGATAGTCGAGGGGATTGTCGAAAAGCAAATAAAAAGAGGGGATTGGAATGTAAGTATGTTAGGCAGTTATATAAGAAAAAATTCAGTTAAGATTATTGCGGTTTATAAAGGCAATATTCGAGAAGGCAGCAATATCACAGTTTTTTCTGATACGAGGTCCATGAGTGATGGGAGTAGAAAGCTAAGTCGGGGTAAGAGATTTTTGCTTATGCTCAACAAATATGACTCAGGCTTTGTGGACGAAAATTATGGTCATGGTATATGGGAGATCGTAACCGAGGAGTCGGGTGATTATGTTGTCACCCAATACTCGTCAAGTGGAGTTTATGGACTATCGGTTGTGCAATTTAGAAAGGATATTGACCGGGCTATGCATACCTCCCAATCGTCGTCCGAAGAACCTGCTATATCCAATGGTCACATGCAGAAACTGTCAGCAAAAAGAGTGCAATTGCATAATGTAACGGTTTCTAAAGAGGAAGCTATGGCACAGAAAAATATTGAGGTGCTTGTCCGTGGCAATAATGAGTTTGCTTTTGATCTTTATGAAAAGTTTCGCGGAGGCAGCGATAATCTGTTCTTTTCGCCGTACAGCATATCGACGGCACTTGCGATGACATTTGCTGGGGCAAGAGGCGAAACGCAAATGCAGATGTCTGATACGCTCAATTTCAAGCGGAACCCGGACACTATTCATGAAACTTTCGGGAAACTCGCTGCCAGGCTTAAGGAAGGTTCGCAAGATGGTGCTTACCAGCTTGATATCGCAAATGCGATCTGGGCTCAGAAGGGTTTTGGATTTAAGAAAAGTTTTATCGAAACCGTAGTAAACAATTATGCGGCCATAGCCAAGGAAGCTGACTTCGTCAACGCTGCCGAACCGACCCGTAAGGAGATAAATTCCTGGGTCGAAGATAAAACAAACGATAAGATCCAAGAGCTTATCGCAAAGGGCATCCTGACTCGTGATACGGCGATGGTACTGGTCAATGCGATATATTTTAAGGGCGACTGGGCGGAGCAGTTCGATAAAAAGTTTACAAGAGATGCCGATTTCTGGACCACACCTGACAAAAAGATCAGAGCAAAAATGATGTATAAGGAACATGAGTTCGATTATTATGATGGCGACGATCTCCAAGCGATAGAGTTGCCGTATAAAGGCGATGATCTAAGCATGGTGATCGTCCTGCCAAAAGAAAAGGACGGTCTAAACGATATCGAAAAGGAGTTTGCCGGAAATTTTGACAATGTGCTTTGGGAGCTTAAAAGGCAGAAGGTGCGACTCTTTTTGCCGAAGTTTAAGCTCACGACAAAATTTGAGCTTTCCGACACACTCGCTGCGATGGGTATGCCTCTTGCATTTTCTAACCGGGCCGATTTTTCCGGTATGAGTGAAAGTCAAAAACTCTTTATATCAAATGTGATCCATAAGGCGTTTGTAGCTGTCGATGAAGAAGGCACCGAAGCTGCCGCGGCAACGGGTGTGGTGATAGGCAGAACCTCGGTAGGGCCGATGATACCAGTTTTTCGGGCGGATTATCCGTTCATATTCGTGATAAGGGATAACGCTTCGGGCAGCATACTATTTATGGGCAGAGTATATGACCCTGCTAAGCAGGGTAAGTGATAGTGTCGAATTTTTTAATAATTTAATTTCAGGAGAAATGATCATGAACACGAAAATGAAAAAACTGGTTTTAGTAATGTTGGTATTGTTAATGGCAGCAGGTGCCCAGGGGCGTATTAAGTTGGTTGCCCTGCCCGAGCGGGCTGCGACGGTTATTCGGCTGGATAATCCTAACGCGACGCTTATCGAGGAAGAGCGGGTCCTTACGCTGCAGAAGGGACTCAATAAGGTTGATTTTTCATGGAAGGCGGTCAGTATCGATTCCGATTCGATACGCTTGGCGGTGATCGACCATCCAGAGGGCGTTACGCTTTTAAACGTCAGTTACCCGCCGAACGAAGCAGCTCTGGTCTGGGAGATAAGCAGCGATAAGGACTACGCCGAAACCGTCAGGATAAGCTATCTGCTGAGCAACATCGACCGGCTCATAACCTATAAAGCTATCGCCGACAAAGCCGAAACGCACGTTGACCTTAAGAGCTATCTTGTGCTGAGGAATTTTTCGGGTGAGGATTTCGAGCAGGCGCGGGTATTGCTGGATTACGGCGAAGCGTTCGAGCAGGGTATCAAGCACGAGGAAACCAAGCAGATGCTTTTCTTCAAAGCCAGCCAGGTACCGATTACAAAGGTTTGGACCTTCGACGCCGCCATCCAGCCGTGGGATCCGGAAAAGCTGGAGAATAAAAACGTCGGCATCCCCGTCAGCTACCGCATAGTAAATGATAAAAAAAGCGGACTCGGCGATTTTTCGCTGTGGAGCGGCAAGGCAAGAATATTTCAGGATGACGGCAGCGAAAGTACGATCTTCTTAGGTGAGGACGTTACCGGTCAGGTTCCTGTCGGCGAAAAAACCGAACTTTATATCGGTGACAGCCGTGACATCGTCGTTACTCAACGCAAGATGGTCGAGCGCCGGACCAATATTACAAAGAACGATAGCCGCCATGTGATAATGTACGATATGGAAGAGGTGATCGTCGCGAAGATCGAGAATTTTAAGGATTCGCCGGCGGTTCTTACGGTCATTCAGCACATCCCCGGCCAGTGGGACATGAAGAAGAAAGATTGCAACATGCCCTATAAGAAAACCGATTACAGTACGCTCGAGTTCGAAATAAAGCTCCCTGCTCGTAGCGATGACGGCCCGGCAACGAAAGAGTTGAAGATGCGATACTTCCGCCGCAACATTCGGCCCGAGATGCGTATAGACCCGATGATAATGAGATAACGAACTCACAAACCTTCGATACGAAAGGATACGAAAATGAAAAGATACATACTTATAACGATCGTTGTTTTAACCGCTTCGATATGCCAGGCAAAGATCGACCTTGTAACGCTGCCGACGCGCGATACCGTTCAGCTTACCATTTATAACTCCGCCGATCTTACGCTTGCCCGCGAGAGCAGGGCGCTCACACTCAAAGAGGGCATCAACAAGCTGCAGTTCTCCTGGGTGGGTACCCTGATCGACCCAACCAGTCTTGACATGCTGCCCAAGGCAAACGCGGACAAGATAGATATCGCCGAGCTTACCTTTCCGCCGCGCGTAAAGAACCTCGGACTCTGGAACATCAACAGCAGCGTCTCCGGCAAGGTTCCCGTCGAAATATCGTACCTGACCAGCGGGCTTTCATGGCGGGCATTCTACATGAGCACGCTCTCAGAAGACGAAAAGACAATGCGCCTTCAGGGCTATGTCCGGGTTACGAATCGTAGCGGCGAAGATTATGAAAACGCCCAGACGCGTTTGATAGTCGGCAAGGTCCACATCCTCGACCGGATAGCCGACCTTGCCCGGCGCGAGTACCCTTACGGCAGACCCGGTGAGCCCGTACCCATGCCACGAAAGGCACGCAGGGGCGTAGCTAAAGACATGATGCTGCGGGCCAGGTCAGCGGTGTCAATGGAGTTAGGCGTAATTGCACCCAAGGAGATCAAGAAGGAAGGGCTATCGGAATATTTCCTCTATACGATACCCGGCACCGAAACCATCCGCAACGGTTGGTCCAAGCGTCTTGCAAGTTCCGATACCGAAGATATCCCGGTCGTCAATCTCTATAAATACGAGAATAGACGCTACGGCGAGCAGGTCGTCCGCTTTCTCAGTTTCAAAAACGACGAAGAGCACGAACTTGGCGATACCCCCATCCCTGGCGGTAAGCTAAAGGTTTACAGAGGCGTCGGCGATAACGGCAACCTCAGCTATGCGGGCCAGTCGTCGTTTAAGTATATCCCGGTCGATGAGGACGTCGAGCTTAACCTTGGAGCGGTTACTAACGTTGTCGTCGAGCCGAAGGTCATGGATTTCAAGACAGCTAACCATAAGTTCGACCGCAAGGGTAATATCTCCGGCTGGGATGAGATCAGGGAGTTCGCTATTGAGGTCAAGAACACCCGCGACGTCCCCGTCAAGGTAGAGATCAAGCGAAATTTCAATACCCAGTACTGGGATATCGAAAAGGATGGCCAACACGGAGAATATGAGAAAGTCGACCTCGACACCGTCAAGTTCATCCTGAGTCTAAAGGAACGGTCCCAAAAGCGGTTTACATACACTCTGGCGACGTACCACGGCACACGGACCGAGGGCAGATAATGGATAGAAGCTGGATTATTTCAGGCAGGCATGATCTTCTATTGGGAAATAGATCGGAAGTTCTGGAGAGAAAGAAATGGGAAATAGATCGGAAGTTCTGGAGAGAAAGAAATGGGAAATAAATCAACCATTGTAGTTGCAGCCATTATTTCTATAGGCGTTGTTATCATTGTAGGTGGTTGTATCGGACCGATGTATTGGGACGGCTATACCAGTCGCCAAGTCGTCGTAACTGTATTTGACGAAAATACTAATGATCCGATTCCAAATGCAGCCATTACGCTTGAGCAGCGGCATCACTCAACTTTGTCAAAAAATCTTTCAAAGGAATCAACACTCAACGCTACAACCGGACCAGATGGTATTGGCAAGCTTTATGTGCACTTCCCAGCATCCGGCAAAGATACTCTTTTCATGCTCATGCGCGAGGGGAATTTTGGAATTAGGGGAACCCTTGAAGTTACGGCTAAAGAGTATTCGACCCTTACAGAACCGCTTTCTTCTTTAGTAGGCAAGAATAGCTTTCCTATAGGGAATAAATCCGCAATTCATGTTAGAGTGAATCTGATAAAAACCGATTAGTTCTATTACCGAGAGATAATTTGCGTTTATTTATGAATTCTCTATACTTGACAGGAACCGATGAAAATGGTACTCTCTGGCACTGAGCAATTTTTTTAGTGTCAATCACAGGAGTTCGGTTTGAGAGTACTATCAGGGATACAGCCGTCGGGCAAGCTGCATATCGGCAATTATTTCGGTGCCATGCGGCAGCATCTGCGATTGCAGGCCGAAAACGAAGCATTTTATTTTATCGCAGAGTTCCATGCCCTGACCAGCTCGCCGACCCCCGAAGAGCTAAGGGCCAATATGCTCGATGTCGCTATGGATTATCTCGCTCTGGGCCTGGACCCGGAAAAGACGGTTCTGTGGCGTCAGTCGGATGTGCCGGAAGTTACTGAGCTTACGTGGATATTGTCATGCGTAACTCCGATGGGCCTCTTGCAGCGATGCACCTCTTATAAGGATAAGGTTGCCCAGGGCATCAGTCCCAATCACGGCTTATTCGCCTATCCGGTCCTCCAAGCCGCCGACATCCTGATATTCGACAGCGAACTGGTCCCCGTTGGAGCCGACCAGAAGCAGCACATAGAAGTTACCCGCGACATTGCGATACGGTTCAATAATCAGTACGGCGAGATCCTCACGATCCCGAAGGAGCATATAATCGAATCCGTAGCGGTCGTCCCCGGCATAGACGGCCGGAAAATGAGCAAAAGCTACGACAATACCATAGGCATTTTCGAATCGGAAAAGCAGGTCAAGAAAAAGGTCATGAGTATCAAGACCGATTCAACTCCCGTCGACGACCCCAAGGATCCGGACGCCTGCAATGTCATGGCACTTATGAAACTCGTTGCCTCAAAGGAAGAATACACCGAGTGGCAGGCAAAGTATCGTAGCGGCGGAACAGGATACGGAACCGTGAAAAAAAGACTCGTAGAACTGCTGCATGAGTATTTCGCTCCTTACCGCGAAAAACGCCAGGAACTTGAAAACGACCCCGCCCATGTCGAAAAGATTCTCGCCGATGGGGCACAACGTGCTCGTGCCGTTGCCCGGGTGACAATGCAGAGGGTAAGAACGGCGGTTGGGCTGACATAATGACTGATGATAATGATAAACTTGTAACGGTCGCCGAATATTTGGTGATATATGACGCTGAGTGTGCAAAGAACCGGCTTGAATCCAGCGGCATAAAGGCCATGGTGGTCGGTGAAAATGTCCACGGTCTATATCCCGCTGACGGGATGCTCAATGTCCAGCTAAAGGTCTTCGAAAGTGATACCGAACAGGCAAAGAGCATTCTCGATTCGCCCGGCAGTATCGAACAGGGAGAGGATTGATGGCACCGTATCGCGTAAATCTTGACGTATTCGCGGGTCCGCTCGACCTGCTGCTCTATCTGGTCCGCAAGGACGAGGTGGAGATATACGACATTCCAATAGCGAGCATAACAAAGCAGTACATCGAGTACATCGAGATGCTAAAGATGTTCGACATCGACATCGCCGGCGACTTCCTGGTGATGGCTGCTTCTTTGATGGAGATCAAATCCGCCATGCTTCTGCCAAGGGTCGAAGCCGAAGACGAAGATGACCTCGCAGGCGGCGACCCACGGGCTGAGCTTGTTCGCCAGTTGCTCGAATACAAAAAGTTCAAGGATGCCGCGAATATGCTCGGTGAATCCGCTAACGACCGCAAAGAGCGCTTTACCCGTCCCGATTCGATCATTGCCGGTCTAAAAGCCGACACCGCAGAGCCGGAGATAGATCTCGACGAAGTCAGCATCTGGACACTGCTCGAAGCCTTCAATGATATTATGGAGGCCACAGGAGGCGACATTTCCGCTTATGACCACATCACCGACGATACGCCGATCGATCTTTATCAGATCGAGATATTGCACCGCCTCCAGACTGAGGGGCCGCTGACCTTTGTCGATATATTCACCGGCCACAATAGCCGCATGGTGATGGTCGGCCTCTTCCTGGCGATGCTTGAACTTGTCCGGTCGCAACTGGTCCATATCGAGCAGCGAAGCCAGTCAGAGTCGATATATGTCCGCTCGCTGACCGACGAACCCGCCGAAACTGCCGTCCAAAACGCAATATACGCCCAGGAGGCAGAAGCTCCCGAGGAAGCAGCCGAAGCCGATCACGACAAAACCAGCGCGATACCTATAGTAGAGATATCGGCCCAGTCCGCGCCGGCAGCCGATCAGGTAGCCCCCGCCGTACAGGACCACACCCCCCGGGAAAACAACGACACGGAAGATTTACCCGATTTGCCAAAATAATATTTGACACCAATCCGGCAACCCACTAAAATCAGCTTAGATTTGGTTAATATGGATTTTATCCAAAATGAAAGGATTTGAAGATGGCAGGTAATTTGATTGAACTTAATGACGGCATTTTTGATAAGACCGTAAAAGGATCCGAAGTGCCGGTGCTGGTAGATTTCTGGGCTCCATGGTGCGGTCCCTGCAAGATGATAGTTCCTATCATTGAAGAGATCGCCGAAGAGTATGGCGACAAAGCCAAGGTGTGCAAGATTGATACCGACGAACATCGCGAAGCAGCGGTCGAGTATGCTATCAATGCGATCCCGACGATCATCCTTTTCAATAAAGGCGAGATCGCAAAGAAGTGGGTCGGCCTTACTACAAAGAAGGACATCACCAAGGAGTTGGATCAACTGATCGGATAACCAGCCCCAGGGCGGGTACATAAATTTTTCATTACTGCTGCCACTGCGGCAGTCATACAAATTCTAAAGGTCAGGCGATAATCGCCCGGCCTTTTTTTTGTGGCTTTTCAGTTTCCCCGGTGTTTTATTTCGAGTTTGCTATACAGTAGAGATACTGTTTGCCCTTGAGGTACATTTCATCTTTAAAAAATGCCGGCGAAGCCTCGATATTGTCATCGAGTTTGTTCACAGCCAGCACCTCGAATTTCTTAGATGATTTTAGCACATACACTACGCCGTTGCGTCCCGTAAAGTACACCAGTCCACCGGCTGCGACGGGTGAGGCGTATATCCCTTTTATCTCATCGAGGGTTTGCTTGACGTAGTGCGGTTTTCCGGTTCTGGCATCATAGAGAGATATAACGCCCTTATTGCCCGAGCAGACATAGAGTCTGTCTTTATATAGAAGCGGCGAGGGCACATACGGTGTAGCTGTTTTGACTTGCCATACGATGGCGTCGGTATCGGTCAGGTCCCCTGTCTTGCCGAGTTTTATGGCTTGGAGCGCATTGCCGCGGAATCCGCTGGTGCAATAAACCATCCCAAAGCCGACCACCGGTGAGGGTATCACATTTTGAGTTTGTCCGCCGCATTCCCATATAACCTTACCGTCCTTCGGGTCATAGCTTCGTATCCGTTTGCTGCCGTTTACGATTACCTGCAACTTCCCGCCTACCTTTACTACAACCGGTGTCGTCCATGAGCTTCTTTCGTCGCGCGGCTTTTTCCATACTGTGTCCCCGGTCTTTTTGTTGAGCGCCACGATATAAGAATCCCCTTCATGGTCCATAATGACGATCAGGTTATTGCCTACAAGTGTTGGTGACGACCCCTCGCCAAAAGAAGCCCGTATCTTCATCTTATCTGCCGGTTTGCTCCATTTGATCTTGCCGTTCATATCGAGGCAGTGGATTCCTCTCGACCCGAAATTGACCCATATCCGTTTGCCGTCCGTTACCGGTGAAAAGGATGCATGGCCGTGGTCGCGGTGATGACCTTCATGAGGAAGTATTTCGCTGACCGTCGTTTCCCATTTCGTTTTTCCGGTTTTTCGATCCAGGCACACTACGTTGAACTTATGAATATTGGTAGGGGTCTTGCCGCCGAATCTTCTCCTGCCTCCCCGGCCGCTATCTTCTTTTTTTTCAGCAGGGGCTTCCACGGCCTTTTCGGTTTTGACAGCGGCTTGGAAGATTATACGGTCCTTCCAGATGATAGGCGAAGAATCCGATTCGTCACCGGTGAGCTTAACTTTCCATTTGATATTCTCAGTTTCGCTCCATGTAACCGGCGGATTGCCCTCAGTATAAATCCCCGCCATGCCCGGCCCGCGCCATGTCGGCCAATTTTTACCCCCAAAAACCGAACCAACAATAAACAAACATACAACAACCTGACAAATAATCATCTTTTTCATAGTTAAACCTTTCTTTTTTAGTTCATTATAATAGCAACTGAACCATCTTGCAATCCCGGGTTTTCGCAAAAGGTTTTCTCCACGAAATTGGCTTTGAATTGGCTTTAATTGGGTTCGTTTGGGTTCGTTTCCTTTTGGAAAAAGAGCGTTATAAACCTTTCTGCAGCAGTTACTTGCGGCACTTTTGACTCGTTGAAATTGGGTTCGTTTTCCATTTTTTTACTTTTTTGGAAGCCAGGGGATTTCCATTTCGGAAATTGGCTTTGATTGGCTTTGTTTCGTTTTGGATTTTTGTCCTTAAAACGTTGTAAACCCCTCTGCTGCAAGAGTTTGCAGTGAATTCTGAGTTGTTGAAATTGGCTTTGTTCCTCAAAAAAAGGTTTTGGAAAAGTGCGGGTTTGCCTGAAAAAAGCGAGGTCATTCTTCGGTTTTCCCCTCTGGGTGATTAGAGGTTTCTTTAACAGCAACCCCGGCCAAAGACCGGGGCTAAACATTCGCAGGCGTGGCCTGCGATTAAGGAGCTTTGCGTATGTAATTTTGTTTTTATTAAGTTGCATTGTTTTATCCTGATTGTTATATGTGCATTATACAAAGGCTGGAGTTAAAAGTCAAGT
>SDBV01010298.1_pt1 | contig 12275 bp, 13 predicted proteins | sample 2277081 | NCBI WGS metagenome assembly SDBV01 (sample SAMN10402039, study PRJNA504765) | marine sediment metagenome | isolation source: marine sediment core GS10_PC15, 223 cmbsf | place: Arctic Ocean: Southern Knipovich Ridge | collected 2010 | reverse complement strand
CTTGTGAACCTAAGAACGTTGCAGTCACAGATTCTCCTGCATTGTAGACTTGATGAGTATCCAGAGGATAAGTCAAATCCGGTATGAGACTTTGATACATCTTCAAAGTGACTCCCGCTCTCTTGTATTCAATATCCGGGCCATTATAGACAAAGGATATCGATGGCAGGTCAACTGTCGTACCGCCACTCAGCCTGATCCAGTTGCCATCTGCTAGGCTACTTGTATGGGGGGCAAACATCACCCTATCAGCACTTCCCACGGAAATGACCACGGGATAACCGCCACCCACTCCCTGAACCGTTACCATGGATAACGCTAGAACCAGTAAAACAAGCGCAACCACGCGCGAGTACCTCTTTACAACCTTCACTTTCATATCTCCTACCATTGAACGGTGGAGACAGCGTTTATAAACTGTGCTAGGTGGTCACACAGGCGCATTCGGGACACCGAAGAACACCCCGATACCCATGAGGGTAATCCTCAACGACCCCATGAACCGGACACCTAAACGCATAGAAAGGCAAAGGACCCTTCCACCCTGGCCTAGTCCGACGTTCGGTGAAAACTATCCCAAACAGCCTGAGTTTCACTTTCTGAATAAATGATAACTCAACCATTCATCCACCTCCTCAAAGTCCATAAACAAGTGAAATAAAGACGACCCAAATAACGCTAGAAACGAGGAAACAGAAAACCGGAGTGTGGAGGTGTCTATGGGGACTCTCAACAAGGTCACCGTAACTGGGGACCCCACGGCTCCAAACATAGTTCCAAAGAGCAGGAACGTCAACCAAAAGATTAGCCAAGCCACCAAACAACCCCACAAAAAATGCCACCAAGAATCCATCCATTTACATCCCCACATAATTCTTCCAAGCTATTATAAGATGAGTTGTAGTTTGTTTACCTCGTAATAATTGAAGGAAAATCCTTCCTACTTTACGTAAAAGATGTAGATCGGGCGGAAATAGGCTCATCAATACCGTTTTAATTTTATATTTTCTCTGTTGGAAGTCTTTCTCTTTCCACCCCGATAAATGTTGTTCGAGAGTATTTCCGTATACAGTATTCTGTTCGTAATGTCCTTGAGGGGTTGAGACAATAAGTAAATTCCTATAAAGCGTCTCTAACCTCTTCAAGAAAGAATCACCTTCTTCCATAGACATATGTTCCAGAACTTCGCAAGCCATTACTATATCAATTGATCTTGATCTAAATGGAGGATTTCGCGCATCACAGATTATTAATTCATCATAAATTTTCTTCTGATTCAACACTGCAACATGGGGAATCCACAAATCGAGACCTATGAGAATAGGACGCCCCTTCTTCTTGGTTTTTATCTGGTAACCCCAACTACCACGACCATGCGCTACATCTAAAATAATGATTCCATCGACATTATCAGAAATTAGCTCCATAATTGGTCTATCAATTGAAAAGTGATGAGACATTGTATGTTATCCTAGCACGATTTAATATATAAAATCAACAAAATATCTCTTACAAATTTTTATTATAAATGTGCCTACACGATACAGCTTGCGCACGCGCGAACCCCACAGACAATCCGTAATGTGCTTTCTGCCATATTCAAAATGTTGAACTCTTCTTCAATTAGCTTTCGACCATTACTCCCCATCCTTAGCGATAGCTCGGGATATGAAAGGAGCGTACGCATCGCCTTCTCTAGTTCATCCACACTGTAGGGATCAACAAGTATGCCATTGTACCCATCCTGAACCACTTCAGGAACGCCCCCCGTCCTCCCCGCAATCACGGGTTTATTGCACGCACCGGCTTCCGCATAAACTAAGCCAAACGATTCGCGGCGACTTACCATGACAAATATGTCACATAAGGCGTAATAGCTTGCAATCTCTTCATATGATACTTTCCCTGCAAAGATCACGTTATTCTCCAATGAAAGATTCTGGACATGGGCATTAAGACGGTCTCGATCCGTACCAGTTCCAACGACTATGTACTTCAAATTAGAAATATCAGGAACAATCCGTGACAGAGTTTTTAGCACCGTATCAATTCCTTTCTCGGGGATTAGACGAGCTACGGTAAGAAAGACTGGACCAGTTGCACCCAGTTCATATCTTAGCTTGGTGGCTTGTTCCTCGCTTATAGGTTTGAACTTATCCAAGTCAATTCCGTTATGGACAACAAAAGCTCGGTCTCTAAGGGAAGGTAAAACTCGCAGTAAATCTTGCTGGGTTTTTCTGCTCACGCAGAAAAACGCTTGTGCTCGGTTGTATAATCGCCGAATAATAGGTGCGAATAACTTCAAGATTAATCGATTGCCTTCAATCTTCAGGTACCAATCAATTTCTGAACCGTGAACCGTTATAAAGTAAAGTGGCAGTGGAAAAAACAATAGGGCAATAGAAGCGGCAAGATGCGCAGTCGAATCGGTCAAGAATACCGTATGAGTTCTCAGATGCATCCACGTTTTCACCAGATTGACGCTCCCTGCCAAGATTTTGAGCTTCCCCCTAGGCAACGACATCCGTATCACATTATATGGCTGTTCAGCATCCCATTCAGTATAGTTGTCATCATAAGCAGGTGCCAAAACAATGACTTCGTGACCAAGGGCATAAAGTCCTTTAGCGAGACCTGCTGTATAAACGCCAGCTCCACCCGCGAAAGGTGGGAATTCAAGGGTGAACAGGAGGATTTTCATGTTTCCAACTGGGGCGCGCTACAAATTGTTTCAACTATTCTGACGTTTTCCCTTATTTCTTCTAAACTAACGGGCAAATCAGAGTCATTAACAATACTTTCTACGAAATTATAAATAAAGCCATAGTGGGCACTTACTTTTATTCCGCCAAATACCATTGTTAATGAATTTTCTATAGTTGTTCCTATTATGTTGAGAAACTGAGATGCCAAATGCAGATTGCCTTTCCCAACTGAATATGGCTTTACGGTTCGTGGGTTGTACTTTATTATGCTTCTTCCCCAGAGATCGACCTGTAAACCTAATTTTGTTCCTAAAATATTCAATGTATCTCCATGAAAAGGAGAATTGCAAGAAGACCAAATTGATCCCATACCGTTATCAGCATTTACCAAAACTCTAACTTCGTCGGCAGTCATCCATGAAAAATCGCTAAACCTCTTTGCCAAAACGCAAGTAGGTTCAATTCCTTTCAAGAAGGCTTGTAACAAATATACTGGGTGGGGAAGAAGTTCAAAGAAAATTCCTCCTGGCAACTTGTGGCACCAATGATTACTATTCATACACATATTGTCATCTCTTCTCACAAAAGTGCTGACATCAACGCTAATCAAGTCACCCACAACACCAGAATCAACGAGACGCATAGCTTTCTGAACTGAAGGATTATACAAGTTCTGATGCACTACACAGAGTTTGACGTTTTTTCTTTTGGATAATCTAATCAATTCATCTGCTTCATTGATATTCATAGCCAGCGGTTTTTCGATTAGCAAGTGACATCCAGCTTCCATGGCTTCAATAGCCAAAGAAGTATGAGTCTTTGGCGGCGTACAAATAACAACTACATCTAAGTTCTCCTTCAACATTTCTGAAAGACTTGTGTAATGACGTTTTATTCCGAACTCACTAGATACACTCTTTGCAAGCGACTCCTGTGTATCGCAAATAGCAGAAACTTCCAGTTCTCTCATTTTTGCTAAGACCGGCAAGTGTCTATGGGTCGTTATATGACCCGCACCAACTACTCCGATTTTTAATTTTTGCATTTCAATTAAACCTATACATACTCTCGTATATAGCGTAATAAAAATTTAACGCCATGTTTAGGTGCTAATAAAAATTTAACTCCATATTTAGGTGCTAATAAAATTTTTTGTTTCCAAGTATGCGGTTTAAGATATTTTTCCAATACTACGTTGAAACAATTAGCTTCTAATAAATCATAGAAGTTTTTTCTATAGTGAATTGTTTCAAGATATCCATTGATAAGACGAATATTGCGAAACGTAATTTGGTCAAGTGAAACTTTTACCTTATCAATGTTTGATACTTTTTCAAATAGTTTCTCTCCTTTTGGAGTGTTTATTATCACGGCTGAAACTCCTCTAGGATCATCAATTTCTTTAGGAACCCCCCAAAAGTCACCTAGAGTTATATCCGATACCCTTGGAATCTTGGAAAAAGGACAGGCATAGCAGACAGGTCTTAAGTAGATATTTCTCAAAAACCCGATCATAAATGGGTCTTTTCTGTGTGTCCGAAAATATTCGTTATTATTATTGAAAATTATTTTTGTGCCAAATTTTTTCCATCCAAGGGTTTTGTCTCTGAAACTAAATTCTTTAATCCCAGAATTTTTGGATTGAGAAATGTAATCTACGTATGACCTAAAAACGGTTTCTGATGGAACTCCATGGCAAATCACTTCGCAAGTATAGATTTCTATTCTAGGGTTACTTCGGATAAATAGATTCAGAGCTGCAATTTGACAGGGAGTTCCAGAAAATAGTACGGTTCTACCTTGGAGAGCAATAGAAACCGCCTTTTTATAGGCATCATCAACATGGCTTTGAATATATTTTGAACCTCGTATAAGGTTTAATCTTTCCTCCTTTTCTATTGAGACATGTCTTGCAATAAGATTATTATCAAAGGCCACTCCGAAAACAACTCCGCCCTCTTGGAGAACTATTTTAGCTAATTCCGTGAAAACTCCACCAGATGAACTTTTGATACGATTATGATCGTTCTTTGACCAAGATGCAAATGAAATTGGATTATCAATGCTTTCAGTTAATTGGTTATATATCATTGGGCAATATTCTTGGCATGTTCCACATTTTGTACATTTCTCAGTATTTATAGAAGGAACTAAAAAACCTTCTTGGGTCAAATTTATATCTATAGCATTTTGTTTACATACATTAAAACAGCCATAACAACCAGTACAATTATTATCCCCAATCCTATCTATTGCTGACTTCATTTAATTAATCCTTCTAGTTGCGTGGCGAATGAGATGAATAAGAGACCGAAGGTCGGCGACGCGAGAAATTCAATTAACAAAACCAACTAAATATCTCCTAAATATTCTAATTATTGATAGACCTATATTCTGCCGGTAATATATTAATAATCCTTTAAATCCAAATAATTTCGTTAATACATATTTTCTACAGTTATTTTTATGCTCTTTTAAATCTTTATCTATCATTCTCCCAGATTTACTATGTTTATGAATTATTTTTGCATATGGTGTTATAAATAAACTATTAGGATATTTTTGAAAAATAGAATGAGATAGTAGGACATCCTCATGAAAAGAATATTTCTTAAGATTCTCATCAAATCTAAATTCATTTAAAATATTCCTTTTAAAGGCCATACAACCACCATGCATAGTTGTACAATTTATTATCTTGGTAAGCATAGAAGGATAAGTTTTATATTTACAACTATTTTTGGAGTATTTATCTAAATAAAATATGCTATTAAATAAGTTTTTTAAATAATATACGGTTTTATTATATTCTATGTTAGTGATTATCCATCCTTGAACACCAAGGGCATTAGGATTATTTTTAAATACCTCTAATGTTTTTTCGATAAATTCGGGATAAAGAATCATATCACTATCCAAAAATAAAATGATTTCACCAGTAGAATTTTCAATACCAACATTTCTCGCAATGGCAGCAGATCGTTCCCTAGGATTTCTAATATATTTAAGATCAATATTTATCTTTTCAAATTTTAACTCATATTCTTCACAAACTTTTTTAATAGTATCATTGGGAGTGTGATCATCGACCACGATAACTTCAATAGGAGTAATAGTCTGCCTTAAAATACTATCAAAAAGCTCAGATAAGTTGTATTGTCTATAATAGGTAGGTATAATTACCGATATTTCCGATTGTGTACACGTCGTGTAAGAGCTATTCATTTAATCAACTCTTCTAATTTCTTAGCAACATATTCCATTTGGGTCATGGCCAGTTTCTTATTTTTCTCCACACCGACCCCAATCCTAGATATAATCTCATCATAATTCATTAAAATATACTCTACCTTATTCATTACTAATTCAACAAGTTCACCAGAACCCCAAAGAACATCACTTTTAGCTTCAATAATCAAATCAGGCATACCCAAATTTTCACCTATAACCCCTTTATATTTTACACTATAAGATAAAGCTATAGCGGGTTTCAACATTTGAAAAGTGGAGATTGCACCATGCATCCTACCCGTAATCGTGAAAACTCCATTTCCAAGAATAATACGAGCATCACTAGGAAGAAGAACATCAGTAATATAGACAATGTGATTTAATAATTCACCCGGTAATTCTTTTCTAATTTGGTTGATAACTTTTCTATCGTCTGCTCCTTCAGTTAATACATGAGCCAATAGAACTATTTTTTTAGGTTTAATAGCCCATACCCCATCAACGGAAGTGATAATCTTACTCCATGCATTAATATAATCTGTATAATTATCTGTATAATGATTAACTAATCCTGATGGAATTAAAGTAATATAATCATTTGAAGTCAGTCCATATTTTTTCAATAGCTTTTTATCATTATCTAAATCATTATTTCTTGGTAAATCCAGAAACGCTAAATCGCTTGATAAGAATACATTCTTTAAACTCAATTTATTTTTTAAATAGTTTTCTGATAAAGGGTCTCTAGTAAAAATATGACAATTTCTTAAACACAAACGCACTAATTGTTTTCTCCATGAATGAAAAGGTCCAATAGTCTGACCTAAAAGAATGACATTACATTTTTTGGATAATTTGTATAATAAATATAGTTCAACTATTAATCCAGTAATTGAATAATACTCAGAAAGATCATCACCGCCTAAAATAATTATTCCTTTAGGATTAAAGGATAAAAGATACTTGTCATAATAAAAAATTCTTGTAATTAAGTTTGAAATTTTTGTAGTTATTTTATTAGTTTTACGGATAGGAAATGTCTCCAACTTCTTAATAATGTTTTTATTAAGAGTTTCATTCTTAAGTCTATTTAAATCCTTTTCACTATATAGTGGAATTGAATAAACAGCATCATTACTTAAGATTGAGGAGAGATGATGAATACAAGATATTCCCATCATTGCTGATCCATAATTAAATGTGTTTGGAATATGAAGTAATATTATTTTATTCAAACTATTATTCATCTAAAGCGAACACTCCTATGTAACATTAACCCATAAACTAAGTTTTCTATAAGCTACTATCTGTTGTTCCATATATATTATTAACTCCAATTTCTGTTTTTCGCCTATCTTTGATGCTTTGAAGATAACGGAACCAGACCATTTTTCGTTCTCGTTCAAGAAGATATATTCCTCATGGATGAGGGAACCGTTGAGATTGACTTCTAAACGATAGGTTACGTTTTCGTCTTCATGGTTCACTATGCATACTATCACTTTTTCCTCATCTTCGACTTTTAATTCTGTAGGATAATTGGATGTTGTTCCATTCGGATCGAGAATGTAGAACTCGGTGAATCTTTCACCAATTCTAGGCGTCATCACAACATAGGTCAATGTAGCGAATGAACCAATTATGACTCCTATCAGAATCATATTGAGAATTTTATCTTGCTTACTTTGACCTAGATTAAACTTTGGATTCTTGAACGGAGTTTTGAACCTTTCTTCATCGGGTAACTTCGAACGTCTATCCCACGCAAAAAGTGCAACAGACCCCGTAAAAGCTGATAGTATGATTAATACAGGTAATAACCTAATGCCGAAAGGAGTAAAGTTCAACATCAATCCTAATGACGGGGTAACAGCCAAACTCAAGATGAAGCTAAGAGCTAACCTTTCGATGCCATCTAAATCATCTCTTTTTGGAAATAACAAGGCCGTTAATGAAAAACCCGGAAGAAAAACAACAAGAATAAGACCAAAAAAAACTCTAAACATCAAGGTTTTAAATAACCACTCACAGAACCAGAATTATAGATTCGAGAAAAGTTTTGTTTCTCTAGTGAACCATGAATGTCATACGTCCATATGAAATTGATTTTTCTGCCTTTATATTGGTGCCCCAAGATATGCTCTCTAATTACGATTAATGTATCTTGCAGTTCGATAAAATCTCCAGTAAAAAGATTATTCTCAATATTTTCAGTTTTTTGATTTAGTTCATATTTAAAAGCAATTTGGTAATACCAATCAGACGCTATATTTCCATTCCAAGTTTCTGAAAGAGTATTCAAAGCAGTTAATTCAATTTCGGTTATAGCATAACGACCTTCAGTAGTTGGGGAAAAAAAGCGGTTATCTATATTCGCTTCTGGACTCATTATGAGAAAGAAAGATAAAGCGAAAACGGAAATAGAAATTAGAAGGCATTTTATAAGTTTATTTTTGAACATTGAGTTAATCAAGAGTAGTGATAGAGACAAGGGAATAGCCTGAAGTATTTGACTGAAGTAAAGCCAGCGACCCAATATAATATTTCTACCATTTAGGAGGGAGAAAAAAGTTATACAAATAATTGCAATCCCACTGATTATGAATAAAAATCTATTTTTATTACGAAATTGTTTAGACAATAGATATAAACATCCGATAAAAGAGATGCTAAAGTATAAAAACATACCAATATTATTGAATATCTGTTCCCAGAAAGGAATATTAAATAGGTACTGATAACTGTGTCCTAATAAATTAGCGCGAAGACTTATTTTTATTATATAAGCCAGATATCTAATGTAAACTGTAACATAAGTCCAATATGTTAACATCCCTATGGAGAATAGAACACTAAGGATCAGTGTCACTGGTCGAATGCTTTCTTCTTCATGAAATAATCTAGTATAGATATCGGACCCTGCCCATATCACATAAAAAATTATTGCCAAAACCATAGCGGATATTGTATGGGTTAATATCAAGGTACCCATAAGAAACATGGCAACTAAAGTTCCAATAAACGGCTTATTGTTTCTTACTTTAAAAAATATGAATATTATGGGCAAAATCAGAATTGCCCCCGCAGTATTCGGGGTAGTCCATGCACCAAAACGTAAATGGGTATTTGATACTTCCAACAGCAAAGCAGCTAGTAGTCCAACTTTATTGCTTATTAGAAACTTACCTAAGAGAAAGACAAAGAGAGCATCAGAGATAACCTGTAGTGAGCTTATGGAGACCATTGTAGCCATCTTATAACCTAAATCAGTTACTAAGGATGTCATTCCAATCATTAAGTGCATAATTGGCAATTTAGAATATGCAAACCCTTCTGGAATGTGCCCGTTATCGAGTATCATATTTGTGAACCATTGATGCCACCAAGGATCAACCCCGACAACACTTGAAAATATTAGTATCTGTGAATACTGTAAACTGAGTCCAATTATGATAATTTTAAACAGACTAAAGTAAATATGTGGCTTTTGAGGGGATAGAAACAATATCTCATTGGCGACAAGTGTTGCCATAAGTGCTGTAGATATAAAATACCATATCGGTCTGATATAAGAATCTGTTCTTAGATATATTGAAAGTATACTGAAGGATAGAAGGAGAAAGAAGAGGATGTTTAACGTTATATAAAATCGGTTGCTACATCTCAGTTCATCTAAAGAAGAGATCAAAGAGTGAGAGAAGAATTTTCTTATCATCAAGTATCCAGTACACATTGTGAAACAGATTATACCAACAATTAACATTAGGAAGTTATCTATTACTAATTTTATATAAACAGTTAGAATCAAACTGAATATAGCTCCAACTATGGCTAGGGTTTTATCCAGTTCATCAATTAAGTACGATTTTATCAATTTAGTATTACTCATCTTAGACGAGATAACCTATTAGAACTAAAGTCATAGATAATAATAGAGTAAATAGTTGAAAAACGTTAGTTAGTTTATAGATTTGTTTAAGTCGTAAAGGTATAGAAACTTTAAGCAGGTAATTTGCATATGTTTTCTCAACTGATAGAACATCCGAGGGATTTGAGTCTAGCATCTTCTTCATTAATCTTTTTGAAACCCCTTCGTAATATGACCGTCTCATAAAATATGTGAACCTAGCCCGACTCTTTGGAACTTTGTGATATACAATAGCTGAAGGATCATGAATAATCTTCGTATTAGGAATTTTACCTAAGAGTCTTGCGGATAACTCTGCCTCTTCACTGCCAATTAACTTTTTACCTTGTCTCCCAATATTGCTTTTGAAATATCCAATCTTCTCAAATATCATTTTCCTAAAGGACATGTTACACCCAATAGGATTTCTTACACAGGATTTATGCTCTGGAAGTCCTTTATACGAACATCCAACCACCCAGTCAAGTTCTTCTGGAAACCATCTTGGACGACCATTCTCCCAAACGGGCTTAATAAGACCCCCAACACCTAAAACAACTGGATCATTATAGTTTTTAACGAGGTTTCTTAACCAGTCCTTATCCGCACGCGCATCATCATCAATAAATGCAATAACGTCCCCTAATGACTTCCTTATGCCAGCATTCCTAGCGTGAGATAGACCCTTCTCCTTAGAAATAACTATTTTAACGTGTGTAGGAATGCGTGAAGCATAATACTCCTGAAGCTCCGTATCGGGGTCTAATACAAGAAGTACCTCATCAGGTAACAAAGTCTGTTGGGTTAACGAATTAATACATTCAGAGACATCCTCACCTCTAGCAACTGTATATGTAGAAATAATAACTGAAATCTTCAGTTTAGTGCCAACAATAAAATTCTTTTCAGTATGGTGGCTCCGTGTTTTACGCTTAGTTTCTTTTCTCCTACACGGTCTCGGTACTCGATTGGGATTTCAACGATTTTGTTTTTCTTTATGTTTTGTATAAAGTGGTTAAGTTCAACTTCGATGTCGAATCCTTTTGATTTAGGGGTCCAGTGTTGAATTAGATTAAAGCGGATAACTCTTAATCCAGTGCATGGGTCCATGATTTTTACTCCGTTAAATATTCGGTGGGCATAGGTTAATAGTTGGTTTCCGAGGTGAAATATATCGAGGTCTCTAGTAGGTGGACGTTGGCCACATACCATTCCAACGTCGGGGTTTGATTCAAGTATGTCTATCATTTCAGGGATATGTTTTGTTGGGTAGGTGTTATCGGCGTCTATCATAATCACATATTTGTGGTTTAAAGAAGCGATCTCAAGGTAATCTATGGCATCCTTGATAGCTGATCCTTTTCCCGTGCTTTTCTGTGAAAATACCGTAGCTCCTAGTTTTTCCGCGTTCTCAGCGGTGGAGTCACCCATGGGTCTATCAATGACCAAGATAAAGGGATCAAAAACAGTGCGAAGTTCGTTAATGACGAGTTTAACACCTTCTGGTTCTTTATATGTAGGTAGAAAAACTATTGAATCATTCAAAATGTCTAAGTTTCTGATAAGCAATTATAGAATCCCTAGTATTTTTGAGATGTTTAGTGTGAATGAAATGAGTAGAGGTGCTATGACTTTGGTGAGGGCTTTATCGATGGCTTGGAGGGTTTTTCTTGTGTCGGTGGATATCAGTTCTTTTGAGGCTAGTAGGAGTATTAGCAGGATGTCGGATATGATTTGTCCTCGGGTTGATAGGCTGATTATTCTGATTATTGGGGCGATGGATAGGCTGAGGTAGAGCAGTGGGTTCTTCTCGGGGTTTATGCTGAAAAGGGTTAGGATTGTGACTAGGATAAAGGCATAGTGGAATAGCCCGTAACTCTGGTTAACAAATATGGTCACGTATTCTGTGAATAATATGAAGGCGAGGTACACGGTGAATGTTTTATTCATTTTTTCTGTTTCCTGTGTTTTTTTTATTGCGGCATCAAAGTCTTTCTTGCATTTGACTACGGTTCCTTCATAGTCGCGCCATTTTTTGATTATCTTCTTGGCATTCATGGTGTGTTGAGTTGGTTGTTTGTGAGGTGGTGGATGAACGCGGTGTGGGTCACCCAGGTATCAGCGGATGGGTGCCCCCACTCTACTGCGATGTTGGATAGTCTGTGTGCTTGGCCGATTCCGAAGGTTTCCTTCATTCTGGTGAATGGGTTCTTGAGGGCGTCGTTGAGCTTTGCGAGAATCTTCACTATTATGCGTCCTACTGCGGTGCTCTTGACCTCTTCTATGAACCTGATGGATAACCATAGGTAGCCCCTGTCCTCTCGGTTTAGGGCTCGGTATAATACTCGTGCTCGGAGGGCTTTGTTCCATTTTGCTATTAGGAATTTTCTGGTGAACATGAGTTGGTTTGTCCTTGTACCATTTACTGGTAG
>SDBV01010297.1_pt1 | contig 12276 bp, 12 predicted proteins | sample 2277081 | NCBI WGS metagenome assembly SDBV01 (sample SAMN10402039, study PRJNA504765) | marine sediment metagenome | isolation source: marine sediment core GS10_PC15, 223 cmbsf | place: Arctic Ocean: Southern Knipovich Ridge | collected 2010 | reverse complement strand
GAAAAGAAGGTGGTAACTGTGTAATACTCATTTCAATAGTGCACCCAGGGTGGTCAATTAACTTGAGAAAAAGGGTGGAACATTAACTTGATAATGGGTGGTAAATTAACCTGAGAAACGACACGTAGGTCTGGTTCCTAAAACGCAGGCGCCCTGAGCCAAGAATTGCTTTTATCTCTTTCATGAGCTTAGAAGGTATAGGTGGGTGGTCTCTATGTCTTTCCAATCGCCTTTTAGTTTCAATATCCAGGTCGGGGCGCATTGCTTTTTGGCCGTCCTCATTCTCTTGTCCCCTTACTACACTGTCCTGTCTGGCTTTGCGCTTTAAGAGTTCGTCGTAGGCATTAAAATCTTCCGCGACCTGCCTTATAGCCTCATCAACTTTTGCTTTTTTATGAGCTTCTTCCTTCGCTTGGTGCTTTTTCTCCTCTTCCCTACAAATGCTCTTGACTAAGTCACTCATATAATTGGAGTAAGCTTCATACTTAGGATGGGTCTCGACGAAGCCCTCTGTGTCTGTTTTAATAACTGGCATCTCGTCAGTTCTATGCTCTGGATCAAAGCTAGCAACCTCTATTGAACCAGCTATTAAATCACCAATATGGTATGTGAAAGAGGTGGTCGATAAACCAAAGAGGCTAGGCTCTCCAACAACACGTCCTCTTACTGTGGTAAGAACTCCTGGTCTTTTAAGCATCTTCGTGGCTACTAGGATCTCCCCAACAATGCGACCGTAGACAGGGTCTATATGGTCTACTAGGATTCTTCTGCTGGCGGGGATATACTTTGGCTCGCAGGGGCGACTGTTTACTATTACCTTGAAGTTTTTACCTAAGGGTAGTTCTTGAGCCAAGTGAGCCATCACTTTATTTATGTCTATTCTGCCGCACTCTGGCCTGAGTTTCTTTAGTATTACTGTGGTTCCATTAGTTTGACCTTTCGCGTCAAACTCTTTTAATTGCATTGAGGCGCGGTCTAGGATGGACTCTTTGAGCTTCCCCATCCTCTTAGTCCTATCAAGTTCATCTCGATCCAAGCAGAACTCAAAGACTTTACCATTTTTAATTGTTTTAACTTCTATTCTCTTTGCAATACCAAACCCGGCGAGCTTGCCAATTCCCTTGTTCCCGATAGGGAGACGGTGATAGATAGGAGTGCATGAAATGGCTCGCTTTTGCTCTGAAGCTAAGAACATATATCCTTCACGAATATCCTGCTCATCCATCCCCTCTCCATTATCCTCAATAACAATTTTATCTTGGTCATGTTGAATATTAACAGAGACATAGCTGGCGTCAGCATCATAGCCATTGACTACAATCTCGCCAATAGCCTTAGGATACTTACTATACATGCTGAGACCAAAATGATCTAACATTCTCGTTGCTGTGATAAACTTTAAATCACGTAGCTTGCGTCCTTCAGATTTTCCCTTCCTATTCATTTTTGCCCCTCCCAATTTTTATAGTTTAAACTCCTTTTCTTTCCGGGAATTGAATTTTGCTCTAACCTCTTTAATCTGCTTATTTATAGCAGAGAAGATTTTGTTTATGTCTTCTTCTGAGTAGCCATACATTTGCCTGTTGGATAGATTGCCTAATATCCTTAGTCTATTTAGGACTGCGTTAGTGCGTACTTCAGCAATTCTTTTAAATCGTTGTTCTGGTGTTTCATTTTTATTTACCTGCTCCATTTTACACTCCTTGTGAGCAATATTTGAGATGTTAACTAAAATATAACATACTATTTATAAAATGTCAAGTCTTATTTCTAATTATTAATAAAATACTACCATTATATTAGCATATAACGCAGTATATAACAAGAGATAAGATGACAAGGCATGAACTAAAATATTGATTATAGCGTTGGGGGGATAATGCCTAGTAACGTCGTGGGGTTTCTACGCCTGTTTAGCACCCACAGTTATCTTCGGTTCTGCTAGCTTCCCTCTATACTCACACTTAGTGCATTTTGCCTGTTTTCCTCTATAGACGGTTAGTAGCCCGCCACATTTGGGGCAGGGCTGGGGGAGGGGTTTAAAACTGGTGGCAAACTGGCAGTTGGGGTAGTTACTGCAGCCATAAAAGATACGCTTCTTTTTACTTACCTTCTGTACTAGCTCGCTACCACAATCCGGACATTTCACCCCAACCTTAACCTGAAAAGATGCCGTGTGTTTACACTCCGGATAACCACTACAGGCTAGAAACTTCCCGTAGCGTCCGTGCTTGATTACCATAGGCTTCGCACATTTGGGGCAAACCTCTTCAGTTAGCTCATCGGCTAACTTCACTTTATCCATAAGCTGGGCAGCATTCTCAAGGCTTTTCTCGAAGGGTGTGTAAAAATCTTGAACAACACTTACCCAATTTCTATTCTCATTAGCTATTTCGTCTAACTCGTCTTCCATGCGGGCGGTAAACTCAATATCAACGATGTCAGGAAAATACTGGCACATCAGGTCATTGACCACAAAGCCCAGCTCGGTCGGTTGAAAGCTCCCCTTAGTTTTGGTCACATACTCACGTTCCTGAATGGTAGACAGGGTAGGGGCGTAAGTACTGGGACGCCCGATTCCCCATTGCTCTAACATCTTAATCAGCGTGGCTTCAGTAAAACGGGGTGGGGGCTGAGTGAAGTGCTGCTCCGGGAAAAGCCCGAGAAGCTCAAGCTTATCGCCTTTGGCTAACCGGGGCAGTAAAGCGACTTTTGGCTCTTCTTTCTTAGCCTCGTCTTTCCCCTCAGTATAAAGAATGATAAAGCCGGGAAACCGGACAACCGAACTGGAGGTTCTTAGCAGGTAATTAGCCTTAGCCAGCGGGCGTTTGGCTTCAATGTCAACAGTAGTATTATCAAAAGTTGCCGCTGCCATCTGGCTAGCCACCATTCGTTTCCAGATGAGTTCATAGAGCCTGAACTGGGTAGCGGAAAGGTATGGCTTAATTAGAGACGGCTCCCGCCAAACCTTAGTTGGGCGAATAGCTTCGTGAGCTTCCTGTGCTCCCTTCACACTTTTGGTAAAGGAACGAGCGTGTGGTGGTATAAATTCAGCACCGTACTTACGGCTAATAAATTCCCTAACCTCTACGATAGCCGAGCGAGCTACCCGAGTAGAATCAGTGCGCATGTAGGTGATAAGTCCTACGCTTCCCTCATCACCTATGGGCAGGCCTTCGTAGAGTTGTTGCGCCACCGCCATAGTCTGCTTGGCAGTGAGGTGAAGCTTCCGCCAGGCTTCCTGTTGTAGAGTGCTGGTGATGAACGGTGGTGCTGGCTGGCGGGTTACCTTTCTTGTGCTTACTTTGATGACTTTGTAGCTGGCTGCTTCCAGTTCATCTTTAATCTCAGCCGCTTCTTCCTGACTATGAATGTCCAGCTTGGTGCCATCAGTGAGACCAACCAGCATAGCTCGGAGGACTATCACTTCAGCGTCTATTTTTTTGGTCAACTCCGCCTCAATAGTCCAGTATTCTACCGGGGTAAATGCTTGAATTTCTCGCTCACGGTCAACAACAATCCTCAGCGCTACCGATTGAACTCTGCCGGCAGAAAGACCTCTCCTTACCTTCCGCCACAAAAGCGGGCTGATCTTATAGCCTACCAGTCTATCCAGGACACGCCGTGCTTGCTGGGCATTAACCAGGTGCATGTCTATAGAACGCGGGTGCTTAAAGGCACGTTCAATGGCCTCCCTGGTTATTTCATGAAAGACGACCCGGCGGTAGGGTATCTTGCTGGATTTGGTTACCTCAGCCAGATGCCAGGAGATGGCTTCCCCCTCGCGGTCGGGGTCGGTAGCCAGATATACGACGGAGGCGTTTTTAGCTGCCTCCTTAAGTTCTTTTACAATTTTACTCTTATTGCGAGGAACTACATATTTGGGGACAAAGCCCTCTTCAACGTTTACCCCCAGCCCACTTCGCGGCAAGTCTCTTACATGTCCCAGTGAGGCTTTGAGGCTGTAGCTGCGACCTAAAATCTTGCCTAGTGTCCTTGCCTTGGCAGGTGACTCTACAATAACCAAATTCTTGCTCATAGCTTCTACTCTACTTTTACCCTGTATTCTTCCCTGACTTCCCGAGCCAGGACATAATTCATCGTCCCCATCTGTTTCACCAAGCCTTTAAGCTCCATCATCGCCAGAGTGCTGCTGACAGTTGATATGGGTAGACCACTGGAGCGGCAGACCTCATCAATATGAGTAGGTTCAGCTGATAGTTGCTTTATTAATAAGGACTCGGTGTCAGAAGCTGGTATGACCTCTTTTAGTTCCATCTGGCGGGTTACCGCCGTCAGGTTTAGTTCCTCTAGAATATCAGTGTAGTCACTGACTAGCTTGGCTCCCTCCTGGATAAGGTGATTGGTCCCTCGGCTGGTAGGCGACAAGATACTACCCGGAATAGCGAATACCTCTCTATTTTGCTCCAGTGCCAGGCGAGCGGTAATCATCGCCCCGCTGGCCTCCCCTGCCTCAATAACCAGAACACCCAGGCTCAGTCCACTCATGATACGATTACGGCGCGGGAAGTTTTCTGCCTTAGGTCTGGTACCCAAAGGATACTCACTTATCAGGGCTCCCTGCCGCATAATGCGGCGAGCCAGATTAGCGTTCTCAGCCGGGTAAACAATATCAAGCCCGCAGGCAAATACCGCAATGCTCCGGCCGCCGGCATCTAAGGCACTAAGATGGGCTATGGAATCAATTCCCTTAGCCAAACCACTGACAATAGCAATTCGGCTCTGAGCCAGGTCAGCCACTATTTCCTCGGTTACCTGCCTCCCGTAGACGGTAGTCCGGCGAGTCCCCACCACTGCCAGACACCACTCATCCTCGGGGAGCAAGGAACCTCTAATGTAAAGTATCGGAGGATAGTCATAGATTTCTTTAAGTCGGGATGGATAGTCAGCGTCGTGATAGGTGAGCACCTTTACGCCGTAGCGGTCTAGTTTTTCCATTTCGGCTTCCAGAGAAACCTTGTCTCGCCCGGAGGTAATGGCGTTTATTGAGTTCTTGTCCAGGCCTGAGTGCTTTAGGTCAATCGGAGCCGCCTGCCAAGCGTTTTCCAGATTACCGAAATAATTCTCAAGCTGGGTTAACTTGACCCGACCGATACCTGGGATAAGACTAAAACCCACCCAATATTTAATGTCCTTATTATTCATTTTCAAGGCAATTCTAACACAGGGGCAAACTGCTGACAAAGAGGTTGTATTTGTTCATATGATTAATGACACATTACCTACTTTCCTTGATGATATTTTTGTTGTTCTAAAAACACGGATGGCGAAAGGTAGCCCCACGCCTGGTGAGGACGGACAGTGTTATGTATCCTCTCCCATTCTAGTAGCTCATTACCTGGTTCAGCAATATCAAATGAGCTCTCCGTCACTTCATAAAACTCCTCAGTTATGAGTCCGGTGAGCTCGCTCAATGCCACCCCCTCCCCATAGCTTCTATTTACTACATTACATCAACCCACAGGTGAAGCGACTGGTAAACATCAGTTTGTCCCTGTCTATACAACAGAAACTCTACCTTCTGATTTTCGCCTGGCTCATTCGGGGTAAAGGCTATTATTCCCTCCCACTTCTCATTGTGCTCCAATCCCACCGGCCCCACTTCCTTATTCTTGCCCCCATCAATAATGACTTCTATCCGATAGGTCACAGGCTCATGCTTATGGTTGACAATACCTACAGTCACTCTGCCTTCCTCCCCCATTGCCAACTCTCTAGGATAATCTGCAGCCTTCCCTTCTATTCCCAGGATATAGAACTCGGTGAATCCCTCTCTCACCTTGGGCGTGGCTATAACGTAACCCAGCACACCCAGTGTTCCCAGTATACTAACAACCAATACTATCGATAATAGCTTAGTCCACATCCCACACACTCCCAGCCGAATTCATTACTCTAAATTCAGAGTCAATCAAATCTATTTCTCAGCACTACAGACAAGACTTTTGGCACTAGTTATTGACAAAAGTCTACATATGCAGTATAATGTACCCTGTTACGTGGTGTCAAGCTATTGACAGGAGTCTATTATTGGTTTATTATTTCTTAAATCCTACGAGATGTCAAGCAGTATTTGCTGTAGCTCTTAGGGGGTAGTATGAAAGTGGTCTTGCTCTGTGGCGGCATTGGGAAAAGGATGTTCCCCATAACCGAGGGCAAGTTTTTACTGAAATTCGTCGGGAAAACACTACTGGAACATCAGATTGAGATGGCCAAGAAGGTGGGGTTTACCGAATTTGTTATCGTAGGAAACCCTGAGAACATCAGCAGAATCGGGGAGATTGTGGCCAGCATTGCTGGCATCAAAGCTAATCTGGCTATTCAAGAAGAGCCCTTGGGAATTGCTAACGCTCTCGAAAATGCCAGTCAGTATCTCGATAGTGAAATCATCGTAGTCAACCCTAACGATGTCTTCGACATCTCCGCCTACACCAGACTCCTTGAGGCTCATCAGGCTGAGCCGGCTATTTCCTATCTACTTGGGTATGAAGTGAAAGACTACTTTCCTGGCGGCTATCTCGTAGTGGGTGAAGGCGGGGAGCTAAAGCATATGGTAGAAAAGCCAGGTAGAGGCAACCAGCCGTCTAACGTGGTAACTCCAGTGGTTCACCTGCATACAGATCCGAAAAGGATGCTTGATTATGTGCGCCGAGCCCAGAATAGCAGAGACGACGGGTACACGTGTGCTCTAGATGCTATGGCTCAAGATAAACATCGAATAAGAGTTGTCTCCTATACTGGCTTCTGGGCGGCCATAAAATATCCCTGGCATATCTTCACCCAGATGAGAAGATTCCTTGACCAAAGTGAAAGTTATATCTCACCCTCAGCAAGTATCTCTAAGAGAGCCTCGATTGAGGGGAAGGTGGTAATAGACCATAATGCCAAGGTCCTGGAGAATGCCGTAATACGGGGACCAGCCTACATTGGGCCAAACTCCGTAATCGGGAATAACACCTTGGTCAGGGACTATAGCCACATCGGGGCACATTGCGTAGTCGGCTATTCCACCGAAGTAAAAAACTCCTACATTGGGGATGGATGCTGGTTTCACATGAGCTATATTGGCGATTCTATCATAGGTGATGGCTGCTCTTTTGGTGCCGGCACAGTGCTGGCTAACTACCGTTTTGATGAAGGGAATGTCTTGATGAAAATCGACGGTGAGTCCCTGGATACCGGACTGAACAAGCTTGGCGCTATAATCGGAAATAATTCCAAAACTGGGGTTAATGTCAGCATCATGCCCGGCGTCAAAATTGGCCCTAATTCTATTGTCGGTCCGCACGTATGCTTGACTGATGACCTCGAACCAGATACGATCATACTGGCTGAGCCGGTTCACAAGACCGTCAGGAAGAGCATACTCAGCAAGTTGGCTCGCCCACCTACCTAGCTCGCCAAGAGTTTGAGTCTCAAAGAGGCAGAAATCGATGACGAGGAGGGATAGTATCCCCTCTTAAGATTAACGAAAGCCAAAGTGACTCGTTAATTATCGACGAGTTCAGCGCAGCTATCCAATGAGGTAAAACTATGGCTATAAAAAGAGATATGAGACCCCCGGAGTATCGCTACTGGAATCAACTTATGGACCATCTCAAGTATGATACTGAGGTCTTTTTTAACGGACAGCTTGTTTATCCCCGCCAGTTTGAGATTCACCTGCCGGGCAACCACAAAGTACCATGTGACCTGCATTGTCCGCATTGTGCCGGCAAATACTTTCAGAAAGATTTAGGAACCTGGGAGATGGACGCCCTAGAACTCCTTAATAAGTTGCAGGGGAAGATTCCGTATCACATTTATGGTGGTGCCTATACGGAGCCGCTTATGAATCCCTACTTCATGACCTTTCTGCACACAACAAAAAAATACGGGGGGCACTTTGGCATACACACCAATGGAGTATTACTTTCCAGATTGGAGGAACAGCTGGGGTGGCTTTCGGAACTCAATCGTATCTCAACTGATAAAGTAGACTACCTCTCAGTAAGCCTCGATGCTGGCTTCCCATGGTCATGGGCTAAGACCAAGGGGACAAAACGCGAACATTTGTTCAACGAGATTATCCAAGGGATGAGGAAGACGGTTGAAATAAGAAGAAAGGCAGGGAAGGGTCATGCGATTCGGCTATGCTATCTAATTTCCCCAGACAGTGATTCTCCCGAAAATTTCGGCGCCATTGTTAATATTGCCAAAGACATCGGTCTGGATTCACTACGGTTCTCTATCCCGTTTGCCTGCTATAATCAGTTATTTGACAAGGTACGAGAGTACAAACGGGAACGCGAAGTGCCGATGACAACTATTTATGAGCAGAGGCTGGCACCATATCTTTCTAGCTCGGAGGATGAAAAACCCTACATTTTCTATACCGGACCGGAGTTCACTGATGTTGATAAGTTTGACTTCAAGCAGTGTGTCTACTGTTACTATCAAATTACGTTTGGCGCTGATGGCTATGTCTATAAGTGCTCCACTACAGCAACGCCAACGATGGCGATGTGTCGCCTGGGAAAGATAACCGGTGATTTAGACGAATTCCACCGGCTACTATTGAAGAATGCAAACCCAAACTGGGATGCCAATATTTGCTTTTCCAGAGGTGCGCGCTGCAACCGTATGGGATTAGAGATCAACAAGGCATATGCTGCGCCACGTATCTCGATGCTTGAGTTTGCGAGGGTGGATGCAAAGGAACGACGTTTGAAATAAAATCGTAAGTACAAACACTTCAGTGACTAAACTGTACTTTGATGGTGGAGATTTATCTTAGAACCTCTCCCAATTATTTCACTTTGATATTACTTAGGCGATATGGGGAGGTAGTTAAATGATTGATTGCGCTTTAATCGGGTGTGGGTACTGGGGTTCTAAATTAAAGAGATACATCGAAGAAAATCAGAATTTCAATCTCGAGTGCATTTGCAATTCTAAATCTGACCTGAACGCAGTATGGAATGATAAGCAAATAACCGCCGTGGTGGTGGCGACGCCCAACGAAACCCACTATCCCATCGTCAAAACAGCCCTGTTGCATGACAAGGATGTTTTATCAGAAAAACCTCTGGCTTTGAAGTCTGAGGAGTGCGTGGAACTTAAGCAAATTGCATCGGGAAGCAACCGATTGCTCTTGATAGAGTACACCTACACTTTCTCTCAGGCATTGCAGAAGGCCGTTGGGATAGTTAAAGCTGGTGAAATCGGGAATCTTCGGAGCTTAGAAATGGCGGTAAGGCATCTCGGAAGATTCAAAGGGGGAAGCGTTTACTGGCTTCTAGCTTCTCACATGCTATCTGTCTTGGATATGTTCACCCCAATAAAGGATCTGTCTTTTCAGAAAACCGACTTAGTTATCCATCAGGGACAAGTTGAAACGGGTGTAATCTCATTCAAAGGAGGAGATGTGTCAGGGCAGATTGTGGTCAGTTTCAATTATCCAGGAAAAGAGACGAGAATAATAATCTATGGCGAGAAAGGAACCATTATCTATAACCCTGAGTCTCAGCCATCCTTGCAGGTTGAGAGGTATGAGAGACTCAAGTGGACAGTAGCCTCCAAGTTGCCCCGGGAACATAGGGAATTCCCCATTGATGAAGCCAACAATTTACGTCACGCCATAGAATACTTTGCCCAGGCACTACAGGGAAAAGCGGAGGGCAATATTGACAGAGCCGTTGCTATAACTGGAATACTGGAAACGCTTGAGGAAAAATAGGGCCGGCAGTATGAGCAAGGTAAATGAGGGCAAAGGCAAGTTCATCTAGAAGGGATGATGTAAAATCAGACAAGTAGGCTAAGCCAGCTATGGGGATAGATAGAGACATTGGTATTGACCCCATATGTGCCTGGCCAATTGCTGAGTCTGCAGTAAGGGATACCGAGGCAATAGTAAGGGTTATTTTCAGAAAGGACGTTGGCCAGTCCGAAAACCCTGAAGAGTTTCGAAATGTTTCCAAAGTGGCTGCCGAGCCAGGATTCGAACCTGGGCTAGAGGATTCAAAGTCCCCCGTGCTACCACTACACAACTCGGCAATTTATCCTATAATTCATAGCCCTTCGGTGATTTATATAGTGCCGAAGGTCGGACTCGAACCGACACGAAGGTTGCCCCTCAACAGTTTTTGAGACTGCCGCGTCTACCTATTCCGCCACTTCGGCATTCCTCTGGAACGCTGCTCCTTCTATTTTATGCCAAAATTAAAGATACCGCAAGAGAGTGTATTTCCCCCATCCCCACCTACCGAATTGATTTTTGTCTCCACCTCTGCTTAAATAGGTAAAGGAAGAAGGAGGGACAAGTGGAAGATTTAACACTGCCAGCTACTGACAGGAACATACTGGGGAAGAAAACCAGATTTCTGCGCCGCCAGGGCATCACCCCGGTTCATCTCTTTGGGCATGGTCTTGAGTCACAAGCCCTGCAGTGTGATACCCCCAAGCTTCAGCGTATTATCGCTCAGAGAGGGATGACCAGGCTCATTAGCCTTGAGATTGAAGGCGACAAGCAGCCAAGACCAGTGTTCATTCGTGAAATTCAAAGAGATGAAATTGGTGGTCAACTGCTGCATGTTGACTTCTACCAGGTTAAGAAAACCGAGAAGATAAAGGTGGATATTCCCATCGTACTAGCTGGCGAAGCCCCGGCAATGAAAGAGAAGGGGCGCATCTTAACCCACGGTGTCACCAGTCTGAGTATTGAGTGCCTGCCTGGCGAGGTCCCACCCCAAATAGAGGTTGACCTGAGCCATCTTGAGGGGGTGGAGCAGGCAATCTATGTTAGAGACATTATCCTTAATCCAGACATCACGGTTACCACTGCTCCCAACCAGTTGGTGGTGAAGGTCAGCGAGGCGCGTGTGGTGGTAGAAGAGGTAGTCGAAGAAGTGGTAGTTGCCGAGGAGGTGGTGGCCGAGGAGAAAGCTGAGGAAAAGACAGGAGAGTAGATACAATAAATACATGATAATTACAGGCGAATTAGACAGAAAAATCACAGTAGCTCAAGAAATAGTGAAGCGACTAGATAGTAACCAACCTCTAAGTAGCGCGCTCAGCCAAGTGCGATTACTAGCGAATATGACGGGTGACACGTTAAAAATCGCTCTGATAGATATATTGACCCATGGATTACTCAATGTGCCTTATCAAGGAATCCCCTTTACTGACCCAACATATAAGGCAGCTGGGTTATTGCACGTGAAATTATGTAGCATGGAAGACACTACAAAGCTAGATATTAATGAGATAGTTGACGAAATGAAGAAAGGACAACGAAGCGAGAAAATACCTATAAAGAATCAAGTAGTAACACTAAGTGTTTATGAAATGGAGAACCAAACAGCCCCTCCAATGATACCTTGGGATAGCCATGAAATGACTAACCTAATCTTTCAAGTAGCAGCTGCTCATGACAGGATCAAGTCTATCCTGATAACGCTAAGAGCCTACATTTATGATTATGTTAGCAACATTTGGATTGAAGCAACGAGAGAGAAGGATAGGATAGCCCTATTGGGTCCAGACTACAGATTCATAACTAACAAACTTGAGAGTCTTGAAACTTCTGTGGGGAGTGAACTCCTAGCAGCCGTTGACAATCTTTGTACAAACAATCCAGCCAACTGGAATCTCTGCGCTCTTGGATGCCGAAATGTAATCCTCAAGCTAGGGACTATACTATGGCAGGTTCCTGAACAAACCTACGTAACACAAAGTGGAGAGACACTGGCGGTGAAAAAAGACAAGGAGAAGAATAGACTGTATGCTTATATAGACGCTCGTTCTAAAGGATTAACTCGTGATAAGCAAGCACTACTTGACGAAGCTCAAGGATTAGTTGGGTCAAAGGGGAAACGGGAGATACGCCATGCTGACGCACAAGAGCTTGTAGTTGATACATTTCGCTTCATTGACTTATTGGACGAATCGACTGATCTTAAGCCTATTGACACACTATCTTAAGTCTAATGTCTGCCTTAACTATCCTCCTAGCTATCGCTTTGTGTCTATTTCATAGCAATGGGTGAGTTGTCCTCATCTATAGCCTTCTGCTATAATCTAGCGATGATTATTGACTTTCACACCCATGTCTTTCCACCCCAGATAAAGAAAAACCGCAGTAAGTATATTGATAGTGACCCCTGTTTTGCTATTCTCTACTCCAACAAGGATGCCAAGCTGGCTACGGCTGACGAACTCATTACCAGCATGGATAAAGCTGAGATAGATATTTCGGTTATCCTTAATATCGGCTGG
>SDBV01010296.1_pt1 | contig 12278 bp, 8 predicted proteins | sample 2277081 | NCBI WGS metagenome assembly SDBV01 (sample SAMN10402039, study PRJNA504765) | marine sediment metagenome | isolation source: marine sediment core GS10_PC15, 223 cmbsf | place: Arctic Ocean: Southern Knipovich Ridge | collected 2010 | reverse complement strand
CGCGGATAGCGGAAGGTCATGCCGTTGATCCTGATCAGCGACCTGAAGGTGTTGTGAATCTCGGGATTCAGCTTTCCGTACGGGGCCAGTCCCATCATCTTCCAATACTCGCTCTTTTCGGGACTGAATCCGCACAGATCGGTGCAGAACGAGTAGAGCAGGCCCAGGCTTTCCGCCCCTTTCATGCGCTTGATGAGGCGGATCCGCCCCTCCCTGTACTCGAAGTAGCTGATCGACCCCCCCTCGCCCTGGCCGTCGACGACCATGCAGGCAGCCTTTTCAAATGGGCTCGTGTAACAACCGGTTGCAGCGTGAGCCAGATGATGCGGAAAGGTTACGTAGGACACTCGGTGGTTGCCGAGCCGCAAGAGAACGTCGGCGAAATGCCCGCCGGAGAGCTTGTTCGCGGTGTGCTGCTGCCACACGGACCCGAACAGCGCGCGCCGATCAGCGAGGAACCGGCTCATGACACGGGACCGACGCTGCGGAAGCCGTTCGTGGCTCGCGAGGCCAAGCAGGTAGAGAAGGTCCAACACCCGAGTCGCTTTGCGGCTCCATGATTTCGCGATGACGTACTCGCCTCGCGGATCACTGTAATCCTTGATGATTCGCCGGACCGTTGCGCGGACGTCCGCCGCACACCCCAGGCCTCTCTTGTCCTGCAGGTATCGTTCCGATGCCTCCCCGAAGACAACTTCCCCCGACGAGTTCACGACCGCCACGGCGGGATCGTGAAAGCTCGTTGCGAGGCCGATGTAGAATCTTTCCATGTCACTAGAGGGCTGTTGAAGAGTAGCCGAGTCGGGGCCGCGGGGTCTCCCCACGCTACAGTTGCTAGACTGGGAGGGCAAGAGGCACTGTCAACTTGATGGGAGCGCAAGGGACTCGAGGCAGTCGGCGCCAACAGCCGTTGCGATCTTCAGACGCCCGTGACTTCTAATCAATCCTGAAAGGACCGGCTGCGACCACCCGGTAGTTTGCTGATCGTAGGTGATGCCGTCCTAACCTGAAGAGGTTCTGGACGACCCCGTGAACCGATAGAAATCGCTACGCTTGTCCAGCCGATTTGAACCGTCGCATCTGGCGTTCTCGTTGTCGGGTCGGTTGATGCGAAACGCCCCAATCATCACGCGCCTCACCTGTATCCGCACGAGCGGCAACACCCGCCCGATATAGATCAGAACCTGAGCTTGATTGATAACCGCCAAAGACTCTGATCCTTGAAAGCGGTGCGTGGCTCCTCCCCATCAATGAAGTCTAATCCAAATCCTGCCTTCTGATCGTCGTCATTCAGGAGCCAGTAGTTGAGTGAGAGCTGCTTATATGGGTGGTATCGATCACCGACGTCTGCCGGTCGGGTTAGGTCGTATCGCCACTGGAAGTCACCAACGAACTCCAGCTTCAGATTGAGAGCGATTGGAGCAGGCCACAGTGACGTGCGAAGGTGAGGCGCGAAACGAACCGTCGTCCCTTCAACACTGTCGACCTTGGCATCAAGGACTCTCTCGTACTCAAGACCAACATACGGGTTGTACGAAAACTGGAAGATGTCTCCAAACGCCGTTGTGTTGTCAGGAACCCAGAAGTATGTGATTCGACCACCGTGCCCGCGAAACAACGGCGTGAAATTCACCTGAGCCTGAACTGCCTGGGAAGTATCGGTCCGTGCGTCTTTATAATTGACCTGGGCCGTGATGATAGGCGACCATGGAAAAGAACCAAGATCGAGAACCAGCCAATCGAATGAGATGCCACTCAATATGGTGTTTTGCGGTTTCTTGAGCTGGGTATCGCGATGGTACTCGAAATAGGGACCGATACTTACCTTATCGTCTTCGTATCCTATACGGACTGCCGTCGCGGCCGCAGGCCGACAACGCTGGTGGGGTAGCCAACCCCGTGGTGGGCAGAAGCTGTATTTCTCTCTCGTGTGCCCCCTCGCTCCTCTTCTCTCTCCCCTCTATTTTCTCTCCTTCCTCCAAGGGTCCCGAGGTGTTAACGTGGTGGTGCCGAAGAAACTCCCCCTCGACGACGTTCCTACAAACTGACGCGGTCTCTGCCTTCAACCTGGCGACTCTGGACGGTCCACCACGTCAATCGGCGCGCAGCGCGATCATCGGGTCCACACGCGCGGCGCGGCGCGCAGGCAGGTAAGCGGCGACCAACCCGGCCGCGGCGAGAAGCATCGATGCCATCAGGAAGGTGGCAGGGTCGCGTGCGCGTACCCCGTAGAGCATGTCCGACATCAGGTGGGTCAGGGTGAGCGCCGAGACCAATCCGGCCAGGATGCCGAGGAGCGTGATGGTCATCCCACGCCGAACGACCATAGCGACCACACGTTCGCGCGGAGCGCCGAGCGCGATTCGGATCCCAATCTCCCGCGTCCGCTGGTCGGTGTTGTAGCGCATCACGCCATAGACGCCGAGCACTGCTAGTAGGAGGGACACTGCGGCGAACGCGCCGAGCACGCCTCGGGCTAGCCGCCGGTCCCCGACCGAGCGCTGAATCCGTTGCTCCATGGTGGCCATGTCGAAGAGGGGGAGCTGCGGGTCGATCTCGCGTACCGCCGTGCGCAGCAGCCCCACCATGGAGGCAGGGTTGGCCCCGGTGCGAACAGTCACCGCGACCTCGTGCGTCCAAGTCTGACGGTAGTGGTAGTACGTAATTGGCTTCCCCTGCTCCCCGAGTTCACCATGGCTGACGCTCCCGACAACGCCGACGATGGTCGCGGGGCCGCGTGCATGGACGATCTCCTGTCCGACCGGATCCTCGCCGTAGAAGAACTGGTTCGCAAAGTTCTCGTCGACAATCACCGCCATCGGGCCGCCGAACCGGTCCCTGTTGTCGAACAGCCGGCCCCGGAGCAGCGGAATTCCCATCGTAAGAAAGTAAGACCTGCTCGCGATCCTATACTCGGCGTGACGTAGCAGATCTCCGGGAGCGGACGGCCGGGCGGGTATGATGAGCGGGCCGCTGTCCCGGAGCTGGTCGCTGAAGGGGAGAGCCCAGGCGATTCCGGCGGTCTCCACGCCTGGGATGTTCGCCAGGCGCTCCAGGAGCCTGTCGTAGAACTCGGTCTGCTGCACAACGTCCTCGTAGCGGGAGGAGGGGAGCGCGACCCGCCCTGTGATGACACCGTCAGGGCGGAAACCGGGGTTCACGTCGAGCAGCTGCGAGAGACTCCGGATCATGAGCCCGGACGCCAGTAGGAGAACGAGCGCGAGCGCCACCTGGATCACCGCGTTGCTCGTAAGGAGCCGGTGCCGCGACGGATCCGCGGTGGCGCCCGGCCCCGCGTCGCGGAGCGCCTGCTGCAACTCGACGCGTGAGGCGCTCAGGGCGGGAATCGCCCCGAACGCCAATACGACTACCAGGGACGTGACGGCTGTGAAGGCGAGCACGGTTCCGTCCAGCCCGATCGCACCGAGCGGCTCCTGCTGCGCAGGAGACGACCGCGAGAGCAGCTCGACCGCGAACCTGGCGAACAACAAGCCTAGGATGCCGGCTGCTGTGGCCAACAGCGCGCTCTCGAGCAGCAGCTGACGCACGATGCGCCCCCGGCCCGCTCCAATCGCCATGCGGATGGCGATCTCCCGCGCACGCGCCATGACCCGCACGATCTGCAAGCTTGCCACGTTCGCGCAGGCGATTAGAAGCACGAGACCCACCGCGCCCATCAGAACCAGGAGGATCAGGCGCAACGGGCCGGCCAGGTACGTGACGATGGGTACCGCGAACAGGCTCTTGCCGAATATCGCCCCGGCGTGGTACTGCTGGTTCCAGCGCCCGGCCTCTGCGCTCAGCGCTGCGGTGAGCTGCCGGGAACTGACGTCGGGGTGCAGCCGCGCGAGCGCGGTCATGTTGAAGACGCCGCGGCGCTGGCGCCACGCCGGCGTGTAGCTGAACGGCTTGTAGATCCGGGTACCCCTCGGGTACTCGAACCCGGGCGGCAACACGCCAACCACCTCCCGCGCCACCCCATCGAGCTCAATCGTCGTGCCGATCACCGACGGGTCACCACCCGTGATCAGCTGCCACAAGCCGTGACTCAGGACGACTACCTCGTCCATACCGTTCAGCGAATTGTCCGGGGAATAGAGCCGGCCGAGGTGGGCCCGCACGCCGAAGACTTCGAAGAAACCCCCGAGGGTCATCGCACCCGCCACGCGGATCGGCTCGCCGGCTCCAGTCACATTCCACTCGACCCGTCTGAGCCCCGCCACTGTTTCGAAAACCTCGGTGCGCCCCGCCAGGTCCATCACCTCGGGTGGAGAGACTTCCGAGCCGATCAGGTTTAGGTCGGGCACGTTCTGCCGAATAACAACCACTCGATCAAGTTCCGGCGTCGGGAGCGGGCGTAACAGGACGGATCGAACCGCGCTGAAGACTGCGGTGTTGGCTCCGATCCCCACCGCCAGCGTCAGCACTGCCACCGCGGCGAAGCTGGGGTGACGGGCGAACTGCCGCCCAGCACACCTCAGATCCTGAATCCAGCCCTCCATCGAGTCTCTAATTGTTCCCGTTCGAAAAAAAACCGGGCCTCAATATGTTAGGGCGCGCCAATCCCGTGCCGCTCGGGTTCGCCGTACCGTCTCGTGCGAGGTGCGGGAGGACCATTCAGCGCGCGCCCGTAGCTTAATGAATTCCTCGATGAACCTTTCCGCGTCGCGCCCCGCGACTGGCTCGACTACGAACTTTCCTCGTGTGTCAGGTTCGTCGGCGTCCACGCTGCGGCCGACGGTGTAAAGCGTGAGTGCCCCGTCCGCATAGCGGACCTCCCGCACACCCTCCACGTCGAAGGTTATCTCCATGCCACGGATTCCGCGGAGTGCGCCCTCCCGGACAAAGTCCGCCGTCCACGCCCCAAGTCCCTGCTCTTTGATCGAGCGGTTGATGTCACGCTCCATCCACCGCACCCCGGCTTCGGTGAACCGGAAGACGATCCTGGTGTTCGTGAGCACGAGCTCGGTCGCGCCATCGTGAGTCCCGACGGCCGCGAGAACCGAGTCCGTCACCATTGGAGCACGCGAGCGCGCTCTACAGCCGGCAGGCGGAGCCAGAATCGGGCTGCTCGCCGGAGCCTGCGCGCAGATTAGGAAGATCATGCCTGAGACCCACATTGTTGAACACCTCCGAAGTTTGGTGCCGACTGCGTTGGGGTTTACCGTCCCGAATTCGCCGGCCCTGCATCGGAGAAGCGGGCGGGCCGGAAGGTCACGATGGGCGGCGCACACGAATCAGCCCGACCGGCGGCCGACCCGCACCAGTGGACAGGTCCGCAGGAGCCACTCCCCAATGCTAACTCGGTCGCGCCTGATCTGTCTACCTCCAGTTCCGGCACCCGACGCCGCAACGTCCTACGAAACACGGTCCCGGATCTCCCGTTCCGTCCGAAGCGCCGGCCAGTCACCCGGTCGAGGTACTCACCGAGCAGTTGGTGGAAGCGCTCAGGCTGGTCGATCCAGAGTACGTGACCGGCCGCCGAGACGACCTCTATCTCCGCATTAAGAAGCTCCCGCGCCCACCTCGTACTGAACTCGACGGGAAGGTACCCGTCCTCCGGGAATATTAACTGGATCGGGATCGGCAACGCCGCAAGGGCTGACGTCAGGTCCTCGGAGTCGGGCGGAAGCCCCGCCGCCTGGGACGCCCGGTTGTTGTAGAACCAAGTACCCTCCAGCAGTCGCCAACGCTCGACGTGGTGCAGTAACACAGCGCCCTTGGCGATGCGATGTTCGAGGTACCGCATCCTGGGGTCGGACGGGCTCCGCTCGGTGCTCAACCCGTTTCGTCGGAACTCTTCGAGCGTCGCGGGACGTCGGAAGCGCTGCTGAAGCTCCTCCTGATCGGGCAGCCTCAGGTCCGCCCGCCGCGCCGGGAGGGAGGCCACGAGAGACAGGCCAGCGACTCGCTCCGGGTGAGCCGCTGCGTAGCGCATCGCCAGGTAGCCACCCATCCCATGCCCGACCAGGTACACTCGCTCCTCGCCGAGCGCGGCCCGCAGTTGATCAAGGTCCTCGACGTGGCCGGCGACATCCGCCAGCGAATCGCAGGGCGACCGAAGCGAGCCACGCTGGTCGTAGAAGACGAATCTGAAACGGTCGGAGAGGGCGCTGAATCCATTACGGAGATAGCTGTGCTCCATCCCCCATCCGTCGTGTACGACGACCACCAGGGGCCCCGCACCCACTTCGCGCACGTAGAGGTCGCAGTCCACACCCAGGCGCAGCAGCCACTCGTGCTCTTCCCACGCCGCGACGGCGCCTTCACTCGGGGATGTGGTCGCTGGTGTGCCGGCAGGGGAAGGGCGCGCCACACACCCTCCCGAAAGGATCCATACGGAGACGAGGATACCCGTCGCAATCGCGCTAGGCTTCATCTGGCTCATGCCTCTAGGGGAACGGGTTTGCGGCTCAACCTGGCCGCACCGGCTCGCTGGCAGCGGCTCTGGGTTGGGGGCGCGCCGCTCATTCCTTCACGACGAGCGGCCTAGAGGGCTCCTTGCGAACCGCGAACTCAGCCCCGATCGGTGCTGCATCCAAGACCACCTCGCGGTCGAACCAACTCCTGAACTCCTCCTCGCCGTGCATGATGACCAAGAGCGTCTTGCCGCGGGTGAGATCGCGGATCGCCTCCATAACCGCGCTCTTGCTCTTGAGGTCCACGTGAGCGAGGGGCTCGTCGAAGACGTAGAAATCCGCATCCTTCGTCAGCGTGAGGATGACCTCGAACTTCCGCTTCTCGCCCTCGGAGAGACTGGCCGGGTCCCGATCCAGCTTTTCTCCAAGCCCGAACCTCTCGACCAGGTCCTGGAAGCGGACCCGCCTCTCGGAGGGGAGGTTCTCATAGTCGACGTTGTCCTTCAGCGTCCCCGGAATGAACCCGAAGGGCAGAAGCAGGCAGCTCATCCGGCCCAGCCCAGGGAGCGCGGCCTCTCCCCCGTCCACCGTAAGGAATCCCGCGAGGATATGCGTCAGCGTGGATTTCCCGCTGCCGTTCGGCCCGGTGAGCAGCACCGTTTCGCCCAGACGGATGCTCAGGTCGAAGTCCCGGAGAATCCGGTTGCCGTCGAAGCTGAAGCTCGCATGGGCGAACTCGATTGAATCGTGGTCCGGCGCCTCGACAACACCTGTTGCCATGAGGTGGAACTCTTCAATCCGGCGGATCTGGCTACCCAGACGCGCCAGGTCCGGAACCATGTTCGTAATCGACCGGAACGATGCCACCACCCGCCAGTAGGCACTTGTGAACGCAAACAGCCCGCCGATGGTGAGGTTCCCCTGGATCACCTGAATGCCCGTCCCAATCAGGACCGCCATTTCCGCATAGGATAGACAGAGGCCGCTTACCGCCTGGAACGCGGACGAGTATTTGACGCGGGCGTAGAGCAGCGAGAGGTAGGACTGGAGGCGCCGGTTCATCTCCCGGTTTACGGCACCGTGGAGACCGAACACGTTGACCGTCTTGTAGCTCTCTACGGAACGCCCCAAGCCCTCGCGCATCTGCGCCTGCGCCTCCTTCTCCTCGTCAGCGGTATCGCTGATCCTGCTGCCGTACTTGTCCGCCAGGTACAGCAGGATAGGAACGATGATGAAGAGAACGACGGAGATCTTCCAAGAAAGCCACAAGCAGACGACGAGCGCGCCCACTAGGACCATGACGGCGCTCACCAGTTGAACTGTTCGGTCGACGCCGCCTGTCACTTCTAGGGGCTCGTCCCCGATGCGGGAGATATAGTATCCGTTGCCCTTGTCGAGCTTGTGGTACGGAATCCGGAAGTAGATCCTGAACATCCCAACCGTCAGGTCTTCGTACACCCGGTTCTTCAGTTGCTGCACGAGCATGGCGCTCCACCACCGGATTAGGCGGATCGACGTAAACAGCACGAGAAGAAGCGCCGCCAGCACCACGAACGCGCGGATGTTTCCGGCGCTCATGCTGTCGATGAGCAGCTTCAGAGCAACCGGATCGCCCACCCCGGAAAGCAAGGCTCCAACGGACGTGACCACTAGCAGGCTGACGAACCGGCGCTTGTGCCGCGCGAGCAGCTTAAGCGCCTTGCGAACCGTCTCCATCCTGTTCATACGCCTTCCAGACTTGAGGAAACGCCGATGCCGGCGAGGTCGTGCAGCCACCTCGGCCCCCGGCTGGCAAGCCGATGGAAAAAAGCGCCCACGCCTGCTGACCCATAGCCGAAGTCCGTGCTGATCCGGAGCAGCAGCCGGCCCGGAAACGCGAGGCCCGCGGGTCTCTCGATTCTGAGGGAGAGGATGCTCTGAACGAGCTCCAGTGCCCGGATCCGGTATTCGTTTCGACCTGTGAACTGGTACATGTCAAGCATCAACTCGCCGATTCCGCTTAGCCCTTCGAACTGGCTTGGCAACACGGCGAACTTGGAGAAGGCGGCGTCCGCCGCGCTCTCGGCCAACCGCAGGTACATCTCGTCTCCTAGATGATGATGGAACCGGATCAACGTACTGCCGACCCCAGCGGCACCGTGTAGCCAGTAGGGCTCGGTGAGCAGATCGCCTTCAAAGCGCACCCACTTGGGTTTTCCAGAAAAATCCATGGCGCTCTCGGTCTCGAAGGCAACGCCCCGACGGGCGCATTCCAGGAATCGCTGCTCCCCGGTGGCTTGGTGGAGGTAGAGGAGGAACAGCGCGATCCCACTCGCGCCGAAGGCGAAGCCGTAGTGTACCTGTTGGTCGACGGAGTTCCGCCAACAAGATCCTTCGCTCCGCAGCTCCTCGGTCGAGAGGAGGTGCTCTCCGGCCTCCACGGCGGCCGTGAGACATCGGTCGTGACCCGTGGCCTGGTGTAGGGATAGACTCGCGAGCCCCCAACCAGCCACTCCATGGAACATCGTCGGGTCGTTGAAGCGAAGCGAGGACTCGTACGTGTAGCCTAGCACCTTCATCGCCTTCTCCTCGTGCCCCAGCTCAAGCAATGCGAGGGCGACACCGGCCGTACCCACGTAGAGGCCAGGCGGGTACGAGTGCGGCGCGATCTGGCGCTGCAGCACCCAGTGCTCCGCCTCCGCAGGGGCGCACCCGAGCACGTCTTGCAGAAAGAGGAGGGTCCCGCAGGCGCCATAGGCTAGACTGAGGGGGTTGGTCTGCAGGGCGTTGATGTCGGCAGGCCAGAGGCGGTCGGTCCTCTCCAGATCCGTCGTGCTGAGCACGTACTCCGCGATGCGGCGCGCCAGCAGCTCCAATTCGCTCTCGACATCGGCGAAGTCCCCTCTGGAAGGAGCAGGGTGCCGCCGAACCGACTCAGCCACCTTCCACCGCTGAAGGGTCCGCTTCGTCTTGGCCACATCGCCTTCAAGGAGCGAGAAGATGACGGCCGGAACCTCGCTCGGGAGCCCGACAGACTCGTCAATCCTGCTAAGCACGCGCTCCGTTGCGGTGGGCTCCAGATCGAACAGCGTCTGCACCGGCGTGATCAGGCTGTAGAGCAGCATCCCCAGGGCGTAGTGATCGTCCTCTGGCGTCAGACGGTCACGGCGGAGACGGTTGCGGGTAGCAAACCCGGGGGTAGCCCACACCGCGGATAGCCCCCCCATGGTGTCGGCGTCGGCGAGGAAGTAAGCGCTTTCCAGGTCAATCAGATGGATGCGGAGCGTGTCCGGGTCGATGATCACGTTTCCGGGAGACAGATCGCCAATCAGCACTCCCCTCCCGTGGACCTGCTCCACGGCGGCCACGAGCTGCACGGCGATCCGCTTAAAGATCCTGCAGAAGTTTCGCTTTCTGGCTTGCTCCCCGGTGAACGGGATCAGGGCGACGTCGCTCCTCGCACGATACCGCGTAAGCGTCCTACCTTCGAGGAACTGCTCCACCAGGAACACATGCTCCCATTCGGTGAACAGGTCGATCGCCTCGGGCAGGAATTCTAGTTCCTGCAACGACCGGAGGATCGCGAACTCCCTCCGGAGGAGATCAACGGCATCGACGAAGTCGCTGCCGCGGACCCAGGTCGCGGTACACGGCCGGGCCTCCTTGACGATGACAGTCCTGCCGGTGGAAAGATCGCGCGCCCTGTAGACGCCGCCGCGGTTCGAGAAGGACAGCGCGGCCTCGATCTCGTACCGTTCGTTCAGTACGTGAGTATCGTCGTAGTCGGTTACGGGACGGTTTCCGAAGGGATCGGACACCCATTCCGGCAACTGGTAGAACGGTAGCCGGTCGTCGGGCACCGGTTGGCCGTCGGGCTTGAGGATCACTGGATCACGCGCCCCCGTGACCGTCATCACATGCATGCGCTGCATTCCCCCGTAGCGATAGAACACCACGCGGCTGTCCTTGTAGCGCATGTCCGAGAGGATGTAGGGACCATCCAGATCCTTGGTCCGCTGGTGGAGAGTCTCGATGAGGCGTTCGAAGGTTGCCTGATTCGGCGGGTAGGTCGTGATAAACTTGCTCGACGAGCCACGGCCGAAGTTCTTGGAACCAGCGAACAGCAGAAGTGTCGGATCGGCTATGACTTTAAAGGAGGTTCGTTCCGCCACGCACTCCGGCACCACCCGCCGCAGCACCTCTTCCGCGTTCGCCACGGTCCCTGATACGTGGATCTTGAAGCCCTGCGGAGGGATCTCAATCCCTTCGCTGTGCGCCATCAGCCAGAGGTCGCCGCGCTGGACGCTCCACTGTGCCGGAAGCAGGCCACGCAAGGTGTCCTTGTACTGCAATCCGATTTCGTATCGACCCAGGGGCTCGAAGAACTCCGGGTCCACAAGGGTGAAGGAGAGAAGAGGTTCCATGGATCCGGCTCCTAAGCGTCTCGGCAAGTGCGGGGGTCGCTCGGACGCCACTCACCCCTGTTGGTGGACCGGTCCCCACACAGCAGGCTCGGATGCCAGCTGTTGTTGGCGGCGGAGTGGTTCCCGGCACCCCCACGGGTAAACCCCTCCGGGCGTGGAGAGCCGGAAGAGTCACCGTGACTTGTCGGCAACGGCGAAGAACGGGCGGGAGGCACCTTCCTGACCATAATCCCTCGGATGTGAGGTCTCAGGGCTTGTCCGCGAGGTCGTACTCATGACCCCGAGTGCTTCTCGACGCTACAGCGCAGCGGTCACGTTCGTCGTACAGACGGCGCTGGCGCAGCTGCAGCCAGTACAGGTGATGCTTGCATTACTGTTTTCCTCGTCCGCGAATCCTTCGGACATGCTCGCGAACCTCTGGAGTGACAGAACCCTCTGCATATCACAATTCTCCTTTCTCGAAATGGATGCACCGACTTCAAGTGAACGGGCCTCCCGCCCGAACGCCGGAGTTATAGCGAAGAGCCACCTGCGTTACCAAATGTGGGACTCCGCAACGCACGTCACCAGCCGCAAACGCGAAGCGAATCGCCGTAAACACAACGCCAAGAGTCAACCTGGGCTCTCGCCGACAAGACTCCCTCCCATAACTGACGGTTACCCCCTTATCGTGGCGCCGTGAGTCATGTGCACCTGCCTCCGCCTGACGGGTTAGAATGGCGCAGGACATATTCGTTCCCGCGTAGTGGAGACAGCCACGGGTCCAAGCCGGAGAAGACTGGGAGGTCATCGATCAAGCACGATATCATGACTGCAGCGTATCGCCTTTTCGCAGGACACCGAACGCCACAATTATGATCAGGGTCAAAAATGAGCGCAAGAAGAACAAATGACCTAGTACAAATGACCTAGTACAAATGACCTAGGAGTTCCGCTGGCTTGCCGCCACACGCGCGCACTTGAAAGCTACGATCTCCTTATCACTGTCACGTAAATGGATTCTCCCGAAGATACCGAGCAATCACCTCGCCGCGCGTCCGCACCCGAAGCGTTCGGAAGATCTCATGTGTGTGGTTACGAACGGTGTGCTCCGACATTCCCAGTTGGGCTGCGATCTGTCGATTTGTGAAACCCGCCGCGAGCGCCCTACATACCTCACGCTCCCTGGGGGTCAAGAGCTGCCATGCGTCATCTGCCATTTTGAAAACCTCCGGCGTTCTTGTTCTCTGGAGCTTATGGACCCGGTTTGGCTGGGTCAGATGCGTGCACCAAAAACACACTTCTCTTTACTCTCAATGAAGTCGCTCAAAGCACGCCCCGGGATGGCGGCTGGTGGGAGAACGACCAATTGTATCTGGAAGGGGCCTTTTCGGGCCCATTGCTTTGGTGTAGATGCTCTCAGATGGTCAAAGGTTACAGCCGGATTTGGGCGGTTTCCTGATTGAGGGGCGGGGGCCTCGCTCGTAGGTCCTTACAACCACATGGATATCCCAACTCCTGGCACCGCCCCACCCCC
>SDBV01010295.1_pt1 | contig 12278 bp, 10 predicted proteins | sample 2277081 | NCBI WGS metagenome assembly SDBV01 (sample SAMN10402039, study PRJNA504765) | marine sediment metagenome | isolation source: marine sediment core GS10_PC15, 223 cmbsf | place: Arctic Ocean: Southern Knipovich Ridge | collected 2010 | reverse complement strand
ATGCTGCCACTGGCGGCCGCGCAGACAAGGTGCGCGAAGACGCCCAGGATCACCGCCAGGCCTAGAGCCACGGACTCAGCAGAGGGCTTCGCCCCTCTTGCGCAAGGGTCGAGATGTACTCGCCGCGCTCTCCCTGTGCTCAATTCACCCTTGTTTCGGTGTTGCCTGTAATGGAGGCCAGTTAGGGCCGCCCGGTAACAGGCGCCCATCTTTCGTTGCCACTCCAACCCGTCAAAGCCTATAATCTCAGCGGCCCACCTGTACCACTTGCGCGGGTCGAATCGTCGGATTTTGCGGAGGCGTAACAGCCGGACAGCATGATCGCGTTGCCACACCATGAGCCATAACATTGAAGCAGCCTGGGCAGCAGCCGAACTCGCTGGAATACTCAAGGCAGATCCCAATCTCTGTTACGAGCCACCCGTGCCAGACCCGCCGGATGTCACAGCGTTCGCCTCTCAACCCGGAACGACTGGCTGGCCCCAACCAGATGGCGTGGTGTCATTGGAGAGCCCCTCCCGTCAGCTAGTCTTAGCCGTCGAATACAAGCGTCCGCAAGAGGGCATCCACGGCATGCTGACTGGCTTGGGGCAGGCCCACGCCTATCTCCACAAGGGCTACGCGGGAGCAGCGCTCGTTGTGCCCACCGTCTACCCAACCCACAGCGCCCCCGGTAGCTATCTGCGAAACGTAATCGACATGACCAGTCCAGCGGCGCCGATCGGGGTGTTCATCTACGATGCGCCCGACTCAAGTCGGGCGTCTCCGTTTGCTGGCAAGCTGGCCTGCGCCCGCCCGTTCGCCATGAGACCGCCAGGAACCACGGCGGCGTCGCAGATAATTCGAGCCCGTACGGAGACCCAGTGGGCCCATCTGAGAGAAGGGTCTAGCACTCGTGACGGCTTCTACAGATATCTGCAGATTGCCAAGCGGCTGCCGCTGGATGCCCCGCGCGAGCCAGGCGTCCAACTACCACGCGAGCTCCTGGAGGCCGCTGCTCGCCTACGTTCGGCCATCGACCCGCTCAAGTTCCTGTCGAATACTGCCGACGACAGCCCATCTAGCCTAATCTGGAGACACTTCTGGTTCACCTGGGTAGCCCATCGCACCGCACTTAGAATCTGGCGTCGCCGTCGCACAGGTCCATACGTCGTCAACGATGAGCCCACCCGCCTAACGAAAGACGACCGCTCCGGCCGCCAGATCTTCTTCGCGGGCAGAAGCGATTCGATAAAGAACCGTACCGTAGAAAGCCTCAACTCGGGGGCTATGTCCGAAGATCAGGCTTGGGAATCCTTCGCCGTGAACGTCCGTAGTCGCGCCCACAGCTTAAGAGAGGACATCGACAGTGGCCTCGCTCACCTCGGCCTGATCGAGCCGGACGGCCGTCCAAGTGATCTCGGATACCGCTTCGTCGACGTTTGTGAGCGCAGCGGAGACCCCAACACTGGTACCCCAGCAGCTATCCTCGGTGCCGCGATATTGCAGAACGGGAGGCTAGGTGCTTTCCTTCACTACGTCTACAGGGCGTCCGAGGAGGTCTTCCGAGAGAACCCGAGGGCCTACATCACCACGAGCGGCGGACGTGAGCGCTTCGACCAGAGTGCCTATCTCGAATACCTCGAGTCGCGATTAGCGGATGAGTTGAAGGTTCTCCGAAAGGTTCCCGCCAGGGGCGGCGTTGCGCGGCGACCGTTGCAGGCGGAGCTGGCGCTCCTCAGGCATTACAATTTTGTTGCTGGCTTCCGCTTTGCAACCGGCCTGGAAATCGACTGGGTTCGAGTTCAGGACGCCATGACCGTAGAGCTGTGACACGTGTCCATTGACTTGAGGGGTTTTCCTCTTTATCCTTTCGCCATACGGTGATCGTGTGCATCTGCAACTACGCAAGGATGACTCGACGAAACCTCATCTCATTCGCAGCGCCCGCACCGCCTCTCGCTTGAGTCGAAAGCAACTGGCTACACGGCTAGGTGTCGCGCAAAGCACCATCAGCCGCTGGGAGACTGGGCGCTCGACGCCAGGCCCGCTTGCGCGACAAGAGCTTGATCGGCTATTCGGCCCTTCTGTCCACGCCCCCTCGTCCCCAATTTCGGCAGATTCCGCGCGTGGATGTTCTCCGCCAGGCCCGACCGTTCTCGCGCTCTTCGCTGGGGCGGGCGGTCTGGCCCTGGGACTCAAGGAAGCGGGCTACGACGTCATAGCCGCAACCGACGTCGATCCATTCTCGCGAGACACCTTCCAGGCCAACTGGCCAGGCGTCCCGTTCATACTGAAGGACGTTAGGATCCTGACGCGAAACGACATCCTCGACGCTACGGGCGGCCGCAGCCCCGATATCATCGCAGGCGGGCCTCCCTGCCAGGGCTTCTCCACGCTCGGCGACAAGCTGTCAGCTGACGCTCGCAATCTCCTCTTCGACGACTTCTTCCGTACCGTCCATGACCTACGCCCCAAGGCCGTCATCCTAGAGAATGTCCGCGCCGTGACGACGATGTACGGCGGTAGATACGCCGATTACATCGTGCGAAAACTCACGGACGCGGGTTACGACGTGCAACAGAAGACGCTCGACGCCGCCGACTACGGGGTCCCACAACACCGCCTCCGAGCATTCTTCGTGGCCTTGCACCGTGGTTCTGGTAACTTCACGTTCCCCGAACCTACTTGCGGTCCCAACCGCCAACCCCATGCCACCGTCGGCGATGCCATAATGGACTTAACCAGCCGCGGAGAGGAAGTCCCAGGCCATGTAGCCCTCAAGCACTCCGACGTTGTCGTGAGACGGTACGCCCTCATTCCGGAGGGGGGCCGCCTACCACCACCCGAGCAGCTCCCAACAGACATCAGACGGAAGAACTTTGGAAACACCTACAAGCGACTCCACCGACAGATGCCCTCCCTCACGCTAGTTCCTGGCAATAACGCGTTTCCGGTCCATCCGACCCTTGACCGAAGCCTGACCCCTAGGGAGGCGGCTCGTTTGCAGTCGTTTTCGGACGAGTATGTGTTCGTTGGAGACCGACGAAGACAGTGTATTCTTGTCGGGAACGCCGTTCCCCCAGAGCTCGCCCGCGTTCTAGGCAAGGCACTTCGACGCGTTCTTTCCACTGACCGGGCGGGCGCTCCCCAACCGACGATCTCCCCTTCCGACGATGGCCATGCACGTGACATTCTCGACTTTGCGTCCCTGGAGCGTCTCCCCGTCGATCAGGGCTTCGTTGACCTGTATTGCGGCGCCGGCGGGTTCACGATCGGATTCGCGAAAGCTGGTCTTCGTCCCATCTGTTGTGTGGACATCGATTACCACGTTAATGATATGTTCACCGAGAACTTCCCAAGCATACCATTCATCAGAGGGGACGCTTCGACAACGCCGGTCCAGGACCAAGTCGTGGAAGCCGTGGGCGGTGAGCCCCTCCTTGTCATAGGCGGCCCGCCGTGTCAAGGCTTCTCCGTCTTCGGAAAGAGACGCTTCGTCAACACGAAGAACCATGAGCCCCGTCTTGACCCCAGGAACAAGCTCGTCTTCACTTTCGTCGACCTAGTCAGTAGGCTCCGCCCTCGATGGGTTGTGATGGAGAACGTTGCGGGCTTCCTCACCCTCGACAACGGCTCGTTTCTCGACCGGGTTACTCATGACCTACAGAAGCTCGGCTACGGCACCGTTGAGCATCGTGTCCTCAACACGGCCAACTACGGAGTGCCGCAACTTCGCAAGCGGTTCGTTCTTATTGCGAACCGAACAGGTCACATCATTCCCTGGCCCAAAAGGAAGTACTTCGAAAATCCGCGCGAGTGGCAAAGGCCATTCCGAAAGATCGGCGAGGTTCTCACTGACCTGGCTGACCCCGTCAGCCACGACAAGCACTCCTGCCACGTGGCTATGAACCACAAGCCTCGCCTCGTCGAAAGATACCGCTTTATCCCTGAGGGAGGTCGCCTCAAGATCGACGATCTGCCACCCCACCTGAGAAGCGGCTACCGAACTAAGACCGTTAAGAACTACAGCCACATCTTCCGGCGCCTACACCGCGACCACCCGAGCATCGCTCTAGTGCCCGGCCACAACGCCTTTCCAATCCACCCGTGGCTTGACCGGGCGCTTACGGTCCGCGAAGCCGCCAGGATTCAGACGTTCCCTGATGAGGCTGTCTTCAAGGGTCCTCGCCAGGAGCAGTGCATTCAGGTTGGGAACGCCTTCCCTCCCATGCTTGCCGAGCTCATTGCCAACAACATCGTGAAAGCCGAGAAGAACGACTGGTTCCCCGGTCGAGTGCCTAAGTCAGCAACCTATGCCCTGGTCGAGCTTCACGACCCCCGGTAAACAATGGCCGACACCAACCCCGGATCCATTGCTGCCACCCTCGGCATCTGTGAGCGCAGGCTGCGCGCCCGCTACGGTCAGCCGCGACACGGTAACAAGTCGGACCCCCTGAATGAGCTCTTCTACATACTGCTCAGCCGCCAGACCACGCCAACCAACCTCCAGAACGCTTATTGCGCCCTCCGACGGCGTTTCCCCCGCCGAGCCCAGCTTGGCCGAGCTTCTCTTTCCAGCATCCAGGCTTCGATAAACGGTGCAGGTCTCGGGCCGACCCGAGCCCGCGAGATACGCGACATTGCCCGCCGCACAAGACAAGACTTCGGCCGCACTACACTTGCGCCGCTCAGGCGCATGTCAACCGGCGAGGCGGAGCAGTACCTTCTTTCCCTTCCAGGGGTCGGAAAGAAGACGGCCAGGTGCGTCCTCATGTATTCTCTTGGCCGGCCTTCCTTTCCAGTGGACGTTCATTGTTTCCGCGTGCTGAACCGCCTCGGACTAGTAAGCCTTTCCCCTCCCGTAAGAAACCATGAAGAACATCTGCAGGCAATGGTTCCAGAGAAGTTGCGTTACAGTCTCCACGTCACTCTCGTCGCCCTTGGCCGCGATCTCTGCAGACCAAGAGATCCGGACTGCCTCAGATGCCGCCTCGTTCCACATTGCCAGTGGGGTCGATCGCGGACCGATGCCCTGCGTGGCCAGAAGCACTGAGTTTGACGAACTAAGGGCGCCCGCCTGGAGGCTGTCGACTGTCCGGGCGGGCTGTATCACGTATGGACAATGGCACGTTCCGTCGGAGGAACCGGCTCAGACAAGATTCGGAAGTCCAGAGGCGCCCTACTCGTCGCTATCGTCAAGAGAGCCTGCGCTGATCGGGGGGGTTGTAGTCGGCGAATCCCATGTTGGGTTCAGGTAGGTCTCCCGGCCGAAGTCGAGTCCGGAGTCAACGGGTTGAGTATGGAAATGACTCTCGGAATCTGAATCTCACGACGATTGTAAGGTGCGAACTCGGCCTCACACTCGAACCGTAGTAACCTTCGGTCAATTTCGATCTGCAGCGTGCCCGAATCGAATTGGGACAATGCTGCCTTCGCCACTACGGAATCATCTGCGACAGACTTGTATCGCGGGATGAAGTCCGGAAAGCCGGATGATCGGAAAAATCTAGACACCCTGAATTTGGGCGCAGGAGGAGTAGCGTCAAGTCCGGGTAGCCGCGGCTGGGCAAGTTCCTTCAGCTCGGCCGGTTTAAGGGCTTTTTCCCAGAAGACGACGGCGTACGGCCCCAGCCCTAGTTGTGCCCACGCGAGAGCAGTGGCTTCTAGCGAACCTTGAAACTCGTCCGCTAGCTGATATATCGCTGCAAGCGAAGCGCCCAGGTCGACCGCACGCGGCCTGAACCATCGCTCCGGGAACAGCAAGGCGGATGCACCCACGTCACATAGGTATTCTTCCTCGTCGTTGCGGTTGAAAGTGGCGACCGCCGCATCCGAACGGAAAACTGGCGCTCTCGAGTAAGTCGGCATCAGGGTATGGGCGATCTCATGGGCAATCGTGAAGTTGCGCCGCTTTTCTGGGTCGCGGCTGTTGACCTGAATAACCAGACCTTTGTCGACTGGCACCAGTCGCCCGGCCTCTTTCATCGCTTCCGGCTCCACACTCAGCACCCGCTGAAAGGATGCGAGTAGGCGGAGGTCCGTTGGTGGTCCCTGCAGTTCGCCTTTGGCAATTAGGTCGTTGGCTTGCTTCTTGATGGCTAGGATAGGGTCGTCGACTCCCGTGACTTTGGTCAGACTCAGTGCTTCGAGCGAGTTCCATGTTCGTCGGTTTCTTTGATGTCTGAGCGTATGGGTTAACCTCTTCCGAACGGAACGTCTAATCGACCCCAACACGAACTTCCAGTCATCCTCGGTCTGCGGACGTCGTCCACGATAGTGGACCCCAGCCAACATCCGCACGTCCTCCTCAGTGAGACGCTCTTTCTCAGCGAACGCCCGCAATGATTGTGGGATCTTAGGTTTGGATGCCGGATGGACTTCATTGCCCATCAAATCCGCGACTGTGGTTCCGAGTGCAGTCGCTACTTTGAAGAGGGTATTTGCTGATGGCCGGACTGCCTTTCCATTCTCTAACTCCCACAGATAACCCTTTGCCACTTTAGCCTGTTCTGCTAGCTGAGGAAGTGACAGCTCCGCCTCAACTCGCCGCCTCTTGATTCGTTGCCCAATGGTTTCCATTAGAGAACCTCCCACTCTCTTGACGGAACCCTGTGGATCCAGTACCCTGAAAGAGAACCCAGGGTTCTTCATCGAGTATATCACTTAGGAGGTGAGCAATGAAACAAAGTGGCGACAGAGAGCCAAAGGGACCGCCGGAAGGTGTGCCACCAGTCGAACCCGGTAGGCCGGACGATCCCGGCAGGCCGCCCAATGTGCCACCCGCTGATCCGCCCGGTAGGCCTGTAAGGCCGCAAAGGCCACACGGCGTCGTCGTGTAGAATGTCCTGCTGGCTCAACGGGCGGCTGTGGCGCCATGAAGTCGACCACGTTACTGTCGCCTACCCTGGTGCGACGTGGCGAGAGCGGCTGATCGGCGGGCACTCGATAAAGATTTGGCGGGTGCCCGTCGAGCCAATCCCCGGTCAAAAGCAACTCCCCTTAGTGCTGGCGGATTTGTCTGACGCCCGCAGCGTTTACTTCGAACCGGGTGGGCGGATCCGACACTCGCCAGATTGCTCCCTGCGGGAAGATGGGCATCCCCGCCTTCTTCCTCGTCTTCGCGTTGTCGCTCGCCGCTATACGGTCGAGTTCGAGTATCCACCCGCTAGGTGTGGCGAAGCCGGCCCTAAGCACCCGCGGGCTCGGGTGTTACAACCGGAAGTTTCTGCCCGAACATTCCCTGACCACCCCCACCTGAACCGCACCGAAGATGGGTCCGATTCATGGGCATGCCCGATTGCCCCACACACCACAGATTGGAAATGGCGAGAGGGGGCCACCGTCGAGTACTTGGATCAGCTGGCAATCTGGCTACTGAAGACGGCTGTCTGGTTGGCGACTGGACTTGGAATACTGGGGTGCGCTACATGGATTGGACCTGACGCTCCGCACCGTCCTGCTGACGTCCTTGCATCGCCTTCGGATGCAGCCTGTCGGTGCGGTAGTGGCGCCGGGTACGGTCGATGTCATATGCCGCGAGATATGAACGCCCTGCTCTCGGAGCTGAGTCGCGGTTGACGACGGCCGGCTGCCCACGAGCCACGAAGATATCCCCTCGTCAGCACATATTCGGGTACGCGACGAGGGGATCAGGCGCTAGACAACCTCTCGAAGACGCTTCTCCGTATCTGACGATGGCCCGGGCCCGGACCTAGCGCTCAGCCGCGGTCAAAGAGGTCGCTGATATCGATATCGAGGGCCCGAGCTAGCCTCTCTATGTTCACGAGGCCCACGTTCCTCTGCCCCCTCTCAGCCGAGCTCAAGTAGGTTCGGTGCAGCCCCGCCTTGAAAGCAAGCTCCTCCTGAGACAGGCCACGCGACGGGCCATGACTTCCGTCTTGCCGGAGCCAGCGCCCGCGATAACCAACAGGCGCCGCTTCGGGCACTGCACGGCATCCTTCTGCTGCGGAGTAAGGCCAGCGAGGAGCAGAGACCGTGCGTCTTGACCAGTGGCTGAGGCGGCTGCTTTCACAATTAGACTTTGGTTGCTCCCGAGGGTCGTCTCTTGAAGTCGATTACGAGCTTCTCCCATCGTTCGCGATCGGCCTCTGACTTCTGAATTTCCACGGCCCGCTGCAAGAGCGGGATCACGCGACTGGCCCACGATTTCGGCGCACCTTCATAGAACGCGGCGCGACCAATCTCCTCTACAACATTGGGCTTCAGCGACACAATACGTTCCGTAAGCCCCTCAATAGCCTGCGAACGGAGCCTATCGTCTGTTGTTTTCGCAGCCATCTCGACCAATGATCTCGCAGCCCCATACTTGGCCCATTTATATTTGTCGTGATCAAGAGCACCAAAGAGAAGACGGACATTTTCCCTTGCCGGGAATGCGCCCAGGGCGTGAATCGCCCGCCATCTAACAGTACCGTCCAGCTCGGTTTCGCGGTCGAAGGAGTTATAGATGGCCCTCACCTGTCTGAAGTCGGCCTCCTTGAGACCGAATCGCCTGATAAGATTCGATGCCGTCCAGCCGAGGATTGAGTCGTTACTCGTTATTGTCTGGATCTCTTCTTCGCATAAAGGAGGATCATTGGGTCGGCTGAAAAGTTCTTTCCATTCTAGAAAGCCGCCGTCGTCTGAAGGGATCTCTCGCACCATTGCCAGCAATCCTTGGGGGCTGTCAGCCGTTCTGAATTCTTTAGCTGTCTCCGCGGGAAACGTCGATAGCACCTTCTTGGCCCGCTCGCGGGTGCCGTGTACAGGGTCGAACAGCTTCTCGGCGACAAGAGCGAGTACGGCCACCTCCAACTCTTGGTTGTAGTGCTTTCCAGCCGTCCGTACCGCCTCGGCCATACACGTGACAGCCGCGGACCAGTTCCAGTCGTAGACACGTTTCAGAAATTTGTCGCCTGAGCCAGCATCTGGCAGCTGTTCAAGGGTCATCGAGAGCGCCTCAAAGGAACTCGACTCGAAGCTCAGTGCGTCGAAGGAAGTCCAGTTCCAGCTCTCTTGATGTCGAGCCAGATATCTAGATGCCAGATAGTCGTGCTTCAGCTGATGGTCAAACTCGGCCTGACCCTCCACGGACTCTTTTAGAACTCCCGCGGCCAACAGCCTTTGCCACCAAGTGTTCGACGACATGTGTTGCTGAAATGCCTGCGCATTGAAGGAGAGTGACTTATCGTTCTTGTATGCTTTGAACGACGCCTCAGCCAATGCTTCTAATGCGTCCATGTCTTCCTCGAACTTCATCTGCCGCGAAAAGAATGATTCTATGGCCTTTGCGGCAGAGCCCAGGTGAGGAGACTCCCTCTCAAGCGCGTACTCTAGAAAATATGGGATCTCGAGCAGCCTCCTGTCAGTTTCGGGCAGACTGTCATAAGCCCCTATACCGAACTGTTCAATATGTTGTCGAACTTCATCCGGATCGAGAGGGTCAAGCTCAGCCACCTGCCATGTGTGCCCGAGGAACGGACGCTGGATGAGCCTGTCCGTTACTAAGGCAGTCGCGTGCGGCGCTGTTCGCCTGACATATTCGTCCAGCACGGCGACGATCTGACGGGCGATCTCCTCGCCACTCACCTCATTCAGACCGTCGACCATCATCAATTTGTTCTTAGGGAAATCAGCGAGCATCGCGTAATTCAAGTCGACAATCGACACTCTCAGCAGTAAGTCGAGCCTTCGGTTGAAGTCATCGGATTCCAACTTAGTCAGGTTCTTTGAATCGTCTTTCCCCCAATCCTTCAACTTGAGTATTATCGGAATCACGTCCTGCGCAGCTATGCTCCTGGCCACTCTCCCCAACACCATGGACTTGCCGCCCCCTGCGGGACCGCGCAGGATCACTCGTTTCGTTCCCTTGGTGCTTTGCGCCAGTGACTCTGCAGGGCTGGTCTTGTCTCGCGCTGCGGTAACGGTCAGCCCAAACTGGACCTTCGGCTGGGGGTACTCAACCTCAAGGGCCCGTCCAAACGCTTCTGCGTACTGATCATGGGCGGCCTGATCCCGAGACCGCTTAGGCATATTGCTAACCAGCGCCAGGGCCAATGCGGCGGCGGTACTTGCAGCGTATTTTTTCCAAGTCTGCCGGACCTGATGACTGTTGACGGTATTACAGTAGTCCGAAACGCCCCTGATTGTTAGAAACTCAACCGGATGTATCGACCGCTTCTCGTAAATGGCCGTCGCCACACCACCTGACTCCATCTCGACTGCCAGTGCCTTGTCATATTTGGCCAAAAGATCTTTTAGCTTGGGCGATAGAGGATCAGAAAACAACGTGGGGCCTGCGAGCACTTCTCCGGGCACGATCTTTGGAGCAGTCGCTGATTGGTCTGGTCGCTCGACGTTGAGCGCATCCCACCAGGACAATTCCTCCACGCGGTCCACCAGCTTGCGAAGCGCTGCAGACGGAGGTTCGAAGGGCATGCCCCGATCTTTTATCTCGCCGCCTTCCTCCTTCACCATGTCGTAGCACTTGAGGTTCTCCGAAGTAATGACATCGCCCACATCAACGTCGTCTCGACCAATCCCGGCAATCGCGTCCTCACTTGGATCATCCACGTCCGCGACGCCACCGCCGATTCCAACGATCAGCAGTCGGGAGGGCTTCCAGTGGTCAATGATGTGGTTCGCAAGCTGCTGAGCCGAACCGGCCCCGCGATTCAGGCATTTTCCGCATATGACAAAGTGATGGCTCGTGTTATCGGCTGATGGCACCCAGCCAACGTAATAAGTTGTGCCATCCTTGTCGATTACCTCTTTCAGGCCGAAGGTTCTCCGAACCGCGTCTCTCTCCTCCCTGATCACCGTAACAACAGCGATATCGGCGGACTCAGGGATCCGTTGTGGCCTCACATCGCTCACTTCACTTTTCCTGAAGCCTCTTCCCCGCCATCGAGGTAGATGCTGTGAAGCGAGTCAAGATCGAGGGTAGGTCACGAAAGTCATCTATTGCATACGTGACGACCCTCCGTAGCTCTGGGTGGGCACGGTATCCGATCGAAAGAGGAGCCCCCTTCGCGACCGGAGCGTCATTGGCTCCGTCGCCGACAAACACCCAATCGCTGGTGCCCATACGGTATTCCCGTAGCATCAGCTGTATGAAATCCAGCTTTCCCTCAAAATCGCACGGCAGGAGGTTATACGTTTCTAGGCTCCCATCCGCCCGGAAGAAGTACTCGCATGCCGCAAAGGCGTGCAGGACGTTCAGATCCTTCTGCGCTCTCGCCGCGAGCTCCCGGAACCCACCCGAGATCAGAACAGGCTCATACTTCGTCCGATCAATTTGCGATAGCGTCTCAACGACACCCGGGTTGTACTCCGCAGCTGCAATAAGCTTCTGGAACAGGTCGCGTGACAGGTTATGCCGCTGATGTATTGAGATCGTGTCTTTCATCCAATCAAGGTAACTGTCATACCCGCCAGTCTCCCAGGTCTTGTGGGTCTCCACCTCCTCACGAACAGCATCCGGGCCCAACGCAAGGGCGATACTCTGCCAGATGGTTGAGTTGATGGATGTGCCTGGGAGCTGAACACTGGTCTGGAACAGCGTGCCTTCAACGTCCAAGACCAACAGCTTCACTTGACGACCCCTATTGCCATAGCCGGTTGGATCCAATCACCGTTCCCTTTGTCTCTCGCCGATGACACCCTCTTAGGACCGCCCAGACTCCGGAGACCGCACAACGAGCGTCCTTCAGTATAGCAGCTATCTTAGAAGGCCCTGACGCTTGATAGGGCTCCTCTCCGACGAGGGCGCGCTTCGCTCGAAGCCACCCAACTCCACCTCTTACAGGCAGACGCGGTAAGGTTCCGAAACACCGAAATTTATAAAAATACGGCAGCGCGTCATATCTCTCTAAGTGAGCTGGGGCGGCGAGGGCAAAGCTTCGGGCCACCGCAGAGCCACCGATTGAGCCACAGCACCAGCCAGTCTCAGGGGCGGCCAAAGAGCTCGCCTATCTCGATGTCGAGGGCCTGAGCCAGCCTCTCTATGTTGACGAGGCCTACGTTCCTCTGCCCTCTCTCTGCTGAACTCACATAGGTTCGGTGTAGCCCGGCCTTGAAAGCAAGCTCCTCTTGAGATAGGCCTCGCGCCTGTCTGACTTCTCGCAAACGGCGGCCGAACCGCACCTTGATGTCAGTCTCAAGAGGCATATTGCACCTCTTGAGCACGCTGACACCTTGAATTCTATCGGTCTACAGACTATAAGTAACATCGTGGTAGGACCGACAACCTGGAAACAAGGAAGGTTGTGATGTTCAGGCGGGTGATCCGACTTGCT
>SDBV01010294.1_pt1 | contig 12278 bp, 10 predicted proteins | sample 2277081 | NCBI WGS metagenome assembly SDBV01 (sample SAMN10402039, study PRJNA504765) | marine sediment metagenome | isolation source: marine sediment core GS10_PC15, 223 cmbsf | place: Arctic Ocean: Southern Knipovich Ridge | collected 2010 | reverse complement strand
CCCCCAGCGACACGTCAGGGCAAAGCCAGCTCGTCACGTGCGTGTGAAGGGAGTAAGGGAATCAGAAGTTTGATGGGAACGGAGAAGCCAAGACCTGTCGCCCCGCGCAGACTACCCTGATGCACGCTGACGACCTCGCCGTCAGCGTTGAAGATCGGGCTGCCGCTGGAGCCGCCGACCGAGAAGCCATCGAACTGAATTCGTTCCGGCGTAATCTTGCTGAAAATGCCGGCGCTCATCGAAGTACGCACTGTGCGCGTGTTGTCGAGGGCGTTCCTGACACCGGCAGGGAAACCGATGAGCGCGGCTGGCTCCCCTTGCGAAGTGTGTGTGCCGGACCAGTCGATCTTTGTCACGTGAGGCCACTTAAAATCGCGGATCTTGAGCAGCGCCAGGTCTACGGTCTCGGTGGACGGGATGCTGATGATGTCGGCTCGCACCATCCACTTCTCGTCGGCCATGGTGACGAAGACTGAATCGGCCTCACCCTCTGGAACGACCACGTGGCGGTTCGTCACGAAGTAACCTGAAGGACCGATCGCGAAGCCCGATCCATCGAAGATCTTCAGCCCCTTGAAGACAGTCACGAGCCCCACAGCACCCTGGTTGTCCTGTGCGAGCGCTGCCAGGTTCACACCTTCGACAGCACGGATCTGGGAACCGATCCCTGCCACCTGGGCCTCCGCGGCGCGAACCGCCTGCCGCAGGCTGTCGAGTAGCTGAGGCGACACTTGATTCTGGGTGGCCCGGGCGAGCTGCGCGCTCAACCTCTGCACCTCGGCGTCGGCCAAGCGGCGCAACGAGTCTCCGACGGCTAGCTGCTTATTGAGAGAAATTTGGGCGCGGACGAGGGTCGCCTCGAGCGCGCTCGTCCGCTGCTCAGCTGCCGTGAGCGCCTCGCGCAGGCTATCGACCACCGCGGCAGGCGCGGAGGCGGCGAGGGCCGCGGACAGCTCGTAGCGCAGCTCGTCGTACTCGATGATGGCGCCCTCCAGCAGCGAATCGATGAGCGCCCGCTGCGTTACATTGGCGAGGCGCTGGTCTTCGAGGGCGAGGCGCTGACTTTCCAGCAGCGAAGCGGTGGCGGCATCCCGGAGCTTTGTTTGGTAAAAGAGGGTGCCCACTATCCCCACAGCAACAACGACGAAGAGCCAGAGAAGGCGGCGCGCGCGCCGTGCGCTGGAGCGATTGGCCTCAGCGACGATCTTACGCACGACCGTGGTCGAGACCGGGAGACTCTTTCCTCCAACTTCCAATTCGGGCGGCTCGAAGTTCGAGCCTGCGGGGGACGCCGAGAAGGGCGGCTGTACTTCGTGTACGATGAACGTCGGACCGCCATCGCCCAGCATGATGCGGTATCCTGCATAAAGCTCGCTCGCGCCCTTCACTCGACCGCCGTTCACCCACGTACCGTTCATGCTCCCAGCATCGCGGATCATGACGGCGTCATCTTCGCCCAAGAAGATCTCCGCGTGAAAGCGCGAGACCGCGTCAAGGTCGCCGTTGACCGGGCACACTTCGCACTCGGCTGCACGGCCCAAACGGACGAGCTCACCGCTGGCCTCTATGTAGGCACGGCCGATCGGGTCAAACAACACCACGCGCAGCGGGGGGTTGTCGGTCGACTCGGCGAGTGTCTCCAGGAGCGGCGCGCTGCCGGCGGCCTGAACCTCGAAGCGCGGTCCCGACATTCCTAACCCGATCACCTGGCCGGCCCGCAACTCGACCGGCTTGGCAATCATCGTCTCGTTTACAAAGGTTCCATTGCGGCTGTCCGCATCCTCGACCCACCAGCGGTCGGTACGATAGGACAGCCGGCAGTGCAACGCCGAGACGACATTTGAACCCTCGCCGCTCAGCGGAAGCTCGAGACCGGGATCGCGGCCGATCCTGACCTCATCGCAATCGAACTCCAGTGGCGAATTGGACCGTAAATCGAGTAAACGTAGATATGACATGTACTTAGGGCTACCATCCGGGGAGAGGAAAAGGCGGCTTCCTCTAGTGTTGGCGGCAGGAAAAGTACTTCCGCTACGTGGCGGGCGGGAGGGCCTGGCTCATCCTACTCCGGTGAGGGCCAGGATGTTCACAAGGTTCATACGTGGAAACCCGTATTTACGGTCCAATCTCGAGAACCTAGATTTGATTGTGGCGCTCGTGAGTGACAGCTGCCTGCTGACCGGCCCCACTCGAGCGGCCGGGTCCTACGGAGAATGCGAGAACCGCGATGATCCCCAATCGACTGCATCCACTATCTGTCCTGATAACCGTGATTGTTGTCGCGGGATGTGAGGCTCCGGCCCCCAACCGATCATGGATGCCGCCGCCGCTCACCGATGATGCGTTGGACACCGAGGACGCGCGGGAGATCATCCGGCGCATGACCGACTTCATGAACGCTCAGCAGGAAGTCATGGCCGAAGCGCTGGTGACCTATTCCGTGATGCAGGAGTCCGGACAGAAACTGCATTTCGATCTGCTGCAGCGGGTAGCCGTCCGCAAGCCGGACAAGCTCTTCTGGGTGACGTTGCGCGACGATGCCACCGTGGACTCGGCATGGTACGGAGACGGCCAGTTTACGCTGCTGAAACAGCCGGCCAACATCTGGGGGCAGATCGATGTTCCGCCGACGATCTCCCAGATGGTCGCTCGTCTAGTAGACGAGTACAGCCTGGACGTGCCGTTTCGGGACATCCTGGCATCCGATCCTGGCGAACTATGGCTCGGTGATGACGACACTTCGGTGTGGTACGTCGGTGAGGCCTGGGTGGAGGGGACGTGGACCGACCATCTCGCGCTTCGCAAGCCGGGCGTGGATTTCGAGGTTTGGGTGCAGAAAGGCGCCACTCCATTCCCGATGAAGATGGCGATCGTCTTCACCGACGAAGAGGGTCTGCCGAGCTACGTCGCCCGCTTCCGCAGCTGGTGGACGTCACTGCCGGCCGACATTGGGTTTGAGTTTACGCCGCCGCCGGGCTCGGAACGCGTCGAGGTCGTGCCGGTGAGTGTACCATGACAGCGCTTCTAGGGAGACCGATGAAACGACGTACCTTCTGGCTCATCACTTGCCTACTGCTCACGCTCCAGGTGGCGAGCGTGACGCTTCCCAGCCTGGGAGAAGCGCAACGCGGACGGTCCGGCGGCGGCCGCTCGGCAAAACAGAGCTCGAACGTGAGCCGCTCGGGGACCGCCCGCTCGGGATCGACCAACCGTTCGACGACGCAACGGGGCAGCAGCCCCTCCACGGCAGGGCGCAGCTCTAGCCGCTCGACGGCAGGGCGCAGCGCGTCTCGCTCTACCGGTCGCCGCACCTCGGCGCGCCGGTCGAGCACGGCTCGCAGCCGAACGCGTCAGCGGTCGCGCCGCGTGCACCGGTCGCACCGCTACCGGCGGGGCCGCTGGGGCCACCATCGCTATTGGCGCCATCACCGCTGGTACGGCGGTTTCTGGGTCGGCCGAGTCATAATCAGGACTGCCGCGTTCGTGGTGATCGCCAACTCGTCGACCACGGTCGTAGTCCACTCGACCACCTACTACCACTACAACCCTTGGTACCGTCGGGTCCTGTACGAGGGCGAGGAAGGTTACGTCCTGACCTCGGCGCCGGTGGGATACGAGGCGGACGAGCTACCGGACGGCGCAGAGACGATACAGGTGGAGGGAACGACGTACTACTACGCCGACTGGTCCTTCTACCAGGAGGCGTCGGGCGGCGGCTACGTCGTAGTTGAGCCCCCGGACGGCGCGGAGGTGAGTGCGATCCCGGAAGAAGCGATCGCCCACGAGGAAGGGGAGGTCGCTCTCTATCAGTTCGACGAGATCTACTTCACGAAGGATACGAACGATGCGGGCCGGGAGGTTTACCGCGTCGAACCGCAACCGCCCGAGGAAGAGATCGATGCGATTCCGACTGATGCCGTTTCGTTCGTGGCCGACGGCGAGACCTACTACTACGTCAATTACAGCCTGTACGTCGAGTACGAGGAAAACGGTCAGACGGGATTCGTGAACGGCGAGCCGGAGGTCGGCGCCCAACTCGATGAACTACCGGAGGGCACGACGACGATCGAAGAGGACGGCTTCACATTCTATCAGTTCGACATGGTGTTCTTCGAGGAGGTCGAAGACGAGAGCGGCCAGGCGTTTTACGAAGTGATCGATAGCCCGGACGGTTCCGAGACCGTCGAGTTAGAGGCCGCGTAGGAGCTAGGCTACATCTCCTCCGGGAAGTTCTCCAACACTTCTTTGACCTTACCCATGAAGAAGTCCGCCATGGCGCCGTCGACGATGCGGTGATCGTACGAGATGCCAAAGTAGGCGCGGTGACGGATCGCGATCATGTCATCGATCACGACCGGGCGCTTCTCGATCGTTCCGATCCCGAGGATCGCGACCTGCGGCTGGTTGATGACCGGCATCCCGAACAACGAACCGAAGACGCCGGGATTGGTGATCGTGAAGGTTCCTCCGTGCACGTCCATCGGGTCCAGTTTGCGCTCCCGGGCCCGGGTGGCAAGATCGACGGTCTGCCGGGCGAGTCCGAGAAGGCTGAGCTCGTCGGCGTTCTTGAGCACCGGCACGATGAGACCCTGGCCAGCGTCCAGCGCCACAGCCATCCCGATGTTGATATCGCCGTGGTAAATGACCTGCTTGCCGGAGATCGACGAATTGAGGACGGGGAACTCTTTCAACCCATCGATCACCGCTTTGAGGATGAACGGCATGTAGGTGAGCTTGACTCCGTCCTGCTCGAAGCGCGGCTTGAGCTGCGTCCGGATGTCTGCCACGCGCTCGAAGTCGATCTCGAACACACTCGAGACGTGCGCGCTGATGCGGCGGCTCATCAGCATATGCTCCATGATCCGCTGCCGCATGACGCTCATCTCTTCGACCCGGTCGTTCCCCTTGACGATGATTTCCGGGATCTTGATCTCGAGGGTCGCGCCATGGATCGGCACATGCATCATTCCCGGCGCCCCGAGTGCCGGGGCTGCCGCAGGCGGCCCAGCCTCGATGAAGGCCAGAATGTCTTTCTTGGTGACTCGACCCGAGATGCCCGTCCCCGTCAGCGCGGCGATGTCGATGCCGTGCTCGGCTGCGATTCGGCGCACGAGAGGCGTCGAACGCGTGCGGATCCGTTCCTCCCGCGTCTTTGGCGCACCGTTGCCATCGCCGTCGACGCGCGCGGTCGCCACCGCTGCGGGCGCTGGCGACCGCGTCGCGGGGGCCGGCTCCGCCTTCGGTTCCGGCGTGCCTCCGTCACCCGGGGCCTCTACCGCCGCACCCGCCTCCGTCTCCAGGCGGGCGATCGTCGTGCCGATTTCCACCGTCACCCCTTCCTCTACGAGGATCTCCGCGAGGGTCCCCGCCGCCGGGGACGGGATATCTGCATCGACTTTGTCTGTGGAAATCTCGAGCAACGATTCGTCGCGCTCTACCTTGTCGCCGACCTGCTTCAGCCATCTGGTGATGGTGCCCTCAGCGATGGATTCGCCCATCTGGGGCATTATGACGTCGACCTTGGCCATGTTCGCTTCCTCTATAAGGATGCCCGCCTGTTAATAGGTCAGCATCCAGCGACTCGCCTTCACGATATCCTCCACCTGCACAAGATAGTAATCCTCGAGCGGAGGACTAAAAGGTACCGGAGTATCCGGTCCGGTGACGCGGCGAACCGGCGCATCCAGCCACTCGAAACAGTATTCGTTGACGCGCGCCGTGATCTCGCCGGCAATCCCGCCGGTGCGTGACGCCTCGTGGACGATCAGGCAACGGCCTGTTTTCTTCACCGACTCGGTGATCGCCTCGTCGTCGAGCGGGTTGAGGGAACGCAGATCGATCACCTCGATCTGGGCGCCATCCTCTGCGGCGATCTTGTCGGCCGCCTCCGTGGACTTGTGGACCATGTGGCCGAAAGTGACGATTGTCAGCGCATCGCCCTCCCGAGCGCGGCGCGCCTTCCCGATCGGGACCGTGTAGTCCTCGTCCGGCAAGACCTCTTTGATTCTTCGGTAAAGGAACTTGTGCTCGAAGAAGAGCACCGGATCCGGATCACGGATCGCCGCCTTGATCAGTCCCTTCGCGTCGTAGGCCGTCGCCGGGGCCAGCAGCTTGAGGCCAGGCACGTTTAGAAAATAGGCTTCCACGTTCTGGGAGTGGAATGGCCCACCCCGACCGCCGCCACCGCACGGGCCACGCACGACGATGCCGGCACCGATCTGCGTTCGGTATCGACTCTTCGCGGCGAAGTTGATCAGCATGTCAAAGGCCGGAGCGATGAAGTCGATGAACTGCATCTCGCAGACTGGCTTGAAGCCACGGTGGCTGGAACCGATGGCGGCGCCGACGATGGCCGCCTCGCTGATGGGCGTGTCGATCACTCGATCTGCGCCGAAGTGGTCCAGGAAGCCTTCCGTCAGTTTGAACGCGCCGCCGTACCGGCCGACATCTTCTCCCAAGATGAAGACGGATGAATCGGCCTCCATCTCCTCCCAAAGCCCCTCGCGGATGGCCTCGAGATAGGTGACGGCCTTCTTTTCGGTTTTCTGGTTGCTGGCCTCATCGGCCGTGACTTCGGTCGATGCCATGGTCCTCGAATGATCGATGTTACAAAAACCGAGCCCACAGCTCGGGGAGCGGGCCGCCGGCGAACACGCCGCTGAGCGCCGTCTCCGGGTCCGGCATCGGTGATGCCTCGGCCTCGGCCACGGCCTCATCGAGCTCGGCCTCGATGCGCGCGTCGATCCCGGCGATCTCCTCCGCGGTTGCCAGTCGCTCCGCTTCGAGGAGCGCGACGTATCGACCGATGGGGTCGCGGCCCCTCCACAGTTCGAGCTCTTCCGGCGGCACATACTTCTGGGCATCGTGCTGAGCATGCCCTTTCATACGATAGGTCTTTACCTCGATGATCGACATACCGCCGCCCGTCCGCGCCCGGTGGACCGCCTCCCGGGCGGCCTGGTACACGGCGAGGACGTCGTTACCGTCCACCTGCACCCCGTTGACACCATAGCCTTCGGCCATGTCGACAAGGTTCGGATTCGCGATCTCTTCCGCGGTGCGAGTGGCAAACGCCCAAGCGTTCTCTTCGGCGATGAGGACGAAGGGTAGGTGCTGGACGGCGGCGAAGTTCATCCCTTCATGGGCGGCGCCGGTGCGTGAGGCGCCTTCGCCCATGAATGTCAGAGCCACCTGCGGCTCGCCGCGCATCTTGAAGGAAAGGGCGACGCCGCTCATCACCGAGATCATCGTACCCAAGGGGGAGATGGGCCCTACCAGCCCGCGCACGGGATCGGTGAAGTGTGTGGTGTTGTCCTTGCCCCTGCAGTTCGAGTCTCCCTTCGCCATGTACTGGAGGAGCATCTCCTTGGGAGAAACCCCGCGAACCAGCAGCGCTCCCATGTTACGGATCGCGGGTGCCAGCCAGTCGCCATCCTCGAGAGCGAAAGCTGCACCGATCGACTCCCCTTCCTGGCCAAGGCTGCTGAAGAGGCCACCGACGATCTTGTCTTGTTTGAACAACAGCTCCAGCCGCTCCTCGAGGGAGCGGGTCAGTTTCATGTAGTAATAGAGCTTATGGAGCTGAGAATGGCTCAGTTCACTCATTCACCGACACCGATTAGAGAATGCTGATTGATGAAGCTCGAATGGATAGATGATTCATAATTGGTGATATTCGAACTTCGATCTAATATAGAACTTCGATTCTCACCAATCATCACTCATGAATCATCAATTCATTCGGACTTCATGACTCGGAATTCAGCGTTCATCACTCGCGCGCCGCCTTCAGTCTCACCGTCGACCCAACGAATCACGCTACCCGGTTCGATCTCGCGCCGCACGTAGCCCAGCCCGATGGGCCCAAACTCGGGTGATACCACGGCCGACGTCACTTCGCCCACTTTCCTATCATTCGAGAAGAGCGTCGACCCGGAGCTGGGGAGGGCGTCGTCGAAGGCGAGGCTCCGCAAGTGGCGATTGACGTGACCGCGATAGTGAATACGGGCCACAACCTCCTGGCCCAAATAGCAGCCTTTATCGTACGAGATCGCGTCCGCTTCGAGTCCCGTCTCCTGCGCAAGGTTCGCGTCGCTAATGTCGATGCCGTACTCTGGCACACCCCACTCAACGCGGACGATCTCCAACGCTCCTGCGTTGGCTTTTCTGCCACCCGCGCCCTCGACGGCTGGCAATATTTCGTCCGCTAGTGTCCCGACCTCCGTTTTCGAGCCGATCAGCTCCACGCCGTCCCCAAGCCGGCGATCGCGGATGACAAGCACCGGCTCTCCGGCCACCTGTATCTCGCTGACGCCCAGGTGCTCCGGCGGCAGCTCGGCCGCCAACGCCTCGCGCACCACCGCCGCCGCCTTGGGCCCGTAGATCCCGACATGACCGATTAGCTCGCTCAAGTCTTCGAAACGGGCGTAGAGCGGCGGGATGTACTTCTTGAACGCCGCCAACAGGTTCTCGAGACCGGCGCGGGGGACATCCAATAGCAGGCCGATGCTGCTGGGAAAGATGCGGAGATCCGTCATCACGTGCCCCTTCGAGTTGAGCAGCAAGGCGTATCGGCCCTGTCCCTGAAGGTCGATGACATCATTGCTGATCAGCCCGTTGAGCATCTGTGCCGGCTTCTCCCCGGTGAGCAAGACAGCACCACGATCGGGCCGCGCCACGAGGGCGCAGGTGTCGGTTAGAGCGCGATACTCGGCGTCGATATCTGCTTCCCTTCTACCTCGAAGGCTCACCTGGTGCCACCACTTCGATCATAGCGCTGTCGGAAATTGCGCTAGCCTGCTCGGCAACCGTCACGGCGAAGCTGCCCGGCACGACCCCGGCCGTATACAGACCCTCTCCTGTCACGGAGCCGCCCGTAGCGTTCCATACGAATCGCACCTCCATCGAGCGGCCGAGGCGATCGACGGCGATCGCCGTGAAGGTTTGCGTGTCGCCGGGCATCAGGAGAGCCGAGCCCGGGCTGATTTGAACGCCAGCGACGGGCAGCTGGCCAGACTCCCCAGCGTCGTCATTGGTGATAACGCAGGAGCCGCCTAGCGAGATGGCCGCGACCGTGACGACGGCAAACGCCGTGATGCTCTTCTGTCCGACGCGTCCTCTGCGCCCTAGCCGATCTTCATCCCCAGACTTCCGCAAGGATCCCCCCTCCCCCTTCCCCCCTCAAGAGATGAACGCCCCCGAAGGCGAAGGCGTTCATCTCCATCGAACCAGCGGCTGATGCTTCCTGCTCAGTCGATCACGAGTCGTAGTCGATAACCAGCGCGACGCGACGGTTCTCGATGCCGGTCATACCAGGACCACGAGCGCCAGGCACAACTTGACGATCGGGCGACTCGCCGTAGCTGACGGTCTTCACACGATCAGGGGCCAAGCCGCCAGCCGTTGTCAAATACTGCTTGACGCTGCCGGCGCGGCGCATCCCGAGATTGATGTTGTACGCTTCGCTGCCGGAGGGATCGGCGAATCCTTCGACCGTCACCAGGGCATCGGGAAAGTGCATCTTGACAACCATCGCGAACCGATCGAGCAGCGGCTTGTCCAGCTCGCGAAGAGCAGCTACGTCGTAACCGAAATGCACCGGGACGCTGAACTTCATCATCCCTTCCATGTTCTCCATAGTTGCATTGAAGTCGTTGCGCAGCGACTGCAACTCGCTCTCGAGGCTGCCGACGCGCCGGTCCATCGCATCGATCCGGCTCGAGAGCCCGTCATCTCCCTGCTGCATCTCCTGGCGGACCTGAGCCATCGCGCCATCGAGGTCCTTTTGCTGAATGCCGCAGCCCGCGGTCAATGCCACAGCGAGCGCTCCGAACAGGGCGGTAACCGCCATCCGGTCGGGCCGTCTCAACATGCTCCCTCCTCGTTTCGTTTGGCTTGTCTCTCCTGGGTTCCGAACACGCCGCTCACTCTCTCGACGCTCGTCCTTCAGGGCCTATTCCTGCACGGGCCCGACGCACGCTGGGCCGTACTGCTTCTGATAGCGGGGCCTGTAATACCACTGTTTAGGGCCTGGGGCCAACAATATGTCGATGCGGGTCCGGATTTGCAACGCTCTGTCACCCACCTGCTAAAAAAACAGCATCCAACCCGCGGCGACCGCCACCAGCTCAGAATTCCTTCCCATGGGATGGGGACGGCGAGCTCTCTCGGTGAACCCCGGACCCCGTGCACTGCGTAGGGTTCTCAGTTTGACGCCAACCGGGTATGCATCGAAATTGGTACTAGGAGGCATTCGATATGGCAGATACATCGGGCACGCTGGCTCCTCCGGGCCGGATCAAGTTACACGAGATCGACTCCAGCTCCTGGGAGCACCCGGCAGACCGGGCGGCGCTTCGCAGCCTGAACTCGATCCCGGGCTTCTCGGAGGTCATACGGAAGATCGTCGCGCTCTTAGGGGAGCGAGGAATCCGTCTCTTCTTCCAGGCGAACGCGGTCCGGGTGGGCCCGAATCAGTACGGTTGGATTCATGAGCGCTACTTGCGCGTTCTCGACACGATGGACCTGGGCTGGGAGCCCGACCTTTTTGTCTCCCAGACGCCCATCGCCAACGCCGGGGCATTCGGGGTTGATAAGCCGTTCATCATGATCAACAGCGCGGCGGTGGACCTGTTGGAAGCCGACGAGCTCGAGACTATCCTCGCACACGAAGTGGGACACGTCGCCAGCGAGCACGCCCTCTATCGCACTATTGTCGTCATCTTGTTGCTGCTCAGCCAGCGGCAGATACCGATCGCTGGGATCGCGATCCAGGTGGCACTCCTGGCGCTCCTCGAGTGGAGCCGCAAGAGCGAGCTTTCCTGCGACCGGGCGGCGCTGCTGGGCAGCCAGGATCCCGAGTCGTCGCTGAGCACCCTGATGAAGCTGGCCGGCGGCACCGAGCACCACGCCGAGGGGCTGGACCTCAACCAATTTCTCCTCCAGGCCGAAGAGTACGAGGAGGACGAGGACGTGGCGGACGTGGTGTTCAAGGTGATGAACCTGCTGGGCGCCACCCATCCCTTCCACGTGCTCCGGGTGGCCGAGATGCGTCGCTGGATCCGCGAGGGCCACTACGACCGCATTTTGAGGGGCGAGTACCAGCGACGGGGCGAAGAGAAGCGCGCTTACACGAAAGATGCGAAGGAGGCAGCCTCTTACTACGGGGGCGCCCTCAAGAGCGCCTTCAAGAAGCTCAGCAAAGCTCTGGACGAAACGCTGCGCGGCGGGCCCACAGAAATCTAACGTTCAATCGTCGGTGTCGGAGACGGGTCGTTGATCATCGATCGTTGCGCAGGCTCCGCCGCACCCCCTCCTCGTGCCCCAGCCGCGGTTTCCAGCCCAACACTTCCCGAGCCCGACTCGAATCGAACGGGTTTCCAGCGCCCATGAACGAGACGTTCCGCCGGTTGAGGAATGGCGGCCGGTCCGAGAGTAGACGGGTGAGGGACTCGAGAGCTGCAGCAAGACCGTAAACGGCAATGTACGGCACCGGCACGAAGACGGGCCGCTTACCGAGCTGACGGGCGAGTAGCTCGAAAAGCTGGCGCTGGGTGATCGGGAAGTCCGTGGCCAGGTTGAAGGCTTCGCCTGCCGCTCGCTCGCTGGTCAGAGCCAGCAAGATGGCGTCGGCCACGTTGGCGGCGTGGACGAGGGGCAATTCGCTCTGCCCGCCACCCACCAGCGGGACCAGCGGGGAGTTGAGCACTCGGAGCAGTCTGGGAATCGCGACCCGGTCACGCTCGCCATACATGAGAGCGGGGCGAACCACGGACACCTCCAGGCTCCCTTCGCGCTGAAAGCGCCATGCGGCTTCCTCCGCCAACCGCTTGGAGCGTGCATAGAACTCCCCAGCGGCCAGCGGCAGGTCGAGGGGCATATCTTCGGTGACCGGTGCCAGCCCCGCCACTTCGGCGCCACCATAGACAGCGATGCTGCTGACATGAACGACCCGCCGGACTCCGGCCCGAACCGCCGCTTCGAGGACTGCCTTGGTCCCTCCGACGTTGACCTCGCTATAGGTCTGCCAAGTAGCGTCTGCGACGACGATCGCCGCGGCGTGGACGACGGCGTCCGAGTCAGCGATGGCGCCGGCCAGAGCATCGACATCCGTGAGCGGAGCCTCCCGCAGCTTCACTCCGATGGAATCGAGGAACGATGTATCCGATGTCTGGCGCACGAGGGCTACGACGTCCTGGCCCTCGATTCGCAGCCTTTCCGCCACGTGGCTGCCCAGCAAACCGCTAGCTCCGGTGATGAAGACTCGCAAGCAAACCGCC
>SDBV01010293.1_pt1 | contig 12279 bp, 12 predicted proteins | sample 2277081 | NCBI WGS metagenome assembly SDBV01 (sample SAMN10402039, study PRJNA504765) | marine sediment metagenome | isolation source: marine sediment core GS10_PC15, 223 cmbsf | place: Arctic Ocean: Southern Knipovich Ridge | collected 2010 | reverse complement strand
TTACTGACAACTGTTAATAAGACTTTGCTTTTTGAAAATACAACCGGAAATTTTTGAAATACTATGCAAAAACCAGCTCAAATTGTTAATAACCGCCTTGTTTTTAGACCTGAGTAGTTACAACGATTCACTAATTATTACCGAGGGTTCCAACTCAGATACGGCTCAGTTAGAAGTAAAGCTTGCAATAATCATGAGTGCCAATTTTACAAATACCGGTAATGAGGCCAGTAAAATAATTGGACACATTTTAATAGATACAGTTATAGGTGAAGATTTCATTAGAAAGGCAATATCTGACAAGAAATTCATGAAGCATTATGAACCAAGAGAACTTCAGGTTTACAGTTTTTACGAAGATATTGATATGGCACCTGGGGATACAGTTAAGATTCGTTTACGCCCTCGAATCGAATATCCAGAACAAACTCAATTTGTCCTTCATTATCTTATGCTATATTATAATGATTACAGAGTGCTTTATGACTCATATTTTTGGTTCAGGTTCAACCTGGGTGAGCTAATCATTAAGGATTTGAGCATATACAATGATACGATCATGAGGATTACGGTAAACAAAGAACAGTTTAAAAACCTGGTAAAATATCAAGATTCAAACATGACATCAAAAATGTACAGCAAAAAGGAGATGAGGCGAGTATTGAGGAATTTGGATGGATTTGATAAGGCAGGAGTGCTCCCTGAAAATACTACCCAATAAATTATCTCATGGAAGTCAATGCGAGTTTTTACAAAAGTTGAATTAAATGAAATTGCTTAAAAGTTGACGCAGGTGTGTAGCCTTCCCTGACAATGTATCCTCCGCTATTAATCAGATTGGACAACATTAAACAATAGTTTTAAAAACGTCCGTTTGTTTGACCTGAGCTCCTCCTAAATAATCGTCCGATTATTTGTTTATGGTCCATTGCATCAAATAAACCACTGACAGCAAGTAATGAAAAAGTGTTGTACGATGATATTTTGCTTGTATGGTTTCAAACTATATGGTGATTACCTCCATTTCCTCCACATAACAGACTATTTCTGTTATGGCGACATTTGACAGCTGAAAATTGATGCATTAGCATAAATTACTTCACCGATCCGCTGCATAACAGACTATTTCTGTTATGCAGGATATGGCAAGTATTTACCGTCAACCTTTTTACCATGAATCCCTTCATTACTGAGTTTGCAGAGTAACTTTGTATATATATTTAGAGATAATACACAAATACCCTATAGTGAGAGATCTATTATTACTATGAATAATACTTTGAAAAGGTTGATGCATATAGTTTAAATAAAATCAATGGCTCTATGCATAAGATTATTTAGAGGTTCGGTATAGAATAAAACGGATTACAGTAAAACCGAGAACAATGTTGTTTACAAACTTGGTAAGGTCAGGCAAGTAGTTATTATTATTAATCCACCAGAATTAAATTATTATGTCTACAAAATGTTCTGAATATCCAAACAGTGGTGTAAGGGTTGATCCACGGGTCATAACCAGTGCAAGAATGCCCGAATCATTATGTATCCTTAAAGGGGAAATCAAATACATTTTCAAGGATTTGGTGAAGGATGAATACTGCTCCCCAATTGAAATATTTCACAATAAAGAAAATATTTATCTCCTGGAACCATTTAGCGTAACAGGTAATAAACTGGAATCCTCTTTTACATTTGAAACAAATAATTATCTGTTTGAGTTTTTCAGAACTTCAAGATTTAATTATAAGGTATATGCCTTGGAACTATAATCAAACAAACGGAGATTTATTTAGTTAACCACACCTGATTTTTAAATCCAGTTTTGTCCAAAATCATTTGACGACAAACAAAATATTAATGTGCACAATGTCCTTACTTCATTCTGGCATGTTCCAGTTCTTCGGAGGTATCCAGTCTTCAGGCTGTATCTCTACCTCTGCTTTGGGTCTCATTTTATGGAAATCCTTAATCAAGGAATCAAGCTGGGCAACGATCATGGGATTTTCCTGAGCAATATTGTTTTGTTCCTCCATATCCTGTTCAATCATGAATAATTCCCCTTGGTTCATTTTCCATTCCTGGCTTACAATACCATTGTTGCCAAGAAAAATATAACGCTTGGGCAGGGGATTTCCTGCAATGGATTCCCAGACATTAATGCCGTCGAAACCTACCTGATGCTTACTCCCGGCAATTTTCAGTAGGGTTGGGGCAATATCGATATATGCGATCATCCTATCGTTTTTCGTACCCGCACTGATTTTTCCGGGCCAGCACAGCAGGGATACAACCCTAATACCACCTTCCCATTCCGTGTGTTTAGCCCCTCGAAGTGGTGTGTTGTTCCCTCCATAATTGGGAGCACCTCCGTTATCACTTAAAAACCAGATTATTGTCTTTTCTGCCAGGTTCTTCTCAGTCAGACAATGAAGGATGTTGCCGATGGATCGATCCAATGAGGTGACCATGCCCGAATAGGTCTGCCTCAGTGTATTCCCTCTTCCTTGCCGGGCATAATTGTCCAGTTCCCTTTCTCCGCTTCTGGATCCGCCCACTGGATAATCCTCTTCAGGGATGGATGAGTCATATCCGTAAATCTTAAGATCTTCTTCTTTCGCCTGCATTGGGGAGTGGGGGGCATTAAATGCTACATATGCGAAGAAGGGTTCAAAGTCGTCGGATTCATTCAGGAATTTTATCACCTCCTTTTCTATCAAGTCTGTTGAATACCCCGTATCAAAACAGGGTTGATTATTCCTGTGCCAGTCCAGTTCCGCATCCCGTTTGTGGGTGAAATAATCAATGGCGCCGTTGTAGTGCCCGTAGAAATAATCAAATCCCTGATTGTTGGGATGATACTGGATATGGGAATGTCCCAGGTGCCACTTACCAAATGCTGCTGTTCTTTTATATCCTGCTTCCCTTAGTAATTCTGGCAATGTTTCTGTTTCAGGCGGCAGTCCCCCCGCATGCCTGGGAGAATAAACGTAGTTTCTGAGGTTAAAGCGATCGGGGTACCGGCCAGACAGCAGGCCAGCCCTTGTAGGACTGCAAATCGGGGCAGTGTAGAACCGGATTAATTCCATTCCCTCGGAAGCCAGCCTGTCCAGGTTCGGGGTCTGGATATCACTGCCATGGAATCCTACATCGTTCCATCCCAGGTCATCTGCAACAATTAACACTATGTTTGGCTGGGTGGGTTCTCGTGATTTTGAGGAAGTTTTTGAACAGTCTGGAAAGACTATAATACTTGCTACGACAAAAAATGTATATAATATATTTTTCATAGTCACTAAATTACTTCTTAAACTGGACATATTTCTAATATTTACATTCGGGTTTTTGCGCTTGAAATGCCCTCCTGTACTAACGGTTAGAAATTCCGGAATGGTGTTAGCTGAATACAAGATTAAGTATATTCCTTGAGTTTTTGGGATTAATGAAGGAACATGAGTTAAATGCTCAATGCTGAAAAAACCTTGGAATCCATCCTGTTCAATACTATCAATATCATTAAAGTCAAACATTGAACTCATATTTTTATGAAATACCAGTTCTTGTTCACATTCTTTTGCTCAAAAATTGCCTGTGGAATTAATTTGAGATGATTTTCTTTCTCAAGTTTTCTCAAAAAGTCCCTAATAGGTAATCCATCTTTATGATTACTGGTGAAAATCCCTTTTTTAATAAATTCTGGCATTAACTCCTTGGCTTCAATTTTTGTCACGCTATGAGAATCGAAATACTCCATAATGCATCGTTTTATTCTTAATGCCTTTTGGATATCATCATTTGTTATCGCCATGGTCAAATTGTATTTGATTAATACCTATTATAAATATATGAAATGGAACTTAAAATCAGTCCAGATGATCATTTTTCAAACAATGAAATGTTTCTAAAATACTCTGGTCTCCACTAATTTTTGTAATTTAATGGAGGATGATAGTAGACATGGAATTCTTTTGTTTAAATTGATATCTAAGAAAATGTTTGGTATTTATTACATCAATTTCTGTTGTTGAATCAATCTACATGGGCAAAATACAAATAGATCATTTACCGGAATGGCAAAAGAGCATAATAGTTTTTCTTGCCTTAATCGGTGGACTTGCATTGATTATAATCGTTGGACAAATTGTATATGAAAATTTTACGGTATTTGCGATAATTGGTGTAAGCCTTTATGTGTTTGGAGTGCTGTTCATACTCATTAGAAATCGTATCAAAAAATCCCGGCATGATATTGAATCTGAAAATATCAAAGAAGATGAGGATGTCCCTACATTAAGAACTATTTCTCTGAATGATTTATTCATAAAGCAAACGAAAAATACTCCATTTGTGTTATTCGGAAAATACGGGAAGTTTCAGATTAGTGGTCGATCAATACCTGAAGATGGATGTTTATTTTTTGAACCAATTTTCGATTGGGTTGCAGATTATCTTAAAAACCCAAATTCTTTTGTTGTATTAACCATTGATATAGAATACATGAATGATATTATTTCAAAATTTCTACTTAGAATAATTAAAGACCTTCACCAGAACTGCAACTATTTCAAGGTCAAATGGGTGTCTGAAAAGGGTGATGCAGATATGTATGAACTTGGTCAAATTATTCATGAATCATCAGAGTGTAATATTGAATTTATTGAAAAATAGTAACTATGAAAATTGATGATATTCAAATAGTCCCTCTTGAACATTCATCAAAGGACTTCGAATTGTATGAGACTCTTAGGTATGCTCATAAGGATGATGATTATGATAATCATCCTGAAGATTATCTAAAATTCGTAGAATATTTCGGAGAAGGAATATTTGGTGATTATGTAAGGATATTTCCACCCGTCCGAGGAAAACAGTTGTCAGAGATTTGGAAAAAATATGAGTCTGAAAATGATACTGATTTCAAGTCTCTTGCAAAAGACAAATTTGGAAATCCTTTGAAAGTAATTGATGAACTGATATTAATTGGTGATACTCTGGATGGGGATCACATATTCTATTGGAATAAACTGTATTATGTGTATCATTTTCAGGTCAAACTCTATATCAAAGAACTCGGTTCGAATATTCTTGATGTACTTAAATACTATGAAAGTGGAGAGGATTGGGGGGCTATAGAAGTTAAGAAGTTTACACCATTTAATTCTGAATTAGTTACCAGTGGGTTGAGTGATATATTAAATAGTCAAGTCCTGTAATTTTTTTGCATCAGAATTTGCAATTTAATTATTGTTAGAATCGTGGATTTGTAATGGTATAACAATGAAATCTATGAAATATCCTTTTTACATAATTACTTGATTCATGATGAAGAAATATACAGCAAATTATGCGTATACAAATCCAAATTTCGTAATTCAAAATTTGAATGAGAATCCTATTAACAGTGATTTATTGCCATTGTTATACGTCCTAAAGAATATACTGCAACGTGGTTTTCCAACAATCTTATCAAAATATTTACAATCACAGTTAGGAGAAATTCATATACATGAGAACTTCAAGGATAGATTCCTTTATGCAACTAAACAAACCGCTATTTGGCATGACACGATTAAAGGGGACGAAGAAAATAACTACTACCCTGCCAAAGAGTTCTTCGAAAGAATTATCCCCAACAAATTTGGAGAATACTCCTTCATCCAGTCATTAATAATTCCTGAAATTGAAATAAATGATATTGTTGGAGAAGTAAATAAGGACTTTATCAAACAGCAAGTTGACTTCTACTTCCCACAAGCAAAACTCGTTATCGAGATTGATGGACAACAACACAAAACAGACGATGTAGTTAGAGTATCTGATAACATTAGGGATGAATATCTTTCTCAGCGAGGTATTAAGACGATTCGAATTAATTCAAGTGAACTCCAAGATGGCAGTTATAGCTTAAAGGTCAACCAAATCATGGAATATATTTCAACATTTGACAACCTACTTCAGTACTATAAAAGTGCATGTGAGAAAATAGAAGGAAATAGAATTAGCGAACTCGAAATTAAAACTAAAATAATACCCACAGCAGTTATTCGATTTCAAATATTGGTAATTGAATTACTAATAAATAATTACTTAACCCTCGACAAAAGATGGAACTTCAATATCCTATTAAATGAAGATATTGGTAATTCCCCTGAAATAGCCATCAATGATGTGTTGATTTGGTTAGGTCATCTCTGGTTATTGAAAACCAAATCAAAATTAAAAGAACCTGAGATAAACATTAGAATATCTAATATCGAATCTGAATTTACCCCATCTACTGATGCAATTAACATTGATTTCTCTCTATTCAAAAGATATACAGATGAAAATAAACGTAATTCTGGTATAATTTATTTACGTACAGACTATTTTGATATAGTTAAACATAAAAATTATTTTCGTGTCAGCACTTGCGAACCTATTGATTATAAGATTACTGATCAAGATATACCCATCTTGGAGTTCTTCTTGCAAAACATCTTCAATAAAACAAGATTCAGAGAAGGTCAATTTCCTATTATTTCAAATGCTTTAAATCGAAGAGATACAATCGGACTATTGCCTACAGGTGGTGGAAAATCAATCTGCTATCAACTTCCGTGTCTACTTCAACCCAGTATTAACTTTGTAATCTGTCCAATAAAGTCCCTGATGTATGATCAGAATGAGAACTTGGTCAACACGCTTGTAACCAATGTAAATTATATAACAAGTGATCTAAAGTCAAATGAAAGAAGGCAGATTGAGAAAGACTTCGAACAAGGACGATACCTTTTTGTTTGGATATCACCAGAAAAAATGCAAATACCATCCTTTAGAGACAGGATAAGTTCAATAATAGCTAAGTACTCGATTGCATATGCCGTTATTGATGAGGTTCATTGTTTGTCCGAATGGGGGCATGATTTTAGAACTTCATATTTGAATTTGGCTAAAACAATTGACAAATTGAGTCCAAGAGATGAAAACGGTGAAGGAAAAATCAAGTTCATAGGATTAACAGCAACTGCATCAGTGAATGTCTTGAAGGATATAAAAATCGAGTTTTCAAGGCAGAAACAAAGGTTAGAAGATGAAAATATAATATCTCTGTTGGACTATAGTAGAACGGAAATACAATTTGACGTAAGGACTAATATTGGGGATAAGGATGAAGTATTAATGGCAATATTATCAGAGTTGAATGAACAAGAAGGATTTATTGCGACAACAGAAAAAGCAGGGTTGATTTTTACTCCAAATGTAAATGGTAAGTATGGTTGTTTTAATCTGGCAAATAAAATTAATGCAGCGTATCAAGATAAGGTTGGATGGTATTCTGGAAGTATTCCAAAAAGAGATATATATGAGAATGGAAGAAAGATAGGGAAGGAAGCTGTGATGAATGAAGAAGAATTTAAAGATTACAAAATTGAAATACAAAAACAATTCAAAAAAGACAAATACCAAATCTTAGTTGCTACGAAAGCATTTGGAATGGGAATAGATAAGGAAAACATCTTCTATACTTTTCATTATGGTCTACCAAGTTCTGTTGAAGCATTGTATCAAGAAGCAGGGAGAGCTGGTCGATGGGATAAGAGTCTATCTGAAAACGCTGATAAAATTGGCAAATGCTATGTCTTACATACACCTGAAACATGTAGTGCTGAACTTGTCGATCGTTTGTTTCAGATAGACACCAAGTTTTCGGAGATGAAAGAAATTAGCGACCAAGTCAACTGGGATGGAAAAGATATCTTCAAACAGGTGTTTTTGTTCACCAGAGATTAGAATGATATTGAAGATGATTTTCATATATTATTAAAACTAATTGAAGTATACTTCAAAGAAAACCAAGTTGTTAAGATTTTTTGGAGTGATGCAAAATCCAAATTAGGAGTTAGTAGCGAAGTCCTGCAAAAGGCAATTTATCGATTGAGTCTTTTAGGGATTGTATCCGATTGGACTACAGATTTCATTAATCATTATGAAGTCCATTTCAAGTCATTGTCCGATTCGGAAATCCTGAATAGTGTATCTAACCATATAAAAAAATATGAACCAGAAGAGAATATTATTAAAGAAGTCAAAACTGTTGGGGAATCATCCATATTAGAAAATTCGATATGGTATTTACTTAACTGGACATTCGAGAACATTTCCTATAATAGGAAACAATCATTGAAAACTCTATCAGATTGGTGTTGTCAATATACAGATAGCGATAGTTTTAAAAGTCGAATTGATAGTTACTTCATTTTCACTGAAACCACATTTATTCTTCAACATATTGCAGAGAATCCACATGATTTTGATAAATGGTTTGAGGTTCTATCCCCCAACAATCAGTTTTTAAATACAAATGAACTTCGGAGATTACGAGACAGTATGAGTCGATTTTTAGAAAGCTATCGCAATAATATTGGCTTGAATTTTATTAGCGGAATTGTCAGATTGCCACTGAACGAATTTGAGGATATTGATGGCAAAGATCGTTTTGAAACTTCGATGGTATCAATAAAAGAGAAATTTCAAAGTGATCAGCAAGAAATAATTCTATCAGAATTAGTTAGAATTGGTGATGAACTTAACGAACAGCAAAAAGAAATGTTGTGTTTTTCTATTATTAAATTCTATCCAGAAAGGCTTGAGTTTCTTGCTGATCACTTTAATCTTCCATATTTATTAAATGATGTGTATACCCAAAAAATAGCGGAATTAAGAAAACTTAACATTAGACTATATGAGCAACTCACAGAAATTTGACACTACACTTAAAGAATTCGATAAAGAGGTTGGCAAGTTGAAAGCAGTCTCAGAAGTATATCAAACACTTCAATCTCTCGGGACACAATATGTAGAGATTAGAGCAGAATTTAAAAATAGCAGTGAATCTCTTGGTATTATTAGCGAACAACTGACTAAAGAACAGAAAAAACTATTTTCTTCAGTTGAAAATATTTCAACTCTTATTGAAGAAAAAATGGAACAAATAAGTAATGAGAATAAAGATTTCTACAAGGAGTTTGAGAGTACTGTTAAAATTAAATTGGACGATAATAAGTCAGAGATTAAGCACCTTATTGAAGGTGAACGAGATCAAATAAGGCAAATTTTCGAATTGGAACTATCTAAAAATTTTCGGGAATTAAGCCAAACAATTGAGAAGGGAAGCGAGAAACAAACTCAAATTTTATTAGAACATCAGAATAACATTATAATAGTTATAGTGGTATTAGGAATTATTTCTTTGATTTTAGGTGGATTAACTGTCTATCAACTTTGGATGTAGCGACAATGTTTATTTAATTAGAGATCAATTCTGTATTATATTCTGATCAATAGCATACTGTTTCTCTGGAATAATTGAAGAACAGGATAAAAACAACTGTAGCCAGAATTCCCACAATAATACCCGCCCAAAACTTGAACTTTCCAATTTCCGGGATCGATAGTATTGGTTTGAAAACCCCTTTGTGAGATAATTTTTGTAAGAGTTTATCCAATGTTGCAACATTCACTATGAAATTAATAATTTTTAGTCTGGAATAAAAACATATACATCCTCATCAAAAATAGAATCATCAATTAAACATGTTCTTCTTGAAGGCGTAGGGACAACATATAGATGTGGTGAAGGTTTTGTATATTTACTATACTGCTGATCGAAATAATTGAAATCCATTTTACAAATAACAAAATGGCTAAAAGAACGAAAATAGATTTATTCAAGGATAAACTATTAGAATTAGGTTTCGAAATTGATGATGACGCAAAAACAAGTGATGAATATGAATTCGTGGTCAAGAAATATTTTGACAGGATATACCGGGGATATGGTGTACCCATGAAATATGGCATCGGAAATGAACACGTTAAATATTTAGATGAAACATCAAAATTAACACAGCATTATTCAATTGAAGATTCTTGTTCTATTGTCAGTCCAAATGTTGCAGAATTTTTAGTACATCCTCATGGTAGGTTATCAAGTTTCATAATTGCAGAAACTTTACATTCAAAAGAGCAAATTACTTTTGGTGAAAATGCTGATGAGATGACAGCTATACTTGGTAAAGCTTCTAATGATTTCATTGGATTTTTTCGTTTTAATGTAGAATTCGTTGAGTATCTAACAGATCTTAGTCCTGCCCACAAAATAACTGTATCAGATTTTTCAACCTTTTACGAACGACCACTTACTATTCGAATAGTCAATAAAAAGGGTGGAGATCCATTAACAGTAAGTAACTCGATATCTATTGCCGATACATGTTTATTTCATATTGCAAGTGTTTCACATTTATCTTTGAAGATTGCCAATAAATGGGAATTTAAAGGAGATAGAATAATTTATTCACAGGGCGGTGTTGAACCACCTGAAAAATTAGATTTTCCAAAAAGTATTACTAATAGAGAACTTACAAATTACTATATCCTTGCATTAAATGGATCTTCTCCTGAATATCAATACTTAAGTTTTTATCATTGTATGGAATATTTTTTCTTAAAAATATCTGATCAAGATCTCTATGATAAAATTCGTTCATATCTAATAAGTCCGTCCTTTAATGTTTCAGATGCAAATATTGATAAAATTGTTTTTGAGGTACAAAGCCATCGTCATGAAGAAGATGAAAAATCAATGCTTAGTAGAGTTTTAAAACATTTTGTAAATAAGAATGAACTAAAGCGATTTCTTGAAAATTATGAAAATGTTTTCGGAGAAAAAATCTTTACATCAAAACGTGATATTTTAGGAAAGGAATTAGTGATTGAGCCATTAAATAACAATTTATTTGATAATCTTGCACAAAGAATTAAACACATCAGAAATGAGATCGTCCACTCTGTTGACCGTAGGCAAAGATCAAAACGTAGATGGATGAAAATTGAGGATATTGCTGCAACCGAACTCCCTTTAATGCGTTTTTTAGCTGATCAGATAATTGTAGCAACATCAGAGCCAATTGAATGATATTAAAAAATAAATTCTGGAATGCACTTGATTGGCAAAATGTATACCCACTATATCAATCCATAATTATACGATTGATTTATTTTGAGTTTCTAAAATGTTAAACAGGAAAGATTTTCAGCTTATTAAATAACACAAAAACGATCATATTCCAAACTTTTGCACATTTGCATTAATCCAGCTTTTCTGGAAGTGGAGAATATGCTTCGTGCCCCTTCTTGAAAGGGATTTTTTAGGGGAAATATTTTATACCATATCCCATTTCTATTCCCATACTACGAAATATTTTAGGTTTAATACACTCTATTATTTCATCATCGAAAGAGGGTCTAATTTTATTGTTCGATATCGCTGTCTGTATAATGTACTTCTTCATTGCTGTAGCGATTAAATCCGCAATTTCTAATCCTGCACAACATTCACTTTTTTTCTTTAATATCAATTGTTTACTTGACAGGACTTTCCTGAACTTCTCCGAATGAAAAAAATCAAAATCATTTTCATATAAAAAAGTATAAGTATTCTTTAGTTTCTCATCTGGTTTTGCTTCGATTGATTCTGCCACAATATCTCCAGCTTCACCAGTTCTTTTGAGAAATATCGAATACTTTTCCATTAATAACCCAAATCCATATCGGTATGGATTATATGGTTTTGAATATATAGATTCTAAATCTTCCTTGTTAATCAAAACAGCAATAATTGTAAAGTTCCAATCACTAAGAAAACTTTTTAATGAATTGTCAAAGATCATTCGATTAGTATCATCAACTAAATTCTGGAAAGGGTGAGTCTTCTTGGTAAGTTCTTTTCTGTGAAGTGGATAATTACTTGTTAGGGGATCAATATCAAAGTGAACGAATTTTATAGCTTTCAGTTCGTTTTCAATTGTATCATAATCATCATTATTAATTATTACTCCTGTAAGACAGAGGTATTTCGAGGATTCGTCTTTATATGGATTTAAACTTCCATCTCCAGATTCGTCAACGTACATTCGATATTTCGGAATCATGTAAATTGGAAGTTTTAGTTAGGGATTAAACTTTGCAGTATTAATGAATAATTAAATATATGGAAAATGTGAATTGTATTCAATGAGATAAACACCAAATAAACGGTCAGTTATTTGATATTGAAAAAACAGGGGAGGATAATAGGTATATTGACCAAAAAATAGACTTCTAATTATTTGGGGGGATGTTGTCCCAAACTTAGTTGAAATTTAAGAAGGAAGAATCAGCCTTTGATGAGCTGATTCTTCCGAGAGGTTCCTTAAAATGTTAAATTTAAAACAACCAAATTTTAAATAACATGGAACC
>SDBV01010292.1_pt1 | contig 12279 bp, 23 predicted proteins | sample 2277081 | NCBI WGS metagenome assembly SDBV01 (sample SAMN10402039, study PRJNA504765) | marine sediment metagenome | isolation source: marine sediment core GS10_PC15, 223 cmbsf | place: Arctic Ocean: Southern Knipovich Ridge | collected 2010 | reverse complement strand
TGCATATCTGCATTTACTGTCTGAAATACTTCAACTGAACCAGTACTTATTCCAATTCCAACTTTATCTGTAGCCGCATCCAAATCTCTAATATCAAGATTAGTTGATGTAACAACAACAGAAGGCATATTAACAATACTACCAGCAACTCTATTTGGAACATGCATGCTACCTACTAATTTATCTAATTTTGAACCTGATACATCCACAGTTCTACCAATCGTAATAGACCCAGCATTCACTTGTACACTTCCCGCAGTTAATGCAGCAATATTCCATGTACCTTCCTGTGTAGCTTGAACCTGCATGTCAGAATTTGTTGTTTGAAATACTTCTAAACTTCCTGTATGAGACAACACTTTTACACTTCCAGTAATTGGTAAATCAGCGCCAGGTATCATTCTCGTAGAGCCTAAAACAATCCATGGGTTTGTAATCTGCACAGCTTGAGACCTTACCGAACCTGCATTCACTTGTACACTACCAACAGTTGATACACTATCACTGGCAGAAGATAAATCTCTAATATCTAGATTTGTTGCTATTACTGTTGTTGTGGGAATATGAGTTATACTTCCAGCTGTTAAAGCAAATGAACCAAGAGCCATTATGAATGGAAACATAGAACCATTTGATACCCCCCCTACTACTGCCCCACTTCCTAAATGTTCTGTTCCTATCTTAGCAACAGAATCTTCTGTCACATTTATATCTGGCATATTAACAATACTACCAGCAACTCTATTTGAAACTTCAACTATACCAGAAACCCCTAATTTTGTTGATTGAGATATAACCATACTTCCAGTAATATCACCACTATCAAATATAGCTCCTGATACACCAATTAATGGCGCTGACTTTATTACTATACTACCTATTCCCTTTTGTGCAAATGAACCAACAATATTCCCCTGAGTAAATACTAATCCACTAACTCCAATAAGAGGGGCAGATTTTATAACAACTGAACCAATATCCTCAATTCCACTTATTCCAATAGTAGGCATTGTTACGATACTTCCTGCTGTCATTACATGACTACCATTATCTATTCTTACTGGAAACATAGAACCATTCCACATTCCGCCAATAATTGTACTTGAACCTAGAGTTTCTGTTCCATCTTTAACAACAGATGCTTCTGATGTAAAAATTGAAGGTAAACTCGAAATACTCCCTGCAATTAATAAATGAGAACCATTTACAATTCTTAATGCTTGAATATCAGCTGCACCATCATATGCTCCAACTAATGATGCTGAACCTAAACCAGCATCGCCAACTTTAGTTGTAGCTGGGTCTGCAGCTACACTTATTGAAGGCATAGAAGTAATACTTCCGGTAGTTAATAATCTAGATGCCGAATCTACTCCTGCCCTATTCCCACTCCCTCTTCCATCAATTATCGGTGTTGCCATCAGTCTTCCTCCTCCAACTTATCATTTAATATTGTTAATTCACCGAGCATTAACCATAATAGATAATTTGTTACAGTTAAATCACCATAATGAAACAAAGGCTTAACTAATTCTTTATCTTTAACTTGGTTACCTATCAATCTCATATCATTCATAAATTGTTGAATGTTAAGGTTGCTTCTATCTAATCCTTCAAATTTCTCTTCTTCAATTTCTTCTTGTTCTTTAATCTTTTTTGGCATGTTTCACCTCCACAAATTCTATATGGGGTCGTTGTCTTCTTGTTGTTGATGTCTGTCCTCTTCTTGTTAATTCATGTCTAGTATCTCCTTCTAAATCTGTTCTTGTTCCTTGTAATAGATTTTCTGCTCCTGCTAACATTACTTCCTGTGCTGCTCTTGTTCCACTTCCTGAGAAGTCTTCCCAATCTCCCATAATCACAACATCTTCTTGGTCTATAACTGGATTCCCACTTTTACATTCATGAGCAACATCTGTTACATCAAATCCAACAACATATCTCATGTTGCATTTTGGGCAGAATAGTATTGTCATATCTCTAATTCCTCCACTCTTCTCCTTCTCTCTTCACTTTCTTTCTCTATGAGCTTCACACAACATTTTCCACAAACCCAATTAGAACCATACATTACAAATGCATCATTCTCACATGCTTTTACCATACATTTCATTTTTCTTTCTCCATTTCATTACTTAAAAAAGGAGTAGGTTCTCCTTTATTTCCATCTCCTAACAATACTTCTAATATATAAACTAACACTACTGTTGATTGATTAACGATATATCTTGTATCATTATCATCTGCGAATAAGTATGCTCCTTTATCATCCTTAAATAAGTTTTTATATATTTGTTCTGTCATTTTATTCTATATTTAAATTTATTTCCCTTGAAAGAGTTTCTTCTATCCTTCCTTTTCTTTCACTTTCTATGAGGTATATAGTATTTAATAAATTTTGTGATTTGTTCAGCAGTTCATCCTCTATCTCCAAGTTAGTAAGAGCTTTCCATATATCACATTCGTTTGTTGTTTCATTCAAAGTAACATTAAATACATAAACTTCACAATATTTAATAATTACATTAATATCTTTATTTATCCCTCCTTTCTGATAAATCCTTGCCTTGCAAGTAAATTCATCTAATTTTATACATGGATTAATCTTTGGCTGAGAATATCCTAAAAATCCATTGTCTATCTCCAAACATTCCTCAAGAGTATCATTGAAGATTACACAAGTCTGGTTTCTTATCTCAAATTTCCCTATACCTTTATTTCTCAATACATCAATCTTATTTTGAGACAAAACAATATCAAACCCTGTCGTGTCATCCATTATTGTACCCGTAAAATCATCCTCAAACGATGTCCATCCTGTCTTACAATTCTTGTATTTCGTAGGAAGAGATTCATTATAATAACACCTTGTCTGTGTTCCTCCTTCATTGATTTTGCTTAATTTCCAACATAAACCAACTTGATTTGTATTCTCACAAAAATAAGCATCATCATCTTGAGCAATATAATATGTAGTTCCAATCACAGCTAACAAAATAAATACTCCAGCTGTTAATTTTTTGTTTACCATTATAAATTCGCCACCTTTTCTATTATTATCGTTGCACTATCAGGATGGTCTCCAAAAGTTCCATGTGTTGAAATTGAAACATCTACATCATCTGCTGTGAATTGAAAAGCAATTGTATCTCCCACCACAAATCTTGCTAAAGTAGAGTGGGATAATTCTGTTTCTACTTGTATTTTTGTAATATCAGTTTCAAAAGCAGAACCATCTATCTCTGTTCCATTTACATAAATTATTCTTCCAGCGGCATCTATGTTAGAAGCTGATGGCGAAGTATCAACCATATCAAAATCATATTCTAAATTATAAACTCCAGCATCACTGAAGGTGAAAGTATGGTTTGTGTTATCATCAAAAGTATGTGAAATTCCAAATTTAATCGCTGTGATTTCTTGGTCAAAAGTTATGTTTCTCCAAACATTAGCAGTAATTAACGGAAGTGTTATATTTGTATGAGAGAAAATATATTGTTTAATAAAAACATTTTCAGATGTTATGTTTCCTGTAACATTTAAATTTCCTGTAATTCTTAACCAACCATTAACCAAGTTGTCTATAATTTCTCCAAAAGCAAAAGTTATTTTGTCTCCTATTGTTATATTCTTTGTGAAGTCGACGTTGCCATTACCTGACATAGTCATATGTGTAATACCATTTGTTCCAAACTGAAGAAGGGCATTTCTTCGATTTAAAAGAATAATATTTGAATTGCTACTTGACGAACTTCCAAGATACCAAAGTTGCTGGTCAGGATTTCCACTACCATCCGATTCATAACCTGTAATAACTACATTAGATGTTACATCATCAGCAGGATTCTGAATAATTATTTGTCCTGCAGAATGTGAGCCAACATTTCCAGCAATATTTGCTTTAATATGAAATACAGAGTCTGGTAAACCTGTTCCAATCCCAACACGATTATCAAAAGTATAATTATTAAATCCAATAAAATTAAAAGGAGTACTTCCAACTTCTTGAGTTATGTTATAAGAAGTTCCGTCATAGGTGTGTGAAATATCTTCTGCTGTTCCAAAGAATAATTTGTTATTGTCTTCTGAAAGTTGTAAACTCCCATTGACTTCTAATTTATAGCCTGGACTAGCAGTACCAATCCCAACATTCCCAGTATCATGTTCTAAAACCATTATACTTGATAAAGTTCCTGAACGGAAATTTAAATCTCTTGTATTTGCTTGGAAATTAAATACATTACCAAAAGCTCCAACTTTAGCGAATTTATCATCATCAGTAACCGAACCAAAAATCATGAAAGGGCCTGCGGTTGTTCCTTGCATAGTTAACATTCCTCCTCCAGATGCAGAGTCTGACCTAACTTGTAACCATCCTGCAGTTCCTGCCATTAACCCTGTTACCCCTGCTCTTTTACTAGCTTCAAATTGTATTTCAAGTTCATTTGCTGTTTGTGTTGCTAACCCTTTAATTACTAATTGTTTTAATGTATTGTCTGCTTGATTATTAACTATTTCTAGCTGTGCTGAAGGACTCGCAGTACCGATTCCAACATTATCTCCACTATTTTTTAAATGAACGTTAGTTCCATTCCTCAACCAAGCTGAAGAATTAAATATTCCTTCAAAATAAGTATCGTTTATTGCTAACATTCCTCCATCACTTATTATTCCGTTTGTAACATTAACCCACCATGCTAATTGAAAATTCCCTTGGGGATTCATAACTTCTAAAATTGGAAACTCAATTTCATCTGCTATTGTTAATACAATCCCAGATATTATAAACATACTAATTATAATCCATTTTATCATATTCATATTATACATTTTAAAATACACTCCCAGGACTCAAGAAATTTAAAGTTGTTTTATTCAACCAACTTCCAGTATAACTATTTGCTCCTTGTATATACCTAAATTGTTGTGTTCTAACATTTCCTCCTGAAGCGAATGTTGCTCTTATATACCATTGTTTATTATTCGTCTCAAAACAATGATATTGACTTCCTGTATCAGTAACATCTGTTTCTACTGGAATGAACTTTATAATTGTGTTATGAATATCTGCCATTTTATTTAAGCTCCACTACAGGCGAGAATGTACAACGGCACATTGTATGCTGTGGCATATCCGGAGTATTATTTATTTCAAAAATTTGACCATTAAGACCTTCACAAATAGGACATGTTCTATCACCAAATGAAGCAACCCATGACACTTGTTTTATACCTTCTACTTTATAAAACTCAACTGCACCTTGATTAGCCATTCGTGTAACCTCAGTTCTTACAATAGCGATAGCTCTTTTATCTGCGCTTCTTGATAATATTGGCAACCCAGATACACCTAATTTAATATCTCCCTCTGATGTCATTCTAAGCAAATCCTTTAATTGTACCTTTTTATCAACCTGCTTCGCCATTTCTTTTAATCCTTGCCCCTTCTTAAATCCATTGTCTAATACTTTCTTTAATTCGATAACTTGAGTCTCTGTTAGCATTCCTGCTTTTAATTCAATTTCATTAACAGCCTTAATTTGGTCAAATCCATATGCAGCCAAAGCAATTTCTATGTGTTTTAAATATGTTTTATAATTAAATCCCAACCATTCAGAGATATCATTTATATCCTCAAATTGTTCTGTACAATGTGGACAATCCTTTCCTTGTTCATATGGAGTAAGTTCTCTTTTGAACTTTACTATAAGTTTTGTATTTTTAACAGATTCGGTTTCCCTTGACACTCTAAATGATGGAAGCAATCCAGTTTTATTTCTTAATAATCTCCTTTTATTCTTTGGTTTATGTTTTTCTTTAAATCCTTTCTTTATTTCATCTTTTATATCTTCTATTGAGACTTCTGGTTTAGGTTGTTCTTGTGCTTTAATAGTTTCTAATTGTTGTTGGTGCCGTTTCTCTTCTTTATTTTGTTCTTCTTTTTGTTGTTTAATCATCTGTTCATTTCTCTTTTCATCTTGTTTTAATAATATGTCCATAAAAGATTTTATCATATCTTCTGGTTTAAATGATTGCTCTGCCTTTGGTTGTTTTGCTAATTGAGGTTTTGGAGGAACTGGTTTGGGAAACTTAGCATTTTGTCCAGGAACAATTGGTTGTGGTCTTGCTTCAAGTCTCTTTCTTTCCTCTTCTTCTTTTTGTTGTTCTTCTAACTTTAATTTCTCCCATTCATTAACATCCAATTTGAAGAGTTTAATCATCTCATCCTCTAACATCATCCTCATTGCTAAACCAGTTGTTGGTGCTCTAATCAATTCACTCATTGTCTCCATTCTTCCTTCTACTTGTAAGATACTAGGACTTCCCCATTCAAACTCAACATGAACCTCAGTTCCTTTAGCATCTTTAACAAATCCATTAGCTCTAAGAACTCTCTTAAATATCTTTTCTTCTATAACCTTTTCGACATTTGCTTGTATACTTCGTATTCTCCTGTCAAAACCATCTATCTCTGCCTTTGCTATTCCTTGATTAATATTTGATATCCCCATTATAACTCCTGGCACTTGAAACGCATAAAGAAGCATATTTAAATCAAATTCCAATGGCTTTTCGAACTTATCACCAATCTTCCCAAAATCAACAACCTTCAAATCGACAAGGTCATCAGTAGCCCAGTTAATCTTCTTATTCATAACTTCCATTTGCTTTCCAAAATTAGTAACTTCTGATGGCTTTGGAATAATCCTATTCTTCGCATCAAATACTTTTCCTAACTTAGCATGAAGAGGACTATTAGCTTTTCTCTTCATAAGAAAATGCTGGTCACCTATCATACTTAAGAAATTATCCATAAGTTGCATTGCAGGATATCCGATTCCTAATCCATAAGCTTCATCGCCAACAACATTAAGTGGAAGATGTGCAATATGTTCTGGTTTGAAATTAATAATCTTTTTCTCTTTCTTGAGTTGTCCCAAGTCAAACTTTTTAAATCCACCCTTAAACTGGTTATAACCTTCTATCTCTCCTAGTTTATTTCTGTCCACATACATATTCTTAGCATTAAGTACTTTCAATCCTTTCGGAACCTCATCTTTCTTTCCTCCAATCTCCAAGAATCCATTTCCTTTCATTAATGCCTCTTTAGTCCATTGTCTACCAGCCATATCAAAATTAACATCTTGCATAAATTGTTCAATAATGGTTTGTGCTCTATCATCATCACTCTTCACAAAGAATCCAGCACCCCAAATATAATCAACATACTTATCAATAACAGCAGTAAAAAAGCCAAACTTCTTATAAAGATTCTCTAATAATATAAAATCAAACGGATGTTTTTCTCCAAGCTCAGAAGGAAATCTTATTTTATCTTGCTCGACCTCACCCTTGAATTGTTCTACTATTTGAAGGATTCCAGTTTCATTTGAAGAAAGAATCGGACTATACGGAATTTCTACTATTGGTAATTCCTTTGGTTTGAATGGCCACATAGAATTAATAACTTAAAATTATATTTAAATTTAATATAATAGATTATATAATTAATTACTTATAACTCTCTTCATGTGTTGATGTCCTTACTCTCATTAACCTTCTTTTCACATAATCACTAGCAATCTCAGGATAATTATCAATCTCATCAAATATGTTCAATGCCGGCATCATCTCTGCTTTTAGTTTATTTATCTTGTCTATTACCTCAAAGAAATCTTCACACAATTTATCAAAGTTACCATCATCTTTCAGAAACTCCTTTATAACATCATATACTTTGTCTCCTTCTTCCTTTTCATAATAAATATTTATCCATTCACCTTCTCTCTCAAACTTACAAGTTATATCTATACCAATCCAATTCTTTAAGAGTTTATCACCCTTTTTCCAAATCTCAATATCTTTATCTGATAATCTTCTTGAGCAACTTTTAATCCATTTCATTTGTATCCCTTATTAAACTCTTCTTTTAATTGTTCTTCTACCTCTTCATTTCTCTTTCCTTGTGCTACTTTGCCATTAATCAAAAACTTAGAATTGTCATCTTCATCAATATCTCCACCAAATACTGGACTCCAACCTTCTTCTTCAATTTGCGTTCCACTCTCTTCAATAATATTCTCAAAGTCTTTTATTAATTTCTTTTCCATTATACTATTCCATTCTTTTCTCTCATTTGTTTAATTATAAAAAGTCCGTTTCTTTCTTTATTATAACAATTACTACAACACCTAACATTTTTATTCTTCAATGCTCTATTACAATATTTACATCTTATTGGTTTTGCTCTCTTAGGTATTATAAATTTCTTATTACGTAATTGTATAGTTGTCATTTTAAGCTAATGCAGGACTCCATTCTATTTCATCATCATACCAACAAAAATAAACAAGAGCATCAGCAAAGTCAGGCGACTTCTGTTCTGGGTCTATAATAATAATTTTATGTTTCCCTGAGAACTTCCATTTTATGGCCAATAGCTCATTAAACAAAATTTTATGGTGTGGAATCGATATCATACCTTCTATAAATAACTCTCTTAACCTAAAATAATTCTCTGATTTTTTATTAGCAAATCTATCAATTTCTAACACTGGGTTTTCACCAAAATGACAACCAACAACCTTTATTTTGTTTTTAGCTCTTCCTTGGTTTATAATTTCACATTCAGTTTTCACCATTGAATGTACTCCAGCCCCTACACCAATTACATCTATGAACACCTTAATTTTATTACTTAAATTCTGTTTTATTCTATCCAAAATACGACCAGCTACGTCAGTATTCTCTGACTTATCTTCACTATAGATATCAGTTATGGAATACCCATATTTATGTTTACAACCAACTATTATCACCGTTTTATCCAATCCCTTATCTGCAACATCACAAGAGATTATGAATTGCGAACCAGTATTATGTTTCTTCTTTTCTGCTTCCTTAATCTTCAACAAATTAAAAACACTATCTTCACCTTCATCAGGAAACATACTTTCATATAAAACTTGGAACTCTAATTTAGTTAACTCCTTTCTTTGTTGTTCTACAAATTCTTTTGTAGTCCTTCCATCTTTAATTGCGTCTTCCCACCCAACATGAAACTTCTCATAATCATCAGCATTCCAATGGTCAAACACTCTTGTCGCCCTGTCCCAAGGATTAAGCAATTCGATTATTGTAGATTTATCAGGATTATCCCCAAGCATTCTTGTTATCTTTGCCCAAGCATCATCATCAACCAATGCCCCTTCATCAACAACAACTATCCCCCCATCAGAACCCAAACCAAATCCCATAAGACCACTACCACCACCATGAGCAGTAAAAACTCTATATTCACAATCATTACTAAATGTCTGCCTACTTCTACTCGCTTGTTTCTTAATCTTCTCTAAACCAGAAATATCTAAATCTGTAATCTCAGTAAGAACTGGGCATTTATAAATCAACTCTGCCATATAGTCTCTTAATATAGATGCTTGTTCTCGTTGAGGAGCAACAAAAATAATCTTTCTATTTCTATTCATAAGGAGAAACAATGCAACACCCCTAGATACACACCAAGTCTTTCCCCATCTTGTCATAGCACAAACTATAAATCTTTTATATGACTGAAATGTAACTTTTCTTATAAGCACTTCCTGTAATGGGGTAATCTTTTCATTAAAATAATAACGACAAAGAAACTTAACATCTCTATTTCGAATTACTGTTCTCAGAATCTCTTCTGCTTCCATTTTGTTCCTCCAACCAAATCCTTTGAAGATTGCTTGCTGAATCTATTTTAGTTAAATTTAAATTCACATTTTTGCTCTTACTTCCATGAATTGCTTGATGTGCTTTAATTGCAGTATCTATAAGTTTTGCTCTTAACTCCTCCTTCAAATCTTTCTTGAGCATCTCAAGAATAAGTCTTTCTATATGTGCTGCAGATAATTCTTCGTTAGAAATAAGTTCCCATGCTGCTTTATCCACATTTTCTTCGTTCATTCTTGGAATTGAACTAATTTTTTGTGCAATTTTTCTTTTATTTGAAGCACTCCCTTTAAGCTTGGCTCTAACATCATCAGAATATGAATCTCCTTTTCCTTTAAGAGGATGCATCCCTTTCATTGTAGGGTTAGGCATTTTAAATTATTATCAAATTATTACTTCTTCTCCTTCCCTTTCCTTTCATTATAAACTTCAAGTGGAATAAAAACGCTAATTCCGTGTCCTCTCTTCTTACATCTATAATCTATTGTATGACCAATAATCCCTTTTATCTTTCTGCCATCTGCTGATAATGTATCATCATATGTTTCATTATCTTCTATCAATTCAAACAACTCTGGGTTTCCATATCTTTCTAAATCTCCAACATCAATTTTAATTTCTTTTACATTAATAAATCCATGTCTTCTTATTGATTCCTTCTCTACCATTTCCAATTCATCCCTTATATCAATTCTTGCACATGGCTCATCAAAAGGTTCATGCTCTTTAGTAAACTTCTTAGAAGCCTTTTCTATCTTCTGGTTAAATAACTTAATCGGCGTTAATGTTCCAAGTTCTGTATAATCTTGTACCATTTATTTATCCTCCTTTTCAATTTTATCTTCATCTTTCTTTTCCTCAACACCATTTCTAATTTGACTTTGCAAAATCTTAATAACTTCTTCAACAACCTTCAATTCTCCACCATACTCTCTTTTCTTATCTTTAAAATCTCTAACATTCTTCAAATGATTCATATCCAATCCAGTCTTCAACATTAAATCATGATAGTCTAACTGATAATTCAGCCAGTCTTTCTCTCCTTTCTTGTTCTCCAAACTCTTGATAGCGAATGTCAACTCTTGTCCTTCCATTCTTCTCTTAGTCATTTTTGAGCTCCTCGACCTTTTCCATATAATCACTTAACCTTGCCCTAATCAATTTAGAAAGATTAAAACTCTTTGGTTGGTCAATAATAAAATTCTCTTGTTCATCTGTGATTTGAATAAATTTACCTTTCATGTAATATTAGAATATAATTATATTTAAGAATGTATTATTTTAAATTATATAATTAGGTGGGGAGAGGGTATGAATAAATTAACGAGGTTTCCCCCGACCACACGACCCAGAATCTCCCCAGTGTGTGATTATGATTTTAATAATCAAAGTTAAATTCTACAAAATCACCTTGAGCCATTATATTCAAAGCTAATTCATATTGAAATGTTTTTAATAAGTCAATTTCATTATCTTCAACAATTCCAATGAATTTGCCATTTTGTTCTTTTATTTCCATTTTATGTGATTATTAATAAAAAAAGTTATCAAATCCATATTGTAACATTAACATATATTCCTCACGACCTATTTCATCAAATATATCTTGCCAATATTTTTCTTCTTTAGTCATTTCCATTTTGTGTGATTATAATTTTCAATTATTTTTGTTTAGTTCTTTAATCTCTTTTTGTTGTTTTTTGAAAATTTCTCTATCATCCTTAAAGACTCTCTGAAAATCAACTGCTTGTTTTTCTAATAACTCGTTTCTTTTCTTAACTTTTTTTATTTCTTCTCTAAGATTATCTATCTCATCACTTATTCCTTCTTTCAATATTTCTATCTCTTCTTGTAATTCTTTTTCCATTTTGTGTGATTATAAATTTGTTATTTATTAAGACTTCCATCTTTTTTTAAGATTCCTTTTTCTATAAGTTCTCTGAACTGCACTGCTGCATCAATCTTAAATATATGGCAATATCCACAAGTTCCAAGATTTGAAATTAATTCTTCTTGTCCGCAATCGATACAAATTCCTGTTTTTATTTCTTTTTCCATTTTGTGTGATTATTAAATTTCTCAATTTCTTCAAATAATCGGTCTCTATCTTCAGATGAACCCTCAAAGTTATCTGATTTCTTTCTCCATTCTTTTAATTCTTCTTTTTCCATTTTATGTTTATGCCTTCTTGGTATGATTATAAATCTTCTTTAAAGATATTTAAAATAACCTCAGCAAACTTGTTCCTTTCAAATTCCATTCTCTTGTTATAAACTTCTATTGCTTCTTGAATTTTTTTATCTCTTTCCATTTTGTGTGATTATAATTTTATTTTTTCCTAAATCCTACTTCAGCTCCACATTTACTACATCTCCAAAAATATACTATTCCCAAGAGACTATCAACAGAACTTTCAGTTTTTATAGTAAATTTATGATGACTCCACCAGGGAATACATAAACCAAAAACTGTTCTCCATGTTTCTTTTACTTCTTTCATTTTGTGTGATTATAAATTTAATCTTTAAATAAAAATCCATATTTATTAAGGATTTGTATTCTT
>SDBV01010291.1_pt1 | contig 12279 bp, 11 predicted proteins | sample 2277081 | NCBI WGS metagenome assembly SDBV01 (sample SAMN10402039, study PRJNA504765) | marine sediment metagenome | isolation source: marine sediment core GS10_PC15, 223 cmbsf | place: Arctic Ocean: Southern Knipovich Ridge | collected 2010 | reverse complement strand
ACACATGGCATTAGATCAATTTAAGGCCTTCATAATCTGAATAACTCACAGCGAAATACCGGCACATGAATAACCCAAATTGCCAAAATCAACAGCAGAACTTATGAGTCGATGCACTAGAGAGAGACCTTTAACGGCCTGCTCGAAATCCTGCGGATCCACCTGAAAATCGGAGATGCCCGTAAGGATGGATTTAAGGTTGCAGTGTGGAAATCTCTTCTGAAGCAACTTAATACTGGCTGTATTTTCTTTCAGCAGCTCGACGATATCCTGACTTGACGGGAAATTGCCGGCGGAAATGCACCTAATGGGAATCTCGATATCGTCGAGATTCAAGGATGGCTGCTCGAAAAGTCCCCAATGGACATAGCACATGACGAGATTGTCACGCTCGTTATTTCTTGCGGATCGAGTAAGGACAAGAACCTGCGGCCCCAGCAAGGCAATGGCAAGACGTCCGATACCCTTTTCTCCCATGATGGCACGCTCCGGCTTATTAAGAGGACGGTGGGGTTGCGTCCCTTGCTGTAACGCTATCTTGCTGTCCGTTCCGAGAACCAACCAGTTCGACTCGAATTCCTTGAGTGTCATCCCAATTCCATCATCGCGAATTACCAAGAGTGAATCAGATCGAAAGAAATCCACTTCCACATGGTCCGCATAAGCATCGTGTGCATTCTTGAAGAGTTCACTAATGGCGGTGGATGCGTCGGCGATCTGTTGTCGCCCCAGCATATCTACCGCTCTTGCTTTGGTTCGGAATTTAGCCATTGCGACGCTCCACAGATCTGACGTGTTTTATGAAATGCAGGCCAAACGCTTTGGCAACTTGTACCGGAACCGCATTGCCTATCTGGCGTGCCATCGCGCTCAGGGACCCGGTAAACACAAAGCTATTCGGGAACCCCTGAAGCCTCGCCGCTTCTCGCACCGTAATGGCGCGGTCTTGCTCCGGATGGCCGAATCTGCCGTTGGAGTAGCTGATACAACGCGTCGTGAGTCCCGGCGCGGGCTCGGCCCAGGCAAGACGAGTGTAACAGTCCGAATGCCCATTGTATCGCTCACCGTTCTTCTTCTTGGCATAGCATTCCGGCAGCAACAAATCCGGCCAATCGCGTCGCCCGTTAGTGCCCGTATGTCTGATACGCTCCAGATTCCGGGGAGACAGTTGGGCCGCACGGTGGTTAGGGTATCTCCGCTTATCTGGATGCTCTGTCCCATGCTCGACGGCGGGGAGATCGGCTATTGCATCCCGGACGGTCACGTATGCTTGGGCGCGCTTCGGACCGTGTGTAGGTGCAGGGAAGGAGATTGATCCGAAACGACTTGCCAGCAGCACCAAACGTCTGCGAACCTGTGCGGCGCCGTAGTCCTTTGCGGCAATCACTCCAAAATCGACGGAGTAGTCGTCTCCCTTTAGTTGCTCGACGAATGCGGAGAAAGGCCCGCCGTCTTCGATAGATATCTTCTTTAGACCAGGCACGTTCTCAACGAAAACCAATTCCGGCTGGCAGGCATAGACAAGGACTGCAAAATGCGCTAAGAGGCCGCGCCGGTCGTCCTCGGAGGTTTCTTTCTTGGCATTTGTTTTCTGTTTAGTGAAAGGTTGGCATGGGGCACAGCCGCAGAACAGCTTCAACTCCGGTCCCTTGCTATAGTAAGCTTTGATACGAAGGGCGTCGACCGTTTCAATAGGCTCGTTGATTACCGAAGCGCCTCGGAAGTTCGTCTGAAATGTAGCGATGGCGTCCCGACATGAATCAATCGCCAACGCGTGCTGAATCCCAGCCTGGCGAAATCCCTCGCTTGCTCCTCCGCACCCGGAGAAGAAATCATACACCCGTATGGGTGGCATCGAGTGCCTTTTCTTCTTTCTCATGAGTCTTCTTGTCTTTCCGACGCAACCAGCGGCAACGGACCTGATATCTCTAGTGAGTTTCTCTTCGATTTGAGGAACTTCCCCGTACGAAGACAGACACGATCAAGAGATTTCTGTCGATTGATGCCGGGTCTGCGCACCGAGCACTCCCATATAACAACAACACGCCAGCCGTCGCGGCGGAGATCTGTCATAGCTTTCGCGGCTCTGGTTCTGTTGTCCTCCAGTTTCTTGCGCCACCAGTCTCTTCGACTGTCAGGGATCGTGGATCGAGAACACCCATGGTAGTGCCAAAAGCAACCGTGAACGAAGACGACAGCCGAGTACTTTGGGAGCACCATGTCCGGCTTGCCTGGCAGATCGGGAGCGTGGAGACGATAGCGAAAGCCCTGGGTGAAAAGACGCCGCCGAATCTCGGTTTCGAGCTTGGTATTCTTCGCTCGAACCGCCGACATCATCTTGCTGCGGGTCTGCCTGTCAACTTTATCCGTCATTTCTCTCGCTCTATCAGATTAACTTGGCATGATCATAGGCGATTGTTTTCCAGGTCACATCCACGCATTCCGTGAAACAAGGTTCTCGAATCAGTAGGCCCGGTAACCTTGATAAAGCCAGCCTTGAATATCTGTTTCTTTGCCATCATGCATCCTCCCCTGAACGAGTAAGTGCCTGGTCGTACCACATGAGGAGTTTGGAATCTTCCTGGAGAATCTTCTCCGGTATCTTACGGGCTACAGCGATGATGGTGGCGTAATCTCGCTCTTGCCATGCCTTTTTGAATCCAGCGCGAACCGCCTCCAAACGGAACACCTTCAGACGTTTCTGTTTGGATTCACGGTATTCATCGAACTCACGCATAAGTGCTCGATCGCGCAGTTTTTCCAGGTCGCCGGCCTTATTTGGATCGGGGACGTACCAGCGGTCCTTGCCTTTGGCCTTGAGCGCCGGATTGTCTTTGGCCAGGTTGCGTAGCTCCTTGAAATTTGTAGAAAGATAGCTGTGGATTTGACTTGGCACCTCGCCTTTACCATCGTAGGATAAAAAGTTTTCTTTTAGTAACTCTGATAGTTCCAGCGGTTTTTCGTGTTTCTGCCAACCACCGATCTCTTTTAGGAATTGCGGATGGATGTCCTGAAAAGTCTGCGGTTTCTTGGTGAGTTGCTGATTGAGCCACTGGATGGCTGATGCCTCGTCCGAAACGAAAAGCTGAAGCTGAAGGACTTCCTTGACCGTCATCCGTTTTTTGTCGTACTCAGCAGCCTGGTCTGTCAGGAAATACATACCATCGCGTGGTGGGAAGCGTAGTTCCAGTCCCGCGTAAAACTCAGCAGCCGATAATGGAATCGTCACGCCACGCTGGACGTGGAAAGCCACCATGCGGTCAAAGAGCAGAAAGTGCTGACGCTCCGCGATGATCTCGGCCTGGCCGTTTTTTGAAACGAAGACCGGGAGTTGATTAAGGTGTGTACGGACAAAATCCCAGACACCGTCTTCGGTTCCAGCCTCACGCTCAAAACGTTCTGCAAAACCTCCATTCGGCTTATAAGCTGAAATAACAAGATCTTGCTTAACAGAACCGGCCGCAGTGTATTGAACAAATGTCCCTTGTTTCCTATCCAGGGTGCTTACATCGGCCACGGTAAAGCCGCTCTGCTGCACAGCTGTCTGAAGTACGTTCCATACTGCATTTGATGAATTATGAAAAATGACAGTCATCCAACGACCTGGCTTCAGCACCCGGTAAAACTCCTCGAAACACTTCTGCATCAAATGCTCGTAATCAAGCAGTCCTTTGGCTTGAACCGAATTCTCGATTGCTTCTGGTCCTGCGTTTGTCTGGACCCGTAGCCATGTCTCCCACAGCACATTGAGTTCAGAATACATGATGTTCCGACCAAATGGCGGGTCTACGAATAGGTAATCAATCGATGAGTTTGGTATCTGTCGTAGGTCACCTGAGGACTGAGCCGAACAGGTCGGAGGTGCAAATGATTCCGGGATTGCGTCGAACAGACTCGAGAACTGCGTGATCCTTTCTTTCCATGCAAGCACAACATTCTTTTCACCAGTGAGTGAAGGGATATATAGAGTTCCCGATGAAGAGGGCTTGAATGGCCCTGTTCCTCCACAAAAATAGGCACTTGGTAAAAACAAAGATCGTATCGTTAAAACGCGGAAGGTAGAAGTTGCCATGAACAATAATGGGAGACGAATCAAAGGGGGGACCTGGCGGATGAGAGCAAAAAGCCTAGCAAGAGCAAGCAAATTTCGCTTTGTGAAATAATGATGGACGTGGGTAATGCCGAATTTATCGTTACGTCGTGATTCTTCCCCCTCTGGCATTCGCATTACTGGCACCCAATCATGGATTGCCTCGTTTGCAATGCGATCCACCAGTTCGATATCGTCTGTCAGGACATCTCGCATGGATTTGGAACGTCCGTCCATCACATTCACCATGACCGGAATTTTCCGTGACTGGGGCACAACTTTGTCTAGCAATTCATCGAACTGCGATGAGAACGCAAGCTCAAGTGAACGCTTAGATAGTTCAGAAGTACATGATAGGCAATGGAAAATTGACGCGATTTCGCCCGTGTTCTTGTCAACGCAGTCGCGCCAGAATTGGATTTCGGCTCCGCACTGCGGGCAGAGAAAGACATCCGACCAGACATAGTAATTCGCCGTTTTACGGGCCGCAGAAATAGCATCAAGGCTGGCGTTGTAGAGCCATGAATACTGCTCGCTAAGGTCGGCCAGAATGTTCTTGGCAACAGACCTGAACGTCTCTGCTGAACGGTGCGTGGTATAGTTGTGGCCCATAAACGCCGCCATCGGCGACAGGTCAACAAGAATAGTTGGTCTATGACCCCAAGATGGTGTTGCACCTGCAGCCGAGAATTCCTTTTCGACATTGGCCTTTAGGCCAGGCTCGGGGGTTTCACAAGCGAGAGTACCCAGTCCAGTCATCCCGGAACCACTGAAACCATCGAGAACGACATCGCCCGGTTGAGTGTAATGCAAAACATATCTAACAATGGCTTCGTGCGGCACCTTAGTATGGTACGAATGAGCGATATAGAAGGCATGTCGTTTGTTGGCCTTCACGTCTTCAGCAAACGGTTCTCGGCTGTAAGGCACATCCGGGTCATACCGCTTCCCATACTGCTTGATGAAATCAACGATAAACGGATTCGGACAGGCCGTGTAATAAGGCGGATCTGACAAGGCCAGGATGTCCTCGTCCTCGCCAATGGGGAATCCTTCGATTTTACGAAACTCCGGGTCCTTGAGCTTGTCGCGCAGCTTCTCGAGAAAATACTCTCGGCGCTTTTCGTCGTTCTCGAAGGTCATGCCCAGACATTCCACCGGCCTATTCTTTTCTTCTTTAAGTTGCTCCGCATAGGATTTCTCAAACATATCTATCTGATCATCGGCAAAGAGCCTTTCCGATGGTCTTGAAGTCTGTTTACGTTTTGCCATTCTTTTACTCTTTTACCCTAACTCTGCCGTTTCCATAACCAGAATAGCAACAACCTTAGTCACTATGAGCTTCCTTTCTTTTCAGCCTGTAAGCGGCGGCCTTTTTCCGTCAGTAGATATTTCTGAAGTCGGCTTTGGGGCTTTTCCGGTATGGTGTATTCGATGAAATCGTGCTCAAGAAGCCTGGTGATAGCCCTATTTACAGCCCCGGAAACGGATTTATGCCCCAATTCTTTAGCGATTTCACTCCTGGAGAGAATGGCTGTTTTCAAGATGTTCAAAATGCGGTAATCCACCTCCGACTTTAGCCCCGACTCTTGCCCTGACTTTGGCCCTGACTCTGGCCCTGACCCTGGCTGTATCTTCCCAAACATGGCCTTCATCAGGTCCGATGCCATGTCCACTTCCTTGTCCAGTTCCGGGATGAAGAACTCAAAGGCCTTCCATGAACGGTCGTTTTTGTGAGTCGGAACTGGATGGCCCAGCTTCTGCCACTCCTCCCGCATCATGCGCATACCCGTACCCGCCTGTTCGCACATGGCGATAGGCGCATGGCCATAGTAATGGCGGGATTGCGGACTTCCTTTTCACCCGGTTCAAACAGCCGAGAATCGTCACCGAATACGTCACCTGGATTCCAGAACTGGATGCCGTCGCGGAAAAATTTGATGACGGCCTTTCGGGAATGGTCGCCGTAATCCTGGTGAATCAGCAGGTTCACCGCTGCCTCACGAAATACCCGGAAACCAGTCGGATCATCTCGACGGCCGAGAGTCACAGGATCGATATCCCGGAACGGTTTGGGCATAAAAAACCTGTATTTTGTGACCAGTTGCTCCCAGGCCTGAATAATGTTGTCCTCGCAGACAATCCTATCGATCCACCGTGTTTCCGGCATGGGTTCATCGGTTGCATAGCCCAGGAACTGGACATCCAGCGTCGGCCGGGGGATAAGTTGATGAATGGCCAAGGGCGACCCGAAAAGCATGATGGCGGCCCGTGTGGGAATAAAACGTTTCCCTTGCCGCAGCAAGTAACCCCAATGATAGAGGAACTCCCGGTCAGGCTGCTCGGGATCAAAGCCTGTATTGACTTGATGGAACCGATCCCGATACCAGCGTAGACTGCTCGAATGAAAAGCTTCCTTAAGCAGCACCCGTTCAAATGGTTGGCTGTCCCACCGATCGACAGTGGCATCCCGCAGCATCCTCTCAATATCCTGCATCGGAGCCTTATAATCGCCACCGCCTTTACGCACAAAAGTCCTTCGGATATCACCATCCAGGTACACAGGCTTGCGCGTTCGTGGGTTCTCAGCGATACGAAAGACCAAAACGGTCTTTCCTTTTGCATCAATGCGCTGCTCGGTCACTTGCACATCGTGGTTGACCTTTTTATCGGCATGTAGGACAGACAGAAAATCGTTCTGTACCTTGTCGGGCTTTTCAACACCGGTAATGTCGAATTCCTCACCCTGCTGAGAGACGCCGAACACCAGCCAGCCGCCGTGGGTATTGGAAAACGCGGAAACAGTCTCAAACGCGGACTTGGGAACGGCTGTACGACCTTCCTTGAACTCGATATCGTTCCATTCCCCTGCTTTGAGCAGTTTCTTCAGCTCCGAAATATTCATCCTCGTCTATCCTCGTTTATCCGTGGTTCTTCCCCAAGACATTGGCGTTCATTCGTGTCCATTCGCAGTTCCTATTCCAATACGATCCGTACTTTTCCTGGCTCCTTGCCCTTGGTGAGTTGATCCAGGTAATCTTCAAACCGTTGTTTCATTTCCGCAGGCGTAACCGGTGAACCACCGGAGAGCAATGCTGCCCGCAAATCTGCGATCTTGATCGGAACCTTCTGAAGACCTGAAAGCACCTCGCTCAAGGCGTGGATGAAATTTTGGTCAAGTTCGTCAGGCAAAGCACCTTTCTTGATGAAGCTGTTCACCAATTTCTTTGGCTCGGACTTTAGTAGGTTCAGATTACCCATGGTGGTCGGGTGCTCCAGGTTGGCCAGCAGCGTCTGAGTCCAGTTCGCCGCCAACTTGTCCAGCTCCTCATCCAGGCCATCCAGGACCGAGCCCGCGGGTGCGGTGGGCGGCTCCGAGCCTGGTTTAAAGCTGCAATTCGGGCAAACGGGCGAAGCGTTTAACTCCTGCTCAGTGAGCGCGAAACAGCTTTTTAAACCGGCAAGACGGTTCTGGAAATCGGTCAGGTGCTGGCGGGGCATCAGTTCAATGGTGGAAAGTTTTTGCAGAACCTTAAGCCGCTCGTCGGCCATGAGCTTGGTTTTGCGCTTATCCTCATTCACACCCAGCCGTGCCTTGACATGCAGCGCCAGGTAGGCCTGCACATAGGTTTTTTTTAGGTCATTCAGTTTGCGCTGGGTCTGCTGGCGGAAGGTAGCCGCGCTGCGTTTGTCCGGATTGCCGAGTTGAGTGAGCACCTCGTCACGGGCCTTCTTCATCTTGGCCACCCAAGCGTCCTCCGGCGGAAAGACTGCCTCGGCGGTGGATAGAAACGACGCTGTGGAACTGAGGTCCACCACCAGTTCTTGAAGGGATTCAATCTCGGCCAGGGAATTAAGCCCGTCCCGGTAGGCAATCACCTCCTGCGTGTTATAGCGGAAATTTTTGAGCTTTCCGGGCGATGAATAGGCTTGGAGCGATTCCAGAAAAGTCTTGATCTCATCGAGTCGGGTGCGAAGTTTCTGGGCTTCTTCCTCTGTCAACAGGTTCCTGCCCCAGAAGAGAAAACAGTTTTGTAGGTTCTGCTGCAGGAGCACCAGCTTCTCCACCAGCTCGGAGATTGCCTTCTGTAGCTGCTGCACCGGTTCGTCCTTACCCTGTGTAACCAGCTGGGCCATACCGGGCGTGAGACCGAGTAGTTCGAACATCGCCTTCAGGGCCGGCAGGTTCCAGTCTTTGGGTCGCTCAATGTGCTTAAATTGAATCAAATCGGCCAAGCTATTCCCTGACAGTTGGGAAAGGCCGGTGGCATCAAATTTCTTCCCCGGTATGGCCATCACCAGATCACCGGAGTAGACGAGCACAGCCAGAACCACGATCACCCATTCCGGTTCCAGCCGATACCGGTCCTTGTCCAGATATTCCAGGCCCTTATCGTCCTGGATCAGCTCAGAGCGATTGACAACCTGGCCGTGGCCCTTCTTTTTCAACAGGGCGAGGACATGCTTGGCGTATTTCGATTTGTAGGGATCGAGCCGCTCGCCGTCGAGTAGCTCCAGGGCATCTAAAACCGCTGTTGCCTGTTTGGTGCGGTTCTGTCCGGCAATGGCGCGCAGGGCGTCCTGTGCGGCCTGATCCCGGTTGGTCCCGGTTATGAGCACCGAAAAGAAAGGGTATTCGGGCGCCTGATCCTGGAAATGAGCCCCCAGGCAAATACCGGCGATGGTGTTTACCAGGTCACGAAAATTGATGCGCTCATGGGAGCCGATGCCGGAAAGTTCGCGGATCGATTTACCCTTGGCCCATTCGTTAAGCGACTTGGTGCGTCCCTGGTAGGTGACTTCAAAAGCGGTGGCCATATTCCTTTGCAACCAATGTGTAAGATCTTGCAGGAAACCTGATGATTTCTGGTCGTAAGGTATTCGTTCCTGACTTGATCTCGTAGATGCCAGATCAACGGCCGCAGCATAGCTGCTGAGCGCCGTACGAAATTCTTTGTCCAGGTTTGTCAACCGCAGAAATAGCTCGTCAGACTTCTGCTCGTTCTTGAAGTGGGGTGGCTCGAAGGGTTGGATGAAGTATAGGTAGAAGTCCCGCGGCGGCACGGCGGTGGAGCGCTCGTTGGGCGCGCCGAAGAACAGGTATCCCTGGCGTGCGGCCTTGCGCTCCAGCCATTCCAGCTCGTGCTGCCAGATCTTGTAGCCGGTGATGTAAGTCTGGTCGATGCACTCCATGACCTTTTTCAGGGCCTCGTAGTAATAGCGGTCCAGCTGCGAAGGATCTAGAGTCTGGGCGCGCTGTTCGATGATTGCATCAACATCCTCGCTTTTCTTCAGATCAAGGTAAAACTGTCGATTGTCTGGATTAAAGCTGACGAATTTGCCGCTCATCGTTTTATGGATTTCCCGAAGGACAGTCTCCACATGTGAGAGCAGATCATCAGCCGGGTCGCCGCCTAACTCCTCGATACCCGGCTGATAAAGGCAAAGCCCATCCCGCAGCTCTTCGGCTGTTGCTCCAATCGTGGCATATATGTCACCGGTGGTGAGCCGGTGAATCGACAGAGCATGAATAACACGCAGTGCCATGGGTTTGTATGCCGGACGTGTGAAAGCTTGCTGGATGCGTGATTCCAACACCTGGCTGCAGTCGATTACCGCTTTGATGTCTGGCACCGCTCGGAATGACGGGTTTTCTCTAAGGTTTGTCCAATAGGAGTCATAAGCGATGAGGCCTGGTCGGTCATCCGGCAGATCCTGGTCAAGCAGCTTCTTCATGGCCAAAGACAAGGTCTTTAGCACTTCGCGTTTTTCCACCACGGTGACTCGCTCAAAGGAATCGATATAATCAGGATGAACCGGGAAGAGATGGACAAACTCATCCATGCGCTCGTTCATATGGCCGTAAAATTTTCCAAACGGGGTGAGGTATTCTCGTATCTTGGCCTGCTGCTCTCCGGTTTTCTTGAGCAATCGCTCGGCTACAACAAACTTGACATCTTTGTGGGCGATAAGAATCTGTTCGAAGCGGTCCTTCACTCTGCGGATGCTGTCGGCTACGAAAGAAAACCTGGGGCTGTCGAAGATGGCTTCCTGGACACCTGCTATGAAACGGAAGTGCAGGTCTCTGCAAACCTCGCCGATCTCTCGAAGAAAGTTTAGGTCCAGGATGAGCTCCTGATCCTTGCGGCTGCGCAGGTAATCGAGCAACTCGTCTACCACCAAGAGTAGGCCGTGGTCGGGAAACTCCTGGTGAAAGGCAGACATCATCTCTTCAAAAGAACGTTTATTGCTGGACACCTCGGAGGTGGAAGGGAACCCGTAGCTTACGCCCATCGAGGCTAAATGTTCTTCCAGCTCAGCCACAAGAATGTCCCGTAACGACATGGTGGTTGCGCCGATCTCGGTGCGGACTACTTTAAAACGACCTCCGATTTTTCCAGCGGCATCTGCCACATCGGAGTCGTTGAGGTTAGCAGCAAGCTCGGGGTTCTCCGCAAGCCCGGAGATCACCGACATAAGATGGGACTTCCCGGTGCCGTAATTGCCGACCACTAGCAATCCTTTGTTATCGGTTGGTTGCTCGAACTGCAATTGTGGTATGACCAGGCCAATCAGTTTTTCCGCCATCTCTTCGGAAATCACGTAGGTCTTTACAAGCTGTCTGGCCGCAGCCGCTTCATCGGCATCCCGCAGCTGGACCACGGACTCGATTGGGTCAAACTCGATTAGGTCACTGTATTTCATCTCGCTTGCTCCCTTGCAATGGATTCTGTTGTCGTTATGTTGTAACTTCTGGACTCACTACCAGAAAATCATGCACCGGATATCGCTTGAACTCCGGATGAGCCGGTTCCGCATAGGTCAAAAAACCCCCTATGATGGCGCCGTTCCAGGATGCAACCACAGTCTTGTTACGCGAAAGTCCCTGGAGCAGCCGAAACGGGTCCTGTTTCAGACCCAGATCGAAAAGTAGCTCGGTATTGTCCAACAAGGACATCTCGCCTGCATCTTGGTCAACAATCTCCTGAAGAAGGCGCGGAAGCTGTAATGCCCGCTGTCGTTGGGTCAAATCCAGCATCAGGCGAGAAATCTCAAGGTTGACATTAATTAATGGAGCTCCTGTGCGGTCACGCACATCCAGGAGCGCGGTGGTTTTTCCGGCGCCTGAAGGTGCAACGACCAGCATCAGACGGTGATAGAGCTCATCGAGCTGTTTTACCTTTCGCATGATCTTATCAGCAAGGGGTTCCGCCATCACTCTTCTCCCTTACCTTTGGTGCGTCTTGCCCCGCCCGACTTCACCCACTCATCGACTTCGTCTTTCTTAAATTTCCAAAGCCGACCCATTCTGTGAGCAGGCATACCTTGCTTGTCAATCCATTTGTACACAGTGTCATTACTGACGCCAAGGTATTTGGGCATCTGTTCCACCGGCAACCATCGGTCTTCCATATCGACCATCTCTCAGACTCCTAACGGTACCTTTAATTTCGAATAGACAGACTCGCCAAAGGCTGAAAGTCATCGGGGGTCAAATCTCGATTCTTGACAATTTCCCAAACCCTCAAAATCCTACTCCAACGTCCTACGTCAAGCCTAAGGACCAGCTTCATGCGGCATCGGCAAAGCGCAGACGACAGACGACGGATGACAGACGACGGATGGCAGATGGCAGAGCGCATAGCGTATAGTGCGTGGAGCCCAAGTGGAACAACATGGCCACGGTTGAGTAAATCGAGGCGATTCCCGCCGATACGGTCACTTTTAGCTAAAAGGCAGACGGAGAAAGAATTCCACGGGGTAAACATTGCACCCTCCTTTACAGGTGAAAGAAACCTCCCAAATATGAGCAAAGCTAAGCGCAGATGGCAAAGCGCATAGAGCATGGCGCATAGGGCAGAGAGTAAAGGGCAAAAAGCAAACTAGCTCATAGCTCATGGCTGATAGCGAATATGGCATAGTGCATGGAGCATAGTGCAGAGCGGAGAACACCCCCAACCTCTAGGCTAAGGGTGATAGCTGCGTACTATTAGAGCTTAAATCATTTAATAAACTAAAAAACCTTAAAAAGCAATACTAAATTATTAGGTAGAAAATGGGGAGGCAAATTGCGTGGTCGAAGGGGAAAAGGAGCGCTTCGCCCCAGTGGAATAGTCAAAGGCATTCCACGGGGTAAACTTGAGGAGCGTCCCGCCAGAGCCGAGACTTGAGGAGCGCTGCGCTTGAGG
>SDBV01010290.1_pt1 | contig 12279 bp, 11 predicted proteins | sample 2277081 | NCBI WGS metagenome assembly SDBV01 (sample SAMN10402039, study PRJNA504765) | marine sediment metagenome | isolation source: marine sediment core GS10_PC15, 223 cmbsf | place: Arctic Ocean: Southern Knipovich Ridge | collected 2010 | reverse complement strand
ACCGTCGACTGCGTCAGGTCGAGAATGGTCGCGATGTCCGCCCCGACCGTCTCCGCTTTCTTCATGTCCCGTGTCCTCGTGGCCCGGTGCATGATGGTGACGCCGGCGTCCTTCAGCATCTCGATGTATGGCTCCGGGCTTCTCCCCGACGTCTCGATGATACCGACTCCTTCCTCGATCGCGGCTGCCATGAAGGCGGCGTAGTCCATCGGTACCGCCCTTGGCAGCAGCGTAAAGTTTACCGCGAACGGCTTGTCCGTCAGCGCCTTCGTCTTCTTGATCTCTTCCCGCAGCGACTCGATGGTCGGCAGCGTCGTGGCCACCAGTATCCCCAGCGCCCCGGTGTTGGATATCGCCGCCGTGAAGTCGGAGTACGATATCCCTCCCATTGGACCAACCAGTATCGGGTGCTCTATTCCGAGCATTTCGGTAACCTTGGTCTTGAGCATCATTGCCCTCCTTATTCCTGTCTGTCTCAGCAATCGTATATTCTTGGCGCCTGGCCGTCAATCTCCACGTCGGGGCCCGGCCGCCTGAGCCGCCTTCGTCTTTACATAACTGGAAAAACAAATCGTGCCTGCATGACCTTCCATACCCTCGATTCGTTTCCTCAATTCGCATTATGATGTATAATCCCTGATGTTGCGCCGGTTGCTTTCCGGCCAGGTTTGATGAGGTGGTTTGGTGCCGACTTACGTGTACGAGTGCGATTCCTGTGAGCATCGTTTCGAGGAGCGCCAGGGCTTTGATGACGACCCGTTGACCGACTGCCCTCGCTGTGAGGGATCGGTCCGGCGTGTCCTTCATGCCGCCCCGATAATCTTCAAGGGCAGCGGCTTCTACGTGACTGACAGCCGTCCCGCCGGCAGTGGCGGCGACGTCGTTAGCCCCGCGACTAGCGATAGCGGCACCGGCGGCGCCAAGAAGACGAAGACGACGTCTGGCGCCGAAAGCACCGATGGTGGTTCGGGAGGTGCCGGGGAGAAGACGGCCGCCACCGAGGAGTCGACGGGAGTCTAGCCGTGAAAGCACTGCTGCAGCGGGTCACCGCCGCTTCGGTGAGCGTTGACGGCGAGGTTGTTGGTCGCATCGGTCTGGGACTAGTGGTCTTCGTCGGGGTCGCCGGCGGCGACACCGAGGAGGATGTCGGGTACTTGTCGACAAAGACGCTCGGCCTCCGCATCTTCGGTGACGAGGCGGGCAAGTTCAACCTTTCCGTCGAGGACGTTGCCGGCGAGTTACTGGTGGTCAGCCAGTTCACCCTGTTGGCCAGCACCCGAAAGGGCCGCCGCCCCGGCTTCACCGATGCCGCGCCCCGGGAAGTGGCCGAGCGGCTCTTCCAGCGCTACGTGGAGCGTGTCGCCGCCGGCGGACTGGGCGTTGCCACCGGGCGATTTCAGCAGTACATGCGGGTCGAGATCCATAATGACGGTCCGGTAACGGTGATGCTTGATAGCCGAGAGCGGCTCTTGCCGAGAAACGTCTGACCGGGAGGGGATGATAGATGATCACGGTCAACATCGATCCAGTGCTGCTTCACCTCGGTTCGCTGACCGTTACCTGGCACAGCCTGCTGATCGTCGTCGGCATCATCGCCGCGGTCATTCTGGCGAGATGGCTGGTGAAGCAGCGGCCGTGGCTTTCCCTGGATACTTTCTATTCAATTACCATCTGGGGGATACCGGGTGGCATCATCGGTGCGAGGCTGGTAGCCGTCGTCGATCGATGGGACTACTACATAGGCGGTCCCGGCAATGCGTTCGCCATTTGGGAGGGCGGCCTTGCCATCTGGGGGGCGATACTCGGTGGAGTGTTCACCATCGTAATCTACGGCTGGGTGAAGAAGATTCCGGTCGGCGCCTACATGGATATGATGGCCCCCGGCCTGATTATGGCCCAGGCGATCGGGCGGATCGGTGATATTATCAACGGTGAGCACTTCAGCACAGTGACATCTCTTCCCTGGGCCGTCGTTTACACCCATCCCGATAGCCCCGCTTTTGGCCGGCCGGCGGCGCATCCGGCGGTGGCCTACGAACTGCTGATGGATCTGGTGATACTCGGCATTCTGTGGCGGCTGATCGGACGGTTCCGCCCTGACGGCGCGTTCGTCATGGTCTATCTGATCATGTACTCAGTCGGCCGGTTCTTCCTGTCGTTTCTCCGGCTGGACAGCAACACTGTCTTCCTGACGCTGAACCAGCCGCAGTGGATCAGCATCATCGTCGTTGTGGTTGCCGCGGCCTGGCTGGTCTGGCGCCGAGCGTCCTGGCAGACGCCGCCATCGCTGGTTGCCGAACCGGCGGTCGAGGCCGTTCCCGAGGGAGAAGAGGACTGACTCCTAGCCGGGCGACGGCGAGTTAGGGTAGCTCCAGGCTCTCAGGGTCCAGCTCGAGGCTGATGTCGAGCGCCGTTGGCGAGTGCGTCAGGGCGCCTACCGAGATGTAGTCCACTCCGGCCTCGGCGACCGACCTGACGTTCTCGATCGTGATTCCGCCGGAGGCCTCGGTCCTGACGCCGCTTGGCAACCGCTCGACAGCAGCCCGCATCTCATTGGGGCTCATGTTGTCCAGCAGTATCATTTCGGCACCGGCTGAAGCCGCCTCGACGGCTTCCTCGACAGTAGTGACCTCGATCTCGATCTCGAGGCCGGGCGGTGCCTTCCGCCGGGTGTCGGCGACGATACTCGTGAGATCGGCCCCGAGCGAGCGCATCGCGGCGATATGGTTGTCCTTAACGAGAATGCCGTCACCGAGGTTCATCCGGTGGTTCCTGCCACCGCCGTGGAGGACCGCTTGCTTTTCGAGCAGACGGAGGCCGGGTGTTGTCTTGCGCGTGTCCAGGATGACGGTCTTCAGTCCCTCAACAGCGGCAACGTAGTTGGCCGTCTCAGTGGCAATTCCGCTCAACCGTTGCAGGAAATTGAGCACGACACGTTCAGTGGCGAGGATGCTGACGATCCTGCCGGAGACGTTGGCGATTGGGCTACTAGGTTTGAGCACGGCGCCGTTCGCGACGAATGGTGCCACGTCCAGCGACGGATCGACCTGGAAGAATACCTGGCGGGCAACGTCGATGCCGGCAAGGACGCCGGGGGCCTTGGCCAGTATCGTCGCCCGGCCGAGCAGCGTGGATGGTATCAGCGTCTGGCTGGTGACGTCACCCTGCCCGAGATCCTCGGCCAAGGCGAGGGCGACGATGCCGTCGATCTGTGCCTCCGGGGATGGATAGTCCCGGTTCATCTCGTGCTCTTCCTCTCCTTGTTCCGGCCGCCGGGCCTCAGCCCGAGGTGAAGACGATGTGTCGCTCCCAATTGGCCGAGCGCTGGGGAAAATCGGCGCGGAAATGGGCGCCGCGGCTCTCCTCGCGGATTAGGGCTGCCTCCGTTATCAGTCGGCCGGTGAGAAGCATGTTGCCCAACTCGTAAGAGGCACGGTCGGTCGGCGGTGTCAGTGTCGTCTGCCAGGCGGCGAGGGCATCGGCGGCCTCGCAGAGAGCGTCCGAGCGGCGGATGATGCCGACCTTGTTCCAGAGCAGCGCCTGAACTTCGGAGAGATCGGGGGGCGAGGAGGCTTTCCTTGCCGGACGCAGCTCAAGCCGGTGGTGTTCCTCGCGATGCTCCGCTGCCACCGGTGAATCGGAGCCTGATGACCCGGCGGTCTTCTGGACGATGCGCTTGCTGAAGACGAGTACCTCCAGCATCGAGTTTGACGCTAGGCGATTGGCCCCGTGGACGCCGGTACGGGCGACTTCCCCGGTGGCGAAGAGGCCTTCGATCGAGGTCTCGCCCCAGGTGTTGACCTTGACGCCACCCATCATGTAGTGCGCTGCTGGGGCCACTGGGACGAGGGACCGCGTGATGTCCAGGCCGTGATCGAGGCAGAAGCGATAGATACTCGGAAACCGCGTGGTGGTGAGGCTTCGCGGAAGGTGCGTGACGTCGATGAAGACGCTGTCCGTCCCGGTCTTCCCCATTTCGTAGACGATGCTGCGGGCGACGATGTCTCTCGGGGCCAGTTCACCGTCGGCGGCGTAGTCCGGCATGAAGCGATGGCCTTCCTTGTTGCGCAGTAGGCCGCCCTCTCCTCGGACCGCCTCTGATATCAGGAATGGCGGTACGCCGGGCAGCCGCAGTGCCGTCGGGTGGAACTGGAAGAACTCCATGTCGGCTATTTCGGCCCCCGCCTCGAAGGCGAGGGCGATGCCGTCACCGGTTGCCACGCTTGAATTGGTGTTGTGGCGGAAGAGTTGGCCGGCGCCACCGGTGGCCAGGATCAGCGAATCACACTCGTGCTCGTCCACGGAACCGGTGCGGCAGTTGAGTGTCCGGACTCCGCGAACGCGGCCGTTGTCGAGTAGAATATCGGTCGCCAGGCAGTTCTCCAGCACCCGGATTGCCGAGGCACGGACACGATTACTCAGTGTGACCTCGATGTGCTCCCCGGTAGCGTCTCCGCCGGCGTGAAGTATGCGCGGCCGGCTGTGGGCCGCCTCGGTCGTAAGGGCGACCTTGCCGTCGACGGTGTCGAACGGCACCCCGAAGTTGACCAGGTCGGCGATGCGGTCCGGTGCCTCGTCGGTCAGGATGCGGACCGCCGCTTCGTCACAGAGCCCGTCGCCGGCGACGATCGTGTCCTGGAAGTGTAACTGCGGCGAATCGTTCTGGCCGATCGGTGCGGCGATACCTCCTTGGGCGTGCCTGGTGTTGCAATCGTCGATGCTGCCCTTGGTGATGACAAGGACGCGCCCGTACTCATTGGCAAGCAGGGCAGTATAAAGCCCGGCAATGCCGCTGCCCACGAGGATGTAGTCGTACTGGCTCACCGCCGCTATGCTCCCTGGGCCGGACCGTTGTCTTGTCGCCGTCCGGCTACTGGATCTCCGGTTCGGGCTCCGACTGCTGCGCGATGACGCTGCTCTTGGCAATCCGGATGGTCGACTCGGGGTCGATCCGGAGGACGAAGCTGTCGTCGCTGACGGACTCGATCTGTCCGTAGATCCCGCCGGCGGTGATCACCTTTGCGCCCTTCCGCAGCTCGGTAAGCATGTCCTGGTGGTCTCTCTGCCGTTTTCGCTGCGGCCGGATCAGGACAAAGTACATCAGGCCGAAGAGGACGACGATGAAGATCAGCATCGGCCAGATGCTGGTTCCCAGACTGCCGGCGGTGCCATCCCCGGTGGCGGTGGGAATACAGCCTCCGACCAGTAGTACGGCGCTGATAGCGGCGACAGTTAACCCCAGACTGAAGAATCCCTTTCTACGCACTGACTCCTCCTTGTATTGCCTCACGGCGTCCCATCTCTGCTGTTCCCTGCAATGACCAGGCGCCGGCTTGCTCTATCCGCACGTCTATGAGACGGCCCTGGCATGATTCCTCACTATCGAAGAAGACGAGGCGGTCGGTCCGTGTTCGTCCATACCACCGGCCTCCCTTGTTGCCCTCAATGAGTACTTCGACCTTGGTACCGACGAAATCGGCGCCGATCTCGGTGGCAATCTTCTCCTGGAGCCGCTCGACTTCGGCGAGGCGGCGCCTTTTCTCGGTGACGGGGACATTGTCAATGAATTCCCGCGCCGCCAGCGTCTCCGGTCGTGGCGAGTAGGCGGCGGTGTGCACCGTGTCGAACCGCAGTTCGGCGAGCAGGTCGTAGCTGCCCTGGAACTGGGCGGCTGTCTCCGTGGGAAAACCGACGATGAGGTCGGTGCTGAGGGCGATTCCGGGCACCACACGGCGAATATCGGTAACCAGCCTGCGGAAGTCGTCCACGGCGTAGCCACGGCGCATCATTCGCAGGATATCGTCGTTGCCCGATTGCACCGGCAGACTCAAGTGATGGCAGACCTTCTCCAAAGCGGAGATCGCGGTGACAAGTCTCGGGCTCATGTCCTTCGGATGGTTCGTCAGGAAGCGGATTCGTGCCAGACCGTCGATCAGGTTGAGCTCCCCGAGGAGGTCGGCCAGATCCGGCCGACCCGGCAGGTCGTGGCCGTAGGAATCGACGTTCTGCCCGAGCAGGGTGACCTCGCGAGTGCCGCGGCGTATCCGTTCCCCGACCTCGCGGACGATCTCGCTCAGCGGCCGGCTTTGCTCTCTGCCCCGTCGGTAAGGGACGATGCAGTAGGAGCAGAAGTTGTCGCAGCCGCGGATGATGGGGACGAAGGCGCAGGGCGAAGGCTTGCCGGCGGGCGCATCTTCCCAGTCGACCGGCGCGACCCACTGGGGACGCTCGCCGGGGTGGAAGAAGTGGTCGACTTGGGGGAAGCTTTCACGAAGCTGTTCCGGCTCGGAATCGACCCAGCAGCCGGTTACCGCCAGGGTAACTTCGGGACGGGACTTCTTCAGCGAGCGTAGGGAGTGGAGCTTGTTGACAATGCGGTCCTCGGCGCTTTGGCGGACGACGCAACCGTTGAGGACGATGACATCGGCCTCGTCGGCGGGGGCTGACTGGTAGCCCATTTGCTCGAAGTAGCTGCTGAGTCGGTCGGACTCAGCCTTGTTCATCTGGCAGCCGATCGTCCAGATGTGATAGCGGGGTGCCTTTGATTCTCGTGTTGTCATGCTGAATAAGAAGCCCCTCAACCAGGGGCATTGGGATGCTCTTCGGTTCCATGGCGGAGGGAGTGGGATTCGAACCCACGACCCCGATTGCTCAGGGTAACCGCTTAGCAGGCGGCCGCACTAGACCAACTATGCGATCCCTCCGGACGGGCGACGCATCCGGCTTTGCTGCCGACGATACCCACCACTACTATATCACAACGTCTGGGTAGCCTCAATTGGGACGGATGCGCAAGAAGCCAAACGGTAGTAGTCTTTTGAAATGAGGAAACGAATCGAGGGTGGGGAAGTATATGCAGGCGTGGTTTGTCGTTGAGGTTATGTAAAGGAGAGATTGGGGGGGAGGGAGCATTTGGGGACGTCCCTTGTGGTCGGCGACGAATCATTCAACCTCACCCCCCTGACCCCCTCTCCTTCGCAAGGAGAGGGGGAGATATTCTTGGAGATGGTATCTGAGGGATACCCGAGTTAGCCCGCAGGGCGAACTCTCCAACTCCTGCCAGAGGGAGGGGCCCTGCTGGACTCCCTCGATCAGACGAGACGGAGGTGCGGTCTGTCGGAGGAGACGCTGCCAAGGGCGCGACCGAGGGGCGAGGTGAGGAATGGGACAACGCCGTTGTCGGAGGGGGGAATGGGACAAAGGGTGGTTGAGGGGGGACCGGGCTTGTGCTATCATGGCGAGGCCATGGAAATCAACGTATTGATCGACGAAGAGGTGGCGGGCTGCCCGGGTGAGGCATGGTTTGAGCGTGTCGTCGGGGAAGCGTTGGCGGCTGAGGGTGTCGGCGAAGCGGTGGAAGTCGGCATCGTCGTTACGGGGCAGGAACGGATACAGGAACTGAACCTCGTCCATCGAGGCATCGACGAGCCGACCGACGTCCTGTCGTTCCCGATGACGGAAGAGCTGACCGACGTCGAGGGCGATGACGTAGCCGGAGGCGACGTTGAGCTGGCCGAGTTCATCTCGCCACCGGACGGTATTCGACACCTCGGCGAGGTCATCGTCTCCTACCCCCAGGCCGTCGTCCAGGCATCGCAGCAGGGTCACAGCGCCCGTCGGGAAACATCGATATTAGTCGTCCACGGAGTCCTGCACCTGCTCGGCTATGGGCACGACGTCGTCGCAGATGAAGTCGTCATGAAGTCGAGAGAAGTCGATATCCTGTCGAAGATCGGGAACATCGACCAGTGAGAGTCCTCGGAATCGCCGGGAGTCCACGTCGCGACGGTAATACCGACCAGCTGCTGGATGCCGTGATGCGGGGCGCCGCCTCGAAGGGGGCTGTTGTGAAGACGATTGCGCTGCGTGACCTCGACTACATTGCCTGCCAGGCGTGCGACGATGGCTGCGTTTTGACGGGCGACTGCAAGTACGAGGACGACATGCAGACGGTCTACGACGAGATGGAGCGGGCGGACCGGATTGTGCTGGCGTCGCCGATTCAGTTCATGGGCGTTACCGCGCAGATGAAGGCGATGATCGACCGGTGCCAGTGCCTGTGGGCTCGGAAGTACCGCCTGGGGCGGCCGCCGCTGGGGGACAAGCGGCGTCGCCTCGGTTTCTTTGTATCGGTCGGCGGGACGAGGGAGAAGGACCTGTTTGGGCCGGCGCTGCGGGTGGTGAAGACGCTGTTCCACGTGATAGACGTCGAGTACGCGGGGGAACTGGTGTTCTCGGGGGTCGATGAGAAGGGGGAGATCGGTGAGCGGCCGGAGGCGTTGGGGCTGGCGTTCCGGGCGGGGGAGAAGCTGGTGGAGTAGGGGGGCTGGTCTGTTTGTCCCTGTCGGGAGTTGTCAACACGCGGCCGATCAGGATACAAGGCAGGATACCCGACTGACCGCAGTTAGCGGGCTGCGTAGAGCGTAAGACAAAGCCTAAGCTTCATTGTGGCCTTCTTGGCGCGCGCCTTTGCGTATCTTCCGCATCTCGCGGTCGAGCCCTCTGCCAATCGGCCTCTGCTCGTCGTTGCCATTGAGAAGACTCAGACGGTACTGGCGAAGGTCATTCCACAAGTCATTGTCGTCAGGTCTGTTGTACCGGTAGAGGGTAAGCAACGCGTCAATAGTCGCATCTCGTGTGGGTACGTCGCTTTCGTTCTGGGCTTGATAGACCAGTCTGGGAATGAGGTCTTGAAGTACATCTTGGGACAGCCTACCGAATGATATCAAGTGGCCTCGGGTCTGCTGACGCTCTGCCTTGGGTAACGAGAACTCTTGCCTGGCTGCCAGCCATCCGACCATTGTCTCCCGTTGGGAAGGTTTCGCAAGAACTCTGTTCTTTGCACTCATGATACTGTCCAGTATCTGAGGCTGCGGCGGCTGCAACGGAACGTCAGCCGGGTGCTGAACAAGCCAGTCAAACAGTCTCACCAATACTGCCGCATGGCGTTCGTGTGATATCACGCCTTCGGACACGCCAGTGTCCAGCAGTTGCACTCCAACCAGATTGATGGGTGCCCCTCCACCAGTAATAAGGTCACCCAAGTGACTGTCCAGCTTTGACTCGTATTCTCTGGTGTGAAGGTCCTTCAACATATAGGCAAATTCCAGCAATAGTTGCCGGCCTTCCGGATGACCCTGTGGACCAGACATCGTCAGCGTGGCGTCCAATACAGGAGCAGCAAGGCCCTTCCCCCTGTTGCCCTGAGGAAGGTGCTTTATCGCCTCCACAACGAGATTCACTGCGCGCTGAATCTCTGGGCGCTCGAGTAGTCTCACCAGCAAAGGGACCAGGATTGCCGGGCTCACTTCGGCGAGGCGCCGTGCCACTGCGGCCATCTCCTCATTGGCTTGGTCTTCGTCCGGTGTGGACATCAGCCGTTCGGCCATTCGATTGTCAATCTCGTTCCACGGTAGAGCACTGTATTCTGGTCCGCTGCGCAACTCCAGCACTTCCAGTACGTGAGCTATGCCAAGGGTTCCTGTGAAGTCACTGATTAGAATATTGTCGATGTGGCTCTTCTCGCCCCCAGACGCTCCTCCGTACAGACGGCAAAGAATCCTCATGAGCAACGTCTTCTGTTCGGGATTGGCCGACTGGTATTTCGTCCGAAGGTGGCCGGCCAGCCCTTCAATGGATTCTGCCTCGGCTTGGTCAAGTACGGCTTGCACTTCGAGGATCACATCAACCGTGTACCAGAACAGCGGTTCGCTCCCTTGGGCTATCGCATGCCCAAGCAAGTCCGAGAATTTTCCGGCAGCTTCATTTGCGAGGGGCCGTCCATCGAGGTCAGAGCATCGCATCAAGGCCAGTATGGCCGGATGATGCTCTCCCTGTTGGCCCTCATCCCTAGACTTCACAAACAAGTCGATATCATCAGCAGTGATATGGCTCACCAGCTTGACCAAGACAGTATGGTCTATGAAGGCTCTCTTCGCCTCCTCAGTGGAGGACATGATCGCAAGAAGTGTTGGGCGAGGATCGGGCCACGCAAGCATACTGGATTTGATGCGAGACCTCTGCTCATTCCTGAGCGCGTCGACATGTGCTACAAAGGAACTGGCAATTTCGTCTTGGAGTCGGGCCGAATCGTCCTGCACTGCCTCCTGCGAGCCGGGACCGGCTGCAAAGATGTCCACGTACGTATCCAGAACTGTTTGCCTGTGGCTCTTCAGGGCGTGGTCCGTCATCGCGAAGATAGCACCTGGGTCGCGAATGCGCTGGATCGCTCCGAGCAGCCCTGGCACAGTTGCCAGGGCTCGTACCACCTCACGGGAAAGGCGTTCGCCGTCCGTTGCCAGCGATGGCCGCAACACCGCCGCTACTCGAACTGCATTGAGCGCGTAGTCTGTCCAACCGTTGGCTGCCCAGCCGGTGATGCTACGAACGAGGACATCGGTACGGGCGGCGTTGTCCTCATCCTGACCATCTTCGTATGCCTTCTTGACCACGTCTGCCTCATTGCGTCGAAGCGCCGAGTCGAATTGGGCATAGTTTGGAATCCGTGCCTCTTGTTCACTCTGCTTCAGATGGAAGAATGCTTTCGGATTGTCAGCGGTCACGTGTCCATAGGTCCGCAAGAAACTCTCCAAGAGCGTTGCGTCGGCGCTGTCTTCTCCGAGCAGCTTCTTGACTTCCGCTGTCTTGCCAGGGGTGGTTGCCGCGACGGCCACTTCTGGATACAGATTATCGTCATCTATGAATTTCCTAGACAGCGACGAAAACCTGGACTCTATGGCCGCAACTTTTGCCAGGAATAGTTTCTTGTCACTAATGCGAGGGCGTATTTGCGGTGATAGGCCAGACTCCCGTTCTTGCACCAACAGGTACTTGGAAGCGAGGTTATTGAGGAACTGTTTGATCTGACGCGGGTTCTCTCGGAACAGGAATCCCACCATCTGGACGAGGGTCAATATCTCTTCAGGGGGCATGTCCTTGGCAAACAGTGTCCGGTCTACCAGGTGCGCAATGTATGGCTCCATTTCCTCTGGGAGGAAGGAATCTATCCTTACCGCGCCGTTGAAGAACTTCCGCAGATACTCATCCGCGGACTGTTCAAGGCTGGGAGTTTCCTCAGCTTGAACAGCGTTGTCAAATACCCCATACGCAGCCTTGACATGCCGCCTGATAGCCGCGTCATCACAGGGAATCACAAAGATGCACTTCGCACCCTTTGGCTCCAGAAACGTCTTTATGGCGCCTAATGTGTGAATAGCAAGCTCGTGTGAGCATCGGTCAAGGTTGTCTACAATGATGACGAGCTTGCGGCACTTCGAGTCTCCGACCATCTCCTCAAACTTCCGTTCGAACTGGTCTTCCGAGAAATAGACTGGGCGCGTAATGGTGTCCTTTGATACCACAGTAACATGGCGGCTGAACTCTGACACCAAGTATAGGGCGACTGGAGCCACGATCGCGGTTGCCCATGCTTGAACGGGGTTTGTTGCACCTAGCTTAAGTAAGCCCCACAAGAGGCCAACTGCGACAATGTACGTTAGCAGGAGAGGGATTGCCAGTGCCTTCAATCGGGTAGGGTCGAGGTACTGCCTGCCGGGAAGTTCTTCGGTGTACTCCTCGTACACTTCGCGGACATAGTCCTTGCCCTTGGGGAGTGCCTTCTGGTCGTGCAATTGCTTCTGAAGGTCGTAGAGGAATTGCCTACGGAGCGAATCATCCCGGTATTTCCACACATCAATAGTTACGGCTCTTGTCTTGGCGTCGCCCTTGCGAAGTCTGTCGCTGAGGTCATTTATGATGGAGGTCTTCCCGACGCCCCATTTTCCGAAGACCCCAAGAGTGAAAGGTGGCTTCAACTCGGCAATAGCCTTGGTCAGCAGATTCACATAGGCACGGTGGCTGAACTTGTCTCCATCACCAAGATCAGTGAGCGGCTCATCCTTGAGATACCAAGTCCTTTGGGGGTCGCGTGGAGAATCGTTCATGTCGGTCTCCGAATCCTTTGTGTCAACTTCGGCTTGGTCGTCGTCAGGTGCGCCTCCTGCGTGCTTGATTATAGCATGAGGCACAAGGGTGGTGCGGGCAGCTACGGAGTCGGAAACAAAGGCGCGCTTCGCGGGACAAAGGGGGGAGAGTGTGAACGTCTCAGAAGAGGGTGTTGACTTCTGTTGTGGCCTTTCATACACTGCTGGTGGGAAGTATCACTTTAGGAGGTATCAGATGAAGAAGGAGATCATACGGCATGAAGAAGGGGCTGCGCCATTTCCACAGGTTTCATCGTTGTTTTCATTCTGCCCTCCCATCAAAGCAGGTAATCAGATC
>SDBV01010289.1_pt1 | contig 12280 bp, 16 predicted proteins | sample 2277081 | NCBI WGS metagenome assembly SDBV01 (sample SAMN10402039, study PRJNA504765) | marine sediment metagenome | isolation source: marine sediment core GS10_PC15, 223 cmbsf | place: Arctic Ocean: Southern Knipovich Ridge | collected 2010 | reverse complement strand
GGTTTTATCTGCAATTTTATTTGATAAAATTCCTTTCGAAAATGTTTTGACAACTGGCACAATCCTTGCTGAAGATGGAGAAAAAATGTCAAAATCAAAAAAGAATTTTCCAGATCCACAATTGATTATTGATAAATACGGCGCTGATTCATTGAGATTTTATTTATTGCAATCACCTGTCATGAATGCCAATAATTTTAATTTCTCTGAGAAAGGTGTTGAAGAAATTTACAAAAAAGTTTTATTGCTTTTGTATAATGTAAATAATTTTTATTCGTTATATAAAACAGATAAAAAATTAGGAAAAGAAAAATTAAAAATTGTTGATGAATGGATTTTATCTAGGCTTAATGAAACAGGAAACAAAGTTACAGAATTCATGAATTCTTATAATACAATAAAAGTTTGCTCGGAGTTAAGAAATTTTATTGATGATTTATCCACTTGGTATGTCCGTGTTAATAGGGGGAGATTCAATGAAGACAATAAAACTGCCCCAAAAATCTTGAAAGAAATTTTAGACAAACTTTCGAAGTTAATTGCTCCAATAATGCCCTTTGCTGCTGAAAAAATTTATCAAACGATTTATTCTGAAAAAGAATCTGTCCATTTATCAAATTGGCCAAAATTTGATGACATGCTCAATAAAGATCTTCTGGAAGAAATGTCTTTGGGAAGGGAAGTCGTTTCTCAAGGCCTTAGAGAAAGAGACAAGGCGGGCGTGGGACTTAAATGGCCTCTTAAAAAAATTGAAATTTCAAAGGATAATTTAGATGAGGAAATTTTAAATTTAATTAAACAAGAGTTAAATGTAAAAGAAATCGTTCTTAAGAAATCAAGAGAAAAGGATTTGAGAGTCAAACTAGACACAACTCTGACCCCAGAACTTGAGGAAGAGGGTTATGCTCGTGAGATGTCTAGACAGGTTCAAGCCTTTAGAAAAAAACTTAGTTTGAATAAGAAAGACAAGATTGAACTTTATATATCTACCGACGAGGAATTCAAAAATATTTTAGAAAAACAGAAGAAATTCATTCAAGAGAGAACAAATGCGAAAAAGGTTTCTTTTGTTATTCCTCTTAAGGAAACATTTAAAAATAAGATTGCCTTCAAAATAAAGGATAGAAAAGGTGAGATTGGGATTATTCGTTAAAATAACTACCAGCGAGTAATCCAATAAGTTTACTCTTCTATCATAATAAAGTTTAAAAAGAAAAAAACATAAGATAAAATATAAAATGATAGTAAAAGACGAATTTTTAAGCAGACTTCGAAAAATCTTTGACCTAAATCTTTATGAAGTTAAAGTATGGACTGCTCTACTCTCGAGGGGAACTTCTACTGCTGGGGAATTAAGTAATATTTCTGATGTGCCTCGTTCTAGAACTTATGATATTTTAGAAAGTTTGGAGAAGAAGGGATTTATAATTATGAGACTTGGTAAACCAATTAAGTTTGTTGCATTAAAACCAGGAGAAGTTGTTGAAAGAGTTAAGAAGAATTTGGTTAAGAATGCTCAAGATAAATCAAAGAGACTTGATTCTTTGAAGGGAGACGAAGTATTGGAAGAACTTAATGGTTTGTTTACTAAAGGGATTAAATTTGTTGAACCAAGCGAGTTATCTGGGAGTCTTAGAGGAAGACAGAATTTGTACAACCATTTGGATATGATGGTTAGGGACGCTGAGAAATCAGTTACATTTATTACAACTGCTGAGGGCTTAAATAGAAAGCTTGAAGCCTTAATGCCAGTTTTAGAAAAAGCAAAGAAGAGGGGAGTGAAGATTAAAATCGCTGCTCCAATTAATAGTAATAATATAAAGGTTGCAAGAGAATTAAAGAAAGTTGCTGAAGTCAGAAATGTTGAAAAGATTAAAGCAAGATTCATTATTATCGATTCAAATCAATTAATGTTTATGTTGTTAGACGACGAGAAATTCCATCCTAATTATGATATTGGTATTTGGATTAGTACCGATTTCTTTGCACGTGCATTTGAACAAATGTTTGAACTTGCATGGAAAGAAATGAAGAGCGTGAGATAATTTTTATTTAATGCAATGTTAATGGTATGTTCTTTTTATATATGAAATTTCTTACTTCATAAAAATTAATTGCTACAAATTCTGCTGGGTTCACACACTTCGTTCGTACACCAGGGAGGTGCGAGAACCTCTTCGAGCCCAGATAAATATTTTTACACTAAAGTGTACCCCGAAACATTCTTCAAAAGAATGTTTACAAGAGGCAAGATTTCTACTGGGCAAATTATCCGCTAAAAAGTTATTATCTTCACAAGAGCCTTTTTCAATATTGTTCGACTATTATTAAAATAATTCTTATATTTTATTATACTGAATATGTTATATTTACACACTTCGCGTGTACCCCGAAACATTCTTCAAAATAATGTTTACAAGGGGCAAATTAAACGAAGTGAATTTTGGAGATATACTATTTGAGTAACTTGTTGCGAACTAATTTTTGGTTGCTTGCGATATTTTATTGTATCCTAAATGAACAGAAAGCTATAAAAAGAAAATTGCCGTCGTGTTTTTGTATTAAAATGGAAGTGAGAAGAAAAAAAAGAAGATTTGTGAAAGTTTTACTAATTGTCTTTCTAAGTCTCGTGTTCTTGGCGGCCTTATATCTTGGATTTCGAGGATATCAAATTACGAATGAAAGAGTTATTGTATTTCAGAACGGAGCTAACTATGGTTATGAACAAGCAATTCTTCAGGTTATGAATTTATCAATCCAATGTCAACCTTTTCCAATTTTTGTTGGAAATTATTCGGTTGATTTAATTGCTATTGATTGTTTGCAAGGATAATTTAAAAAATGAAAGGAGGTAAAAAAAATATGGCGAAAAAAAAGAGAGTGAGTAAAGTTACTAAAGATATTACTTGTGATTCTAGTGGTTATTGTGGTCATAGAGTTGTAGGTATTAAGCTTGCAGCAATAGCATTCATTTTATTTTTGATAACAGTTTGGCCTGCTTTAATGAATTTGGTTCATAGAATTCATTGGGGATGGTTTTTAGGAGCGGCAATCCTTTTTGGAATAGGTGCTGCAAATAAGAATTGCTGTGGTAAAAAATAATTTTTAATAAAGAATAGTAAAAATGCAAGAAATTATTAAATTATTAATTGGTATTTTTATTTTGCTTTTAGGTATTCCAATTGGAAACTTTTTAGCAAAGCAGACTAAAGAGGAATTGAAAGAAGGAAGAAAGTATTTTGTAATCTTGGTTATCTTAGGATTAATTGGGGGGGCAATAGGTCTTATAATTAGAAATGATGTGATACTCTTCACAATGTTTTTTATTGTGATTGTTACTTTGAAAAGTTTGAAGAAGGATAGGAAATTGAAAAGATAAGTTGTAATTAATTTCGATAAGAGCCACTTACTTTGTGCGTGAATTTATTTTGTCTCCAAATTCCATTTGAATTTTCCGACTATTAGGATATTAATATCTAAAGAATTTTTAGTAGATAATATTTTTTTAAGAGATAATTTCTTCCCGATAAATTATCTAACATGTCTTATGATTGCAAGTAATACACCTATTAGAGTTGTTACAACAACAACCCAACCAAAGAAGATTGTAACTGGGTTTGGTATTCCTAAAACTCCTAATGTTAATATTTCTTCAATCATTCCAAATGCAACGGCCAATGAAACAATTACGCCTGTTAACCACACTATGAATTGCAGAAGTTTCGTTAAGGAACTTACTTCTTGTTTTTTCGCTACCATCTTTTATGATTGTTTAAATTAAATGTATTTTATAAGTGTTTTTATTTGTTAGCTGCTACAAATTCTGCTATGTTCGCACACTTCATGCATACCCCGAAAAATCTTTATACAAGATTTTTACAAAGGGCAAATTTTCCGCTAAAAAGTTGTTACCTCCATGAGAATTTCTTCAATCATTGTTCGGCTATTACGAAAACATCATTATATCCCATTGCACTAATTCTGTTAACTGATAATATCTTAATCAGTTTCGGAAAAATTAAACGAAGTAAATTTTGGAGATTATATTAATTTGAGCAATTTGTTGCGAACGAATTTTCTGTTTTTTGTGATATCTGTCGCTAGGTAATAAATTATTCACATCCCGTCCAATGTTTTCATCACAATAATCTTTAAATAAATAAATTGTGTGGAAAATTATGGGAGATATAACGCTTGGCAAATATGAACACTACAAAAAAAATCCGTATGAAATTATTGGTGTTGCAAAAGAGTATGAATCTAAAAATCTTGGAAATAAAATATCTCAATTTATTTGTACTGCAAGACATAGTGAAACATTGAAAGAGTTAATGATTTACAAATTAATTGGTTGTGATTCAAAAGAAAGGGATAATGTTTTTTGGTACCGCCTGAGAAACATGCATCCTAAAAATGCAGAGAATAAATTAGGAGAATTGGTTATTTACAAAGCACTTTATGATTCTGAAAAATTTGGAAATAAGGCTTGGTGGTGGAAACCAAAAAAAATGTTTCTTGAAACTGTTAATGTTGATGGAGAGGAAGTTCCTCGATTTAAATATGTTGGAAAAGATTGATTTGATTACATCTCATCCAAAGTTTCTATCCCCAATAAATGCAAAGAATTTTCTAAGACCTGTTTGAATGATCTTACAAGGCCAATTCTTAGGAATCGTTTTTCTGACTTTATGACCGGACATGAATGATAAAATTCGTTGAATGTTTTTGCAAGTTCATAAGAATAATTTGCTAGCAAAGAGGGATTCAATGTCTTGTAAGCTTTTTCTGTTACTGTTTTGAAATCTGCAATTTTTTTTATTAAATCTATTTCGCTTTTTTCTAATTCTGTTACAATTTCTTTTTTTGGCCAGACTTTTATTTTTTTTAATATTGAATTTGCTCTCGCGTAAGCGTATAAAATATATGGCCCAGTTTCTCCTTCAAAATTTATTGATTCTTTTGGATTGAATTGCATTTCTTTTTTGGCATCAACTCTGAGAAGCATATACTTGATTGCGGCGAGAGTTATTTTTAGACTTCTTTTTTCTAATTTAGTTTTTGAAAGTTTTGTTCTTTTGTTTAATTCTTTTTTTACTAAATCTTGAATTTTATTTATTAAATCGTCAGCATCCACCACGGTACCTTCGCGGGACTTCATTTTTCCTCCAGGTAAATTCACCATACCATAAGATAAATGATGCATGTCTTTTTCAAATCCTAGTTTTTCTAAAATTTTGAATAGAACATCAAAATGATAATTTTGCTCGTTTCCGACGACGTAAATTGATTTGTCAATATTATATTTATCGAATTTTAATTTCGCTAGATATAAATCTTGAGTGATGTAAACCGATGTTCCGTCGATTCTAAGTAGTACTTTTTCGCCGAGTTTTTCTTTTTTCAAATTTATTATTATTGCTTTGTCTTTTTTTTGTTCAAATATTTTATCTTTTAATCCTTTTTGCACTATTTCTTTTCCATGTTTGTATATTTCGCTTTCAAAGAATTCTGTGTCGTGTTTTATTCCGAATTTTTTGTATGTTGCATTAAATCCGTCGAGGGCCCATTTGTTCATTTTTTTCCAGAGAGCCATTGTTTTTTTGTCGCCCTCTTCCCATTTTTGAAGCATTCTATGTGATTCCAATTCTAGTTTTTCATTGCTTTTTGCTTTTTTATTGAACATTATATAATAATCTCCGACAAAGTGATCTGATTTCTTTTTTGCAGTTTTTGGTGTTTTGCCTTTTCCATATTTTTCGTAGGCCGCCATTGATTTGCAAATATGTATTCCCCTATCATTGTTTAAGTTTGCACGGTTTACTCTTTCTCCATTGAATTCTAAAATTCTTGAAACTGATTCTCCTATGCTCATGTTTCTTAAATGTCCTAAATGCAATGGTTTATTTGTATTTGGCGACGGGAATTCCACCATTGTTTTGGAGGACGAAATAAAATTTCTTCCGTAATTTTGTTTTTCTCTTTTTATTCTTTCAATTAGCTGTAACGCTAAAGAAATTCTGTCCACGAAGAAATTTAGGTAGGGTCCGATTGTTTGGATGTCTTTAAAAATAATTGCCTTGTCTCCAATTTCTTCTCTTAATTGTAAAGCGACTTCGTGGGGATTTTGATTTAGTTGTTTTGCTATTGCAAAGCATGGAAATGAGTAATCGCCCATGTCTGAATTTGGAGGTATTTCGATTAGAGATTGTATTTCATCGGAAGAAAGTTTTACTTTTATTTTTTTTATTGGTTTCTCTAATAGTTTTGCTATTTCCTCTTTCATATATTAATTAGATAGAAGAAGATTATAAAGTTTATGAATTTGGGGATTTCTCGCTTCGCAAAGACCAACTGCTACAAATTCTGCTAACGCTTGAATTCTCTGCTAAAAAGGTTATTATCTCCATGAGGTTTCTTTAATCATTGTTGGCTATTACAATAATTATATTTCATTGCATTAAGATTAGCTGCTACAAATTCTGCTAAATTCACACACTTCGCGTGTACCCCGATAAATCTTCTATGAAGATTTCTACTGGGGGCAAATTAAACGAAGTGAATTTTGGAGATATATTATTTGAGCAACTTGTTGCGAATTAAATTTATGTTGTTGTGATATGAGTTACAATCCTATTCAAAAAATTGATTACCATAATCTTTAAAAGTGGGGATTTTATTCGTTTGTCATGGAAAATATTAATAATATTGTTCTGGGATATGGAACTGAATACTATTTGAACATATTAAATGAAGCGAAATCTGAAAATGGTAAGGGGAATTCTTTTGTGAAATATTCAAATGGTATAAATGGACATAATGGCCAGAGCCATAATGGCAATTATCTTGTAGCAAATTATAACAGTGGTGGAGGAAGAAGAAACAATCATTATCAAATTTCTGCGAAGGGTTTGGATATTCGTGCAAAACATGCTGAAGTAAAAATGAAAAGAGAAAAGATTATTGCAAAAAAAGGTAATTTCAAAATTAAAAAAGTTAAAATTCCAAAATGGACTTATCTGAATAAAGATTTGATTAATCTTAAAAATAATAGATTTTACAAAAAACAAAACACTTATTAACTAAATTCCTTGACTAATTTTATGGAAAAAATAAACAACACAAATTTAGAAAATGCTCTTTCAGGGCAAGGGTCGAATAATGAACCTCAGGCGCCGCAGATGTCGAAGGAAATGGAGATTGGATTTCATCAGGGGGCTTTGAATACTCTTGTTAATGAAAGAAATGAATTGGTTAAGATGGCTCAAGTGACTGAACAAATTATGCAAGCTCGTATAAAGCGTCTTGAAGAACTTGGCGTTAAAATGAATTCTGGGCAGAAGAAGTAATCCTGAAATATATATTTGATTGAAGGTATTCTTTTAAGTTGAAAAACCTTCTAAGAGAAATCAAATAAAGGGGCATTAATTACGAAAACTTTATATTCCCCTTTTTTTAATTGATTATATGGATAAAATTAAAACTGGGAAATTTGAAATTATCTCTTCAGGATCATTCATAACTTCTGAAAAAGATAAGAGTGAAATCTTATTTAAGCGTAAAGAGGAAAAAATTACTTTAAAATTAATTTTTAAAGAAAAGGAAGAGAAAAAAGTAGATATTTCAAGTAAGGGAACAAAAGAGGATTTAACTATCTCTTTTGAATTGCCAATCATTAAAAATGCCTTCGGGGAAGGATTTACAAATCCCATCCAATTTGCTAGGTTTGATAATGGAGATTTATTATATTTGAATCTTTGGATAAGGAGATTAAGTGGACCTTTCCAAGAAATAACTTATTCAATTTATGTGGAGAAAATTAAAAAATGACTGCAATCACACTAGATATACAACAAAAAATTGATATCATTGAAGAAGATGAAATGTTTTCTTTAAGAAAATGTGATTGGAAAAGAATCAAAAGGAGAGTTGACAATATCCCAAAACCCTCAAAATTTATCTCAATTTCCTATTCAATTCTTCTGGGTATTTTTGGATCTACTTTTCTTTCTTTAATTACTTTAAAAAACATATCTAATCTAGAACCATGGATAATTCCATTTTATTTTATCACAACTATATTCTCGTTCTTATTTGCAATAATCTTATTTTTTCTTGAAAAAAGGGAATTAAAATATGAAAAGAAATCAGTGGGAGAGATAAAAAACGAATTCAAAGAAATAGAAAGTTTATATATTCCCAAGCAGAAATCCAAACCATAACTCCCTGTTTGAGCGTTAAAATGAATTCTGGGCAGAAGAAGTAATCCTGAAATATATATTTGATTGAAGGTATTCTTTTAAGTTGAAAAACCTTCTAAGATTATGAAAGAAATATCTAAAGAAAAATTAGAGAAAAGAATTCATCAATTTAAAAAGTTGGGCTGGGAGGCGTATTTATTGGAACATTTGAGATCTGATAAAACATTGTATGTTCAATATCTCGATACCCAAGGATTAGATGCAGGAGATTTAGATGTGAAAAATTATTCTATTTCTTCTCCACATGAAAAAAAGTCAATAAGATTTGCAAATTTGAATAAAATTCATTATAGGAGATTTCCAGAATCTTGGACTGAATTCACTTATGTTGGAAAGATTCATTTTAGATTGAATGGTTAGAGGATTCTAAAACTTTTTATATGGTTGAATGCGAGGGACAGGGAAGCTCCCAACCCATGAATTTTTCTTTAAATTCGCTAGTGCTCATTTATTCAAAAATTCAGAGTTACTCGTCGAACCTAGGTTCTCACCCTATAAAATGCGAGGGACAGGGTTCGAACCTGCGTAAGCACTAAGCTACAGCCTCTTAAGGGCTGCCTGTTTGACCACTCCAGCACCCTCGCATAACAACAACGGAGTGGGAAAACTAGTTTGACCCGAATGTTTACGTTTGAATTATCCCGAAGGCAAATTCCTTATCGCAAACGTGGGCGTGAGTTCTCCAGCACCCTCGCATAAAAACATAATAAGATAATTAGTTATAAATCTTACTAATCAAATAATTTAGAAATAGACAATCCCTTCTGAGCTCTGTAAATTGCCTCTGCGAATAAAGGTGCCACGTCGATTATTTCAATTCCATTTTCTTTTATATTATGTGTGTTGCTTGTTAGAATTGAGTCGAATTTTTCCCGTAATTCTTCAGTTCCTTTTGTAAACATTCCATGGGTTGCGTAGCAGAAAACTCTCTTTGCTCCGTGATTTCTTAATAAATCTGCGGCTTTGCACAAGGTTCCTCCAGTGTCAATAATATCGTCAACGATTAAAACATCTTTATTGGCTACATCACCGACAAGTTCCATGTTTTTTATTTCTCCTGCTTTTGGTCTAGTTTTACTTATTAGTGCAAATGAGAATTCTTTTTTGTCTAATGAGTTCGCATTTAATTTCTCTAATCTTTCTAAAAATGATTTTGCGCGTTCAACGCCACCAGCATCTGGAGAAACTATTACTAATTCTTGTGTGTTGTTTAAATGTGTTTGAGAAAGATATTTTACGACAGGGGGAAAACTGTATAGGTTGTCAAGCGGCAATTCTGCAGGATAAAATCCCTGGATTTGAGAAGCGTGTAAATCCATAGTAATTATTCTTTTTAGCCCTGATGAAATTGAGTTTGCGAAAGCTCTTGCTGAAATTGGAACACGGGATTTTGGTTTTCTGTCCTGCCTTGAATACAACATATTTAAAAAAACGAAGGTCACAGTTTCGGCAGAGGCACTCAAAAGCAAATCTTTTATTAATAGAGATTCTACCCACCATTGTTGTGGGTCTTTTGAAGAATCAATTATGAAATAAACATCCTTTTTTCTGATGTTATGTTTTATATTCATATTAATTTCTTTATTGTTAAAAAAATCTATTGAAACTTCATGAAGTGGGGCTATTTCTTCTTTTGTTTGTTCTATATATTTTTGAATTTTCCTTGCAAATTCCCATGCATGAGTGTTTGGATCTGCGAGAAGAATCACGTTTTTCATATAGGAATAAATTCAGATTTGTTTAAATAGATTATTGTGCGGGAGAATATATGAAATCGGGAAAGGATAAGATTATTTTGATTTGTTTGGTGATTTTTCTTTTTGTTATTAATTATAATTTTATTGATGATTTTTTGGAAAAGAATCTTTTGGAGAATGATTTTGTTGAGGTTGAGAGAGTTATTGATGGAGATACGGTTGTTGTTAATGGGACTTCAGTTAGGCTTCTTGGAATTAATACCCCCGAGAAAGGAGAAGAGTATTTTTTAGAAGCTAAGATTTTTTTGGAGGAGCTGGTTATGGATAAAAGTGTGAGAATCGAGAGAAAAGGAAAGGATAGATATTATAGAGAGTTAGCTTATTTGTTTGATGGAAGTAAGAATTTGAATTTAGAAATTGTTAAGGAAGGTCTTGCAAATTATTATTTTCCTTCTGGAAAAGATAGATATTATAATGATTTTGTGGAAGCTTGGAATGATTGCAAAAAAAATTTATGTGAAATGTCGGAGAATATTTGTTCGAGTTGTTTGGAGATTGAATTGGATGTAAAAGAAGATGAAATAATTATTTTTAATGAATGTGGTTTTGATTGTGATTTGGATGGTTGGAGTGTTAAGGACGAGGGGAGGAAGAAATTTGTTTTTGATAAAGAAATAATTACTTCTGGAGAAAAAATTATTCTTAATGCGGGCAATTTTTCTAAGGATTATATTTTAACAAAAAGCGGGGATAGTATTTTTGTAAGAGATAGTGAGGGTAAGTTGGTTTTGTTTGAAGGTTATTAATAAAATTTTATTTTCTAAATTATTTGTGATGTGAATAAGTTTTTTACTAATAGGATAAATAATTCCTAATAAATAAAATAAAAATTCCCGTTGAATTTTATGCTTCGTACTTTTGATAAGTGCGTAGCACTTTTATTAACGAAAAATTAGATTGCTGCCATATATATCTAGTTAATTCAAATATATATTCCTAAAAGTAACCATAACTTAGTACAAAACTGTAACATTTATAAACTATATTGTATATGCTTTGAAGTAAGTGAACCGGCTCCGTAAAAAGATTACTCATGTAACTCTGCCCACAAGCACATTGTGTTGATGATTGGTTGGGAAGGTCGCTAATCACTTACGCTTTTTTTATTGTGATATTTTCCATTTTTCTTTAATCATATTATAATCTATTTCAACAACATTCAAAGGTGCTCCAATATTCCACTTAATCTTCTTGAGAGCTCTTTTCCTATATGAATTAGCTTTATTGTGTGCTATTGATTTTACTTTTTTTCCAAGTTTATTTTTTAAATCAGATATACTTATTATATCAAAAGGTATTTTTTCAATTCCAAGTAGTTCTTCAAGATATAATTTTACATATAAAAAACACTCATCATTGCAAATTATCAAATTTTCAATCTCATCTTTTTTTTCTTTTATAAGATAATAGATACAAATGGCATAAATTCTTGCATAATCCTCTTTTATTGTCCCATTACATAAGTTCTTTTCAACTAGTCTTTTACAACGTCCAGAAAGACAACATCCATTATGTATTTTTGTTTTTGAATTTATACACGCAATTCCACTATTATCTTTCTCATACAATCTCACACTCATATCTATATGATAATCTTTCATAAACTATGATTTGTTTATGGTTTATATATTTTTATCCCAAACACAACAATTAACTTTAAGGAAGCAATTATTCTTAATGCAGGCAATTTTTCTAAAGATTATATTTTAACAAAAAGCGGGGATAGTATTTTTGTAAGAGATAGTGAGGGTAAGTTGGTTTTATTTAAGGGTTATTAAATAATTATTTTCTTTTGAATCTTTTTTCTAAACTCCTTTTATATTCAATTGCATGAATAATTAATAAATTTTTATTTTTTGGACAAGTAGCTATTGAAAGATAAGTATTGTTGCTCAACCTATAAAATAATTCATAACCAATATCTCCTCGCTTTAATATATCTTTTTCAATTTCAAAAACTTTATTAAATTGAGGGAAAACTTCCATCACATTTTTGTGTTCAATTCCTTTTTTTAGAAGACCGAATTTATAATAATCTGTAAAAAATTAACTTTTTATTTTTTATGTGTTTGAAAATTATTTGGTCTATTTCTTTTTTATCTGTTATTAGCAAAGTCATCTTAATTTAATAAAACAGGTTTTTGAGAATATATATTGTAAGGAATTTTTTCAATTCTATCTTTGCTTTGAAGCAAAAGATAAATTAAGAGTCCATCCCGGCATTGCTTGAATATCATTTCTGCTTTTGTTAAATTATTTAGAATA
>SDBV01010288.1_pt1 | contig 12281 bp, 10 predicted proteins | sample 2277081 | NCBI WGS metagenome assembly SDBV01 (sample SAMN10402039, study PRJNA504765) | marine sediment metagenome | isolation source: marine sediment core GS10_PC15, 223 cmbsf | place: Arctic Ocean: Southern Knipovich Ridge | collected 2010 | reverse complement strand
GCTACTGGTGCTCTCACGCATCTCCGAGCAGGGCTCGTTAAGCCAAAAAGACTTATGTGACAAGATGTTATACGAAAAGTCAAATGTCTCAAGAATCGTCAAGCGTCTGCACTCGCTGGGGCTCATCCAGATAGAAACTGACAGGGAGGATGCAAGAAGGCAGGTTATAAGCACTACGGGCCAGGGCAGCATTGCCGTGGTGAAAGGCAAGAGGATCATCTCTGACAGTGTGGAGAGGTGGTTTAGCAGGCTCACAGACTACGAAAGCACGGAGATACTCAGTAAGCTCATCTGGCTGAACACCCTTATGAGATAGATCGAGATAAATATGCCCTCATATTAGTTGTCTCTGCAACTAATATGTTTTCAGCCTTTATTTCTGTTTTTAATCAGTGTGTTAAGAGGATACGATAAATGGGCGAAATTACTTATCAGAGGTTTCCTATTGTTTAACATAGAATACTGAGCGGGTAATTCAAGTTGTTTCCTTTGTCGCCGGGGGCATTCTGAGCTTCTGGGCCAGCACCACGCCAAGGTAGATAGCCAGACCAAGTGCGAAAACAAAGTATTTGCTCGGAAGCTCCACGGGCAACCGGTTCGCTATGGCCCCGGGCCAGAAGAGTATGAAGGAGGCCAGCAGGAAAAATGGCACCTCGTACCACCTGTTCTTGGTCAGGCACCAGCCCTGGGCCGCGCACTCAAAGGCGCTCATCCCGATAAGGGCCATGCCGAATATCAAAAGTGCCTGCCCCCAGCTATCCACGCCAAATAATATCAGCTCCGGGTTCAGCACGAACAGGAACGCAATGATCGATGTCCTGATGTCATAGAGGAATCCCTGTATTCCTGTGGCTATTGGACTTGATCCGGCTATTGCGCTTGCGGCGTATGCGGCAAGCCCCACAGGCGGGGTGTCGTCAGCCAGGATGCCGAAGTAGAAGGCGAACAGGTGGGCGCTCATGATGGGTATATCGAAACCGTATGCCCCACCCACTTCGACTATTATCGGCGCGGTAAGCGAGGCCATTACAATATAGGTGGCCGTGGTGGGAAGCCCCATGCCCAACAAGAGGCTCGCAATGGCTGTGATAAGCAGCAGCAGGTATATGTTGCCCATGGCGAGGTTCTCGACGATCTGTGCGATCATGCCCCCAATGCCCATGTTCACCACGCCAACGATGATCCCTGCCGCAGCACAGGCCAGCGCCACCGGGACCATGTTCTTTGAGCCCTGCACCATCCCCGCGGCAATGAGGCGCACGCTATTTTTAATTCCTGTGGCCACGCCCATCCCGTCCTTTGCCGCCTGTTTTATCTCCTGGAAAAAGATAACGCCAAACAGGACCATTATCGCGCGAAAGGCGGCCATCTCGGGCGAGTGGCGTAGCCATACAAGCTCGTACAAAAGTGTTGCCAGAGGGATGATGTAGTGTATGCCTCCCAGAAGCGTCTGCATGAAGACAGGGAGGTCTTCCTTTGACAGCCCCTTGATGCCGAGCTTGCTGGCCTCAAGGTGCGTGATACAGAAGAGCCCGAAGTATGATGTAAAAGCAGGGATGGCTGCTGCCCTTACAACTTCCAGATAGGGCACGTTCACGTACTCGGCGATAATGAAGGCTGCGGCCCCCATTATGGGGGGCATGAGCTGCCCATCCGTGGAAGCGGCCACCTCTATTGCAGCCGCTTTTTTTGCCGGATACCCGATCTTTTTCATAAGCGGGATGGTGAAGGGTCCGGTGGTCACGATGTTTGCGATGCTAGAGCCTGAGACCATTCCCGTTGCAGCGCTCGATACCACTGCCGCCTTGGCAGCCCCGCCCTTGTACTTTCCAAGGAGGGACAGCGCCAGGTTAGTGAAAAAGCTCCCTGCCCCCGCCTTCTCAAGCAGGGAGCCTAGGAGCACGAACAGATACACGATGGAGGCTGAGACCCCAAGGGGTATCCCGTATATGCCCTCCGTGGTCAGCGTAATGTTGCTCAGGTACTTTCTTGCAGACACCCCTTTAAAGGCGAAGACATCGGGCATGTAGGGGCCAAGGAAGGCATAGAGCGTAAAGGCGATGGCTATGACCGGAAGGGCGGGGCCGATGACGCGCCTTGCAGCCTCCAGAAGCAGTATGACGAGCACTGTGCCCATTACCAAGTCCCGGGCAAGGGGCACGCCAGCGCGCATTGCCAGCCCCTCGTAGTCCATGACAATGTACAGCGCGCTTATGGCCCCGGCAATGGCCAGGACATAATCAAGCGCAGGGATGCGGTCGGTTATATAGAGAAATCTAAAATGCTTTCCCGGCAGTTTCAGGGCAGGCAGCGTGAGGAACAAAAGCACAATGGCAAAGGCAAGGTGTATGGCGCGGGTCTTGGTACTGTCCAGCACGAGCACGCTGGCAAGCAGCAGGTGAAACAATGCCCAGCTTATAGCAATAAACACCACAAGTGCCTGTTCATGGCTTCTGAAAGAGCGTAGCGTGCCGCTCTCGGCCTTTAAAAGCTCCTCAGCAAACTCTTTGTTAAGCATTGTTTAGAATTGCCCTCCGTGAGCAGATGAAAGCACTGTAGTGCCTAATATACAAAGAGGGGGCCTGTGGTTTAAGCCCCCTCTTTGTATTTGCTCATGCTATCAAGTGCTATTTGATGAGTTTCGGGTCGATGAATTTTACCAGTCCGGCCTCGCGGTAATACTTCAGAGCGCCCTTGTGTATCGGGGCGCTGAGGCCCTGCAGCATGTTCTCCTTGGTTAGCACTGAGTACGCAGGGTGGAGCTTCTTGAACTCGTCGAAGCTCTCAAAGACCTCTTTGGTGATGGCGTATACGATCTTATCGTCAAGGTTCTTTGAGGCCACAAAGGTAGCCTTGACCCCGATGCTCTCAACGTCACCGTCATTCATGGAGGTGGGGTAGAATTTCTTTGGTATGGTGGACTTTGCATAGTAAGGGTATTTCTCAAGGAGCGTGTCTATGCCAGGGCCTGAGATGGGCACTATCCTCACCTTGATCCTGCCGCTTGTGGCTTCTTTGATGTTTCCGGCAGGATGCCCCACCGTGTAGAAGAAGGCGTCTATTTTCTCGTCCTGCAACAGGCCGGGTGCTTCCACGGCCTTGACCTGCTCGGTGTGTATGTCATCCAGCGACACGCCTGCGGCCTCAAGCACGTCCTTTGAGTTCTGGAGCTGCCCGCTTCCGGGGTTGCCAATGTTCACGCGCTTGCCCTTAAGGTCTCCAACAGTGCGTATTCCGCTTTCCTCGCTCGCCACCAGCGTTATGGATTCCGGGTGGATTGAAAACACTGCCCTCAGGTCTTTTTGAGGGCCTTTGCCAGCCCACTCGGCAAGACCGTTGTAGGCCTGGAACTGCCTGTCGCTCTGCGCCACACCGAACTCCAGGTCACCGCTAAGCACCGCGTTGATGTTATACACGCTGCCTGCCGTAGATTCCACCGTGGCTTTTATGCCGTACTCTTTGGCCTTCTTGTTGAGCATCCTGCTGATGGCCCCGCCGGTGGGGTAGTACACCCCTGTGACCCCGCCGGTTCCGATAGTCACAAAGGTCTTACCTGGTGCGTCCTGGCTTGCGGGTGAGCATGCAAGCAGGATAGCAAAGAGAAAGAATAATTTTTTCATGACAGTCCCCCTGTTGTTAGTTGATGTTAGTTGATGTTGGTTGTTGTTATCTGTAGTTACCTGTAGTTATCTGTAGTTAGCATAAGCTGGCTGCAATTGTCTGGTTTTTATTCTAGCCCAAAAAGGGGATATTTACAATATTTCTCTTATGGTTAATTTGCGTCATGTCCCTTATTCTGCGAGGGCTCTGGCCACAGTGCCAAGCCCGGCGACCATCCTTGCTGTTCTTTCGTAGTCAAGCTTGTCTGTGGTATCAAGAGATGTGTGATAGTAATTGTTCCTGAAAAGCGCTGTGTCGGTTATCATTATTGCCCTGTACCCAGCCTGCCAGTAGCTCCAGTGGTCGGACCAGTCCGTGCCGGTTATGGGTAGCAGGGCTACGAGCCCTTCTGAGGGAAAGGCTGTGGTATCGCGAAACGTTTCTATTGATTTATACAAAAGCTCGCGCGAGCGCCAGTTGCTCACAAACGCGATAAAGTTCCCTGTGTCCGGGTAGAAAAGCCCAAGAGGGGAGGGGAACTCCTGAGAGCCGGGCTCGTCAGAGTATATGCCTATGCTCTCAAGGCAGAGCATTGCCAGAATGCTCTCGCCCCGGGCTTTGCTCTCCATGGCCGCGTGCAAGCTGCCCATCTGGCTTGTCTTAAAAAAGGGCGGCTCCTCGTTCACGAAAAAAATAAACCGCAGTGTCACGGGTGTTTTTTCATCTCTGAACTCTCTGGCCAACTCAAGGAGGCCCGCCACGGCAGAGGCATTGTCATCAGCTCCCGGAGTGCCGGGCACTGTGTCATAATGCGCGCCAACGACAAGTATCTCATCAGGGCGTTCATCGCCGGGCAGCTCAACGGAAATGTTCCTCACAGTATGTTTGTAGACAGTGAACTCCTGGCGCGCGTATTCATAGCCCATGGAGGCAAGCGTATTCTCTATATATGAGGCTGCGGCTTCAAGCGCATCAGGGCTTGCAAGGCTTCTTGTACCGATATCACCGGAAAGGGCGCTTACATGCCCACGCAGCCGCGCAGCTACCCCAAGCTCCTTTTCAGAGAAAGGCGGGAGGGCTCCGGTGTGGCTCTTGCCCGGCATCTTAATTATCATAAACACCCCTAAGGCCACGGCCAGAAAAATGGCGGATAAAGTTGCGGCAAGCCGCCAGGGACTAAACTTACGCTTCACGCTGAAGTGCCTGCATGTACCCTTGTGCAGTTGTACAGGCCGGGGCCTGACCGAACAAATACTTGAGCAGTTATGGCCGGCAGCACCCTGTTTAAGGCTTGCTTGTTAATATTGTCTGGCACAGTATCTGGCATCGTGATTGTACTGTACTTGCATTATCGGTTATTTGCAAGATTTCACGATCCAGTGATTCATGCAAACAAAATCCTATATAATCATATATGGGTTTCAATTTGTTCATAAGGGCCATAAAGAGTGATTACAGGGCGGTCTTCGAGAGCGACCCGGCGGCCACAAGCGCCTTTGAGGTCATAATGTTCAACTCCGGGCTGCACGCGATCTTCTGGTACAGGGTGGCCCACGCCCTTCACCGCATGAAGGTCCCAATAATACCTGTTGCCCTGATGACGCTTGTGCGCCTTATCTCGGGCATAGAGATACACCACGCGGCAAAGCTCGGGCCGGGATTTTTCATTGACCACGGAACAGGTGTCGTCATAGGCGAGACCTCGGAGGCTGGCTCGGACTGCCTGCTCTACCAGGGCGTGACCCTCGGGGGCACTGGCAAGGAAAAGGGCAAGCGCCATCCCACCCTTGGCAACGGGGTAGTGGTGGGCACGGGGGCAAAAATACTCGGGGCAATCACCATCGGAGACTATGCTAAGATAGGCGCTAACGCGGTGGTCCTCAGGGACGTTCCCGCGCACGCCTCAGTGGTTGGAGTGCCTGGCCGAGTGGTCCGCAAGAGGGTTATAAGGATGAGCGAGGCCGGCCCTGTGGAGGTCCTTGACCACGTGCAGATGCCCGACCCGGTGGAGGAGCGCTTTGCGGCCCTGGAGGGGCAGATAGCAGAGCTTGGGAAGAAGCTCGGTAAGATGGAAGGAAAGGGATCGTTGATGAAGGTATACAACACGTTGACCGGGCGCAAGGAGGACTTCGAGACCCTTGAGCCGGGCCGGGTGAAGATGTACGCCTGTGGGATAACCGTCTATGACGACTGCCATATAGGGCACGCCAGAAGCGCCATCGTCTTTGACATGATAAGGACCTATCTGGAGCACCGTGGTTATAAGGTCAGGTTCATAAAGAACTTCACCGACATTGACGACAAGATCATCAACCGGGCGGCGGAGACCGGGCGCTCGTGGCAGGAGGTGGCAAGCACTTACACCGAACGCTATCATTCGGACATGGCGCGCCTTGGCGTCAGAGAGGCGGACGTTGAGCCCAAGGCCACGGAGCACATACCCGAGATAATAGAGATCGTACAGGGCCTTCTGGACAAAGACCACGCCTATGAGGTGGACGGCGACGTTTACTACAAGGTAGAGAGCTTTAGAGACTATGGCAAGCTCTCGGGCAGGCGGCTTGAGGACATGGAGGCAGGGGCGCGCGTGGAGGTGGACGAGCGCAAGCTAAACCCCATGGATTTTGCTCTCTGGAAAAGCTCAAAGCCCGGGGAGCCTTCGTGGGACAGCCCCTGGGGGCCGGGGCGGCCGGGCTGGCACATAGAGTGCTCTGCCATGAGCCTGAAACATCTTGGCGAGACCTTTGATATCCATGGCGGCGGCGCAGACCTCATCTTCCCGCACCATGAGAACGAACTCACGCAGAGCGAGTCCTACACAGGCAAGCCCTTTGTGAACTACTGGGTGCATAACGGGTTCATCACCGTGGCCAAGGAGAAGATGTCCAAGAGCCTTGGCAACTTTTTCACCATCGCAGATATTCTCAAAAAGTTCGATGCTGAATCTGTCAGGCTCTTTCTGCTCCAGACACATTACAGGAGCCCCATCGAGTTCTCTGACGAGCAATTAAGGGAAGCCGAGGCCATGCTTGACCGCTACTATCAGAGCGTGGCGCGTTCAGGGGATTTCCTTGATGTGCCCTCTAAGAAGGAAAAGGGAACTACCAATGAGCTTGAGCAGGCGGCAAAGGACGCGCAGGCGCGGTTCCATGAGGCCATGGACGACGACTTCAACTCTGCCGGGGCCATCGGACATATCTTTGAACTCATCAGGGAGCTAAATAGGTTCCTGGACAGCAAACCATCGGGTGAAAAGGCAAGGGACGCGGTAAAAGGTGCCCTTGGCACCCTTGATGAGCTGAGCGCTGTGCTCGGGCTTTTCAGGCGCAGTCAGCAAGAGTGGTACGCTTCGATGCTTGAGCTGAAGGTGGAGGGCGTAAGCGCCTCTGACATTGACGCGCAAATAGAGAAAAGAAAAGCAGCGCGAGCCGGGAAGGACTACGCCGAGGGCGACCGCATCCGGGACGAGCTGGCGGGCAAGGGCATAGTTCTTGAGGACAAGCCCGGCGGTGTTACTGCCTGGAAGGTAAAGGTCTAGCGGGTCATATTTTATTTCTCCCAAGTTTGGGCTTAATTACAAATGGGGGCAGAAAGAGTAAAAAATCTTCGTTAAGCCAATGTATCAGATGTAGTTAGTTTGCCTTAAACATAAATTAAGGCTTAATTAGGTTTTAGGATTAATGCCACTAAATTCGGAACCATTGACACCCATCCCAATTTGTATTACAATGTAATACATGAGGCAGGTAATCTCGATAAGTCTTCCAGAGTCGGTGAAGAAGCAGCTAGACGGAGTTGTTGCCGAGGAGCATGTAAACCGTTCGGACGTGGTGCGCGAGGCCCTGAGGCGATATTTAGCCAACAGGGAGTTCCAGCGTTTGAGGGGCCTGATGACAGCTGAGGCTGAGAAGCGCGGCATATACACTGACGAGGACGTGTTTAAAGCTCTCAAGTGAAGGTATTCTTTGATACCAATGTATTGATTGCGGCATTTATCTCCCACGGGGCTTGCAAGGAACTCCTTGAGCATTGTATAGATACCCACACCATATTCGTATCCGGTTTTGTTCTTGGCGAGTTAGAGTCCAAACTTGCCGGAAAGATGAAATTCCAAAAAAAACTGGTAAAAGAAGCATTAGCTTTTCTTAAAACCAACGCGACCGTACTTAAAGACGCCATGCTGGACAAACCTGTCTGCCGCGACCCGGACGACGACGCGGTGCTTGCCGCTGCATTAACTGGCGGCGCGGACTGCATCGTAACAGGAGACGAAGACCTGCTGACTCTCAAGAAGTTCATGGGCATGCCAATTGTCAGGCCTGCGGATTTCTGGAAGTTTGAAAAGACATTTGCAGGCAACAGGTGATGAGCCATGTCTAAGGGGCCGGATGCCTTAATGTCCAGGCTTCCTTGCTAAAGCATTACGGTCCGATTAAGTCCTAAGCCCTTTTACCGCCAGCCAAATGACCAAGGATCTGCCCAAGCTCTTTGCGCATCCGCTTGCGTTCGATTATCCTGTCCAGCAGCCCGTGCTCAAGTAAAAATTCAGCGCGCTGAAAATCCTCTGGCAGCTGCTGCTTGATGGTCTGCTCTATGACGCGCGGCCCGGCAAAACCTATAAGGCTCCGGGGCTCTGCCACTATGATGTCGCCAAGCATGGCAAAGCTTGCGGTAACGCCCCCGAATGTGGGGTCTGCGATGACGGATATGAAGGGCACCCCGGCGTCCTTTAACCGCCCGATGGCGGCTGCGGCCTTTGCCATCTGCATGAGAGAGTATATGCCCTCCTGCATCCTGGCCCCTCCCGAGGAGGAGACCGCCACAAAGGGGACGCGCTCACTGAGGGCACGCTCGGCCGCGCGCGTCACCTTCTCTCCAACCGCGGAGCCCATGCTCCCGCCCATGAAGGCGAAATCCATGATGGCAAGTATGACAGGCAAGTCCTTGATGCGGGCATGTCCAGTGACCACGGCCTCGTTTATGCCGCTTTTTGCCTTGCTGATCTCAAGCCTGGTGCTATAGCTCTGGGTGTCCTTGAACCTCAGAGGGTCGCCCGATGTAATGCCCGGGTCCAGCTCCTGGAACGTCCCGTGGTCGGCCAGGTACATGACCCTCTCGCTGGCGTTGATGCGGAAGTGGTAGTTGCACTTGGGGCAGACCTTCAGGTTGCGCTCAAGTTCCTTTCGATAGACGATCTCCTTGCAGGTCTCGCACTTGACCCACATCCCCTCGGGGATCTTCACCGCTTTCTGGCCCTTTGGGACCTGTGCCTTCTTAAACCATGCCATAGCTAGATATCCAGGACCTCTCCGCCCTCAAGGAGCATCACATGGTGGAGCCCCAGGCCGGCTATCTCCTCCATGATGGTGTCAAGGTATTGTGGTTTGGGGTGCGTTATGTATATCTTCTCCGGGATGTTCTGCATCTTCTTGATCTCAATACCCAGCAGCCCTGCCGTGAGGTGCCCGGTCATGATGGCCATCTCCTCCATGGAGTTCGGCATGCTGACCTCAATGATGGCCGCGTGTATTGTTTTACTGGTTGCTGCCCATATATCGTCAGTGGGGCCGGTATCTCCGGTGTACAGGAGCCTTCGTCCCTCGGAGTTCTCCACAACAAAGCCTACCGCGGGTACTGAGTGGCTTACAGTGTAGGCGGTAACACTATAGGAGTTCACACTAAAGGGCTTCCCAACCGTGATGGGGGAAACCTTGAGCACCGGGTCGTCCTCTGAGGGTATCTTGGTGAAATCAGGCCATACAACGTCATTTAAGAGGTTGTCCATTAATACGTCAAGCACTGATCCTATGCCATGGATTATGACGCTGTGGTTCTTGTTCTTAAGGGTTATGTTGTCAGCAAGTGAGGGGATACCCCTTATATGGTCGAGGTGCGCGTGGGTAAGCAGGATGTGCCTGATGGCGTACTGCTCCTTCTCGTCAAGGACAGCGCCTATGGTGCCTGCGTCCAGCAGCACAGAGTCGTCCAGCAGAAAACCCGGCGGGTTCTGTCCTGGGAACTCGGCCCCTGATGCTCCAAGAATGCGAAGCTTCATTTTCTCATTGCCCCTTTTTGCCGCGCGCTTTTGTCAATTCCCCTTCTGATGGAGCGCACGAACTTATCCAGGTCCGGCGCCTGTGCGCGCTTGACAATAGCGCTTCCGACTATCACCCCGTCGGCCAGTGCGGCCACACTCTGGGCTTCCTTTGGTGTGGAAACCCCAAATCCAAGGGCCACGGGCTTTCCGCCCCCGTGCCGTCTGGCGCTGTTTATCAAGCGGACAGTGGTCTTGTCTATCGAGAGCTTTGCCCCGGTGATCCCTGCTATTGAGACATAGTATATAAAACCGCTTGAGCGTTTGGCTACAAGTTTTACCCTTTCCTCGGTGGAGGTGGGGGCGAACAGGAATATGGTGTCAATGTTCTTTTTGTCAGCCTCGCGCTTGAAATCGTCAGCTTCGTGCGGAGGCAGGTCAGGGATTATCATGCCGTCCACTCCAGCCTTGGCAGCGTCGCGCGCGAATTTCTTCAGCCCGTATTTGAGTACCGGGTTGTAATAGGTCATGAGCACAATGGGTATTTCCGTGTGCTTACGGGTCTTTTTGACAAAGGCTATAACTTTTCCAAGCGTCACGCCCCTTTTGATGCCAACCTCAGCCGCGCGCTGTATCACAGGGCCGTCAGCCATGGGGTCTGTAAAGGGCACGCCAAGCTCTATGATGTCCGCGCCATTTTCCTCTAAGAGCCTGACCAGTTCCCCTGTGCGCTTAAGAGAAGGAGCTCCGGCCATTATATAGGTGATGAAGGCCGAGCGACCCTCAGCCCTCAGGCGGTCAAATGTTTCTGAGATGCGCGTGCCCATCAGCAGACACCCTCCTGGTCCCCATCTTCAAGGATCGCGGCCACGTGCTGCACGTCCTTGTCCCCGCGGCCAGAGAGGTTCACGATGACTATCTGGTTCTTCTTCATCTTAGGCGCGATCTTCATGGCTTCGGCAACAGCGTGGGCGCTCTCAAGCGCGGGCATTATACCCTCTACGCGCGTAAGCAGCTCAAACCCTTTAAGCGCCTCTTTATCGGTAGCGTATGTATATTCCGCGCGGCCTGTCTCTCTGAGATATGCGTGCTCAGGGCCAACAGAGGCGTAGTCCAGCCCGGCTGACACTGAGTGCGTGCCCCGCACGTTTCCGTCAGCGTCCTGTAGCAGGTAGCTCTTTGTACCTTGCAACACTCCAAGGGTGCCTCCGGCAAAGCGCGCAGCATGCTCTCCACTTCTAATGCCTTTGCCTCCGGCCTCTACCCCCACCATGCGTACCTTCTTGTCCTTGAGGAAGCGGTGCCAGAGCCCGATGGCGTTAGAGCCGCCGCCCACGCACGCTATCAGGCAGTCAGGCAGCCTGCCCTCTACCTTAAGTATCTGCGCGCGGGCCTCCTTGCCTATCACGCTCTGGAAGTCGCGCACCATTGAAGGGAATGGGTGTGGGCCGAATGCCGTGCCCAGCAGGTAATGCGTATCCCTTACGTTAGTGGTCCAGTCCCTCAGGGACTCGTTGATGGCGTCTTTAAGCGTGCGCGAGCCGATGGGGACCTCTATTACCTTTGCCCCCATAAGCCGCATTCGAAACACGTTCAGGGACTGGCGCTTCATATCGTCAGTGCCCATGTATATCTCACACTTAAGGCCCATAAGCGCGGCCCCTGACGCCGTGGCCACCCCGTGCTGGCCTGCGCCGGTCTCGGCGATAACGCGCTTTTTACCCATGCGCACGGCAAGCAGGCACTGTCCCACAGCATTGTTTATCTTGTGTGCCCCTGTGTGTGCCAGGTCCTCGCGCTTTAAGTATATCCTTGCCCCGCCAAGATGACTGGTCAGCTTCTCAGCAAAATACAGCGGGGTGGGCCTTCCGATAAAATCCTTCTGAAGGGCTTTTAATTTAGCTTTGAAAGTCTTGTCACGTTTTGCTTTTTCGTACGCACGCTCAAGCTCCTCAAGCGCGGGCATCAGGGTCTCGGGCACGAACTGCCCACCGTATTTTCCAAAATACCTGTTTGATTTATTATTCATGATAAAGACTCAACGCCTCATGCTCCTTGAGCAGTTACATTGACGGCCATGGGTGCAGCCCTCAACCGAGTTAAGCGCAAGCCCCTTGGGCACGAATTCCCCACAGCGGCATTCATAGCCGCTGGCTACCTGTTCACCCTTTCCAAACTCTCGCCCGCAGACAGGACAATGTATTATGCCTGCAAGGGTGTCCATCTGTTTTTCTCGCATAATCTATCAGTATATCATATACATATAGGGGGTTTTCATCCTCCACGCCTCCCCTGTAACAGTCAGTGAGCGTGGCGCGCGAGCGCAAAGAGGGGATATAATAGGCTGTCTTCAGGCCGGAGGGGTGGCAGAGTGGTTGAACGCGGCGGTCTTGAAAACCGTTGAAGGTGCAAGCCTTCCGGGGGTTCGAATCCCCCCCCCTCCGCCAGGCATCACGGATGCCAATTACTTACTCCCACCGCATAAAGCGTGCCCCTGGCACCTTCGGGTCGCAAGCCTTGCATCCTTATATGATTAGGGTAGGATGAAATCAAGATGTGACGGGATAAGGCCGACCTTGCATCAAGGAATAAACCTGTGCTGTAGATTGGTCCCCGTCCCCCACTTTTTAGAGATTGGACGGAATCT